>ERZ824488.323-NODE-323-length-64777-cov-10.112852_pt1 | contig 64777 bp, 76 predicted proteins | sample MGYA00519936_ERZ824488 | MGnify/ENA primary metagenome ERZ824488 (study PRJEB31778, sample SAMEA3449153) | human gut metagenome | biome: human gut; feature: human-associated habitat; material: faeces | place: United Kingdom | collected 2010/2012 ... | reverse complement strand
TGTATCTGTTGTCACGCCAGTGGCAGTGCAGAGTAGCTATGTATGGAATGGATAAACGCTGAAAGCATCTAAGCGTGAAGCCAACTTCAAGATGAGTTTTCCCATATTTTATATAGTAAGATCCCATGAAGACTACATGGTTGATAGGTTAGAGGTGGAAGCATAGTAATATGTTGAGCTGACTAATACTAATAGATCGAGGATTTAATCCTATATTTATTGATTTTTACTAAAATGATTTGAAATTACGTTGCACACATTATCTTAGTTTTCAGAGAATTATTATTAATTCTTAAATTAGTGGCGATAGCAGTGAGGGTACACCTGTTCCCATCCCGAACACAGAAGTTAAGCTCACTTACGGCGAAAATAGTGATAAGCTAAGATAGCAAGTCGCTAATTTTTTTTTGTCTTTGTATTCCTTTTAGGAATATTTTTTTTTCTTGTTTTTAAGGCATGTTTTATAATGCAACAACAGCATCAAGTGCTAAAATAACAGTGAACTATACGACTGAAACAGAATAACAAGTTGATAAAATGATTGCAACTAAATCATCTAATTCAAATGTAGTAAAAGGAACAAAACAATAAACCTAAAGATTTCAATTTGAAATCTTTTTTTAATAAAACTATTGAATTAGAACTATATATTTTATATAATTAAATAGGTGATATGAAATGGATTATAAAATAACAACACATAATGAAATGGAAACAATGGAAATTGCGCAAAATCTAGAATCAGAAAAGTTTCCAAATATGATTATTTGCTTAGATGGTGAATTAGGCAGTGGAAAAACAATATTTACAAAAGGATTCGCACAAGCCTTAGGAATTGAAGATATTATAACATCTCCAACATATACAATTATAAAAGAATACCCAAACGGAGAAATGCCATTATATCATATGGATGTCTATAGATTAGATGGAGTAACTGATGGAATCGGAATTGAAGAATATTTCACTAAAGGTGGCGTTGTTATAATTGAATGGGCTGATACAATAAGAGACATTCTACCAAAAGAAAGATTAGACATAAAATTTAAAATAGTAGATGAAGAAAAAAGAGTATTAATATTTACACCTCACGGAAAACAATATGAAGAATTACTAGAGGTAACTCTATGAACTATCTTTTTTTAGACACATCATCAAGTAGAGTAATAATTGCATTTGTAAAAGATGATAATATAATATTTAACATTAATTTAAAAAATGATAATAATTTATCAAATAAATTAATGGTTTTAATAAATGATAACTTTAAAGAACACAATATAAAACTCCAAGACATAAATAAAATATTTGCCGTAAACGGACCCGGATCATTTACCGGAATAAGATGCGGAGTAACCGTTGCAAAAACTCTAGCATATCTATTAAAAATTGAAATCGCTCCAATATCCGAATTAGAAGCAATGGCAAGCGGTTACAACGAAATAGTATGCCCCGTTATAGACGCAAGAAGAGGTTATGTCTTTGGCGCAATATATAATGGAATAAATAACATAAAAAAAGATGAATACATCTCTTATGAAGAATTAACAAAAGACTTTAACGGAAAAATTGTATCATATGATTTCGAAAACACATATGAACCCAAAGTAGATATATTAAAATTAATTCAAAAACATAAGAATGAAAACATAGACTGTCATATGCTTGTACCAAATTATCTAAAAAAAACAGAAGCCGAGGAAAATTTGGATGCTAAAAGAAATTAAAAACTATGACCTAATAGATATATGTGACTATAAGTTTAGTTATAATGACTTCGAAAAAGTATATGGCTATTATTTAAACAATAATTTAGTAGGCATTATTGATTTTTCTATAATATATGATCGAATTGAATTAAACTATATCTTTGTAAAAGAAGAATATAGACAAAAAGGAATCGCAAGTAAAATGATGGAATATATCATTTCCTATAACTTAAGTATATCCTTAGAAGTAGATGAAACCAATATAAAAGCCATAAAACTATATGAAAAATATGGTTTTAAAAATAAAGCAATAAGAAATAATTATTATGGAAAAAATAATGCTATTTTAATGGTAAGGTGATAAAATGTATATAATGGCTTTTGAATCTAGTTGTGATGAAACTAGTGTATCAATAATAAAAGATGGCGTAACTGAAGTAGCAACATCTCTAGTAACACAAATGTATACCCACGCTAATTATGGAGGAGTAGTACCCGAAATAGCAAGCCGTATGCACGTCGAAAGTATTACACTAGTAATAGATGATGTACTAAAAAAAGCAAATATGAAAATGGAAGATATTGATGCCTTCGCAGTAGCATATGGACCAGGACTAATTGGATCCCTACTAGTAGGCTTACTAGCAGCTAAAACCTGTGCATTCGTATATAATAAACCCTTAATTAAAGTCAACCATATGGCAGGACATATATATGCAAATAACCTAGTAAAAAGATTAGAATTTCCATTAGTTGCGCTAGTTGTAAGTGGCGGACACACAGATCTATACTATATGGACAAAGACTATAGCTTCAATCGAATAGGTGGTACTCTAGACGATGCAGTCGGTGAAGCCTACGACAAAGTAGCTCGTATATTAGGCGTACCATATCCCGGAGGACCAGGAGTTGATAAACTCGCATTTGAAGGAAAAGATACCTATGATTTGCCAATCCCTCTAGATGACGAAAGCTATAATTTCAGTTTTAGTGGACTAAAAAGTGCAGTTATGAACCTAAAACATAATGAAGAACAAAGAGGAAATACAATTATCAAAGAAAACCTAGCCTGTTCTTTTCAAAATAGAGTTATTAACATTCTTGTTAAAAAAACAATGAAAGCATTAAAAGAAAATAATTGTAAAAGACTAATCATCGCAGGTGGCGTAAGTGCAAATAAAGGATTAAGAGAAGCATTCAGTAAAGTATGCCTTGAAAATGATATTGAACTAATTGTACCAGCAATGAAATTTTGTACCGATAACGGAGCAATGATTGGAGCAGCCGCTTATTATGCTTATCAAAATGGTGACATTGCTGACCTAAGTCTAAACGCCGATAGTGGATTAAGGTTGTAATATGAATATTAACATATACGATAAAATAAGAGCCTGTTATTTAGCTTATATAAACGAAAAAGACCTTAATAAAAAATTATACTATTTAAAAATATTAAAAGAATATTTAAACGAGGAAAAGGAATTACATAATGGACCAAAAATATGAATCATTAAAAAATAAATTATTATTGATTGTAAACGAAATTGTAAATAATTCTTTATGCCCTGAATGTGACAATTATTCACAAACTATCGAATGCCCAAATTGTAAATATGAAAACAAAAAACTGAGAGCATTATATGCCGATCTAGAATTAACTCTATTAGAATTAAAACCATATATAAAAACAAATATCAAAGAAATATCTTTAATACTATTCGCACTAAGAAATTATGACATTAAAATAATCGAAAAAATTAATTTAGACTATGATATAGAAAATGATATTACCTCAATTATCAACATTATTGTTAATAAAATTAATAATAAAAAAGAATTAAATCAAACAGAAATAAAAATCTTATCAACACTACTTATAACTAAAGCAGTAAACAATGAAATAATAAATAACTATATTATTTTAGGATGCTTAAATAAAACAAACACATTTAATGCAAAAGTTATAGAATCAGTTATATGTATGTTTGCTGAAACAATGTTTGAAGCAAAAACAATGAACCTAAAATGTGGGATAAAAGAATTCAAAAAAAGTAGAGGAGTTTCCATAAGAAACCATATATGGCTTGACTCTAAAGAAGTAAAATCTTTACTAGAAGGAAAAATGGATGCCTTTTTTACACTATTTCACGAATATATTCACGTTTGTCAGTATTATAGACAAGTTATATTACAATCAGCAAGTGTTGAAGACATAAAACAAATAAAAGAAACAATAATTGCCCATTACAATAAATTATTTTATGAAAATAATCGCTTTGTTTGTTCTTATGAAAAAGAAGCAAATATAATGGGAAATGCCTATCTAATCAAATATTTAGATAGTGTATCATTCCCAATTATATCGTTTGATGAAATAAAAAGAATTGTAAGTAATGATGTAAGACATATAGCCGATGATTACCGCGTAATTGGTGATGACATAGTATTAATAGACGATGAATTTAATAGAGTAGTAAAACCATCAGATTTTAATAGCTATCCTCAGCTAGCTTATGAATATAAAATAGACAAATCAAGAGTTATTCAAAAATCATTAGAAGAAATATATAGTGATGTTGAATATATAAATGCAAGTAATGATTATAGTAACCAAGAAAAAAAATTATTAATAGATATCTATAAAGACATTATCTCAAGATATCCAACCAAGAAAAAGAGCAAGTAATTGTTCTTTTTTTAAACTATCTAATTATTCCATTTTATCTATAATATCATAATATATCATAGGACTATGAAAGGAATGATTGTATGTTAAAAATAACAAACTTAAAAAAAATATATCATACACCAAAAGAAGAAATAGAAGCCATAAATAATTTTTCACTTGATTTAAAAGAAAACGAATTCATTGCCTTAGTCGGACCAAGCGGATGTGGTAAATCAACGATCCTTAAAATATTAAGTGGCCTTGAAAAAGCATCAGATGGAAATATAGAAATAGATAAAAATATTAAATTAGGCTATATGCTTCAAGAAGATTCCTTATTTGATTGGCTCACAATAAAAGAAAATTGTCTATTAGGCCTAAAAATACAAAATATCCTTACCAAAGAAAACGAAAACAATGTTATAAGACTATTAGAAACATATGGCCTAAAAGAGTTTATAAACAGTTATCCAAAAAATCTATCAGGAGGAATGAGACAAAGAGTAGCTCTTATAAGAACTCTAGCAATTAATCCTGATATATTATTACTAGATGAACCCTTTAGCGCTCTTGACTACCAATCAAGACTTGCTGTATCAGATGATGTCTATAAAATAATAAAAAAAGAAAATAAAAGCGCAATCATTGTAACCCACGATATAGCAGAAGCAATAAGTATGGCCGATCGAATAATTGTCTTAACCGGAAGACCATCCAAAATAAAAAACGAATACGAAATAAACTTAACAAATAAATCAACACCCATAGAAAATAGAAAAGCCAAAGAATTTTCTATGTATTATGACAAAATATGGAAGGATATTGATTATTATGTATAGCAAGGAACATATAAAATATTTAAAAAAAAGTAGAAACAAAAAAATTATAATAACTCTATTTCAAATACTAATAATTGTTCTATTTATAATAATATGGCAATTACTAGCAGATTTTAAAATAATAAATACATTCTTATCATCATCACCAAAAGGAATAATTCAAACACTAATAAATCTATATAAAACAAATAATCTATTTAATCATATTTATATAACAATTTATGAAACATTTATAAGTCTATTAATCGGAACAATTATGGGCTTAATAATATCATCAATACTCTGGTGGAATGATTACATCGCCAAAATATTTGATCCATACCTAACGATTTTTAATAGTTTGCCCAAAGTCGCTCTAGGACCAATTATCATAATCATAGCAGGCGCCAATCAAAAATCCATAATTATAATGGCTTTACTAATATCGGTCATTATAACAATAATAAATATGTATCAAAGTTTCATTCTAACCGATGAAAACAAAATAAAACTATTAAAATCATTTAAAGCAACCAAGTTTCAAATATATAAATACCTAATATTACCAAACTCTTTTTCGAACATAATAAGTACAATAAAAATAAATATAAGTATGTCCTTAGTAGGCGTTATAATGGGAGAATTCCTAGTATCAAAAGAAGGAATAGGATATCTAATAATGTATGGATCACAAGTTTTTAACCTAAACTTAGTAATGACAGGAATATTCTTACTATTAATTATATCAGCCGTACTATACTATTTAGTTGTATTATTAGAAAGGAGAAAAAATTAATGCATAAATATAAAGTATGCGTATATGCAATCTGTAAAAATGAAGAAAAATTTATAAAAAAATGGGTAGAATCAATGAATGAAGCCGATGAAATATATGTATTAGATACCGGATCAACTGATAACAGCGTTAAACTCTTAAAAGAATTAAATGTAAATGTAGAAACAAAAATAATTACGCCTTGGCGCTTTGATACAGCAAGAAATGAATCACTAAAACTAGTACCAAAAGATGCTGATATCTGTGTTTGCACCGATTTAGATGAAGTATTTGTAAAAGGTTGGCGTGAACAATTAGAACAAACTTGGACTAAAGATACAAGTAGATTACTCTATACATATAATTGGAGCTTAGATGAAAACAATAACCCAAAAGTAACATTTTTTAGAGAAAAAATCCATAGTAGAAATGACTATGAATGGATATATCCCGTTCACGAAATACCACACTTTATAGGAACTAATGAAGTAACAAAAACAAACGAAAACATTATTCTAAACCATTATCCAGATAATACAAAATCACGAAGTTCCTATTTGAAACTATTAGAATTATCAATAAAAGAAAATCCTGAAAATGATAGAAATATGCACTATTTAGGAAGAGAATATATGTATTATGGAAAATGGAATAAAGCTATTGATACCCTAATTAAACATATCCATATGAAAAATGCCACTTGGAAAGATGAAAGATGTGCATCAATGCGTTTTATCGCACGTTGCTATCAAAAACTAAAAAGATATGATGAAGCAAATATGTATCTAGAAATGGCCATTAAAGAAGCACCATATCTAAGAGATCCATATGTAGAAAAAGCATTATTTGACTATAAAAATAAAAACTATAAAGAAGTTGAAAAGAACTGTAAAAAAGCCTTAAAAATAAAAAATCATCAAAAAACATATATAAATGAAACATTTAGTTATGATAATACCATATATGATTTACTAGCAATAAGTACATTTTATAATGCCAAATATAAAGAATCATTAAAATGGATTAATAAAGCAATAAAAATGGAATCTAATAAAAGATTATTAAATAATAAAAAAATAATAGAAGATTTTATCAAAAAAAATAATATTGTATGATACAATATTATTTATGAAGAAGTTTTTTATAAAATTAATCAAAATATACCAAAGTATTCCCTTTAGTTCTCATAAAGCCTGTCGATTTACACCAACATGTTCCAATTATGCAATAGAAGCCATAAACGAATATGGAGCATTTAAAGGTCTATTTCTATCCTTTAAGAGAATCCTAAAGTGCAATCCTTGGCACAAAATGGGTTATGATCCTGTACCTAAAAAAAACAAGTAATTTTTTTACTTGTTTTTCCATACCCAATTCTTAACTTCTGGCATATCTTCTCCATATTCACTTATATAAGCCTTATGTTCAATTAATTTACCCTTACACCATTCATTTAAAGAAGAACGCTTATCACCCAATTTATCAAGATATTTTAAAGCATCCATAACTAAATGATATCTATCAAGTTCATTTTGAACTCTCATATCAAAAGGTGTTGTAATAGTTCCTTCTTCTTTATATCCGTGAACATGCATATTCTTATTTGTTCTCTTATATGCTAATTGATGAATTAATGAAGGATAACCGTGGAAAGCAAAAATAATAGGTTTATCCTTTGTGAATAACATATCATATTCTTCTTCACTTAAACCATGAGGATGATTAGCGTGTGATTCTAGTTTCATTATATCAACAACATTAATAACTCTAATTTTAATTTCTGGAAAGTTTTCATTCAATATTGAAACAGCTGCAAGCGTTTCTAAAGTAGGTGTATCACCAGCACATGCCATTACAATATCTGGTTCATCATTTTCATCATTACTAGCCCATTTCCAAATACTAATACCCTCAGTACAATGTCTTACAGCTTCCTCCATTGTTAACCATTGAGGTCTTTCGTGTTTACTAGCAACGATTACATTTATATAATTCTTACTCTTAATACAATGATCAAAACAAGATAATAACATATTGGTATCAGCAGGTAAATAAATTCTAACAATATCAGCCTTTTTAGTAACCAAATGATTTAAAAATCCTGGATCTTGATGTGTATAACCATTATGATCTTGTTGCCAAATATGACTAGTTAAGACATAATTAAGAGATGCAATCGGTCTTCTCCAAGATAACTCACTTGTTACCTTTAACCATTTAGCATGTTGACTAGCCATTGAATCAACTATTCTAACAAAAGCCTCATAACTATGGAAGAAACCATGTCTTCCTGTAAGTAAGTATCCCTCTAACATTCCTTCACACATATGTTCAGAAAGATAAGAATCAATTACTCTTCCTGCGCTACTTAAAAACTCATCATAATCATATCTTTTACCATTAAATTGTCTATTTGTAACATCAAACATATAGTTAAGTCTATTAGATAAAGCTTCATCCGGACCAAAAACACGGAAATTATCAGGATTTAATTTAATTAATTCTCTCACATACCTTCCAAGCTCTTTCATATCTTGAGCATTTGTTAAACCCCTTTCGATATTAATACCAAACTTTCTAAAATCAGGTATTCTTAATTCCTTTAACAATAATCCACCATTTGCGACAGGATTAGCGCTCATTCTTTGATTGCCAATCGGCGCAAGCATAGCAAGTTCTTCAATTAATTTGCCATTTTCATCAAACAGTTCTTCCGGTCTATAACTTCTTAACCAATTCTCTAAAATACCTAAATTTTCAGGATTTTCTCTTGATATTGGAATCGGAACTTGATGAGCCCTAAAAGTGCCCTCAATAACATTACCCTTAACTTCCTTAGGACCAGTCCAACCTTTCCTTGTTTTAAGAACAATCATCGGCCAAATAGGTCTTTCTTCACTAATTAAAGCATTTTCTTTAATTTTTTTTATCTCTTCAATTACTTTATCTAACGTATTAGCCATTTCTTCGTGAATATTATCGCTATCTTCAACAATATATGGATTATATCCACAACCTTTAAAGAAATCAATTAATTCCTCATTAGAAATACGTGCAAAAATAGTAGGATTTGCAATCTTATATCCATTTAAATGCAATATAGGAAGAACAACACCATCTTTTTTCGGATTTATAAACTTATTGCCATGCCAACTAGTAGCAAGAGGACCTGTTTCTGCTTCTCCATCACCAACAACACAAGTTGCAATTAAATTAGGATTATCAAGAACAGCACCGAAAGCATGAGCTAGACTATAACCTAATTCACCACCCTCATTAATTGAACCAGGCGTTTCTGGTGCAACATGTGAAGATATTCCCCCAGGGAAAGAAAATTGTTTAAATAATTTTTTAAGTCCTTCTTCATCCTTAGTTATATTAGGATAAACCTCACTATAAGTTCCCTCCAAATAGCTCTGAGCAACCATTGCATTCCCACCGTGCCCAGGACCCGATAAATATATCATATTCAAATTATATTTTTTAATTATTCTATTTAAATGAACATATATAAAGTTTTGCCCAGGAACTGTTCCCCAGTGTCCAACAATATTCCTTTTTATATCTTCTATTTTTAGAGGCCTTCTTAATAAAGGATTATCTAACAAATATAATTGACAAGCTGATAAATAGTTTGAAGCCCTAAAATAAGCATCTATTTTTCTAATTTCATCTTTTGTTATCATTTCCATTCTCCTTACCCTTTAATTATATAATATTTGGCTTAAAAGTACAATAATTAAATGAAATGTGCTATAATATTTATGGAGGAAGATACATATGCCAAAGATACCTGATTGGTTAAAACTCGATAATGCTGCAACAATATATCCATCAACACTATCTAAAAAATATGCTGCAATGTTTAGATTAACAATAACACTAAATGATAAAGTAGATGAAAATATATTAGAAGAAGCATTAAATAATATTATTGATAGATTCCCAACATTTCGTTTTAAATTAAAACAAGGTTTATTTTGGTGTTACTTCAAAAGAATAAAAAATAAAGTATTAGTTGAAAACGATTATAATAATCCTATGTTAAGAATCAATTTCAAAAATTCAAACAATTACATGTTTAGAGTGAGATATTATGAAAACAGAATTGCTGTTGAATTTTTCCACGCCTTAACTGATGGAAATGGTGGCATAAAGTTTATATCAACCTTAGCAGGCGAATATATTAGGTTAAAGTATCATAAAAAAATTATATACAACAATTTAGTTTTAAATCCAAATGAAAAAGTTAAAAGATACGAATATAGTGATGATTTTTATAAATATGCAAGAAAAGTTGGAAAATTAGAAAAAGAAAAAGAAGCTTATCATTATAAAGGAACATTAGAAAATAGTAATATTTTAAATATTATTACTGGAATAGTACCAATTGATAAATTAAAAGAAGAATGCCATAAATATAACTGTTCAATGACCTGTTTTCTAGCATCACTTCTTATATTATCAATTCAAGAACTAAAAGGAAAAAGTAAAGATACAAAACCAATTAAAATATCTATTCCCGTTAATCTAAGAAACTATTATGAAAGTTCAACAATCAGAAACTTTTCATCATATGTTAATGTCGGAATTGAACCAATCTATGGCATTTATACATTTGAAGAAATAATTAAAATAGTTAAATGTAAAATGGAATTAGGGTTAACTGAAAAAAAATTAAATGCCAAATTCAGTGCGAATGTAAAATTAACCAAAAACATTTTTATAAGATTAACCCCAATGTTTATTAAAAAAAGAATAATGTCACTATCAGATAAAATGATGGGTGACCGCTACTGCACGCATACACTATCTAATTTAGGCTATATAGAACTACCTAAAAATGTAAGTACATATGTTGAAGAAGTAGGATTTATTATTGGAAAGTCAAGATTTAAACCCGGATCTTGTTCTTGTGTCGGTTACAAAGATAATGTTTATATAACATTCTCAAGAAAAATAAAAGAAACAGAATTAGAAAGAATATTTTTTACAAAACTAGTTGAAATGAATATTCCCGTTCTAATAGAAAGTAATAGGAGGTAAATATGTCATATTGTGTCAATTGTGGTGTAAAGTTGAAAAAATCCGAAAAAGTATGTCCATTATGTAATACAAAAGTAATAAACCCCAATATTATAAATGATGATTATAAACCAGGATATTCATCATTAGTCGAAGAATACAATAAAATAAATGTAAAGTTTTTATGTAAATTAATAACTGATATTCTATTAGTGGTTGCATCCGTAACCGTTTTATGTGACTTCATAATATCTAAAAATCTAACTTGGTCAATCTATGTAGTAGCATCTATCCTTTATCTAGATAGTAAATTAACATTTGTTTTGTTCAAAAAAAAGTTTATTCCATTACTAATAGAACTACTATCTACTGAAGGCCTATTATTTATAATAGCATATTTAAATAACGGTTTACATTGGTTTTTGTATTTAGTATGTCCATTCATTTTTATAATTTGGTTATATATAATACTATGTATATTTATCTTTAGTAAGAAAAAGTTTAATTTTTTAAGAAGATTCTCTCTAGCATTTGCATCAATATCTGTAGTCTTACTAGTAATTGAAGGATGTATTGATTTATTTAAAGATGAAAAAATAATATTTAACTGGTCAATCTATGCTGTATTACCAATTACGATAGTAAGTATACTTATATTTATATTTTCATATAATAAAAAATTAATTGATGAAATAAAACAAAGAATTTTCATATAAAAAAATGATATTACTATCATTCTATATTTTTTGGCAAAAGTATTTCTAAATACTTAATAATTTCTTCTTTGCTATATTTATTAGTATCTCTTAACCATTCAATTCCTAAATTAAGAACACCACCCAAATAAAATTTAGCAATTATATTAGCTGGAACCTTAGTACTAATATTACTAGATTCCATTTTTTTTATAACCTCATTATTCGCAACACTAGATAATATATCCATCATAATACTATTTCTATTATTTATCATAATAGCATTATAAATATCTTTCTTATTTTCAATATGATCTAAAAATAATCTAATCATTTCTAAATAATACTCTCTAGTATTTAAAATGTTTTTATTTTTACTTAATTCATTTATAAACTCTTCCTTTAAACTATTAATAAACTCTAACAATAATTCATATTTATCCTCATAATGAGCATAAAAGGTAGATCTATTAATTAAAGCCTTTGTACATATATCAGAAACCTTTATTTCTTCAAACGTTTTAGTTTTCATTAATTCAATTAATGTTTCATATAATATTTTTTTAGTTTTAATAACTCTTAAATCATCTTTTTTGTCCATCTTCAATCACCTATAAATATTATATGATCATATTATACAAAAGTAAAGATAACTTTATAAATGTTGGTTTTTATGAATACATATTTACTATTTTGTTGGTTATTATACAGCTGCTAAAAAGTTAATGGTGTTTTTTTTTACTTTGAGTAATAAAATGTTAAAGTGTTGGAGGGATGATATGAAAAAATTTACAGATTTTGTTTGTAAACATACAAAATTAATTTTAATTACAAGCTTTGTTTTATTAATTCTATCTTTTATAGGTATGAAAATTACAAAAATAAACTATGATATTTTAGTATACTTACCTGAAGATATTGAAACAATAAAAGGACAAAATATTTTAACAGACGATTTTAATATGGGATCCTATTCAATTGCTGTTATCTCTAATATGAATAGTAAAGATATATTAAAATTAGAAGAAAAAATAAAAGACATTGAAGGAGTAGGGGAAGTAATATCTCTATATGATGTAGTAGGTACAAATATACCAGTTAGTATTTTACCAAGTTCACTAACAAAATATCTAGGAGATGATAATAATACTTTATTATTTATTACCTTTAATGATGGAACATCAAGTGAAAAAACTATAAATGCCGTAAAAAGTATAAGAAACCTAAAAGTATCTAATCTAAAATTAGGCGGAATGAGTTCAATGGTACTTGATACAATGGAACTATCAAATAAAGAAATAATGATATATATTGTAATTGCGGTTACCCTATGTTTAATAGTACTTATGGTATCATTAGATTCTTATTTAGTACCAGTACTTTTGTTACTTAATATAGGATGTGCGATTTTCTTTAATCTAGGAACCAATATCTTTTTAGGAGATATATCTTATATTACAAAAGCTTTAGTTGCCGTATTACAATTAGGCGTAACAACTGACTTTTCAATCTTCTTATACCATTCTTATGAAAATAAGAAAAAAAATTATGCAAATAAAGAAGAAGCAATGAGTTATGCTATCAAAGAAACATTTACAAGTGTTATTGGAAGTTCACTTACAACAATTGTTGGCTTTCTAGTATTATGTACAATGAGACTTACATTAGGCGCAAACCTAGGAATTGTAATGGCAAAAGGAGTATTATTAGGCGTTATATGTGTCTTAACACTATTCCCAGCATTACTACTTGTATTTGATAACCAAATCGAAAAAACAAAACACAAAAATATAAATATTAATTTTAAACCATTTAATAACTTTATTGTTAAAAATTATATACCAATATTTATAGTATTTATATTCCTATTAATACCTTGTTATTTAGGTTATAAAAAAATAGACATTTATTATAAAATGGATTCTTCTCTTCCAGATACACTAGAAAGTATCAGTACCAATAATATTTTAAAAGAAAAATATAATATTGTTAGTCCAGAAATTGTTCTTGTAAACAATAATATAAAAACTAATGATATAAAAAATATGACAGAAGAATTAAAAGAATTAGATGGTATTTCTTTTGTATTATCATTTGATGATTTAAAACAAATGGGTATAAGTGAAAATATGTTACCATCAAAATTTGTAAAAGTATTTAAAAGTGAAAATTATGAAATGATTCTAATTAATTCCCTATATGATATAGCAAGTGATGAATTAAATGATCAAATAGATTCTGTAAATGAAATAGTCAAAAAATATGATAAATATGCAATCGTAGCAGGTGAAGGACCATTAATGAAAGACTTAATCAAAATAAGTGATACCGATTTTAATAATGTTAACTATTCATCAATTATATGTATTTTAATTGTATTATTCTTTGTTTTAAAAAGTATTTCATTACCAGTCTTACTAATATGTGCGATTGAAGGCGCGATTATTATTAATATGTCACTTTCTTACTTTACAGGAATAACTCTACCATTTGTTGCACCAATTGTCCTAGGAACTATCCAATTAGGCGCTACTATAGATTATGCAATTCTAATAACAACAAATTATATAAAATTAAGAAAGAACGGAATTGATAAAAAAGAAGCAATTCTTGAAGCTCTAAATTATAACGGCCAAAGTATTTTAGTAAGTGCCCTTTGTTTCTTCGCAGCAACATTCGGTGTTGGAATATATTCTAAACTAGAAATGGTAGGTAGGTTATGTACACTAATATCGAGAGGCGCAATTATAAGTATGTTAGTAGTTATAATGGTACTTCCATCAATTCTACTTATATTTGATAAATTATTTTCAAGGAGGAAAAAATATGAATAAAAAAATTTTAAAATTTATAAATGGCTCTTTAGCCGGATTAATGCTATTTATAAGTTTACCGTTAAATACTAAAGCATTATCAAAAGAAGAAACAGTATATGGTAAACTAGATAGTAATGGAATAATTAAAAATGTCTTTGTAAATGAACACTTAATAAATAATGATAAACTAGATACTATCAATGATTATACAGAACTTAAAAATATTTTAAATCTAAATGGCGATGAAACATATGATTTAAAAGATTCTAAAATCATTTGGAATGCAAATGAAAATGATATATTTTATCAAGGTAATTATGAAGGAACATTACCAATTAATCTAAACATTACATATAAACTTGATGGCAAAGAAATGAAAGCAAGTGATATGCTAGGAAAAAGTGGTAAAGTTGAAATTATAGTGAAATATACAAACAATGATAAACATAATATGTTTATTAATGGTAAATATGAAACTATATATACCCCATTTGTTATAACATTTGGAACAAGTATAGATGAAAAAAATAACCAAAATATAACAATTAATAATGGTAAAGTAGTATCAAATGGAACTAAAAACTTTATCGTAGGACTAAGCACTCCCGGATTATATGAAAGCTTAAAAGTATCTAACCTTAAAGGATTAGATACAATCAAAATAAGTTATGATACAACAAGCTTTGAACTAGGACCAATCTATAGTATCGTAACACCAAAACTATCATCAAATGAAGATTTAAAAATATTTGATAAAATTGATAATCTAACAAATAAAGTAAATACTCTACAAAAAAATATGGATTTAATTGAAAATAGTTCATTAAAACTATATAATGGTTCCACTTTAATAAAAAATAAATTATCGTATAGTATTGAAGAATTAAAAAATAATAAAGGAAATGTTTTAAGTGATAAAGAACTAGAAAATATTGGCTTAGATGCATCTAATAACATCAAAAAGAACTTTACAGATGAATATAAAGAGAAAATCGGTAATGATGCTTGGACTATTGTATCAAGCAAATTAACAACATCAAGTGACGTAACAAAAGAAATAACAAATATTGTATCAACAAGTGTCAATGAAACAGTTATTAACTATTTAAAATCAGTAGGTGAATATGAAGACTATATCAAATGTAATAGTGGTGATGAAAATAGTTGTTTAGTAATTGCAAACGATAAAACATTACCATATGTTAAAGAAGCAGCCCTAAATGCATCAAGTGATAGTTCTAAAAAAGCAAGTAATTATGTATCAAATTATACAGCAAAAAGTGTTACAAAAATAATAGCCCCTATTATAGCCGAAAATAGCGCTTCAAGAGTAGCAAGTAATGTTGCAAAAGAAGTAGCAAAAGAAGTATCTAATACTGTAAGAGATGAATCGGTTAAATCAATCAGTAATTCATTAACAGAACTATATAATGGTATAAATGAATTAGATAATGGTTTAAAAGAATTATCAGAAGGTATTACTAAGTTTAACGATGAAGGAATTAATTCAATCAGTAAACTTGTAAATGGCGATATAAAATCACTAAGTTCAAGAGTTAAAGCTTTAACAAAATTAAGTAATGATTATAAAACAATTCAAAATACTAAAAAATTAGATGGTAATTCTAAACTTATATATGTAATTGGTGAACAAAAATATGTTCCAAATAAAGTAGAAAATGAAGTTAAAGAAGAAAAATTAACATTCTTTGATAGAATTAAAAACTTATTTAAATAATAATAAAATCCATAGATTATTCTATGGATTTATTTAACAAATCATTTTCCGAAATAATTTTAATGCCAAGCTCTTTAGCTTTGGTATTTTTTGTTGAAGTAGAAGTTATATCATTATTAATTAAATAATCAACATTATTAGATATTGCTTTAACAACCTTTCCCCCTAAAGATTCGATATATTCTACTAATTCATCTCTATTTTTAAAGTTATTAACACTTCCAGTTATAACAAAAGTTTTGTTTTTAAGAACTTGTTCATTATTATTAACATTATCTGTTAATATAATTTCTTTTCTAATTTTATTATATTCATCAATAAAATCTGGATTTTTAAAAGTATCAATCCATTCCTTAGCAATTACATCACCAACACCAACAATCATACTTAACTTATCATATGATAGATTAGATAAAGTATCAATATCATTATTAAATTTACTACATATTAGTTTAGCTCTTGATAATCCAATATCAGGTATACCTAAAGCATAAATAAAGTTTGCAAGTTTAACATTTCTTGATTTTTCTATAGAAGCAATTAAATTATTATATGATTTTTCTCCAAATCCATCAAAATTAATAATTGTATCTTTATAATTATCTAAATGGTATAAATCAGCATATGTTTTTATCATATTTTCGTTTATTAATCTACTTAAAATAGCCTCTGATATACCATCTATATTCATAGCATTTCTACTTACAAATAAACTTAACCTTTTCATCAATTTTGCAAAACAAAACTCATTTGTACAATATAAATATTCGATACCATTAGTATTTATTATCTCTGCTTTATGATTACAAACAGGGCATTTATCAGGAATAATTAAATTATCACTTTTTGTTATATTATTTGCAATCTGTGGAATTATCATATTAGCTTTATATACTTCAATTTCATCATTTAGACCAATCTTTAATTCTCTTAAAATAGAAACATTATGCAAAGAAGCTCTTGATACAATTGTTCCCTCAAGTTCAACTGGATCAAATACAGCAACTGGATTAATTAAACCAGTTCTTGATGCCATCCAATCAACTTCTCGAAGAATCGTTTTAGCAGTTTCATCTTGCCATTTAAATGCAATTGAATGTTTAGGATATTTAGCAGTTGTACCTAAACTATTACCATATGAAATATCATTGAATGTTAATACCAAACCATCTGATGGTATATCATAAGTTTTAATCTTTTCTTTATAATTTAAAACCTCTTCCTTAATATTATCTTTATTTACTTTTACATATTCAACAGTTTCAAAACCTAAAGATTTTAACCATTCAAAGTTCTCGTCTTTATAATTTGATATTTGACTAGAAGCTTCAATAAGAGCGAATATTATACAATTAACATTTCTTTCTTTTGTAACACTACTATCAAGTTGCCTTACAGATCCTGAACACAAATTTCTTGGATTCTTATACTCACTATCAGTATTCATTTTCTCAAAATCACTATATTTAATAATAGCTTCGCCTCTTAAAACTAATCTTCCTTTGTAGTTAATTGAAAGTGGAATATTTTTAAACTTTTTAACATTTTCCGTTACAACTTCACCAATAATTCCATTACCCCTTGTAACACCACTTACTAATTTACCATTATCATATGTAAGAACAATTGTTAATCCATCTAATTTCCAAGATAACAAACCTTCTTTATTTCCAATAAAAGCTACTAAATCATCAGGACTCTTTGTTTTAGCAAGCGATAGCATTGGATGGGGATGAACTTCTTGTTTTAGTTCTTTTGATATTGTTGGTTCAATTGTTATAGTTGGACTTGATGTTAGTATTACATTGGTTTCTTTTTCAAGATTAACTAATTCATCATATAATTTATCGTATTCATAATCTGTCATCATTGGTGTACTTTCTTGATAATATAACTCTGATGCTTTATTAAGTATTTTAATCAGTTCTTTCATTCTTTCAATTTTGTTATTCATAGTATCTCTCCTTTATAAACCATTAGTTTTTATACTTTTTATTATTAATTTATTCTTTGATTTTATTCTACCTTCTTTATAATTTAAAGTCAATAATTTTCCACCGAAGTTGTTGGTATTTTTCCACTAAAGTTGTTGGTATTTTTAAGTGTTATAAGCAAAATAAAAAAATTGGTAATTTTTGGATTGACACTTATTCTTTACGGTTTATATACAAAAAAATATGCTGTATCAAGCATATTTATTTTTTTCTGTCTATTAATAATAGAGCTGGATCAATTCCTAAACCATTCGCGATTTTTTCAATCGTATCAATAGTTATTTTCCTATTTGTTCTTTCAATATCACCAATATAGTTGGTACTTAAATTTGACAGTTCAGCTAATTTTTCTTGTGATAATTTGAGCTCTTTTCTGTAAAACTTAACATTGTCGCGAAATACTTGCCGTAGTGTCATTTTTCATACCTCCTTATTAATATTATGGTATGATTTTTTGAAACTTATTACAAGCAACAACTTTGGTGGTTTTATTTATATACAATATTAGAATTTTAAAAATAAATAAGTCAAAAAATAGGATGTTTAAATGTACAAAAAAAGGCATTTTTGATATAATATATTTAATCAAAAAAAATATAAGTATTTTAATGCACTACAAATGAAAGATGGATTAATAATTAAAATTAGATGTTAGAATGGGTAAAAAGATGGTTAGCAATTTAAGAAAGGAGATTAGTATATGAAAAACGAAATGATTATATATGTATCAAAAGATGGTAATATAAAAGTTGATGTCAGTATACAAAATGAAGATATATGGATGAGTCAAGATGTAATGGCTAATCTTTATGATACAACTAAACAAAATATAAGTTATCATTTAAATAATATATTTAAAGAAAATGAATTAAACAAAGATTCAGTTGTCAAGAATTTCTTGACAACTGCTAATGACGGTAAAAATTATAATGTATTGCACTATAATTTAGATGCCATTATTGCGGTTGGTTATAGAATCAATTCTAAAAAAGCAACAGAATTTAGGATATGGGCAACTAAAGTTTTAAAAGAATATATGACTAAAGGGTTCGCATTAGATGATGAAAAGTTAAAAAATAATGGTACAAATCCATATTTTGAAGAATTACTTGCTAGAATTCGTGATATTAGATCTAGTGAAAAAATATTTTGGAGGAAAATATTAGATATTTATGCAACAAGTATTGACTATAATCCCAAGGATAAATTATCAATAGAATTCTTTAAAACTGTCCAAAATAAAATGCATTATGCGACACACGGTAATACAGCTGCGGAAGTTATATTTACACGAGTTGATGCAGAAAAAGATTATTTAGGTCTTACTAATTTTAAAGGAAAGTATCCAACAAAAAGTGAAACTGAAATAGCTAAAAACTATTTAACAGAAGAAGAATTAAACATTTTAAATAGGATGGTAACAGCATATTTAGATGTTGCGGAAATAAATGCTTTAAGTAGACATCCAATGACAATGCAAAATTGGATTGATGAATTAGACTCTTTTCTAAAAATGACAAGAAAAGATATTTTAGAAGATAGTGGTAAAATATCACACGAACAAGCCTTAAAAAAGGCACATGAGGAATATGACAAATATATGCAAACACATTTAACTACTGCAGAACAAGATTATCTTGAAATATTGAATAAAGAAATTGAAGAAATTGATAAATAATAAACTATACACTTTATAAAAATGGGTTGAGTAGAAATAAATAATTTCCACTCAGCCTATTTTATTTTTGACTAAACCTTGTATCAACTAATTTATCATAAGGAGCCTTTTTAGTTAATTCACCAGCTGATTCCATTATTTCTTGAACGTGATTAAAGTTTTCTTCAGTAATTAAAGTAGTATCATACCAAGAATCAATATTTTTATATCTATCAACAATTAAAGTTAAATCGCTTAAAGAAACATCAGGGAAATAATTTAAAATCACTTTAGCAATATCTTCTGAACTATGATTTTTAACATAATCAATACCCTTTTGAATCGCCCGACTAAATCCTTTAATTACATCCTTATTATTTTCAATATAAGATTTTTTGGCATTATATACAGTATAAGGAACCTCACCACCAAGTTCACCTAATGAAGCAACAACATAACCAAAATTGTTTTTCTCAACCGCTAGCGCATTTGGTTCAAATAAAGTTACATAATCACCCGTACCACCAATAAATGCACCCTGCATAGCAGCAAAAGCAATTGAAGTATCAATCTTTATATCTTTTTTCGGATCTATATTATGTTTTCTCAAAATATACTCAAGAGTCATCTCTGGCATACCACCTTTTCTTCCACCAATTATATAAGAATCCTTAAGCATACTTATATCGAAATTATCTGTTTTTTTTCTTGAAACAATAAAACTACCATCTTTTTTCGTTAACCCAGCAAAATTAACCAAATAATCATCCTCGCTACCATTATATACATATATAGTAGCTTCACTACCACAAAAACCAATCTGAACATCACCAGATAAAACAGCAGCCGTAACCTTATCCGCGCCTGGTGTTAAAATAATTTCCACATCTAAACCCTCATCACTAAAATACCCAAGCGCATGCGCTAAATATTGCGGTGTATAAAAAACTGAATGTGTAACCTCAGCAACCTTGATTTTTTTAAGTTCACTCCTATCATTATTAAATAAAAATAAGAAACTAGTAATTATTAATACGATCAATATTAATAAAGGTAAAAAGTATTTTTTCATTTTTCCTTCCTTTCCCTCTATTATATTCCATTAACCAAAATCGGTTAAGGATTAATACCATAATTGTATCTTTTTTCTTGTTATAAAACTCCTTATGTGGTAAACTATATATAGGAAGTATAGGAGGAATTATGAGTTTATATTATATAGATAATTTATATAAAGATATTGATTATAAAGCATTAATTGATGTTATGTTTGAAGAAGCAGACTCTTTTTATTTAAGAGTATCAAGATCAAGAATCGGCGATAAATACAATGAAGGAAGAGATGACTTTTTAAACATACCAAAATGTATAATAAGTGAAAGTTCAAGATCAAAATATTATGCTGATATGCACTTTTTAATAACACCAGAACTAAAAGAAATGGTCTTAAAATACCTAAAACCAGACGGAATATGTGCATTTGGATTCTATAAAGATAATATCCGTATATTTTGCACAGAAGAAGCAAGTATGACATATATTGTCCTAAAAGATGAAATGGTATCAATAAGAACAAAACTAATAAATAAAGGCATTAAAATAGATAGATTTACAGCAATAATGGAGCCTTGGCTTATAAACGAAAAAAGTTATGAATACTATGCAAAGAATCCCTCTAAAACAAAAGATATAAAGTTTTTAATGGGTTAGGAGAAATTATGAAATTAGAAGGTTTAAATGAAAAGCAACTTGAAGCAGTTAAAACAACAGATGGCCCTCTACTAGTTTTAGCTGGAGCAGGTAGTGGCAAAACAAAGGTCTTAACTACCAGAATAGCATATTTAATTGAAAGCGGTGTTGAACCATATAATATCCTTGCGATTACCTTTACCAATAAAGCAGCCAAAGAAATGAAAGAAAGAGTCTTTAAATTGGTAGGAGAAGTAAAAGATATTCAAATATCAACATTCCATTCATTTGGATTATACTTAATCAAAAGACATTACAACTTATTAGGATATGAAAGAAACTTTACTATATTAGATGGTGATGATAGTTTAGTTTTAGTCAAAAACATTGTAAAAGAAATGGGCTTAAATAGTGATGACTATAACCCAAAAGCAATAAGAAATAAAATAAGTGGCGCGAAAAATGAATTAGTAGATCCCTTTGAATACGAAAAATATGCAACTACTGACTTTGAAGAAGTAGTATGCAAAGTATATAAAAAATATGAAGAAAGACTAAAAAGTAATAACAGTGTCGATTTTGATGATTTACTAATATTACCAATAAAACTATTTAGTACATTCAAAGATATATTAAAAATGTATCAAGAAAGATTTAAATATATCTTAGTAGATGAATATCAAGATACCAATAGAGTTCAGTATATATTAGTAAATATGCTAGCAGCAAAATATAAAAATATTTGTGTAGTAGGTGATAATGACCAAGCAATATACTCTTGGAGGGGATCTGATTACCGCAATATTCTAAACTTTGAAAACGATTATCCAAGCCTTAAATCCGTAATGCTAGAAGAAAACTACCGATCAACTAAAACTATATTAAATGCAGCAAATGATGTTATAAAAAATAACAAAATAAGGAAAGATAAAAACTTATGGACTAAAAGTGAAGAAGGACCAAAAATAAGATATCATAGAGCAAGCGATGAAAAAGATGAATCATATTATGTTGTAAATGAAATCAAAAATCTCTTATATGATGGTGTTAAAAGAGAAAATATAGCAGTTCTATATAGAACAAATGCCCAATCAAGAAATATTGAAGAAGCAATGCTAAAAGAAAATATACCATATAAAGTAATAGGAAGTTTCTACTTCTATAACCGAAAAGAAATTAAAGATTTAATAAGTTATTTAAAATTAATTTACAATACAAATGATGATATCAGTTTAGTTAGAATTATAAATGTACCCAAAAGAGGAATAGGTGATAAAACCATATCTAATCTAAGTGATAAATCATTTAAATTAAATAAAAGTTTATATGATGTAATTGATAGCGGTAAAGAATTAACCTTCAAAAATACAATTGAAGAATTAAGAGAATTATCAAATAATGTTAGTTTAACTGAATTAATTGATTTAATCCTTGATAAAAGTGGTATAAGAAAAGATTTAGAAAGTGAAAAAAGCGTTGATGCTGAAATTAGACTATCAAACTTAGAGGAATTTAAATCAATAACAAGAACATATGAAGAAGCAAGTGATTCAGTATCGTTAGGTGACTTCCTAGAAGAAATCAGCTTAGTAGCAGATATTAATGAACATAAAAATGAAACAAATGTTGTAACTCTTATGACAATTCATTCAGCAAAAGGACTAGAATTTGACTATGTCTTTGTAATAGGTATGGAAGAAGGATTATTTCCACATCTTAATAGTATGGAAACAGAAGACTTAGAAGAAGAAAGAAGACTTTGCTATGTAGCAATTACTCGTGCTAAGAAAAAATTATGGCTTGTAAACGCTAAAAGAAGAATGATTTATGGCAAAACAGATTCTTATTTGCCAAGCAGATTTATTAATGAAATATCTGATGAATATTTAGAAAAAGATGAATCAAATAAAGTAAAATATGAAAATACAACTACTGATGACTATAAATATGGTGATAAAATAAACCATAAAATATTTGGTCTTGGTGTTATTGTCGGAATAGATGAAAGAGATTTAACCATTGCCTTTGAAAGTAAATACGGTATTAAAAAAATCGCCAAAGGTCACGCTAGTTTAAGGAGGGAAGAAGATGCTTAATATTTTTGATGATTTAAATAAAGCCCTAGAGCCAGTTCAAAGATTTATTGAAAAAAATTATTCAAATCCTTTATTATGGATTGGATTATTAGTAGGTTTATTTTTACTGGCAAAAATAATATATGAATCATTGCAAAAGGAAAAATAATTATGGACATAAAAAATAGAATAGATGAACTAATTAACATTTTAAATAAAGCAAACTATGAATATTATGTTCTAGATAATCCAACTATAACAGATCAAGAATATGATAAATATTTAAGAGAATTAATTGTTCTAGAAGAAAAACATCCAGAATATGCAAGAAATGATTCTCCAACTCAAAGAGTAGGATCAGAAGTCGTATCAAAATTTGAAAAAGTTACATATGATGTTCCAATGCTTAGTTTAAGTGATGTTTTTAGTGAAGAAGAAGTAAAAGAATTTGATAAAAGGGTAAGAAGTGTTGTTCCAAATCCTGAATATATGTGCGAATTAAAAATAGATGGATTAAGTGTTTCTCTGTTATACAAAAACGGAAAACTTGTTCGCGGTTCAACAAGAGGTAATGGTGTAGTAGGTGAAAATATAACTCATAATGTTAAAACAATTAAAAATGTTCCCCTTACTTTAACTGAAAATATAGATATCGAAGTACGTGGCGAGATATATATGAGCAAAAAAGCCTTTGAACTTTGTAATCAAGAAAAAATAAAAAATAATGAAGAACCTTTTATGAATCCAAGAAATGCAGCAAGCGGAAGTGTTAGACAACTAGATAGTCGTATTACTGCCAAAAGAAACCTTTCAACATTTATCTATCATTTACCAAATCCTTTAGATTATGGAATTCATACTCATAGTTCTGCACTTGAATATATGAAAAAATTAGGTTTTACAGTTAATAAAGCTAATAAACTTGTTCATAATATTAATGAAGTTTTAGATTTTATAAAATATCATACTGAACATAGAGATGAATTACCTTATGAAATAGATGGAATTGTTATTAAAGTAAATAATGTTGATGATCAAACTCTTTTAGGATATACATCAAAATATCCTAGATGGGCAACAGCTTACAAGTTTCCAGCAATGAAAGTTTATACCAGATTAGATGATATTATTTTAACAGTTGGAAGAACAGGTAAAATAACACCAAATGCTGTTTTAGAGCCTGTAATATTAATGGGATCAAGAATAAGTCGTGCAACACTACATAATGAAGATTATATTTTAAATAATGATATTCGTATAGGTGATATTGTTAGTGTTATTAAAGCAGGAGATGTTATTCCAAGAGTTGAAGGCCCATTAATTGAACGAAGAATTGGAAATGAAGAAAAGTTTACCTTTAGCAAAAAATGTCCAATATGTAACTCTATTCTTGTTAAAAAAGATGAAGAAGCTGATTATTATTGTATAAATAAAAATTGTCCAGCTAGACATATTGAAAAACTAATTCATTTTGCATCTAAACCAGCAATGGATTTATTTGGTTTAGGTGATGAAATAATTGAAGACTTTTACAATTATGGTTATCTAAAAGAAATTACTGATTTTTATGAATTATCAAAATACTATGATAATATAATGGAACTTGAAGGATTCGGTTCTAAAAAAATTGATTTAATTTTAAATGGAATTGAAGAAAGTAAAAAGAATTCTTTAGAAAAATTTATATATGGTTTAGGTATTAAAAGAGTAGGTGTTAAAAATGCAAGTATTCTTGCTAAAACCTTTAAAAATATAGATAATTTAATGAATGCTTCAATATTTGATATAGCAAATATTCGTGATATGGGTGATATAATTGCTCGCAATGTATATTATTATTTTCAAGATGAAGATAATAAAAAAATGATTAAAAAATTTATTTTCTATGGATTAAATATGAATTATATTGGTAATATTATTTTAGAAAATGATATATTTTACGGCAAAAACTTTGTTTTAACGGGTACAATTAGTATTTCTCGTGAAGAAGCAACAGAAATTATTGAATCTTTAGGCGGAAAAGTTACTAATAGTGTTACATCTAAAACATATGCCGTTATTGTTGGTGAAGATCCTGGTTCAAAATATGATAAGGCTTTAGAACTTGGTACAAATATATGGGACAATGATTACTTTCTTAAAATGGTAAAAAGTGTTAATCATTAATTTTAAAAAATCGCTCATTATAATAATGAGGTGAGATTTTATGGAAAACAAGTTTGTTGTTAATGGTTCAAAAGAAGCTTTGGATAATATGAAATATGAGATAGCTCGTGAACTAGGCGTTACACTTGGACCAGATACTACATCTAGAATGAATGGTAGTGTTGGTGGTTATATGACTAAGAAATTAGTTGAACTTGGTAAACAATCAATTAGATAGTTACTTAATAGAACTGGATTAATTCTAGTTCTTTTTGTTTAAGTATTGAAAATAATAATAAAGTATTGTATAACTGATATGAGTTATATGTTTTCTGGTTGTAAAAAACTTCAAACACAAATAAATATAGTTAATATAAATACAACAACATATAATTATATGTTTAGTACTGCTGCAACTGATCCTAATGCAAAGATAACAGTAAACTATACATCTGAAACAGAATCATTAGTAGATAAAATAATTGCAACTAAATCAGCTAATAGTAATGTAGTAAAAGGAAAACAAATATAATAAAATGAAATCAGGGTAATTCCTGATTTTAATTTTATATATCTTTTTAACAAAATGATAAAAACATATTGACAATTTATCTTGTTTTTAATATAATGTTAATAAGAAGAGGAAAAACTCTTTTAAAAATTAAAATTTGATATTAACAAAATATTAAAAAGAAAGGATGGTAATATGGAATTGTTAATAGTAGTAGATATGGTTAACGGATTTATAAAAAAAGGAAATATGGCTGATAAGTATATAAACCATATAATAAATCCCAATATCGAACTCATAAAAAAAATAAATAAAGAAGGAGGTAATATTGTATTTATTAAAGATACGCACAAAATAAAATCTAGAGAATTTGATAGATTTCCAGTACATTGCTTAGAAGAAAGCGAAGAATCAAAAGTAATAGATGAATTAAAAGAATATGAAAAAGTAGCATTCACTAAAAACTCAACAAGTGCAATATACGCAAAAGGTTTTAAAGAATATATAGATAATTTAAAAAACTTAAAAAAAATCATCTTAAGCGGTTGTTGCACAGATATATGTGTTATGAATCTAGCACTTGATTTGCAAAACTATTTTGATGAAAACAATAAAAACATTGATATTATTGTACCAAAAGATGTAGTTGAAACATATTCCGGCCCAAACCATAATAGAGAAGAATATAATGAAATTGCATTTAAAATAATGAACAATGCCGGAATAAAATTAGTAAAAACTTGGAGGAATATATGAATAAAACAATGATGACAGACCTATATGAGTTAACAATGGCTCAAACATATTTTAATGAAAATAAAAAAGATGAAATAGTATACTTTGATGTCTTCTATAGAAAAAATCCATTTAATGGCGGTTATGCAATATCAGGTGGATTAGAGCAAATAATAAATTATATAGAAAACTTTAAATTTGATGAAAAAAGAATAAATTATTTAAAACAACTAAAAATATTTAATGATAATTTTTTAGACTATTTAAAAAATCTAAAATTTACAGGTGATATATATGCTATACCAGATGGAACACCAATATTTCCAAACGAACCAATAATAACCGTAAAAGCACCAATAATTGAAGCCCAAATTATTGAGACAGCCTTACTAGCATCATTTAACTATGAAACCCTAATAACAACAAGCTCAAAAAGATTTTGTAACGCAGCCATAAACATTCCAATAATGGAGTTTGGCGCAAGAAGAGCATCCGGAATAGAAGGCGCAATTACAGCAAGCAAATGTGGTTATATAGGAGGATGCTCTGGAACATCTAATACTGAAGCCGGATACCTATATGATATACCAGTTATGGGAACAATGGCTCACTCATTAGTAACCGAAGAAAAAAATGAATATGATGCCTTCCTTGGATATGTAAAAAATAACCCATATAATACAGTTTTACTAGTAGATACCTATGATACACTAAAAAGCGGTATTCCAAATGCTATAAAAGTATATAATGATTACCTAAAACCAAACGGATATAAATTAAACGGAATTAGAATTGATAGTGGAGACCTTGTCTATCTATCAAAAATGGCCCGCAAAATGCTTGATGAAGCAGGCCTATATGATACCAAAATATGTTTATCAAACGGATTAGATGAAGAAAGTATTAATGATTTAATCAAAAACGGAGCAACATTTGATAGCATTGGAGCAGGTGATAATATTGCCGCACCTAAAGAAAGAATAGGCGGTGTATATAAATTAGTAGCAGTCGAAAACGAAAAAATTGAACCAAGAATCAAAGTAAGTGATGATAGCGTTAAAACAATAAATCCAGGCTATAAAAAAGTTTATCGCTTCTATGATAAACAAACAGGCTTTGCCCTAGGAGATGTAATTGCTCTATATGATGAAAAAATAAGCAAAAACAAATATACACTAATTCATCCAATAGAAACTTGGAAACAAAAAGAAATAACAAACTATAACCTAAGAGAATTACAAGTACCAATTTATCAAAAAGGAAAATTGGTCTATAATTTGCCGAACGTCAATGAAATTAGAAATTATTGCGCGAAAGAATTCGAAACAATTTATCCCGAAATAAAAAGAAAAGTTAATCCTCACGAATACTATGTTGACCTAAGTGTAAAGTTACTAGAACTAAAAAATAAACTAATTGCAGAACATAAAAACGTAAAAAAATTAATTAAATAGGAGGAAATAATATGTTTGATGCTAAAAAAGAAACTAATAAAATAATAGATTTTATAAGAAATTACTATAAAGAAAATAATCTAGGAGGAGTAGTAATTGGAATAAGTGGTGGTAAAGATTCCGCAGTAGTTGCTGCACTCTTCTGTAAAGCAATCGGACCAGAAAATGTAATAGGTTTTACACTACCTTGTCACTCAAATGAAGATGATAAAATAAAAGCAAAAATAATAAGTGATTACTATAAATTTGAATTAAAAAATTTTGATTTAACAAATGTATATGATACCTTTAAAAACGAATTAAAAAACTTAGGTAACTTTAACAATACTCTAAATAGTGATATCAATATTAAACCAAGATTAAGAATGAGTACACTTTATTATATGGCAGCACTTTATACAAATATCAAAAATAAAACATATATCGTAGCAGGAACATCAAATAAATGTGAACTATATGTTGGCTATTTTACAAAAGGCGGCGACTCTGTACACGACATATCAGTACTAGCCGATCTTACAGTAGATGAAGTAATAAGTATTGGTGAAGAATTAAATGTACCAAAAGAAGTATTATACAAAGCACCAAGTGATGGTTTATCTAATTTAACCGATGAAGAAAAATTAGGCGTTAGTTATAAAGATATAACATCTTACATAAATGGTAATATAATAGATGAAGAAACAAAAAACAAAATAAAAACACTTCATAATAATTCTAAACATAAATTTAATATACCAACATACAAAAAAATATGAAAGTAGGAATATTTGGTGGTTCCTTTAACCCACCACACAAAATGCATAAAAGAATTGGTTTAGAATTAATTAAAAAAGGTTATGTAGATAAAATAATATATGTTCCCGTTCAAGATAATTATAATAAAAAAGATTTATTACCATTTAAAGATAGATATAATATGGTTAAGCAAATGATTAAAGGAAATAATGACTTATTAGTCTCGTCCTTAGCACGCTTCGGCTACATTTATACATATATGGTACTTGACTATTTTAGTAAAAAATATGACGAAGTATATTTTATATGTGGATGTGATAATTTAAAAGACTTTAAAAATTGGAAAAAATATGACTATATTTTAAAAAATTACAAACTACTTGTTATTGATAGAAATAATGAGTTCTCAAATGTAATAAAATCATTTAATAATAAAAATATTATAAAATGTGATATAGAAGCAAGTAATATATCATCAAGCAGTATAAGAAATGATATTTCTAAACTATATGAAAGACTTGATAGTAGAACCATTAAATACATAATAAATAATGAATTATACAAAAGTCTTTCTAAAAACGTGTAAGTTTGATACAAAAGTCTTTCTAAAAACGTGTAAATTATACATAAAAGTCTTTCTAAAAACGTGATTTAACTTGACAATTATACTATTATTAGTTATATTGAGTGTATTGAAAAAGGTGAGTAATTATGGAATATAAAAGTGAAGAAGAATTTTTAAAAAATTATGATTCGAGTTGTTTTGAAAAACTATCCTGTACAACTGATATTGCGCTTTTTAGCGTTTCCAATGAAATAGATACAAACTATCGTAAATTAAGCCATAAATTTTATAGCGTTCTTTTAGTAAAAAGAAAAAATTATCCCTTCAAAGATAAATGGTGTTTACCAGGAGGATTTATTAGAATTGATGAAGACTTAGAAGATGCCCCCAAAAGGATTTTAAAAGAAGAAACCAATATTGATGATGTTTATTTAGAACAATTATATACATTTGGTGATGTAAATAGAGATCCAAGAATGAGAATTATTTCTACATCTTATATAGGATTAATAGATAAAAATAATTTAAATATAAAATTAAATGAAAATACATCTTGGTTTAAAATAGATTTTGAAGAATCTGATGATAAAATAACAATTAATTTTGATAATGATATAGATAGATTTAGTGTTGCACTAAAAAAGATCTTAAAAGAAAAAACAACTAATAAATATAAATACGAAGTTATTCAAAATGATTATCTAGCATTTGACCATTCTATTGTTATTGGAACTGGGATAGTACGACTAAAAAACAAAATAAATTATACAGATATAGTATTTAATATGATGCCAGAATATTTTACACTTGGAGAATTACAACAAGTATATGAAGTAATTTTAGGAAAAAAATTACTAGATCCTGCATTTAGAAGAATAATATCGAGCAAAGTTATAAAAACAGATAAAATGGTTACCGGAAGAGGTCATAGACCATCATGTTTATTTAAATATAAAGGAAAAAGTTAAGTTTAAAACTTAACTCTTTTTGTTTATTCTATAGAAATTAATTGAAGGATGATTCATAAAACGAAGAGGTAAACTACTCGTACCAAGCCCACTAGATATAAATAGCTCAGTATTATTAATCGTATAATGCTCTTCATAATATCTTTTCGCACCATCCGGTAATATAGTCGCACCAATTAAAGGTAACCTAACCTGACCATTATGTGAGTGACCAGCTAATATTAAATCAAACCTTTCACTCAAATTATCAATAGTATCCGGTTCGTGAAGTAATAATATCTTATATTTTACATCATTTCCCGCAATATATTTCTTATACTTAACCAACTTATCATCAATATTTTTATCATCAAAACAAGAAGATAAACCAGCAATAATAATCGGATCATAATCCTTGTAATATATAAGTTCATAAGTATTATCCATATCCTTAAAATCCGAATCCTTTAAAATATCAACATAATAATCATATTTTAAATCATGATTACCACTAATAGCATATTTGCCCAATTTAGCATTCATTTGCTTTAAATACTTAGTAAGTAGCCCTTTAGAATCAGAAGGCTCAATCTTTTTATCAAGCAAATCACCAGTTAAAACTATAATATCAGGATTTATTAAATTAACTCTATCAACTAATTTTTTTAAATCTTTTTCCTTAAAAGTTCTATTATAATGAATATCAGAAATATGAACAATCTTTAAACCATCAAACGAATCAGGAATATTAGAACTTACCATATATTCTTTAACAAATAACCCCTTTGTACCAATAAAAATAGAATACAAAATAAATAAAACAAATAAAGAAACTATAATTAATATAACCCTTAACATTATATGCTTTTTTTCCTTTCTCTTTATCATAAAATACCACCAATCATTAATAAAATCTGAAATAAAAGAAGAATAGTATTATGGAAAAAATGAATTGAAGTAGAAACAAAAATATTATCACTTTTGTCATAAGTATAAGCAAGAACAAAACCCGGCATACTATAAGAAAGAATATGTAAATATTCAATCATATTTGAAGCCTGACCAATAACATGCATTGAACCAAAAACTAAACCCGAAACAAGTATAAATAAATATTTTTGCGGAACTATTTTTTTAATACTCTTTCTAAAAACTAATTCTTCCATTAAAGGCGCAGTAAGAGAACAAGAAATGCAAGTATATATAAAATATGGTAGGCTTCTATAAAGCGATTCCCTAATTACTTCCTCGTTCTGAGCAATACCTTGAGTAAAAAAAGAAACAAAAACCGATGAAAGAGTCATTAAAACAATCATAATCGGCCAGTATTTTTTATACTCATTAAAATATGCCTTAAAATTTAACCTAAAATCTTTAAACTCTTTTCTAATCTCCTTATAATAAACAAGTATAATTATAAAAAGCATAAAAAACGTAATAAAAAGCAAATATATAACCTGATTTACTTCGCTCCAAGTAGCAGGTTTTATATTCAAATAATTAAGAATAATTAAAACAATATGATTAAATAAAAAGTAAAAAAGGATTATTCCTAAACCAATTAAAGCATTTTTTTTATAATTTTTCATATCTTTATCTCCAATCTTCATTATTATATCAAAAAAAATCAAAAAAATTAATAAATATAGTTAAAAAATTAGAATTATTATGATATAATGTAAATGACAAGTGGCAAATAACCACTTTTTATAAAATTAATTTGAGGTGAAAAAAGTGGAAGAAAAAATTAGAAATTTAATTGAAAAACCAATAGTTGAAGCTGGATATATTCTTAGTGATGTTAAACTTGAAAAAGAAGGAACAACATTATTTTTAAGAATATTTATTGATAAAACTGATATAGTAAGTGTTGAAGACTGCGTTAAAGTATCGGAATTAATTAATCCAATATTAGATAAAGAAGATCCAATAGAAGAAAGTTATATACTTGATGTAAGTTCTATAGAAAGAGGTTAGTTATGGAAGCAAAAGATTTTAAAAAAGCTGTTGAATTAGTAGTTAAAGAAAAAGGTATTAGTGAAGATGTAATATATGATGCAATGGAATTAGCATTAACAGCAGCATATAAGAAAAATTATAATTCTCTATCAAACGTAAGAGTAGACATTAACCGTGAAACAGGTGACATTAAAGTTTACTCATTCAAAACAGTTAGAAGAGAAGATGAAGTAGATGAAGAAGGAAACTTAATATTTAACCCAGATGTTGATTTAACATTAGAAGAAGCAAGACTTATTGTACCAAACATTGAATATGGCGAAACTATCGAAGAAGAAGTAACACCACACGACTTTGGCCGTGTAGCAGCTGCAACAGCAAAGCAAGTTGTTATTCAAAAAATAAGAGAAGCAGAAAGAAATGTTATAATAGAAACATTTGCTGATAAAAAAGATGAAATGATGACAGGAATCGCAAATATGGAAGATGAAAATAATTATTATATTGACTTTGGCAAAGCCCAAGGCATTCTTCCAAAAAGCGAATGCATTCCAGGCGAGAAAATAAAAATGGGAAGTAACATAAAAGTTTATGTAACAAAAGTTGAAAACAACAATAAAGGACCATTAATTTTATTATCTCGTAATCATTATGGATTTGTAAAAAGACTATTTGAATTAGAAATCCCAGAAATTAATGAAGGAATTATCCTTATTTACAGTGTAGCAAGAGAACCAGGCCTTAGAACAAAAATTGCGGTTTACAGTGAAAACCCTAAAGTTGACCCAGTAGGATCTTGCATTGGTGAAAAAGGATCAAGAATTAATCGTATAATTGAAGAATTAAACGGTGAAAAAATCGACGTAATAGCATATCAAAGTGATGCAAGTGAGTTTATTAAAAACGCACTTAGTCCAGCTAAAGATGTAAGTGTTTTTGTGACCGATGAAAAGAAAAAAGAAGCAATGGTAATTGTTGATGAAAACAATTTATCACTAGCAATCGGAAAAAGAGGCATTAACATTAAATTAGCATCTAAACTAACAAAATATCATCTAGATATAAAAACAAAAGAAGATGCCAAAAAAATGGGAATTAATTTAATTTAGGAGTTTTTATGAATACAGTACTTTGTCAATTAATAAGAATATATGAACCTAGAAATATAGATTGGATGGGTTATAAAATAACAAAAAGCAATCCATATACCTATCACCACATTGTTGAAAGAAGATATGGCGGTAAATTAACAATAGAAAACGGAGCAATCTTATCAAGAAAAGCTCACGACCATTTAAACTATTTAGAAGTCTATGTACCTGAAGCATATGATGATTGGCAAAGGTTCTTTAGATATATAAACGCTAAAGGAACCCCTTTAACAAAAGAAGATTATGAAATAATTAAGCTTATAACTTATTATGAAACAAAGTACAAAGTAAGAAGAACACCAAGAAAATTAGAAGGTTATAAACAAAAGAAGAAGGTAAAGAAAAGATGAAAGTAAAAAAGATACCAGAAAGAACGTGTATAGTAACACACGAAAAGTGTCCTAAAAAAGATTTGCTTAGAATCGTAAGATGTCCCGATGGTGTTGTTAGGGTTGATTTAACAGGTAAAATGAATGGAAGAGGCGCTTACGTAAAAAAAGATGCAAGTGTTATAGAAAAAGCTAAGCAAACAAAAATATTAGAAAAACACTTAGAAGTAGCTATCGATGATAGCGTTTATGAAGAAGCAAAAGAGGTTTTATGAAAAGAAAAGATTATATATCGTGGGATGAATATTTTATGGGTGTTGCATACCTTGCATCAATGCGTAGTAAAGATCCATCAACAACCGTTGGAGCTTGTATTGTAAATGAAGACAATAAAATAATATCAACAGGATATAATGGAAGCCCAACTGGCTATAATGATGACACAATGCCTTGGGAAAGAGAAGGAAACTTTACAAACACCAAATATGCCTATGTATGCCACGCTGAATTAAATGCAATCCTTAATTCACCAAGTATAGTAAAAGGCTGTAAAGTTTATGTTACATTATTTCCTTGTAACGAATGCGCAAAAGCAATCGTTCAAGCCGGAATAAAAGAAATTATCTATATGGATGATAAATATAAAGATACTGACTCAATAAAAGTATCAAAAAATATTTTAGATACTTGTTCAGTAAAGTATAGAAAATATGAACCCAAAAATAAAAAAATCGAAATAGAACTTTAAGAAAGGAGTGATTATTATGATGACTGTCTTAGAATATGCATTAGATATGAATAAAACAGTAGATGAAGTAATAAGAAAATGTAAGGAGTTTGGTATTTCTGTAAACTCAGAAGATGATTATTTGGATGATGAAGCCATAACAGAATTAGACGCATGTTTTCAAAATGAAGATTTAGAAGAATTAGAAGACCGTGCTGAAGAAATGGCTGAACAAACAAAAATAAATGTTGATAATACCGTTAAAAAAGAAAAACTAAAAAAACAAAAAGAAGTACCAAATAAAAAAGAGTTCTTAAATAAGAAAAAAGAAATGTATAAAAATAAAAACAAGTTAATGACTAACAAAGGAACTAATGATAAAGTTGTATTATATAAGGAAAATATGACAATTAGTGAATTAGCCAATGAAATTGGTGTAAACGGAGCTGAACTTGTTAAAAAACTTTTCAATTTAGGAATGATGGCAACTCTTAATAACAGTATTAGTTTTGAAAATGCTGAAATACTAGTTTTAGACTATAATAAGGAACTTAAAAGAGCTGAAGCACAAGATGTTAGTAATTTTGAAGAATATGAAATTATTGATGATGAAAAAGATATGGTCAAAAGAGCGCCTGTTGTAACTATTATGGGACATGTCGATCACGGTAAAACAACCCTTTTAGATACAATAAGAAAGACAAATGTTGCACTAGGTGAAGCTGGAGGAATAACACAAAATATTTCAGCTTACCAAGTAAAATATAAAGATGAATATATAACATTTATAGATACACCAGGTCACGCAGCCTTTACAGAAATGCGATCAAGAGGCGCTAAAATAACTGATATCGTTATCATTATCGTAGCAGCTGATGATGGTGTAATGCCACAAACAAAAGAAGCAATTGACCACGCTAAAGCATCAGGTGTTCCAATAATTGTTGCAATTAATAAAATAGATAAACCAGGAGCAAATCCAGATAGAGTAATGCAAGAATTAGCAGAATATGGTTTAACACCAGATATTTGGGGTGGAGATACATTATATAACAAAATCTCTGCTAAAACTGGAACAGGAATTGAAGAATTACTTGATAATATCTTATTAGTTGCTGAAATGGAAGAATATAAAGCAAACCCAAATAGATATGCAATCGGATCAGTTATTGAATCAAGACTAGATAAACACTTAGGTCCTGTCGTAACCGTTTTAATCCAAAACGGAACCCTTAGAATCGGCGATCCAATTGTTGTTGGTACATCATTTGGAAAAGTAAGAAGCCTTAAAAATGATATGGGAAATGAAATTGTTTCGGCAATGCCAAGTACACCAGTTGAAATAACAGGAATTAATGAAGTTCCATCAGCTGGCGATAAGTTTATGGCCTTTGAAACAGAAAAAGAAGCAAAACAAGTAAGTGAAAAAAGAAAAGAAGCTCAAAGATTAAATGCAAGCCGAGGATCAAAAGCAGTTACATTAGATGACTTATTCTCACGCGTTCAAGAAGGTGTAAAAGAAGTTAATGTAATTATTAAAGCAGATGTAAATGGTTCAGCAGAAGCTGTAAAGAACTCTCTTGAAAAAATTGAAGTTGAAAACGTTAAAGTAAGAGTAATCAGAAGTTCAGTAGGCGCAATTACTGAAAGCGATATCGTTTTAGCAAAAGCATCAAGTGCTATAATCGTAGGCTTTAATGTAAGACCAAGCAATCAAATTAAAGATTATGCTAAAGAACAAGGTGTAGAAATAAGACTTTACGATATTATATATAAAGCAGTAGAAGAAATGACTGATGCCTTAAAAGGAATGCTAGAACCAGTTTATGAAGAAAAAATAATTGGTGAAGCAACTGTAAAACAATTATTCAAATTCTCTAAAATAGGAACAATTGCAGGATCATATATAAGTGAAGGTATTGTTAAAAAGGATGCCAAAGCAAGATTAATAAGAGATGGTGTTGTTATTTATAATGGTGAAATCGGTTCATTACAAAGAGAAAAAGATGCAGTTAAAGAAGTAAAAAAAGGACTTGAATGCGGAATTACATTAAATAACTATAATGATATTAAAGTAGGCGATGTAATTGAAGCATATGAAATGGTAGAGGTAAAAAGATGAGTATTAAGATAGAAAGAATTGAAAGTGCAATGGTAAAAGAAATATCTTATTTGCTTGCAACAGAAATTAAAGATCCCGACATTCGTTTTGTTACTGTAACGGCAGCTAAAGTAACTAATGATTTATCATTTGCAAAAATATATGTAACTGTATTTGATGAAGAAAAAAAAGAATCAACGTTAAAAGCCCTTAATAGCGCTTCTGGCTTTTTAAGAACTAAACTATGTGATCGAATTGATATAAGACATATGCCAGAATTAGAGTTTGTATATGATGAATCAATAGCATATGGTAAGAAAATCGAAAATATAATTGAAAAAATACATGAAGAAAATTGACAAAAACAAAATATATTGATAATATATATATAGTTTAATTGTGATGGAAAAAAAGTAGTTTTATTAATGGAAATCAGAAAATTAGTGCACAGCTGAAAACTAATCAGATTTAATAAAATGAATTACTTTTCTTGAATTGAAATCGTTAATCGCGTTAAGATAATGAGGTAATAAACATTACAAAATAAGGTGGTACCGCGAATGATCGCCCTTATAATTTGTAATGTTTTTATATTTAAGGAGGAAATTTATGAAATACGCAGAATATATTGATTATACTAATTTAAAAGCAAATGCTACAAAAGAAGACATAAAAAACTTATGTAATGAAGCAATGGAATATCATTTTGCATCAGTATGCGTAAACCCTTGCTATGTAGAATTAGCAAAAGAATTACTTGATGGCTCAACAGTAAACGTAGGAACTGTAATTGGTTTTCCTTTAGGAGCAAATACAATAAGAGTTAAAGAAATGGAAGCATTAATAGCAGTTGAAGATGGTGCTGATGAAATTGATATGGTTATTAATATTGGAGCTGTTAAAAATGGCGATTATGAATATGTTAGAAATGAAATTGAAGACATAATGGCAGCAGTAGATGGCAAAACATTAAAAGTAATCATTGAAACATGCTATTTAAATGAAGAAGAAATAGGTAAATTGACAGATATTTGTAATGAAACATATGTTAATTTTATAAAAACATCAACAGGTTATGGAACAAGAGGCGTTAGCTTAGATGATATAGATATTATAAATAATCACAAAAATGATATTTTAGAAGTTAAAGCAAGCGGTGGTATAAGAAGTATTGAAATGATAGAAGCTCTAATAGATAAAGGAGTTACTAGAATAGGAATAAGTAATATAGATTTTCTAAGAGGTGAAACAAAATGAAATTATACGATGAATTATTATGGAGAGGTCTAGTTAAAGACGTTTCTAGTGAAGAATTAAAAAATAAATTAAATAATGAAAAACTAACATTTTATTGGGGAACAGATCCAACAGCTCCTTCTTTACATTTGGGACATTATTCATCATTGGTTACTGCTAAAAGATTAGCGCAAGCAGGACATCATCCAATTTTATTAGTAGGTGGGGCAACAGGATTAATTGGCGACCCAAGACCAAGCGGTGAGAGAGAAATTATTTCTCGTGAAACAGTTTTAAAAAATATTGAAGGTATAAAGAATCAAGTATCTAATATTTTTAATGGAAAAGCTGAAATTGTTAACAACTATGATTGGATGAAAGATTTTAGTTTCCTAGATTTTTTAAGAGATGTAGGGAAATATATTAATGTTAATTATATGCTTAGTAAAGATATTATTAGTAGAAGATTAGAAACAGGTATTACATTTGCTGAATTTGCTTATACATTAATACAAGGATATGATTTCCTTCATCTTTATAGAGAAAAAAACTGCATCTTACAAGCAGAAGGATCAGACCAATGGGGTAATATTACTACTGGATTAGAATTAATTAAAAAAATCGAAAATAAAGAAGCATATGGTTTTACAATGCCTTTAGTTTTAGATAAATATGGTAATAAATTTGGTAAATCAGAAGGAAATGCCTTATGGCTTGATAAGAATTTAACATCTAGCTATGAGTTATATCAATACCTAGTTAATGTAGATGATTCTATGGTAATAAGTTACTTAAAAATATTTACATTTTTAACTAAAGAAGAAATAGAAGAATTGGAAAAATCAAATAATTTAGAACCTGAAAAAAGATTAGCTCATAAAGCATTAGCTCGTGAAATAATAACTGATTTGCACGGAAAAGAAGAATATGAAAAAGCTTTAAAATTAAGTGAAACATTATTCAGTGGAAAAGTTAATGATTTATCAAATGAAGAACTTGAACTTGTATTTAAAAATATGCCACATACAACAAGTGAAAATAATTTAAATATTATTGATTTTCTAGTTAATACAGGAATATGTTCATCAAAAAGAGAAGCTAGAGAATTTGTTAGTAGCTCATCAATTACAATTAATGAAGAAAAAATAAATGATGATTCTATTTTTGTTAATAAAGATATGGCAATTAACAATGATACATTAGTTGTAAGAAAAGGAAAGAAAAAATATTTTATTGTAAAATTAGTATAAAATACAAAACTATTAATTGAAAATATTGTTAATAAATATTAAAACAAAATGTCAAAACAGATAATTTATTGCACAATATTAATGAAATATTTATAAAAATATGGTATAATAAATATACTAATAAAGCTTGAGAAAGTAGGCGATTTGATTGAATAATAAAAAACCAACCGAAAAAGAAATACAGGAAAAAATAAAAAGAGTTGATGGTGCTATGGCTCAAGAAGGTATGCCATTAACCGAAGAATTAAAACAAAAACTTTATAATTGTATAATTGGCAAGTCTACAACAGAAATAGAGCGTAAAAAAATTATAGCAAAGTATAGAGGAATATATGGATAGTAAATACAAATATACATATGAAAAAACAGCTGATTATTGTTATGAAGGAACAAATGTTTTAATTAATAAATTAAATATAACAAATGATGATGATTTATTTAATGCAGAAAGAGAACTTGTATCTTTAAGAACTTATGAATTAAATGAAAAACCATTAAAAGGTAATTTTGATTTTAAGTATTTAAAAGATATTCACAAATATTTATTTCAAGATGTTTATAGATGGTCTGGAGATATAAGAAATTGTAATATAGCCAAACAAGATTTATTTTGTCTAACAGAACATATAGAATCATTTGGAAATGATATATTTAACAAATTAGAAAAAGAAAAATATTTTGTTAATTATGATACTGAAACAAAAATAGATAAATTAGTAGAATTATTTGCTGATATTAATGCTTTACATCCTTTCCGCGAAGGTAATGGTAGAAGCCAAAGATTATTTATAGAATCACTTGCTAAAATAAACGGAATATATTTGGATCTTACAAATGTGTCTAAAATAGATATGATTATTGCTAGTCACGAAAGTATTAAAGGTGATTATAAGAAATTAAAATATATGTTTAAAAATAATAGTAGTATTATAAGCGAAGAAGAAAGATTAAAATATATAAATATTTATTGCTCTAGAGATTTAATAAGAGTTATTGAAAACTAAAAGATACTATGATATGCAATTTATTCCTTTTAATCAAAGAGGATTAGTTCATTGATAGTATCTTTTTCTTTAAAAAATTTTTTTTATAAAAGTCATTAGTGCAATAAACAAATTATATAATGAGCCAATTATTATAATAATTTTTTTGCTTTTATTGACATTTTTGTTTAAAAGGACTTGCAAAACTATTATAAAACTGATAAAATATGATATGTAATTCGCAAAGGATTATATGATAGCACGTATGGTGAAGCGGTTAACACGGCGGATTGTGGTTCCGTTATGCGTGGGTTCGAACCCCACTATGTGCTCCATAGTGAAATCTGCTCGAACTTTTCGAGTTTTGATAAATAGCTAATCCAATTTGGATTAGTTTTTTTGTGTTTCGAACTCCACGTGTCAGGCTTGGAAGTTGTACAAAGACTATCCTACTTTATAAAGAAAGGATGGAACTATGGTAAATATTATTAAAGAAGAACTATCATTAGAAGAACACTTGCGAAAGAAAATTGAGTTTATTTGTGATTTCACTAATAATAAACCTACTATTATAAATGGTAGTATTAGAAAAATTGATAAGACTAATTTAACTTATATTGAACCACATAGAATAATTATTAATAATACTACATTTCTAGCATTTAACTATTCTAATGAAATATTTATTGAGAATCTATCTAATAAGATAAAATTATCGGAATTAGAAGATTATTTAAAAACTATCTAAATACTACTATTCCCTAATCAGAGAATTGACATTTTCTTAAAAAATGATATTATATATAACCAATGAAAGAGGTATTCTCTAGAAATGGAGGTACACCGATGATAAAAAGCAAAGATATAATTAAAATATATAATATTGAATTTAATGAGGAGTCAGTAGTATTTAGACTTTACTAGATACTATTGTCTCCTCTTTTTTAGTAAAAGGAGTTGAGATTTATGGATAATGATAAGAAAATTGCTGGTATTTATATTCGTGTATCTACTGAAGATCAAGCTCGTGAGGGTTTTAGTTTACCAGAGCAAGAAAAACGATTAAGAGCTATGTGTGAATATAAAGGTTATGAAATATATAAGATTTATAAAGATGCTGGTATATCGGCTAAAACTGGTAATACAAGACCTGCATTTGAAGAACTATTACAAGATATAAGAGATAAAAAATGTAATACTATTGTTGTACTAAAATTAGATAGACTTACAAGAAGTGTATTTGATTGGGAAAAGATTATAAGATTTTTAGAAGAAAATAATGCTTATTTAGATTGTGCTAACGATGATATTAATACAACTAATGCAAATGGTAAAATGATTTCTAGAATACTTACTTGTGTTTCACAAAACGAAATTGAAAGAACTAGTGAAAGGACTAAAGTCGGTTTAGCTGGTGCAATAAAGGCTGGTAATATTCCTGCTCGTGCTCCACTTGGTTATAAACATGAAAATAAAAAATTATTAGAGGAACGAGATTATTATAATGGGTTAAGTAATCAATATGAGGGAATGTATGAAAGAGAAAAAGAAAAAACAAATTATCTTATTTATCATTTAAATAAAGTCTTTCAAAAACTACCAGAATTTATTAAAACAATAATCGATCATTTATTTAATCATAGTGGTTTAGACTTAGAATATTTTAAAAAGGAATATGATCCTGAGGTTAAAAGAAAAGAGGAAAAAAGATTTAAAGGATTTAATTTATTTAATAAAAAAGAAATTGAAAAGCGACTCATAATCTTAACAATGAAATGGACGAAGCTGCTGAAGAGTTTTATAATACTAAAATGAGCAAAGAAAAAGACGATGGCTTATCACTTTAAGCTATCGTCTTTTAATATTATTGTTGATTACTTTCCTTAAATTTTGCTAATAGTTGCTCAATTATTTCTGTTTCAACAACTTCTTCTAATCCGTTATTATTATCATATTCACAAAACATAGTATTTGTATAATCATCTTGATCAATTAGATACACATAATTTTTTGAATTTAATTCTGTAGTATAAACAACCGAATATTTTTTGTTATCATTTAGAGTTAAGATTTCACCTTGATTTAGCATTTTCATTACCTCCTAATTCTTCAACATTGGTATTTTCTAATGAGGCATTAAAATCTTCAAATTCATGTTGAGCATTTTTAAATTTTTTAGAATGTTTCATATATTTAGCAATAAAACCTGCAGCACCTGCTGATAATAAAGTAGTTAAAGGTCCTAAATCTTGAATATATTGTCCTAATGCTTCCCAAGAATAAATTGAATTTAATTCATGTTGTAATACTTGATTTACATCTTGACCATTAAAATAAACAGCAACAGCAGCACCTAATATACAAATACCAGCCATTATCGCAGAACGATTTTTACCTTTTTGAGCTTCATTCATTGCTCTTTCTCTTTGTAGAATAGTGAATTTTCTCTTTTCTCTTGCCATTTTTTCTAATTCATCATCTTTAACATGTATTGGTTCTACTTTTTGTTCAGTTTTAATTTGTTCTAATACATCTCTTGATTGTTCTTCAGATAAACTTTCATTTTTAGGTGACTCAAAATGTGGAACATCACTTTCAAGTTGTAAAGATGTTGCTTTTTTGTCACGAATTATTTCACCAGATTCATTTATTTGAACACCATCTACTGTTTTTTCTTGTTCATTCTTTTTAACTTTTTTGTATTTAAACTCAACTCTATTATCGTAATTTAAATCAGTAAGTTCATAACCTTTACTTGCTAAATATGATTTCAATATTTCTTGAATTTCTTCTTGTGGAATATCAAATCTTGTTTCTCCAAATTCATCTTTTCTAATAAAGAAAGGTTGATTACCATTTTGTCCGGTTAATTTATCTTGTAAATAACCTATACTAATTGAACCTAGTTCAATACCTTTAGTGTTTTTATAATGGTCAAAAACAATTTGTCTTAAGTCTTCATATTTAATTGATCCATCATATGTTAAATCAAGTTCAACTTTGTTTTCTGGTTTATTCATTTCATTTTTAATTTCAGGATTTGATTTATAAGCAAAAGTTATAGTATCATAGTCTCCAAATTCTAGATTTGAAGTTAATTCGCAGTTTTTACTTGCTAAAAATGATTTAAATACTTTTTCTATATCTTCTTTTGAAATATCAAATCTTGTTTCTCCAAATTCTCCATTTATAGTAAAAAATGGTCTAGGTTCAGAATTATGTGCTAATTTATCTTGTAAATAACCTATACTTACAGATCCTAATTCTAATCCTTGTGTTTGTTTAAAATAATCAAATATGATTTGTCTTAAACTTGAATAATTAATTCTTCCATTTAAGTTTGTATTTGTCTCTTCGTTCATACATATACCTCCTAATTATATTTTAACATATTTTTTATAATTTTTAACAATTTTACGTAAAATTATTAATTTAGGTTTACACTTTTTATATTTTTATGGTATTATTATTTTAGTGATTAGTTGTTTATCAACTTTTAATACTGGAGTTTCAAATAGCCTGTGCTATTGCTCCATTAATGTTTATAAACTTATGTATTAAGCATAAGTTTTTTTGTGTTTGCATTAGTAGTTCATCAATAAAATTAAGTGTTTATTTTCACAAGATATCTTTGTTCTTATAAATGACTTGTATTTTAGTGATTATTAATATACAACCTATTTTAGAGAAGGTTTACCTAAACAATAATGGTACATTTCCATATATTACTATTCTTAATATTCCAACAATAACTAAATGTAAAGGATAATATAAATAAAAGAACCATTTCATCCATTTTAGTTTACCTTTTTCACCATTATAAACATTAAGTAACGGATAAGCTAATAGAGTAGCTATTGTAATTAATCCATAAGTTTTACTTACAAATAAATATGAAATAACTGCATAAATAAAAATCCAAAAACTCATACTTATAAATTGCTTTTTTAAATTACCCCTATTTGAATACATAAATAAAATTGCCATTACAGCTATAGAACTCCAATCTGCTGGAAATGTTATAACATTTATTAAAATAATTAATATCCATTTCATCCACTCTCTTAAATTAGTTTTGTTTGCAATATAAAGAGCAACTACTGCCCAAGCAAGAGACCACATAATACTTGTTTGATTAAAAATACTTCCGGAACTAAATGGTATATAATTTATATCAAAAGCAAAACAATATGCAAAATGCGATATAATAGCAAATATAAACAATCTCAAAATATATTTTCTAAGATTTTTAGTATAATAAAACCCCTCACAAATAAAGAAAAACATAATAGGCGCTGTTAATCTACCAATTATATGTAAGACATTTGAAATTACATTATTAGGCATTCCAGGGTAAATTAAATCAGCAATATGATCAATTGTCATTGCTATAATTGCAATCAGTTTTAAATGGTTAGAATTTAGTTTTTTCATAAAATCTCCTTTTTATATTATTTCTATAAATAATTATATCATATATCTTAATTTATTTTATATAAAAATATCATCATATTAACTATTTATATAACATTTAATCATATATTTACATTAAATATAATTTAATATATAATATAAATGAAAGAAGGAATAAAATGGAAAAAAGAATTTATAGATCAAAAAAAGAAAAAATGATAGCCGGAGTATGTGGTGGACTAGCAGAATACTTTAATATTGATCCAACACTAGTAAGATTAGGATGGATTATATTTGCCCTAACATTTGGAACAGGTATACTAGCATATATAATATGTGCCTTTGTAATTCCTGAAGAAAAGTAGGTTAGTTATGCAGTATCTAGAAAAAGTATTATCATTCTTACAATCATTTAAAATGATAAAACCAACAAATTATGGATGGTTTCATATATTATGTTTAATAATAACAATATTAATAACTATAGTATTAATATATAAGAAACCAAATAAAAAGAAAACAATGCTAGTAATATCAATAATAATGATACTATTTGAAACATATAAACAATTATCATTTTCATTTGATAATGGAATATGGAATTATCAGTGGTATGGATTCCCGTTTCAGTTTTGCGCGACACCAATGTATGTTGCCTTAGTTGCAGGATTAACAAAAAACAAAAAAATTGAAGAATACTGTTATTCATTCCTAGCAACATTCGGTTTAATAGCCGGTGTATCAGTAATGTTATACCCTAATACCGTCTTTGTAAAAGAAGTATTAATAAACATTCAAACCATGCAACACCACGGTTTTATGGTTGTAATGGGCGCATATATTTTAGCAACCCATTCAGTAAATAGAAAATATAAAGAAGTAATAAAAGAAGGTTTTTTAGTATTTCTAATATTAGTCACACTAGCCTTAACTCTAGATATTATAACATATTATCTAAATATTGATGGCGGATTAGAAATGTTCTTTATATCACCATTCCATACATCAGAATTACCAGTATTTAATATAATATATGAAAAAGTACCATATATAATATTTTTATTAATTTATCTATTTGCCTTTTTCTTAGGTGGTAGTATTATATATGGCCTTGCAAAATTAATAAAAAAGTTAGAAAGAAAGTAATCTTTCTTTTTATGCTAAGGAGGAAACTATGGAAAAAAGAGACTTATATGATGAAAACAAAAAACTAACAGGACTATCTATATATAAAGATGAAGAAATACCAAAAAATAATTATATATTAATAGTAGTTCTAATAAGTCAAAATGAAGAAAATAAATTTTTAATTCAAAAAAGAAGTAAAATTAAAGATGGACATGGGCATTTACAGGCGGTCACCCTAAATCAGGCGAAAGCAGTTTGGAAGGAATATATACCGAAGTAAAAGAAGAATTAGGAATAATTATAAATAAGCCCATTTTATTTAAAAAAGCAAAAGGACCAAATACTTTCTGCGATCTGTATTATTTAAAACAAAATATCGATTTAAACCAAATAAAATTAGAAGATGGCGAAGTAGAAGAAGTAAAATATGCAAGTACAGAAGAAATAGAAGAACTATATAAACAAAACCAATTTAAAAAAGGTCACTATAAAATGTTCAAAGATTGTTTAGAATATTTAAAAACAAAATAAGTTGTCATTTCATTTACAAAAAGAACTTGACAACATATAAACAATAATATATATTGAGATAAAGAAAAAGAGGTTAGAAATGGAAAAAATTGCCCTTATAATAGCAGGAGGAATAGGATCACGCCTTTGGCCAATAAGCACCAAAACAAAATCAAAACAATTTATAAACTTATATAATAATGAAACCCTAATCCAAAATACAATTAAAAGAATAAATAAAGTATTTAGCTATGAAAACATATATGTAGTAGGTAGTATTAATCAAAAAGAGGAACTATATAAAAATCTAAAAAATATAGATAAAAAAAATATTTTATTGGAACCCAAACTAAATAAAACCGCCTGTGCGATTTACTATGGACTATCAAAGATTTCTAAAAAACACAAAGAAGCCATAGTCGGCATATTTCCATCTGATCACTATATCGGAAATGTAAATGAATTAACAAAAACATTAAATAATATTATAAAAGAAAAAGATGATAAAATAACAATACTAGGAATAAAACCAACTAAACCTGATCCCAAATTCGGTTATCTAGTTCCAAATAAAAAAGGAAATGAATTAAGCACATTCATTGAAAAGCCAAATGTTCATATCGCAAAGAAACTAATAAGAAAAAATGCCCTATGGAGTATTGGTATATATGTAGGAAACATTAATTCATATAAAAAACTATATCAAAAATACTTAAATAATATTTATGAAGAATTTGAAAAAAATAAAAAAATAGATTCAATATATAATAATATCGAAGGAGTATCCTTTGAAAAAGAAATAATTGAAAAACATCCTGAATATTTTAAACCATATCAAAGTAATTTAGAATGGATGGATGTCGGCTCATTTGAAGGATTAGACAAAATAATAGCAAAAGGAAAAAATAACAATAATTTAAATGAAAATAACACATATCTAAAATCATCAAACTGTACACTAATAAGTACAGAAGGTAAAAAAATATATGCCATAGGCATAAGTGATTTAATGATGATTGAAAATGAAGATACAATATTAATTGTTAAAAAAAATATGTATAATAACATAAATAAATTAAAGGAGGAATAAAATGAAACTTGCAGTTGCATTACAAGAAAGAAATGATTTAAATCAAAAAATCGCTCAATTAAAATATCGCTTAGAATTAAATGCTGTTGTTCAAGAAGGTGAAAAAACAGCTGAAAATCCCGAAGAATTATTGGAAGAACTAAACAAATGCTATAAAAAATTAGAAGTATTAATTGCACGCATTAATAAAACAAATTGTACACATCAAACAAGTTATGATAACTTAACAATAACGGAATTAATCGCAAAAAAAGATGTCCTTACATCAAAAATCAATAGCTATCAATCAATCGTAAATACAGCAAGTAATCTTGTTGGTCGTGTATCAAGAAGTGAAATTAAAGTACTAAGTAATGTAGATGTAAAAAAAATACAAAAAGAAATAGACAAAATGTCTAAAGAATTAAGAATTGTTTCGAATACAATTGAAGAAGCCAATTGGAATATTGAAATAATCTAAAAATGTTGTTAGTTTTATAGGGTGAATGTGATCTCTCTGCCTGAGAATGAGGCAAAAAAGTACATGCTTGACTTAGAAGCAAAGTCTAATTACTCACAAATTATGCTTAAATAAATCACAAAAGTACATTTAAAACGCATAATTCATTACCAAACATTAACTATAAAATGAGGGAGAGGAAAGGGGAAAGCAAAGGAGCATAATATGCTCCTTTGAACATATTAAGGAGAAGTATGAATAAAGCAGGATGTATATTAATAAATAAAGAATTAAAAAAAATTGGTCTAGTTTACCGAAAGAAATTAAATGATTATTCATTTCCTAAAGGTCATTTAGAAGAAAATGAAACATTATCAGAGTGCGCAGTTAGGGAAACTACCGAAGAAACAGGAAGAGATTGTAAACTAATTTCAGATAAAGAAATAGGCGTAATAGAATATACAAATTATGAAGGACAAATAAAAACATATATGTTTCTCGCTCTTGATAAAGGTAAAACAAATAAAAAAATAGCTGAAAAAGACAAAGAAGAATTAGTTTGGGTTAATTATAATGAAGTTGAATCAAAATTATCATATCAAAACCTTAAAGATTTTTGGAATAAAGTAAAAGAAAAAGTAGAAAAAATATAAAAATAAGTGTACAATAAAAAACACTTAAGGGGGAATATAATGAATAAAGTAACAATTATAGCAGGACCTTGTGCAGTTGAATCAGAAGAACAAATCATAAGAATTGCTAAAAAACTAAAAGAATTAAATGTCGACTACCTAAGAGGTGGAGCCTTTAAACCAAGAACTAGTTCAGATAGTTTTCAAGGATTAGGGGATAAAGGAATCGAATATTTATTAAAAGCTAAAGAAATAACAGGCTTAAAAATAGTAACAGAACTAATGAGTATTGAACAAGTAAGAAAATACGCTGATAAAATAGATATAATTCAAGTAGGAAGTAGAAATATGTATAACTATGAACTACTAAAAGAATTAGGAAAATATAAAACAAAAGTCCTATTAAAAAGAGGACTATCAGCAACTTACAATGAATGGATAAATGCTGCAAAATATATAAATAATGGAAATGTAATATTATGCGAACGAGGAATAAGAAGTTTCGATAATTCAACAAGAAATGTCTTAGACATTCAAGCAATACCATATATAAAAGAAAATACAAATTATCAAATATTTGTTGATCCCAGTCACGCATCAGGTAAAAGTTATATGATAAAACCAGACTCGTTAGCATCTGTCGCCGCCGGATGCGATGGCCTAATAATAGAAGTTCACGATCGTAAAGAAGAATCAGTATGTGATAAAGAACAAGCAATTAATATAGAAGAATTAAAAGAAATATTAGATTTAATTAATAATTAACGGAGAAAGTATGCTTGAAAAATTAAATGAATTATATAATTTAAATATAACCAAAATCATCAAAAATAAAGAATCAACAATAGGTAATGTATATAATATATATACTAAAACAACTAAATATATAATGAAAATATATGATAGTAAAAAACACACACTATCAATGATTAATGTTCATTCATTTTTAAATCAAAATAATATGAATGTTCCTAAAATAATATTAAACAAAAATAATAAAGGATACGTAATAATAAACAAAAAATATTATGTAATCTATTCATACCTTGAAGGTAAATCATTAGGAAATATTTTCCAAGTAATTGATAAAGAAACATCAATATTACTTGCCAAAAAACTAAAAGAATTCCACGACATAACCAAAGAAAATAAATACAATCTAGATGAAATACCATTTAAAATTGATAAAACATTCAAAAGAACATCAATTCTTCATTTTGACTTAACAAAATCAAATATATTCTATAATAATAAATGGCAAGATAAAATAGGATTCATAGACTTTGATGATGCTAAATATGGACCAAGTATATATGATGTTGCAATCTTAATAAGTCTATTATTTATATCTAAAAAATACGGAATAAATAAAGAAGGAATAGAAACATTTATAAATACATACTACGAAGACAAAACAATAAAGAATGAAGAAGTACCATATCTAAAAGAATGCGCAATTAAATGGCTTGACTATACAATAAAAACCAACAATTTTGACGCATCAATCAAAGAAAGCTTTGAAATCAAAAAACAATTATTAGAACAATAAGGACTATTTTGTCCTTTTTTTCATATATTGAAATAGGTGATAAGGTTGAAAAAAATATTAATTATATTATTATTAATACCATTAAGTATAAAAGCCTACGAAACAAGTGCAACATCAGCTATATTGATGGAACAATCAACAGGCAAAATAATATATGCAAAAGAAATTCATAAACAAAGAAGTATAGCGTCAATATCTAAAATAATGACAGCACTACTAGCGATAGAATCAGATAAATTATATGATGAAGTAACAGTCACAAACGTCGTAAATAAAGCATATGGATCAGGTATTTATATAAAACCAGGTGAACAATTAAAATTAATCGATTTAGTATATGGTCTAATGCTCCGAAGTGGTAATGATGCTGCCTTGCAAATTGCAAATGTAGTAGAAAAAGATGAAAAAGCTTTTGTTGAATTAATGAATAAAAAAGCCAAAGAAATCGGAATGAAAAACACCATATTCAATAATTCATCAGGACTCGAAGAAAACGGCGGAAATATTTCAACAGCATATGATATGGCTTTATTAACAAGCTATGCAATGAAAAATGAAACATATAGAATGATAACTGGAACAAGAAAATATACATTAAAAACCAATATGAATAACTATTTTTGGATTAATAAAAATAAATTATTAACACTTTATAAATATACAACCGGAGGTAAAACAGGCTTTACCGAAATCGCGAAAAGAACCTTAGTAACAACAGCAAGTAAAGATGATTTGAACCTTGTTATTGTAACTCTAAATGATGGAAATGATTTTTTAGATCATCAAAATCTTTATAAAGAAGCCTATGAAAATTATAAAAATTACGAAATAGTAAAAGAAGGACCATTTGAAATATATGGTGAAAATTACTATAATGCGCCATTTTATATTAAAGAAAGTTTTAATTATCCTTTAACAAATATCGAAAAAAATAACATTATAATTAAAATTAATTTATTAGAAAAAGAAAACTATGAAGATAATGAAGTAATAGGAAATATGGTCATAAAATTAAAAGATAAAGAATTAAAAAAAATAGATATATTTATTAAAAAAGAAATAAAAAAGTCATTATTTCAAAAAATCAAAGAATGGATTTCTAAACTATGGTAAAACTAATCTGGTTTAATTTAATATTCATAGGAATAGTATTTTCTATATTAACAGGAAATAATATAACTGAAACAATTATTAAAGTACCAAATGAAGCCTTAAGTATATGCCTTCAAATATTCCCCAATATAGCGCTTTGGCTTGGAATAATGAAAATAGCAGAAAATGCAGGTTTAATAGATAAACTAGCAAAAATAACATCCAAAATAATAAGGCCATTATTTAAAGAAATACCCGAAAATCATAAATCATTAGGATATATTTCAAGTAATATTGTTATAAATATGCTAGGAGTAGGTAATGCTGCAACCCCAATAGGCTTAAAAGCAATGAAATCACTACAAGAATTAAATAATACTGACAGAGCTTCTAAATCAATGATAACATTTCTAGTAATGAATACTTCTGGATTAACACTTTTTCCAACAACAATACTCGCGCTTAGAACACTCTATAATTCAAATAATCCATCTAAAGTAATATTACCCTGTATTCTTGTAACTTTTTTATCAACAATTATAAGCTTAATAATTGATTACATATTTAGGAAATTAACAAATGACTAGAATAATATTACCACTATTTGTTTTATTAATTCTAATTTATTCCTATAAAAAAACAAATATTTATGAAGACTTTATAGAAGGCGTAAAAGAATCATTTTCGATGATACTTGAAATATTCCCATCACTCCTAGCAATGCTATTTGCGGTCAATATATTTACAAATAGTAAAATTCTTGAAATTTTTTCTAAAAATGCAAGTATAATTACAATGATTATATTAAGGCCTCTATCAGGAAATGCTGCACTAAGTACCTTAATCTCAATATATAAAACATTTGGTCCTGATCATTTCTTATCATTCTTTGCATCACTAATAGAAGCAACAAGCGATACAACATTTTATGTATTAACACTATATTTTGGCATTATAAAAATAAAAAAAACCCGCTATGCACCAATTGTATGCATAATCGCGGATTCTATATCAATTATAATTGCTTATATAATTGCTTCAATATTCTATTAAGATTCATCAACAATGCTAATTGCATCAACAGGACATCCCTCTAAAGCATCCATAGCATCTTCTTTTAAATCTTCCGGAATCTCATCAACAATTACTTCAGCATAATTATCCTCAAAACCAAAAACTTTATCACATGTACCAACACAAGCACCACAACCAATGCAAGCATTTTTATCAACTGTCATTTTCATAAATTACCTCCAAAAAAAATTATAAACAAAAAAAACATAAAAAGCAAGTATACTATTTCAAAAAAACAAAAAATGTGATATTATTATATTAGGGTGAGGTTATGGCTAGTAGGATGGATAGATATGGAAGTGCTGAAGGTACTTCTAGGACTCAAAGAAATAGAAGTCTTTATGATACACTATATGATAGTCGTGAATATTCTATAAAAACAAATGAAAGAACATTAACAGGAACAAATGAATTAAATCTAGAAGCAATAAAAAGTATGATTGCCGAAGAAAAAAAATATGAAAAGAAAATAAGCCCTGTACCTAAAGAAATTGTTGATGACCACGAAGAAGAAAAAGCATATGACATCAATGAAGTATTAATGCAAGCAAGAAATAATTATAAAGAAGATAATTTAAAAAGAAGTCTTAAACAAAATCCATATGAAATAAGAGAAAATATTGAAAAACTAAAAGAGGAAGAAGAAAAACCGGAAGTAATAGATGATATGTTCGGTGATCTAATGGCAACAAAGACCTTAAAAGACGGATCAATTAAAGAGATGATTGAAAAAGAAAAAGAAGACTTTGAAGAAACAACAAGAGCAACAATGAACTTAGGCCTTGTTGATAAAGATTTTGAAGAATTAAAAGATATGCATAATAGTATTAAAAAGAATAATATAATTTTAAAAATATTCTTGGGTATATTAATTTTACTTGCACTTTTAGTAACTGCTTATGCCATATATAAAATAATATGATGAGTTTTCTCATCATTTTTGGTATAATATAAACGAGGGATAATTATGAAGTTAATAATAGAAGGTTTAGATCATCAAGGAAGAGGAATATCTAAACAAAACGAAAAAGTATATTTTATAGAAAATGCTTTACCGAATGAAGAAGTAGAAGTTGAAATAATAAAAGAAAAGAAAAATATCGCTGAAGGAAAAGTAATAAAATATTACAAAAAAAATGATTCATTAAGAGAAGAACCACTATGTCCATATTACGGAATATGTGGAGGTTGTGATATAATGCATATCAAAAACCAAAATAAATATAAACAAGATAAAATAAATAACATTATAGATAAATATGCAAACTCTAATATAAAAGTAGAAGAAGTTGTAGAATTAAATAAATATAACTATCGCAACAAAATAACTTTACAAGTAAAAAATAATAAATTAGGGCTTTATAAAAAAGGAAGTAATGATATTGTTGAAATAAATGAATGTTTATTGGTAAAAGAAAAAATTAATGAAATAATAAAATTAATAAAAGAAAATCAAAAATTAGATAATATAAATCAAATTATAATAAAAAGTATGGAAGAAACAATGGTAACATTCATAACAAATAAAGATATTAACATAAATGTTGATTATCTAAAAAAGAAAGTAGAAAGTATTTATATAAATGATAAATTAGTTTATGGGAAAAATAAAATAATTGCGCAAATGGACAAATATAAGTTTTTAGTATCAAGTAATTCTTTCTTTCAAGTAAACACACCTGTTGCAACAGCAATGTATAAATATATAGATAGTCTTATACCAAAGACAAATGTAATCTTTGATTTATATTGCGGAACAGGAACAATTGGTATATTTGTAAGTAATAAAGCAGATAAAGTAGTTGGACTAGAAATAAATAAAGATGCAATAAAAGATGCAAATGAAAATAAAAAAATAAATAATTTAAATAACATTGATTTTTATGAAGCAAATGCATCAAATATAAAACAAAAAACTAATTTAAAACCAGATGTAATTATAGTAGATCCACCAAGAAGTGGATTAGATGATAAAATGATAGAAGATATTAAAAACTTAAAACCGAATAAATTAATATATGTATCTTGTGATCCAATGACATTAGCGCGTGATTTAAAAAAATTAGATTATAGCATTATAAGTATAAAAGGATTCAATATGTTTCCAAATACATATCATATTGAAAGTGTAAGTGTCTTAAAAATAAAGTAGAGAAAGTATAAAACGAAAACCAATAAAAATTGATGATTTACTTAAATATCTAGACAATAATTATTATGAAGATAATGATTCAAAAAGAAAGTTTAAAAAATATCTTGCAAATAAAGGTATACAAAATGAAAAAATAGAAGAAATTATTTTAATTATTTCAAAAATGTATAGATTAAGTAATATGTTTATCAGCACTACATTTAATATGTTAGAAAATTATGGGTTAGAAATAACAGAAAATAATATGCAAGAATATTAAATTATTTAACCAATATATATAATAATACAAGAATATGAAGCAATAATAGCTGGACACCTATTGAAATGATAAAAGAGTATAAAAAAGAGTTTGATTTTAAACATCATATAATAAGAATAGTTCCGATATTAGAAATAATGAAATTAATATAAGAGAATTATACCAGAAATATTATTAATAGTATTCACTCTATAACTATTAAAAAATGTAATACTAAAATCACATAATCAGCAATACACAAATTATTGTGTATTTTTTAAATACTTTACCAATCGTTTTATTAATAACTAACTAAAAACACTATACCTTAAATAAAAAAAGTAGTATAATTAAAATATAATGGTGAAGAAAAATAATAATAGATATAATAATTCTAATATTAAATTATAAAATTATTTAAAAAACGGCAAATAAAAGATATTTTATTACTAAATACAATAATGTATATTTACATATCATTTGTTTTATACATTAAACTAATGCCAGTAGTAAATGTCATAAGATCATCTGATATAACCGATTTAATAACCAATACAGTATGCGGTATAATAGACTACATATTTTATCTGATCTTTAAACCATTAATAAATAAAATATTAAAATCATTAAGGAGTAATACATGAAAAAAAGAAATATAATAACAAGCATAACTTTATTAATATTATCGGTAGTGTTTACACTATTAGTTAAAAATATTGATGTAAAGGCAATCGGCCCAAACGAAAGTCTAGTAGGCTTCGCTGATATAAATAAATTATTCCATAACCTAATAGGATCAAATATGGCAATATATAAAATAACTGAAATAATAGGTTTAATTCCATTATTAATCGCATTTATATATGTAATAATTGGAATAAAACAATTAATTACAAGAAAAAGCCTATTAAAAGTAGATAAAGAAATATATTTATTAGGTCTATTTTATATATTAGTTCTTGGTGTATATATTTTCTTTGAAAAAGTTGTAATCAACTATCGACCAGTATTAATAGATAACATTCTTGAACCTTCATATCCATCATCTCATACATTAATGAGTATATGTATATGTATAAGTTCAATAATGATAAATAAGAAATTATTTAGAAACAATTTAGCAGATATCGAAAATATCATATCAATAATAGTAATGGTATTAATAATTGTTGGAAGAATAATATCAGGAGTTCACTGGTTTACAGATATATTAGGCGGAATAATAATATCAAGTACATTAGTTGTATTATTCTATACAATCTTAAGTAGTATTAAACCAAGAATAGAAAAAATCGAATTTTAAAGGAGACATATGAAAGTATTAATATATATTGAAACAAATTATGCGGACAATGAAATCTGCTTTATAGGAAGAAATATAAGAGAAAAATATGAAGTAAAAACAGTATCAAAAACAAATGATATGGTAATATCAAGAAGCTGTCTAAAAGTATTACCAGACTATGGTATAGATGATGTAATTAATGATATATCAGATTATACAATGCTTATATTATGTGGTGGATCTTTTTGGCGACAAAATAAATTTCAAAATGAAAAATTAAAAGAATTAATAGATCTATTTATTAAAAATAATAAAAAAATAAGTGCTATATGTGATGCATCAACCTTTTTAATCTACAATAACTATTTAAATAATATATATCATACAGGAAATGGTTTAGAATACATAAAAGATGTATGCCCAAATTATAAAGATGAAAAATATTATGTTAAAAAAGAATGTGTAAACGATCGAAACTTTATAACAGCAAACGGAAGAGCTAATTTAGAGTTTGCGAGAGAAATATTTAAAGAATTAAAAATAGATTCAGATGAAAATATAGAAAAATGGTATAATTATAATAGATATGATTTATATGAAAATGAGAGGTAGAAATGAAAAAATTATTAATAGTTATAACAATACTTTTATTATTAGGATGTACTAAAGAAGTAAAAGAAGAAAATAAAAATGAAGATATTAAAATGTCGGCTCAGAATATAACAAACGAAAATATGACTATTATAATAGAAAATAATACCGAAGAAGATATAATGATAAAACCAGGATTTAAAATAGAACAATATAAAAATAATGAATGGAAAGAATTAAAAGAAAATCAAAAATGTTCAAATAAATTAGGATATGGTATTGATAAAAAGAATATGCTTGATTTAAATATTGATTGGAAATGTGAATATGGAACATTAAATCAAGGCCATTATCGCTTAATCAAATATTTGGAAAATGGCAAATATATTAAAGTAGACTTTGAAATATAGGAGGAAAAATGAAAACAGTTGTAATAACAGGATCAGCAAGAGGATTAGGCTTTGAAATGGCTAAAGAGTTTAGAAAAAACAATTATAATGTTGTTATAAGTGACATTCTAATGGAAGAACTATATAAAGCTGAAGAAAAATTAAAATCAATTGAAACAAATGCTAAAGTATTAAGTGTAAAATGTGACGTTACAAAAGAAGAAGATTTAGAAAACCTTAAAAATGAAGCAGTTAAATATTTTGAAAATATAGATATTTGGATTAATAATGCAGGGGTTAATCAAGAAATGGTTCCAATATGGCAAGTAGAAACGAAAGATATTGATAAATTAATAGATATTGATTTAAAAGGCGCAATGATTGGTTCCAAAGTAGCTGTAAACCAAATGATAAAACAAGGCTTTGGTCAAATATATGGTATTGAAGGCTATGGAAGTAATGATGCAATGATGACCGGACTATCAGTTTATGGAACAAGCAAAAGAGCCTTAACTTACTTTTTAGAAAGTCTAGCTCACGAAGTCGAAGATAAAAAAATAAATGTTCAAATAGGTCTCCTAGCGCCAGGTATAATGATAACTGATTTTGTCAATCATTCTATGGGAAATAATAGTTTTGAATTACCAGAAAAAATTAAAAAAGTATATAATATATTAGGTGATAAACCAGATATAATTGCAGAATTTTTAGTAAATAAAATGATAAAAAATAAGAAAAATAATGTTAGATTTACTTGGCTAACAAGTAGAAAAGCAGCATTTAGATTTATGACAAGTAAAATAAATAAAAGAAACTTTTTTGATAAATAATATAGAATACAATAGTATTCTTTTTTCATAAGTAACATATTGCAAAATCTATCAAAATATTTTATAATATTTATATAAAAGAAGGGTGAATTATGAGCATAACTTATGAATTAGCGCAAAATTTTAAAAAAAAATATCCAAAAACTGTAGCTTGGAGATTAAAAAGCCACAGCAAAATAATTGATATGCACTTAAGTGATAATGAAGAAATATTATATCTATTTTTAGGTCAAAAAAATCAACATCCATTAGACTTTGTCAATACATATATAATTGCAATTACAAATAAACGAATAATGCTAGCAACAAAAAGATTAGTATTCGGTTATTTCCTTATAAGTATAACACCAGATATGTATAACGATATAACAATCAAAAAAGGATTAATATGGGGAAATATTATAATTGATACAGTAAAAGAAAAAGTATATTTATCAGATATTGATCCCAAAGCTTTACCAGAAATAGAAAATAGAATAACAGACATAATGCGAGAAACTAAAAAAGTCTGTAATAACCAAGAACATAAGTGCGAATAAGCACTTATTTTAGTAGAAAGTGAAGAAGTATGAAAGTAAGATTTGAAACAAAACCAAAACTAATTAAAAATCCTAAAAGTGAAACAATCGAATTTGTATACTATTTTCCAATTAAAAAAAATTATAAAAATTCACACTACATAAGATTATTAGATTATATATTAATGACAACAACAAAAAAGTATAATAAAGCAAATGAATTAGAAGAATTAAAAAAAGAAAAATTATTAATAGGAAACAACCTCTATTTAACAGCACTATCAAAAAAATTCTTTATAGTTTATTCATTTGTAATACCAAAAGATAAAGTTATCAAAGACTATAACATCGAAGAAGCATTTAAACTAGCAATATCCTTAATAAAAGAACCATTTGTTGAAAATAAAAAATTTAACCTTGAAAAGTTTAACTATGAAAAAGATTACTTTGTTGAAGGAAATAGACAAAGTATGGAAAATAAAATCAATCAAATGTATGAAGAATTCTATAAAATAATTGATAAAAAAGAAGAATTAGGATGTAGTTATGAAAAATCAATCAAATATTTAGAACAAATAACACCAAAAAATCTTTATCAATTCTATGAAAAAAACATCAAAAAAAATAAATCAATAAAGTATGTATACGGAGACATAACCGAAGAAAAAGTAAATGAATTATTTGAAAAATATTATCCATACAAAGAAGAAACCATCGAATTAGAAATGGGTCACTATAGAAAAATAAATGAATTAAAAAAAGTTAATGTAACAAGAAAAACAACACTAGAACAAAATTATCTATTCTTAGGCTATCAAGTAAAAAACTTTAAAAAAGAAGATGTCGATTATTTAAGAATCATTTTAGGTATCCTTGATAAAACACCAACCAATCTTATATTTGAAAAAACAAGAGTAGAAAAAAACATTGTTTATGAAACTGAACTAACAACCTATGTTGCACCTGGAATATTTATTATAAAAGCCGGATTAGATGAAAAAAATAAACAAATCTTTATTGAAACAATAAAAGAAATATTTGAAGAATTAAAAAACAAAGAAAAATTAAAAAGTTATATAGAAAAACTAATAAAAAATCAAGAAATAAATCTATTAAAAGAAGAAGACTATGAAAGATATAAACTAATAAATACCATTTATGAAGATATGAAAGAAATATCACCCAAAAAAATCCTTGAAATATACCAAAATGTAAATATAGATATTTTAATTCAAGGAATAAAAAAAATAGAACTAAAAAGTATAGTCTTCTTTAGGAGTACAAATGATAAAAACATATAAAAGAACATTAAAAAACGGCTTAACAATTTTAATGGTACCAGACGAAACAAAAAATATGACGCAAGCTAAATTAATGGTAAATTATGGAGCAGCAATAAGAAAAATTAGAACCAATAATAAAACATATCAAATACCCTTTGGACTAGCGCATCTACTTGAACACAATATCGTTGAAAACAGCATATACGATAACGCGATCGCCTATTTTAATCAAAATTATGTTGCCAGTAATGCATATACAACCGACTTTAGAACAATGTTTTATATAGATGTCGTATGTGACTTTGAAAAACACCTTGAAGAATTGATAACTATGGTAAATAAACCATTATTTACAAATAAACTAAACGAAATAAAAAAACCAATCTATGAAGAAATCAAAAGAAAACAAGATATCCATAACTATAATTATATAAAAGAAATAGATAAAGCAGTCTATATAAACAATTATATAAATGTACTAGGAAGTATAGAAAATGTAAAAAAAATAACCAATAAAGAATTAAATCTAATCCATAAAATATTCTATACACCAAAAAATCAAACATTAATGTTGTCAGGAAACTTTAATCATAAAGAAATAGTTAAAAAAATTGAACAAATTTATAAAAAATTAAAAATAAAAAACAAAAATTATAAAATACTAGACCAAAAAGAAAAAATTGAAGTAGTATGTAAGGAAAAGAAAATAATTGAACCAAACTATAATGAAGAAGTAGCACTAGCATTTAAAGTACCAACAAATAATTTTACAAAAGAGGAAAAAAATAAATTAACCTATTATCTAGCATATTTTTTAAAATATAATTTTAATGATAACTCTAAAAACTTTAAAGAAATAACAACCAAAAAATATTCACTAACAAGTATAAGAAGCGGCATAGATAGAATATTTAAGAATATGGCTGTTATGATGATCGAATTATCAACAAAAAATCACGAAGAATTTAAAAAAATGGTATTAGAAACCCTAGAAAAAAGAGAATTAGATAAAAAATACTTTGAATTAGAAAAAAGAATGACCCTAATAGACTATATAACACAAATTAATAATTATCACTTTGTATTTTCTAATTTTGTAAATAATTATATAGATTTTAATTATTGTAAAGTTGACACAATCGAATTTATTGAAAACCTAAACTATGAAGAATGTATGGAACTATTAAAAAAACTAGACTTTTCAAACTATGCAACAATTTATCAAGTAAAGGAGTAAGTATGGATCAAGAAAAATTTGGAAAACTTATAAAAGAAATAAGGAAAAAAAATAACCTAACCCAAAATGACCTAGCAAACAAATATAATGTAACATATCAAGCAGTAAGTAAATGGGAAAATGGAAAAAATATGCCCGATATGGCCTTAATAAAACAAATATCAAACGATTTCAATATAAGCCTAGAAGAAATGTTAGATGTACCTAAAAAAAATAAAAAACCATTATTATTAATAATATTAACATCTCTAATAATAATTTTAATAATAGTAATAATAATATTAAACTCATCATCATTTAAGTTTAAAACTATATCATCAAACTGTAATAACTTTAATATATCAGGAACAATAGCATATAACAAAAATAAAACCGCAATCCATATAACAAATATTGAATACTGTGAAACAACTGATATAACCGAATATAAAGAAATAAAATGTACACTATATGAAAAAAACAAAAATACCCTAAAAGAAATAAGTATCTGTAAAACAGGAAATAACATAAAATTAGAAGACTATTTAAAAGAAATAAATATAGAAGTACCATCTTATTCAAAAACATGTAAAGAATATACAAATAATAGCCTGTATCTTGAAATAAATGCAACCGATAAAAACGAAAAAATAACAACATATAAAATACCCCTAAAACTAAATGATACTTGCGCAAATTAATAACTCAACCAAAACTCGAGTTGATTCAACCAATACATTATAGCCTTATTAAATAAAAAAATATAAAATAAAAATGAAAGGAGAGCAAAAATGAAAAAACAATTACTAATATATCTAACAATAATCATTTTAACAAGCTTAACAACATTTTTAATAACAAAAAAAGAAACAAAAACAAATCTACCTAAACCCGAAATAACAGACGGACTAAGAGGAACATTTGGCATCGATAAAAATATCAATGAAAAAACAATTGATAATTACCTAAATAGAACTGATACCGTATATAGAGATATGCGAATGCTAAAAGATCCCGGAAATTACGAAGCAATCGGAGGAGATTCATACCTATCAGGCTTCATAAAAGGATTTGAAGTTGTACCATACCCATACTTAGTAAACGTAAAAGGATTGCCAGAAGAAGTAGGAAGCACCTATGAAGGAACAACACTATTCACAGAAGAAAATGGCGATTATAAAGCAAACTATAAAGAATCAATGCAAATACTTGAATATTTGTTCCCAAAAGACAAAAACATATTCTTAATATGCGGAGGCGGAGGCTACGCCGGCATGACAAAAACAATGCTCGTAAAATTAGGATGGGATGAAAACAAAATCTATAATATAGGCGGATATTGGTATTACGAAGGAAAAAATAAAGTAGAAACTAAAAACGGTGAAAAATATGACTTTTATAAAGTACTATATCATGACATCGACTTCAATAATTTAACAAAAATAAAATGAAAAAATTAATATTAATAATACTTACAATAATACTAATAACAGGATGTAAAAAACAAAACATCGAAAAAATGTATTTAGAAGATAAATATTATAATGAAAGTGAATATATTGAAGTAACAGCCCGGGACATAAAAAAATTAAACCAAGAAACATACCTAGTTTTTACCTATAATAACTACTGTAATCTAAAAATACCATGCGACACAATATTTAAAAAAGTAATGGATAAATATAATATTACAATACTAAGTTTACCATTTGAAGAAATGAAACGAACATTTATCTATGACAAAGTAAAATATGCACCATCAGTAGTAATCGTAAAGCAAAATAAAGTAATCTCATACCTAGACGCCGAAAAAAATGAAGACTATAATAAATATCAAAATGAAAACGAGTTTGAAAAATGGTTAAGTAAATATATATACTTAAATAGAAGTGCCTAAAAACACTTTTTTTAGAATATAAAAATTAAATGGTTATTTTTCCCTTTATTTATGTGCTTTTTCTAATTTTTAGGTACTAATTTAGGTACTTATATTCTATAAATTATTTAATAAATCAACGATTTTATCTTGTGCAGTAGGGAACAAGTGCATATATACTTCTTGCATAACTCTTAAACTATGTCCCATTCGTTGCGACATCATTAAGAAAAATTTTGTTGAATCGTTAGCTCCGGATTTTAAATATTCGTTTATACATAAACTAACGTGTGAATGTCTAAATTCGTGAATAGTTATAGTTTTACTTTTAAGATTTGCTAACTCAAAATATTCATCTTTCTTTTTATCAATCCAGTAATCAGTTAATACATCACCATTTCCAAAAACAAACCAATCTTCACTAAAATCACTATATTTTTTAACTATTTCTTTATAATGTGATAACTCATCAAATAAAATGTTAGACATTGTGATTTCTCTATTTAAACAATTCTTTGTTGCAGTAATTTTATATTTGCTGTTCTTAGTAATAAAAGAGATAGTTTTATCAACTTTAATAGTTCTTCTATATAAATCTATATCTTTCCAAGTAAGAGCTTGTATTTCGCCTTTTCTCATACCTGTAAAGTATAATGTTAAAAAGAAGCAGTGATATAGATCATCATTTATTACATTTATAAATTTACAATAATCTTCATAAACAATATATCTTAATTTATTTTTAGTTTCAACAACTTCATCATTTCTTTTTTTAAAACGCCCTGATAATGCAACTGGATTATAATTTAATTCAAACTTTCTATTAGCATAAGTAAATATTTCTTTAAAAACGACATAATATTGATTGCAAGTTGAAATTTTAATATTTTTACTTATGAGTTTATTTTTCCATTTTTCAATATCTACTACTTGTATTTCATCAATAAATTTATTTTTGAAATAGGGTAAGATATTGTTTTTATATTGTGAATAGTAAGTCAATAGAGTAGATTCTCTTATTCTTTCTTTTGCGTCTTTAAAATAATCATCAGCTACAATATCAAACTTTTTCTTTACAGGTGTATTCCTATTTAATAAAAATACTCTTTCTTCTGCTTTTGCTTCTTTCTCTAATAAGAATCTTTTAGAAGTATAAGGAACAAGTTTTCCATCAGCGTTGTGATAATATACTTTAAATCTCCATTGACGACCATCTTTAGTCTTTTCTTTATCTTTAAAAACTGACATTTTAGCACTTCCTTTATTGTTTTATTTTCTAATAAGTGCTATAATGTAATAGAAAACTCATTACAATTATAGCCTTGTGTTATTTTTGTTTAAGATTGCTAGTCTTAGGGTTTTCATTAAACGCTTGGAGTTGCACCTCTAGGCGTCTTTTTTTATTTTATTTATTCATAGCTTTAGCTATTTTTTGAGCTTGCATATCCATTTTATTTTCTTCATAAGCTTCAATTTGATTATTTAAAATTGTTTTAAATTCGTTAGGGTTAGTTACATAATCAAACTCAAACATAGAAGAAGCTGTTGTTATCATAATAGTTCCATAATTAAATATCTTTCCACATAGACCTTGTTTAACTTGAACACTATTTATTTTGTTTAATGGACTATCAAGTTCGTTAGTTTTTATTAAACCAACTTTACCTTTGATTCTACGATTAGTTATTTCTAATTTAGTTGTGAAATAATTGATTAAATCTCTTGGAAACCAAACTAAACCAATTAAAATACAACAAGCAAATAGATCAATAAATAATTTGAAAACTAATGCAATAACTGAAAGCTTAGCTTTTTTTATTGTGTCCTCCATATTTATACTCCTTTCATTTTTATCTAAAAATATCTGTACTAGCATATTTTTATCCATTTTTTTACAATTCACGCCTAAAAACTGACATTTTAGGCAATTTTTATAATTTATATTTATTTTTTTGATATAATCAAATGTTAATTTTATAATA
>ERZ824488.320-NODE-320-length-65013-cov-10.934065_pt1 | contig 65013 bp, 85 predicted proteins | sample MGYA00519936_ERZ824488 | MGnify/ENA primary metagenome ERZ824488 (study PRJEB31778, sample SAMEA3449153) | human gut metagenome | biome: human gut; feature: human-associated habitat; material: faeces | place: United Kingdom | collected 2010/2012 ... | reverse complement strand
AACCCACCTCCCCTTTCAGGGCAGGCTTAATGTTTGAGTTTGTACCGCACCAAAAGGCTCCACCGTTTGCGGGGGAGTTGTCTGTGAGCGACAGTGAGCAGACTGAGGGGGAACTCCTCGCGACGCTTGGCTGCTTTAAGTTATTCTCGTACCAAAAAAGCTCCCCAAGTAGGGGAGCCGATAAGTCAATTATTTTTTCGAAGGAGCAGATTTTACTCCTCCAGCAGCTTTTTTGCGAATATCACGCTGATTATGTTCATTATGCCGTCCACCATCATGCAAACGCCCATAACCGTGGTCGCGGCGGCCGCGCTCTTTATGGGGTTGAACAGCATCACTATGCCCGCCGCAAGCATTATGAACGCAAATACCATAACGAGTATATAACGCCCTATGCCAAAGCGCATCATGTTGAAGGAAAGCTGCATCCTCAGTATGCTGTCCGATATCACCGCTATGCCCAGCACAACGCCGAATATGGCCACAACGGCCTTGGCGCAGATTATCATAAGTATGCCCGTTACCGTGCACGCAACGCCAAGCGCAAGCCCCATGCCCGGGAACATATAGCTCGTATCCGCGCTGAAGTAGCGCACTATGTGGTATATGCCGAACAGCGTAAGCGCCGCGCCCATTATATAGCATATCACCATGCGCGAGCCTACCGGCCACAATATTTGTATCAGGCCAAGCACTATGTAGGTCAGTGAAATCGCCAAAAGGGTGTTTCTGAATGCTTTGCTCATTGTTTCTACTACCTCCCATATTTATGCTTCTATTTTACCCAATACAAAAGGCGCATTCAATATGCAATGCGTCTTTTTTACCCTAATTTGACCCTATCTTCACATTTTTTGCGCAAAAAAGAACGAACGGCTTATTCAAACCGCCCGCCCCTTTTAACACATTAGGTTTGCTTCTTAAAGTTAGGCTATCAGTTGATGCCGTAACGCTTCTTGAAGCGGTCTACACGTCCGCCGGTGTCTACCAGCTTCTGCCTGCCGGTGTAGAACGGATGGCACTTGGAGCAAATTTCGACCTTGAGCTCGCCCTTTACGGAACCGGTCTTGAAGGTCTCACCGCAAGCGCAGCGGACGATGCTTTCGCCGTAAGAGGGATGGATATCCTTTTTCATCGTGCAACTCCTCACTTTATTTTTGCTGGGCGCAGCGCGATTAACCGCCCTGCTGCTGCATTCGTAAGGACAATAAGTCCCGAACAGATGGTATTATACCCTGAAAAGCTGCACAAATCAAGGGCTTTTTTGCCTTTTTCAAATCTTTTTGGCCATATTCCCCCTCCCGCGCTTGACAATCCTTCCCTTTATGCCCTATCATACCTACATCATCAGTTAAAAGCGCGAGGTTTATTATATGAAAAAAGCAAAAAAGACGATAGGCATGCTGGTCGCGGTCGAGATTGGGGCCGTGCTTTCCCGCTACGGTGATAAGCTTACCGACGTGAGCGAGACCGGCTTCGACGTAAAGCGGCTGGACAGCGACGATTACACGATGTATATTCTCAAAAGCGGCGCGGGCGAAATAGCCGCCGCAGCGGGCACGCAGTTCCTCATAACCAAATACGGCGCGGAGTTCATAATCAACTTTGGCGTGGTAGGCGGCCTTACGCCGGAAATGAGCCTTGCCAAGACATGCGTTGTGGAAAGCGTTGTGCATTACGATTTTGATACTTCAACAATAGATAACTGCGAAGTGGGCCGCTATCTTGAATACCCCAGCATATACATTCCCGCCCCCTCGGAGCTTGTGGACGCCGCCATCGCGGCGGAGCCGTCGCTCAAGCGCGTGATATGCGCCTCCGGCGACAAATTCGTTGACGATCCCGCCAAGAAGCGCGCCCTGCACGCCGACTTCAATGCCGACATATGCGAAATGGAGGCCGCCGCGATACTGCTCACCTGCAACCGCAACCGTGTACCCTGCCTTATGATAAAGGCCGTGAGCGACGCCATAGAGGGCGGCTGCGAGGAATTCACCGCCCAGGTTGACCGCTCCGCCGCGATCTGCCTTGAAGTAGCGCACCGTGTAATAGAAAAGCTCCATTCCTAAGCATCAGCTCATAGCATAACTCCCCAAATTCGGGGAGTTTTTTTGTTAACAGATTGTTCATGGATTCAGCAGGAGCAATCTGGTAAAGTAGTAACCCGTCTGCTCGTTGCACTCGCATCCACCTCCCTCATCAGGGAGGCTGGCAGCAGCACTAACCAAAAGCTGTCCCCGCAAGCGGGGAAAGTGGACACGAACAAAGTGAGTGACCGAAAGGGGTGCGGCATAAAGCTGCCAAACGCGTTTCAAGCGTGATGTGCGGCGTGATTCAACGCTGCGGTAAATATCACCCCGATGCGGAAAAAGGGCCAGGGTCAACGATAATAATTCCCGACAGTGCAGTTAAGGACTTCATGCGTATATGCTTTGCCGACTATACGGACGATATGCGCATACCCGAAATAGAGGGGCTTACGCACATTGACGGCACATACAGATATAATGATTATAACGGCCCAAACGAAAGCACGAACCGAAGCCGAACGGATTATATAATACTCGATATGCAGCATTATCAAAAGGGCGAGTACAGCGACGAAAGCAGATTCTATATGTTCATTGTTTCATTGGACGATTCCGACCATTTTCAGGGCGGAAAAAGTTGGAAGGTGTGGCTCGTCAAAAACGATGAACCCGACGCTCTTGGCATAAACTGGCGCGTAGAAAAGATAGTAAGACTTCCTAATCTGACAAACGGCATTGAGATTTGCGACGGAAATTAGCGCAGCACCCAAAAGGCTCCCCGGCCGGGGAGCTGTCGAACGAAGTGAGACTGAGGGGTTGACGATAGCAAGTGAAGCCCCGATTTAACCCCTCCGGTTTTCGCTTACGCGAAACCCACCTCCCCTTTCAGGGCAGGCTTTTGGTTTGAGTTAGCAACATCCCCACAAGGCTCTCTCCCCGAGGGAGCTGGCAAACCGAAGGTTTGACTGAGGGAGTCCCCCCACCTACTACCAACGGGCGGCCTTACGGCCGCCCGTCAGCGGATAAGATAAAGTGTATATGAGGATGGGAACTGTCCTTTTTATTTGGTGCCGAACAGCCTGTCGCCCGCATCGCCAAGGCCGGGCACTATGTAGCCGTGGTCGTTAAGATAGTCGTCCACATGCGCAACGTAGATGTCCACGTCGTCATGCGCCGCCTGCACAGCCTTTATGCCCTCGGGCGCGGCTATCAGGTTCACCAGCTTTATGTTCTTGCAGCCCGCGCGCTTTATAACGTCTATCGCCGCAACGGCGCTGCCGCCGGTAGCCAGCATCGGGTCAACGATTATTATGTCGCGCTCCTCTATGTCGGAAGGCAGCTTGCAATAATAGTCAACGGGCTTGAGCGTTTCCGGATCGCGATAAAGGCCGATGTGGCCCACCTTTGCCGCTGGGATAAGGCTCAGCATGCCGTCCACCATGCCGAGACCGGCGCGGAGTATGGGCACTATGCCAAGCTTTTTGCCGGCAAGCACTTCCGTGGTAGCCACGGCAACGGGAGTTTCCGTCTGCACCTTTTCAAGAGGAAGATCGCGGGTAGCTTCGTATGTAAGCAGCATTGCCAGCTCCTCCACCAGCGCGCGAAATTCCTTTGAACCGGTGTTCTTGTCCCTGAGGAAGGTCAGCTTGTGCTGCACAAGGGGATGATCGATAACGTGTACTATACTCATTTGCGTCTCCTTATATAAATTTATTTGTTCTCGTATTGGGTTATTTTGGCTATGCGGTTAATGTGCCGCTGCCCGTTTGAAAATTCCGTTTCAAGCCAGGTTTTTACTATGCCCTTGGCAAGCTCCGTGCCTACTATCCTGCCGCCCAGCGCCAGCATGTTCGTGTCGTTATGTTCGCGCGTAAGGCGGGCCATAGTTTCGTCCGTGCAAAGCGCGCAGCGCACTCCGCGCACCTTGTTGGCGCATATGCTAACGCCTATGCCCGTGCCGCACACTATTATTCCCCGGGAAATTTCACCTGAGCCGACTTTTTCGGCTAAAGAAAAGGCTACGTCCGGATAGTCAACGCTGTTTTCATCATAGCAGCCGATGTCTATCGTTTCGTAGCCAAGAGAGTCAATAAACGGGATTAACTCCTTTTTAAGAGCAAATCCGCCGTGGTCGCAGCCTATGGCAATTCTTCGATCCATCCTATACCAACCTTCCTTGTTTTGATCAAATTATAAAATTAAACCGTTCGATACACTTTTCGTGCGTTTTGCGGTTCATTTTGTATTAAATTATGTTGAATCCGGCCGAGCGCAGCAGCCTGTTCATATATGCAAGGCCCATGTCGTCGTTGGGCAAAGCTTCGGCAAATATAACGTCCGCCCTGCCGCCGTATTCCCTAAGGCTGTAAAACAGCGATGCGCACAGCGTTGCCGGTTCAGTCCTGTCCCCTATTATAACACAGTTGCGCCCCCTATAAAAGGGCTGCGTCTGCTTTGTTGCAAAAATAATGCAATCCTCGCCCGCGGCTTCGCGTGCGTCGTACTCGCGGCATATCTTTGCCGCTATCTCCCTTTCCTTGCCTTCGGCGACCACCACCTCCGCATCCGGCGCATAGTGGCGGTATTTCATGCCCGGGCTTGCCGCCGTTTCGCCCTCCCTCAGGGGGGAAAGCACCGCGTGCGCCACGTCCACCGGGCCTATCACGGCCTCCAGCATCTCTTTCGTTACTGCACCGGGGCGCAGTATTGTAGGCCGGCCTATCAGGCTGACCACCGTGGATTCAAGGCCGTATTTGCACGGCCCGCCGTCTATTATCAAATCAACCCTGCCGTCCATGTCCTGCCGAACGTGCTCGGCCGTGGTGGGGCTGGGCTTACCGCTCAGGTTCGCGCTCGGCGCGGCTATGGGCACGCCCGCCGCGTTTATCAGCGCGCGCGCGGTTTTGTTCAGCGGCATGCGCACCGCAACCGTATCAAGCCCCGCGGTCACCTCGTCCGGCACGATGGAGCTTCTGTTGAATATCATTGTCAGCGGCCCTGGCCAGAACGTGTCCGCCAGTATCCGCGCGTTATCCGGAACGTGACTCCACAGCGGCTTCAATTCGCTCTTTTTTGCAATGTGCAGTATCAGCGGATTGTCCGCGGGCCTGCCCTTTGCGGCGAATATCCTCAGTACCGCTTCGCTGTTAAGCCCGTTCGCGCCAAGGCCGTATACCGTCTCCGTCGGGAAAACGACCAGCCCACCTTCTTTTATTATACGTCCGCCCAAGCTCGTCCCGTTTTCGTATTGCGTTACGGCGTTTGCATACTGCGTTTTCATTGCCTGCCTCCTGTTTTGTCGCGCGGCCTTATTCCTCCGCCGAGGATAGCTGCCGCGTGCGCTCCGCCAAAATGAGCGCGTCTATTATTTCGTCCATGTCCCCGTCAAGGAATGCTTCCAGCTTATATAGCGTAAGCCCTATGCGGTGGTCCGTAACCCTGCTCTGCGGGAAGTTATATGTGCGTATGCGCTCACTGCGGTCGCCCGAACCGACTTGGCTCTTGCGCTCGTCCGCCTCGGCCTCCGCCGCCTTGCTTTGGTAAAGCTCAAGCAGCCTGCTTTTGAGCACGCGCATGGCCTTATCGCGGTTCTTATGCTGGCTGCGCTCGTCCTGGCACTGCACCACAAGCCCCGTGGGTATGTGCGTAATCCTTATTGCGCTTTCGGTTTTGTTAACGTGCTGTCCGCCCGCGCCGCCGCTTCGGTATGTGTCTATCTGCAAATCGTTGGGGTTTATGTCAACCTCCACGTCCTCTGCCTCCGGCAGCACGGCAACAGTCGCCGCGCTCGTGTGTATGCGCCCCTGCGATTCCGTTTCCGGCACGCGCTGCACCCTGTGCACTCCGCTTTCAAACTTCATGCGGCTGTATGCGCCCTTTCCCTGAAGCGAGAGCACAACTTCCTTCACGCCGCCCTTTTCCGTGTAGTTTTCGTTCATAAGCTCGGCCTTGTAGCCGTGCCGCTCGGCGTAGCGGGTGTACATGCGCAATAAATCCGCCCCGAACAGCGCCGCTTCCTCGCCGCCCGTGCCCGCGCGCACTTCTATTATAACGTCCTTGTCGTCGTTTGGATCCTTGGGCAGCAGCATAACCTTAAGCTGCTCGCTCAGTTCATGCTCCTTCGCGCTCAGCCCGCTCAGCTCCTCGTGTATCATTTCGCGCATTGCTGCGTCGTCCGCTTCCTCCAGCATGGCCTTGCAGCTTTCTATTTCCGCATCCGCCGCCATGTATTCGTCGTATGCATTCACTATGTCCGTCAGCCCCGCCTGCTCCTTGCTCAGCTCGCGGTAGCGGTTCTGGTCGCCTATAACCGCGGGGTCGCTCAAAAGCGCCGTAAGCTGCTCGTATCTTTCCTTTATTCCCTTAAGCTTCTCCAGCATAAATCTCGCTCCGTTCAATCATGTGTATATCTTCCCTTTCGCCTATGCATACCGCCGCAACGTGGTCGTATGCCTTCTGCATGTCTCTCAGCACGCTTTCGTCCATACCGGCATCGTTCGCCACGGCTCCGTTTTCAATGAAGCATGGCAGCGTCCTGTGCACGGCCCTTCCGCCCGCCGCAGGTTCCGCCCTGCAGCAATACAGCGGCAGGCACGCAAGTTCTTCGCAGCGCACGCCGCCTTCGTCCTTTGTTATGCTTATCCGCGCGAATACGCCTATTTTGGCATGCTCCTGCGACATATTGGATATGAAGTTCCCAAGCGAATACACAACCGGCACGCTTATCGCCCTGCCGTTCCGTTCCGCGTCTATCCATTCCATGGGCTGCGGGCAATGTGAATGCGCGCCTATTATTGCGTCCGCGCCCCAGTCTATCAGCTTCGCCGCAAACCGGCGCTGGGATCCATCTGCCGTGCTTTGATGCTCATAGCCCCAATGCACCATTATGATTATAAACTCCGCACCCGCCCCCGTGCAAGCCGATATTTGACTTTTTACCATTTCTTCGGTAAGCCGCGTAAGCGCAAAGTCCCTGTTTTCGGCGTCTATCTCGGGCGCGGTGCCGTTGAGTATCTGCGTTGCGCCCACCAGGCCTATTTTTATGCCGTTTTTTTCAATTACGCACGGCGTAAGGAAGTCCTCCATGCTAAGCGCCGTGCCCGCGGTTTTTATTCCCGCCGCCCTAAGCACGTTTATCGTGCGGAAAAGGCCCGCGTCGTCGCGGTCCATGGCATGGTTGTTGGCGGTGGTAACGGCGTCTATCCCCGCGTCAAAAAGGTTCTTCGCCAGCTCGTCCGGCGCGCTGAAGCTTTGCATTGGCGGATTGGTGGGGTTCGGGTTTTCCTCCGTCGCGGGCGCAATCGTTTCGCGCGGCTGCGTATAGCCCGCCTCCTCCCCGCCGAACGTGCCTTCAAAGTCAGCGCACATTATGTCCACCGATTCAAACACGCTCTTCATCGGCAAAAAGCTTTCCGTAAAATCGTAGCCCGTTTCGGTTTTCGCGTCCGCTATCTGCCGCGTCATCATCAGTATGTCCCCAACGAAGCCGACCGTCGCCTCCTGAACCTCCGACGTAGGCTCTGGCGTTGGCTCGCTCGTGGGTTCGGCCGTGGGCGTGGACATAGGAGTTGATTCGACCGGCGCGGCTGTTTCGCTTGCCTGTGTTGCCATGGGCGCGAGTATGGTAACGTATTCCTGCGGCCCGGCCGCGCAGCCCGCCGTTGCCGCCGCCAATACAAGCGCCGCAATTATAATGAAGCTTCGCTTTATCATTCCTTTATCACCGCCCGCTCTATGCCGCAAACGTCCTTAACTATCCGCGCCCCGCCAAGCATTTTTGCCACTTCCTTCGCCTGATATATTCCAACCTCCAGCGCAAGCGCCCCGCCATCGTTAAGCCTTTGTGCATAGTCCCGCGCGATACGGCGATAGAAATCCAGCCCGTCCTCCCCGCCGTAAAGCGCGTTTGCCGGTTCAAACGTAAGCTCCCGCTGAAGCGACGCCATATCGCTCGCCGTAAGGTAGGGCGGGTTGCATACAATTATGTCGTACTTATCCGTAATTTCATCAAGCATGTCGGTTTTTATCGTGCGTATGCTTACGCCGTTTGCCTCCGCGTTTTCGCGGCAAAGGCTCAGCGCGGCTTCGCTTATATCCGCAAGGGTAACTTCTGTGCCGCAGATATTCGCTATGCTTATGCCTATGCAGCCCGATCCCGCGCATAAATCAAGGCAGGTTTTGTATCCGCGCCGCTTTATCAGCGCGATCGCTTCCTCGCAAAGCGTCTCCGTATCCTGCCGCGGTATCAGCGCACGCGTATCCGTTTTGAACCTAAGTCCCATGAATTCCCAAAATCCAAGTATGTATTGCAGCGGCTCTCCCGTTCTTCGGCGTAAAATATATTCCCGCAATTTGGCGTACTGTTCGGTGTTTATTTCTTTATTTACGCTTGCGGCAAGCTCCGCGCGGCTTTCAATGCCCAATGAATGCATAACAAGTTCGCGCGCTTCGATTTCCGCCTCTTCGTGGGCCACGGGGCGCAGTTCGTCCTCCGTCTGACGCAATACTCGATTTACCGTATACCGGTATTCCATGCTAAAAATCCTCGCTGTACTCTACCGCTTTGCCTATGCTGAATAGATATATGTAGCTTTGGCGCACCTCTCGCCCCGTAAGCCGCTCCAGCGCCGTTTTATACAGCCTAAGCTGTGCAAAATGTTTCTTTGCAACGTCGTATGCGCTGTAATTTTGTGCAACTCTGTCCGTTTTGTAGTCTATCAGCACCCATTCGCCGTTTTCCGCAAAGCAGCAATCTATAACGCCCTGCAGCAGCACCGTCTCGTCCGTGTCCGCGCCCAGCAGCTCCCTCGCCCCTATGCGCAGATTGAACTCAACCTCCCGCCGCACGGTTTCCGCGCGCAGCAGCCTTTGCCCAAGCTCTCCGTTAAAGAACGCCGCAATGTTCCGTGCCGGCACTGCATCGGCAACGGTCTCGTCCATAATTCCGGCTTTGACCAAGCCTTGCGCAAACTCCGCCACGCTGCGCTCCGTAATGGGCTTATCCAGCGGCAGCCGCCGCATTATTTCGTGCACAGCCGTACCGAACTGCGCTGGGGCAACGTTTTCCTCCCGCGCAAAGCTTGGCGCATCGGTCAGCTCCGTATGCTCCCCGCCGCTCAACGACGTTACGGACAGCTTCGTCGGCAGTTCCACGTCCGCCGCGTGCACGTATGTCCGCGTGAAGAATCCGCCCGGCTTCCCATCGGCATGCGCCAAAGCACCGCGCACAAATTCATTGTATTTGCCCTCGTCCATCCGTCCGCCGCCCGGCATCGCCAGCGGAGCGGGTTCGCAACGCGCATAAATATGCACATCCGGCTCAAACACGGGCTTCAGCCCGTATTTTGCCCGTATTTCGTTGCCGCTTTTGGAGTTTAGTATATGCCCGAGCAGCCATGCGGCGAAGCTTTTTTGCATAATTATGCTGCTCTGTGTCTGCGGCGCAAGCGCGCTGTTCACAAGCTTTGCCCCGTCCTTCGCCGCGCAAAGCATTATCAGCCGCTCCCTCGCGCGCGTCATGGCAACGTAAAGCACGCGCATTTCCTCCGCCGTGGCCTTTGCCGAAAGTGCTGCCGTTATGGCCTCGTGCAGAAAGGATTTTCGCTTTATCTCGCCCGATATAAGCCGCGCGCCTATGCCAAGCTCCTTTTCGCAGACCAAATCGTCCATGCCCTCCCGCACGAAGCCCGAATTAAGCCCGCCAATTATAACATACGGAAATTCAAGGCCCTTGCTTGCGTGTATGCTCATTATGCTTACAACGTTTGCCCCGCCCGTCTGCGGCGCGCCGTAAACATTGGCCGCGGATACCTTTTCCATGTAGCTTAGGAACCCGCCAAGGCTCCTTACCCCCGCCGCGGCGCAGCCCCGCGCACGTTCGCACAGCGCTTCCAAATTGGCCTGCCGCTGCCTGCCGCCCGGCATCGCCGCGCAGTATTCGCCGTATCCCGTTTCGTCCAGCAGCATGCCTATCAGCGCCTCCGCGCCCAGCAGCTTGGCCTCCTGCCTGTAATATTCCAGCTTATCCATAAACCGCTTTGCCTTTTGCCCAAGCTCGCCGCCCGCTGCCGCCGCGGCGTTCACGCGGTCTATCCATGCCCAGTCCTCCCCCCGCTCCGGCGGCGCGGGGAAGTCCGTTTTAAGCGCAATAAGCTCCTTTTCATCAAAGCCGCCTATCGGGGAGCGCAGCACCGCCGCCAGCGGAATATCCTGCCTGCGGTTATCTATAATGCGCAATAGATCCATGAAAACGCGCACCTCTATCGCATCGAAGTACCCGTCCGACAGCAGCGCATACGCCGGCACGCCGTTGGCCGCAAGGGTACGCATCCATGTTTCCGCGCTGCCCTTATAGGAGCGCAGCAGCACGGCAAAGTCGCTGTATTTAAGCGGCCTTTCCTCCCCTGTGGCAGCGTCGGTAATGCGCTCTGTGTCCATCAGCTCGTGTATCCTTCGCGCCGCTGCTGCCGCTTCAACCGCCGCGGTATCCGTCTCCGTTTCTTCCGCGTCCGCCTGAGCGTCCATCATGTCCAGCAATATGAACTCCGCGCGGGTTTCGTCCTCCCCGCCGTCGTTGCGGCCGAACCTCAGCGCCGCCTCATCGTCGTATTCTATCTCCCCCGCTTCGCGGTGCATAATGCGGAAAAACAGGCTGTTCACCGCGTTTATCACTCCGCACGCGCTGCGGAAATTGTGGTTAAGGCAAATAAGCTCCCCACCGCTGCCGCGTTGGTAATCCGCATACCGCTGCATGAACAGCGCCGGTTCAGCCAGGCGGAAGCGGTATATGGACTGCTTCACGTCCCCGACAAGAAATGTTGAGCCGCCCGACGCTATGCTTTTCAGTATGCTTTCCTGCACGGGGTTGCAGTCCTGATATTCGTCCATAAAAACGTGCTTAAAGCGGCGGCTGTATTCCTCCCGCGCTTCGGGTATTTTCAGCACGGCTAAGCATTTGTGCTCCATGTCGCCGTAGTCTATGCAGCCCGCGTCAAGCTTTTTCTGCGCATAGCGCTCGTCCAGTTCCTTTATAAAGCCGCAAAGCTCGGCTATAAGCGGCCTGTGCAGCCGCATTGTTTCAATATAGTCCCCTTCGCACCAGAATTCACGCTCCGCCTTTATGGCTTCCTTCAGCTTTGTGCGCGCAGTATCCGCCGCCATGCGGAGGGGGCCGCTAAGCCCGTCCCAATTTATGCGCCCTTTGCCGAACGCGAATGCTTCAAGCGCGGCGGCAAGCTCCGCTGCGTTTGTGCATAGCAGAAGCGAGCGCGCGGTAAGCAGCTCCCCGTCTATAAACGCCGCGGGCTTTTCCGCGCCGTCCTGCATCAAATCATTACGGGCTGATTGCAGCGCGTCGCACCGGGCAGAAATATTGGCAAGGCTTTTTTTCATCAGCCCCGCCGCCGCGCCCGAACGCAGCAAGGCTTCTTCGCTGTCCGCGTCGTATTGCGAAAGCGCGCCGTCAAGCCATGCGTAAGGGTCTATCTGCGAACGGGCAAAATCATAAACGGAGTATATCGCGTCCTCCGCGGCCTCGTCCCCGCTAAGCCCTTCCATAAGCAGATTAAAGCTGCCGCCGCCCAAGGCGTAGCGTTCCTCCACCAGCTCATCATACGCATTCTGCCGCAGTATTGCCGTTTCCCCCGCATCCGCCACGCGGAACGCCGGGTCAAGCCCCGCAAGGTTGAAATGCCGCCTTAATACCTGCGTGCAGAATGAATGCAGTGTGGATATGCTTGCCGCGCTCACTCCGCGCGCCGCCCGGTAAAGCTTTTCCGCTTCTTCGCCGTTCGCCTCCGCCGCCGCACGGGCAAGGCTTTTTTCTATTCGCTTTTTCATCTCCGCCGCCGCCGCGTTTGTAAACGTTACGCACAGCACGGAATTTATGCTTTCCCCGCCGCGTATAAGGCGCACTATGCGCGCGGTCAAAACGGCGGTTTTGCCGCTGCCCGCGCCCGCGCTTACGAGCAGGTTGCCGTTTGCGTCTATTGCGCGCTGCTGTTCAGCGGTCCAGTTGGGCATGGCTGACCTCCTCCAAAAAATCGTCCTTTTTTATAATGCTTGCCCGCCTGTATTTGCAGCAGGGCAGCGTTGCATCGAACCCGCACACGCTGTTATAATCGCACCATTCACATTCCGTTTTGTTCTCCTTGCTCATAAGCGGATACGCCTCCGCATGGCCCTTGGCTATTTTACAGGCCGTCTGCCTTGCCTTATCCACGGCAAAGCTCACCGTGCCTTTAAGCTGCTCCTCGCTCAGCCTCCAGCCGCTCCGCGCCGTGGGCTGCACGTCCTCCCCGCCGCCGAGTTCAATAAGCTTAGCGTCGTTTAGGCATGCCCCGCGCAGCCTGAATTCCTTCAGTATGCGCGTGCCGAAGTCGTCCTCCTTGCCGGAGGGCTTTATTATGCCTTCGTGTACAGGCAGATAATACATGCCCGCCGCGCGCTCGGCGGCGCCCGCGGCCTCTATCGCGGCAATATAGAGCGGAAGCTGGAGCCGCTTGCCGTCCGCAATGTCCGCGCAGTCGAACGCGGAGCCGGATTTGCTTTTATAATCTATAACGCGGACGAACTTTTCGCTAGAATCGGAGGTATAGCTGTCTATGCGGTCTATCCTGCCGCTGAGTATATATCTTCCGCCACCGGGCAGTTCCAATATAAGTTCCGGATAGCGCTTGCCTATGCCGAATTCCGTCTCCGTACCGCTTATGCTGAATTCCCCGCGCCTTAGCTGCTCCACTACCGCATACGCCGTGGCCTTCACCCGCCGTATAAGCCGCGCCGCGGCCGCGCGGCTGCGTGCCGTGTCCATAAGCACGCCGTTGTTATGCTGCGCTATAAGCTTTGGCAATATTGAATCGAGCAATGTTTCAAGCTGATCGTTCGTTATGCTGCCGTCCCCTTTGCCCATGGCAATAAGCTCCTTCGTGAGCAAAGACATGGCCTCGTGGCAGAAAAGCCCTTCGTCCGCCTTGCGTTCGCGGTATTCCTTGCGCGGGGTCAGCTTCAGCCCCACCGATGCAAAATGCTTGAACGGGCAGCCGTTGAATTTTTCTATTGATGTTATGCCCCCGCTGAGCCGCGCGCCGTAAAGCCTGTGCGCCGCGTCCTCCCCAAGCGGCTCCGCCGATACGCTTGGGAACAATGCAGAAGGCAGCGAAGCAAGCTTTCGGGCATACTCGCTGTCTTTATGCAGCGCGGCGTAAAGCTCGCCCGCGCGCGCATCAATATGCCCGTTTTCAACGCCCGTGCGCAGGTGCTTTATAAGCGCGCTGTATGCGCTCGGCGCGGTGGAAGCGGATTCCTCCTCTATATCGGTTTTTATCGAAACGTCGCCGAACATGTCCGCAATGCGGTCCATCAGCTCGCACGGGGTGGCCGTGTCGCTCCCGCTGCCCATTGTGTATGAAAGCCAAAGCTTATCCGTGGGCTTTGTAACGGCGCCGTAAGCATCGCCGAATTCCTTATCGTTAAGCTGAGCCGTGCTTGGCATTTCGCCTAAGCCCATTTGGGCAAGGGAGGCGCGTTCCTCGTCATCTATCATGCCGTCGTCCCCGTAAACGGCAGGAAAATGTCCGTTTGCCGCGCCCAGTATTATAAGCGCGCGTATGCTGCGCGCCTTGCTGCGGCCAAGGCTGCCTAGCAGCAGCTGATCCGCCGCCGATGGTATAACGCCCACCTCGTATGCGTCAATGCCTTCTTTATATACGGAGGTGAATTTGCGGTTGGATATTTTTGCGTCCCCCAAAATGGCGTGCATCTGCTCCATAACGGTTATAAGCAAATTATATACCTGCGCCGTTTCGTCCGCGCGTTCCAGCCTACCCTGCGCTTTCAGCCGCTCCGCTTCCGCCGTAAGCTGCTCGCGCAGCGATATATCCACAGTATACTGATAAAGCGCGCGCACCTTTTCCGCCGCAGTAGGCGCATCCTTCAGGGCCTCGCTCAGCTTTTCAAGCGGGCCCATAACAATGCTTCTGGCTTCCTCCGCCGCCGCGGGTGCGCCTTCGCCAAAGGGGGATTTGAACGCGCTGCCGCGTATTCCGCGCGCAAGGGCATAGTTTTCAAAAATCTCCGCCTGCTCCGCCGTAACGCCGCACAGCCCCGTTTTAACAAGGGCAAGCATATCCTCCCTTAAATAGCTGCCGCCCGCCGCACGCAGGGCAAACAGCGTGGCCTCGCTTGCGGCGTAGCTTGCAAGCTTGCGCTTTGCATCGGTAAAAAACGGTATGTGCCGCTCCCTCAGCGCGCGCATCATGGGCTCAAGGTATTTATCCGTATCGGATGCTATTATTGCAATGTCGCGGTATCGATATCCTTCGTCAATAAGACGCTGCGCCTTTTCCGCCGCGGCAGTTACCTCCGCCTTAACATCGGTCGCGGCAAAAAGCTCAATCGCGCCGTTTGCCGCCCCGTCAAACCTATTATACGGGAATGCGAACCCCTCGCGCTCAAGGTGCCTCAGCGCCGCCGATGCATGGCGCGGCCGCTCACCATCGGGCGTGATAAAGTCCGGCGTTATGCCGCGTTCTTCGCAGATGGAAAGTATTTTATTGAGTATTCGCCTGTCTGCCGAAAAAACGGCCTTATCGCGGCATTCCGGCGAAAGATCAATCCTGAGCGCAACGGTAACGTGCGGCGCGGCGTCTATAAGCGCGGCTATCGCGCCGTAAAGCCGCCTTGATATCATATCAAAGCCGTCTATTATAACGTGGCGCGAGCCAAGCTCGCTTTTGGGCAAAAGCTCCGAAAGCAGCCGCAGCGATTCCTCCGCATCCAGCGATGTACGCGCCATATATGCTTCGCTTGCGCCGTAAAGCAGCGCCAAGTCGTGCAGCTTTGCGCCAAGCGGCGTATCCGTGCCCTTCTCGTTCGCCGCGTCCATAAGCGCGTCCGCCTCTATGCCCGCGCGTTTTGCCTCTATAAAAAAGCGGGCGCACTCGCCCGTGAAGCCGCCCCTGTGGTACACGCGCCCGAAGGAGATAAGCTTGGGCGCAAGCTCGTCCGCGCATTTGCGTATTACCATAAGGCGGCCCTGTTCGCTCATAAGCGTGCGCCGTTCGCCGAATTCATTCAGCACCCTTCGTGCAAGCGATGTGAACGAGAATACGTCCGCATCCCAAAGGCCGCAGCCCATTGCTTCCGCCAATGCCCGCTCCGTTTCAAACGTGAACTGCTCCGGCACTATATACAGCACCCGCTCGCCGTTTTTTATAAGCTCCGCAGCTATGCTCCTTAAATACCGGCTTTTTCCGCTGCCGGAGCGGCCGGTAAGTATGCTCACCTGTCCCATGCGCATAACCCCTTTCCGCTAAAATATAAGCCTTAGAACCTTTCCGTATGCAGCGGGAAATAGACCACCTTGCCGTCCTCGCGCCGGCTTTCAAACAGGGTGAAGCCCATAACGGTCATGCTGGCGTTGGGCGAAAGGTTTTTAAGCTCCATCGTGGCAATTTCATCATGCTCAACATTGCGGCCCAATGTTATGTGCGGCGTGAAGCGCTTGCGTTCGCGGGAAAAGCCGTTGTCGTACAGCGCGCTTTGCAGCGATTCATAAAGGGCGTTGAGCTCATCAAGCTGCCCCTTCACCTCCAGGAAGGAGGTTTTCTTCCCGCCCTTGTCAAAGCAATCGTATTTGCCAAGATGCAGCGTGAACGGCCGTATGCCGCGCCCGGCCTCGTGCATGGCGGCAACCGCGCCCTGAAGATCGCGGCTCTCGCCTATGAAATGCAGCGTTATATGAAAATTGTTCGCCGGCACGAACCTGCCGCCGCAGCTTAGCTGCTTCAGCTCCTTCTGTATTGTTGTGACCTCCGCCTTAAAGGAGCGGGGCAGATCTATTGCGATAAACAGCCTCATCAGCCTATCCTCCCTGAATTTTATGCTGAATTATATTATCCCATGAAACCGCCCCGCGCGCAAGGGAAAAGGGGCGGCGCGGGAAAATATCTCCCCGTGTATTGACATATTTCGCGCCGTTCTGTAAACTCGTCGTATATCAAGTTACCGTACAGAGAGGCTATCATGGGCATATTTAATTTAGAAGATGTTCACTATTGGATATATTCGCCGGGCAACAACGCCGTTAACTGGGATGATTACTATGAACGCGGCATAATGGCTATTGAGCGGAACGAATTGGGTGACCTGTCGGCATATTCTTCCAAGGAAGAAATGCGGCGGCAGATGCAGAAAGCGATAGACCCGACGCGCTCGTTCACTCATTCCGCACTTGAAACATGGCAATTTGTACACGAAATAGAAATAGGCGATGTTATAATAGCTAAAAAGGGAAAGCATACCATAATCGGGCGCGGCATAGTCACATCCCGCTACCGCTACGATAAAGATGCGGCAGGCTGCAAAAACATACGCAGCGTAAAATGGACTCACCGCGGCGAATGGGAGCATCCCGGCGAAGCCGTGACAAAGCCCCTTACGGACATTACGATGTACGGAGGATACGTTGCGGACATAAAGAAAATATTCAGCGAGGACGATATTACCGATATCATATTGCAGCGTGAAGAGTATACCCCGGAGGATTTTTTAAGCGAAGCATACATAACCCGGCAGCAGTATTCTGATATACTGGATCTGCTTAACATTAAGCGAAACATAATATTGCAGGGCGCGCCAGGCGTTGGCAAAACGTATATAGCCAAAAAGCTTGTCCAATCCATATTGGATAAGGAGAGTGCCGGCGGTACTGAGTTTATACAGTTCCACCAAAGCTATTCCTATGAGGACTTTATAGAGGGCTACCGCCCCACCGAAAGCGGCTTTGAGCTTAGAAAGGGCGTATTCTACAAATTCTGCAAAAAAGCCGAGGCCGATGCGAGCCGCCCGTATTTCTTTATAATAGATGAAATCAACCGCGGCAACCTAAGCAAAATATTCGGCGAATTGTTCATGCTTATAGAAAGCGACAAGCGCGGGCAGCAGATGCGGCTTTTGTATTCCGATGAACTGTTCAGCGTGCCCGAAAACGTGTATATCATAGGCATGATGAACACCGCAGACCGCAGCCTTGCCATGCTGGATTACGCGCTGCGCCGCCGTTTCGCCTTCGTTACCATAAACCCCGCGTTCGATTCGGACGGATTCATCAAGTATCAAAAAAGCCTGGCAAACGCTAAGTTCAACAGGCTTATAGACTGCGTAAAGGAACTGAACGCCGCTATAGCTAACGACGATGCGCTCGGCGAAGGCTTCTGCATAGGGCATAGCTATTTCTGTAATATTCAGCCCGATAGTCAGCCTGACCTTTCATTCATCGTGGAATACGAAATACTTCCGTTGATAAGCGAATACTGGTTTGACGATAGGCCCATCGTCAATAAATGGGCGGATAGGCTACGAGGGGCAATACGGTGATACCGATACAAAACATATACTATATGCTCTCGTATGCCTTTCGCGCTCTGCGTGGGAACGGATACAGGCGTATGGCGGCAGAATCGTTTCACAATTCGGCTGAGTTATGCGCGGCCATACTTTGCCGCGGAGTATCGGCGCAGCTAAAGCGCGGCTTCCAAAGGGAGTATGTTCCGTTTACGGAGTCGCTCACAGCCGTGCGCGGCAAAATAGATATTACCGGTTCACTTAAGAACAATTCCATGCTTAGGCGGCAGCTTGTGTGCGATTTTGACGAATACTCAATAAACACATATAAAAACCGCATACTCAAATCAACCCTCGAACTTCTGCTAAGGGCGGATATATCCAAACAGCGCAAGCATGAAATTCGCAATCTTCTCATGTATTTTAACGATGTTGATACCATTGACATGCACTCGGTAAATTGGCATTTGCAGTATTATCGCAACGATGAAGAATATCAAATGCTTATTTCAATATGCTACTTGGTTGTAAAAGGTCTGCTGCACTCCGCGCAGTCGGGTTCGCTTAAACTTGCGGAGTTTGATGAACCGCAGATGGCAAGGCTATACGAAAAGTTCATTTTGGAATACTATCGCAAGGAGCACCCGGAGTTAAAGGCCGCCTCATCGCAAATCGAATGGGCATTGGATGCTCCGAACTCCCATCTTCTGCCGCAGATGCAATCCGACATCATGCTGTCCCGCGGCGCGAGAACGCTTATAATAGACGCAAAGTTCTATAATCAAATCATGTCGCCATCGCCGTACAGTGCAAACACGCTGCGCTCAGGCCATCTTTATCAGATGTTTGCATATGTAAAAAATCATGCCGCGCAGGGCGGTGACGTGTCCGGCCTGCTGCTATATGCAAAAACGGACGAGCAGCCTTCCATCAATGAAGCGTTCAACATGAGCGGCAATTTGATATGCGCAAAAACGCTCAATCTGAACTGCGACTTCTCTGAAATATCAGCGCAGTTGGATGAGATTGTGAAAAAGTTTTTCATGTGATGAAATTGGAAGATAGGTAGCTGCCGGATACCGAGTTGCTTCGCCATATCGTCCTCCGTATCAGCAACTTTATTTTGATTATATTATGCAAACGCTTTTATGTCAAAATATCTCCCGCGTGTATTGACATATTTCGTGCTGTTCTGTAAACTCAAGCTATATTGTTATATATGTAGAAACATTCTTCTATTTCAAATTTTGGGAGGGTTTATCATGGCAAAAATAATCATTCAGTGTCCGGATTGCGGCGAAGAGCTTGTGGCTTCCACTTCTTTTTTCAGCAGAAGCAGCAGGGTTGTGCAATGCAAGCATTGCGGCAAAATGGTGGACGTTAAGCAGGAGCGCATGGAATCCGCCGCCTGCCCAAGCTGCGGCACGAATGTTGTGTTCAAAAAGTCGCAGAAAACGGTAACTTGTCCGGACTGCAAGCGCAAATTCGCCCCCATGGAGGAATTTACAAAGCAAACGCGCGTAAGCTGCCCGCAATGCGGCTGCGGCATAGGCGTGAGCAAAAAATCCGGCGCGGGCGCGGAGGCTGAATGTCCCTTGTGCGGGTTCCGCTTCAATGCGCAGGCGGAGCTGGAACGCGCAAAGCTGGTACGGGACAATATATTAAGCGTTATAAAATACGAAGGGGACAATTCTACCTTTGTTTGGAAGCACCCAATAGAGGATTTCTATTACGGCTCCAAGCTTATCGTGCACGAATCGCAGGAGGCGCTGTTCTTGCTCAACGGCAAGGCGCTTGACCTTTTCGGCCCCGGCGAGCATATACTTGAAACTCAGCGTCTGCCCCTGCTGAACAAGGTGCAGTCCCTGCCCACGGGCGGGGCAAATCCGTTCCATGCGGAAGTATACTTCATAAACAAAGCAATGCAGATGGACCTTAAATGGGGCACAAGCTCCCGCGTAAGGTTCATTGACCCAATCACGCAGATACCGCTGGACATTGGCGCAAGCGGCGAAATGAATCTGATGGTCGGCGATGCGCGCAAGCTGATAGTTAAGCTTGTTGGCACAACGGGCGGCCTTGTCGGCAATAAGGCGGAGCTTTCCGGCGAAGGAGCGCGGGCGGTAAAATCGCTGCAGGTGGCGTTCCGCGGCATGATGAATATGGAGATACGCTCCTTCCTGGGCAGCGTTATAAAGGAACAGGAGCTGAATATTCTTGAAATAGACGCACACACAGCCGAACTTAGCGAAGCTTTGCGCCTGCGCATTGCCCCCGGCTTTGAAGAATACGGCCTTGAGCTGCACAATTTCTATATAACCTCCGTCTCTCTGCCGGAGGACGATAAGAACTTCCAAAGCATAAGGCAGCAGCTGGCGGACGCATATATCAAGGTGCGGGAGCAGCAGATAGCGGCGGACATAGAAAAGGCGAAGCGCGGTGTTGAACTGGAGAAAAAGCAGACAGAGCTTGACTCCAAGCGTTACGATGCTGAGATTCGCCGCATAGATGCGGAATCCGAAGCCAATGAAATACGCGCCCGCGGGCATGCAACGGCGGAAGTTATGCACGCCCAGGGATACAACCAGCGCGACGTTATACAGGCGGAGGTGCAGAAGGAATATGCCGAAGGCCTTGGCAAAATAGGCAGCGCTCCTGCATCGGGCGGCGGCAGCGCGTCCGGCGGTATTGCCAGCAACATTGTAGGTATGGTGGTAGGCATGAAGACGGCGGAAGCCATGGGCGGCATAATGCAGGGCATGAACCCCACCGGCGGCGCCGGCACTCCCAAAGCAGAACCCGCAGCCGAAAGCGGATGGACATGCTCCTGCGGGCATAAAGGCAACCGCGGCAAATTCTGTGAAGAATGCGGCAACCCCAGGCCCGAAAGCTGGGACTGCCCCTGCGGGCACAAGGGCAACCGCGGCAAGTTCTGCGAAGAATGCGGCAAGCCCAAGCCCGAAAGCTGGGACTGCCCCTGCGGGCACAAGGGCAACCGCGGCAAATGCTGCGAAGAGTGCGGCAGACCTAAGCCCGAAAGCGCATGGACATGCTCCTGCGGACACGCCGGCAACCACGGCAAATGCTGCGAAGAATGCGGCAAGCCGCGTTCATAATAAACAGGATTTAACAGGGAGGGTATAACAATGGAGAATAAGAAAAGCACGCTGCCTTTGGCGGCATTCATAATCGGCCTGGTCACATACAACGCGGCACTGTTCGTAATAGCCGGCTTCAGCCACGGCGCGGCGTTTTACACAAGCTATGTATTCATGCTGCTTGCGTTCGCATCCATAATATTCGCCGCGGTAATGATGAAAAAGCGCGGCATGGGCATGAAGGACATATTGCTTGGCTATCCGCTCATAAAGCACTGCACCATATATTTTATAGCCGAGCTTATAGTATCGGTAATATTCATGCTGCTGGACGCAAAGGTGGGCTTTGCCGCGCCGTTTGCCGTGCAGCTCATAATGCTGTGCGTGCATCTTATGTTTGCGCTGTCCTGCCTGATAGCGCGGGACAAAATAGAGGAAATGCGCACGCAGGTAAACGACAGCACGCTGTTCATAAGCATGCTGAAGGTTGATGCGGACGCGCTGGTGCTGCGCGCCAAGGAGCGCGAGGTGAAGGAAGCATATAAGAAGCTTTCCGAGGAAATACGCTTCAGCGATCCCGTTAGCAGCAGCCCCCTGTTCCCCACGGAGCAAGAAATTTCCGCCAAGATGGCCGCCGCACGCGAGTGCATAGCCACCGATGCGGACAAGGCGCTTGCCCTGTGCGCAGAGATGAGCGCGCTGCTCAAAATACGCAACGAAATGTGCAAAACGGTAAAATAAGGAGGAACGGGCAATGCAGGCATTAAAGTGCAAAATTTGCGGCGGAGATCTTAAAGTTACCGAGGGCAGCCATATTTGCGAATGCGAATACTGCGGCTCCATTATAGCCCTGCCTTCGCTTACGGATAAAAAGACTCAGCTTTACAACAAGGCTACCCAGTTCCGCCTTTCGTTCGATTTTGATAAGGCCATAGGCCTTTTCAACGTTGCCCTGGCGGAGGATGCCACGGACGCTGAAATATACTGGTCGCTGGTGCTTTGCAAATACGGCGTGGCCTATGTGCGCGACATGAACACGGGCGCTATGCAGCCCACATGCAACCGCATGCAGTACACGTCCATATACGGCGACCCGGACTATAACCATGCCCTTGAATACGCATCGCCGGAAGCGGCGGATCTATACCGCGCGGAGGCGAAAAAGATAGACTCCATCCAAAGGGGCATGCTTGACGTATCCTCAAAGCAGAACCCGTTCGATGTGTTCATATGCTATAAGCGCAGCGATGCATCGGGCGACCGCACACGGGACAGCCTGATTGCGGAAAAAATTTACAAGGCGCTTACGCAGGACGGCTACCGCGTGTTCTTCGCCGAAAGGACGCTGGAGGACAAGCTGGGCGTGCAGTTTGAGCCGTATATTTTTGCGGCGCTGAACAGCGCGCGCATAATGATAGCCGTTGGCACAAGCGCGGCAAACCTCAACTCCCCGTGGGTAAAGAACGAATGGAGCCGCTTCCTTGCGCTGTGTGCGCACGATTCAAAGCGCGTGTTCATCCCCGCATACGAAGGCATGGATCCCGCCGACTTCCCGCAGGAGTTCAGCGGCACGCAGGGACAGGACATGACCAAGATATCCGCCATATCCGATATTACGCACGGCGTTAACAACATACTGGGCCACCGCAGCGGCGGAGCTGCCGCCGGCGGGGTTTTGATACCGCAGAAGGACAGGTTCCTTGAGCGCGGCTTACAGCGCCTTACGGACGGCAAAACGAACGACGCCCGCGGCTATTTTGAAAAGCATCTGGACAGCTATCCGGACGATTACCGCGCCTGGTGGGGCCTTGTACGCGCAGAAACGGACGACCTGAAGGCTATCCCTTACGACACCGGTACGCATTACTTTGACGAAACCGAGCTGTTCTCCAACTACGCCCGCGCAATGGATTACGCGCCGGACAACGAACGCAGCACCCTGAGCGAGCAATTTGAGCAAATGAGAAAGCGCGACATAAAGAGCGCGGAAAACAAGCTTGCTCCCCTGCTTGGGCAGCAGAATAAGATGAACGAAAACCTGAAGCAGCTTTCCGAAAAGGCATCGAAGCTGCAATTTGAGCTTAACAATAAAAGGATCGAGAGCGATGCAATAAATCAAAGGGTCACAAATGGTGCAAATATGGCTCCCGTGCCAAAGTTTATCAAGGTCCTCATAGTGCTCGCATTGCTTTATAGCTTGCCGCTTCTGCTTATATACGTTCCGAGGAGTGGCCTCGATATGTTCTTTAACGACCCCGAAATGGGATTTGTTTTGCTCATTTGCATAGTAGTGCTCATAATATGCCTTATTGTGGTTATCAGCCGTAAGGGCAAAAAACGCGCAGCGGAACGCCTTGAAGCGACCGCCAAATCACTTGCCGAAAAGGTAAAATCCATGGAGGCCGAGCTGCAGAGCGCCGAAAGGAGCGTTTCCGTCGCCTCAAACGAGCTGAACAGGTTCAGCGTCCGCGTTTCCGCCGCCCAAAAAGAGCTGGATTGGTATAGGGGACTGAAGGGATAAAATATGATAACATTAAAGTGCAAGATCTGCGGCGGGGATTTGACAATAGAAGAAGGCAGCCACATTTGCGAATGCGAATACTGCGGCACAAAGCAAACGCTGCCAAGCGTGGATAACGACGTGCGGGCAAACGCCTTCAACAGGGCGAACCATTTCCGCATGCAGAAGGAATTCGATAAAGCCATCGCCACATATGAGCGGCTGCTCAATGACGACGACACCGATGCGGAAGCGCACTGGGGCGCGGCGCTGTCCAGATACGGCATAGAATACGTTGAGGATCCTACTACGCATGAGCGCATACCTACATGCCACCGATTGCAGATAACGTCCATACTGGCCGATGCGGATTGCAAGGCGGCCATAGAGAACGCGCCTGATGCGGCTACGCGTGCCCTTTACGAAAAAGAGGCCCACCGCATAGCAGACATTCAGAAGGGCATACTGGCCATCTCCGCAAACGAGAAGCCCTATGACATATTCATATGCTATAAGGAAGCGGACGCATCCGGCAGGAGAACGCCGGACAGCGCGATAGCGCAGGATATTTACTATCAGCTTGTGCAGGAGGGCTACCGCGTATTTTTCAGCCGCATAACGCTGGAGGATAAGCTTGGCCGCGAATACGAGCCATATATATTCGCCGCGCTCAACAGCGCGCGTGTAATGCTGGTTATCGGCACAAAGCCGGAGCATTTCAACGCCGTGTGGGTTAAGAACGAGTGGAGCAGATATCTTGAGCTTATGCGTCAGGACCGCAGCCGCCTGCTTATACCGTGCTACAAGGGCATGGACGCCTATGACATACCGGATGAGCTTTCCATGCTGCAAAGCCAAGATATGGGCCGCGTGGGCTTCATACCGGACCTTGTGCGCAACATAAAAAAGATAATAGTGAACGACGAGCCTAAGCAGGTTACGCCAAAGGCACCACCCGCCACCGGCAGCGACAATGTTTCCGCCCTGCTCAAGCGCATATCCATATTCCTTGGCGACGGCGACTGGGCGAAGGCCGATGAATACTGCGAACGCGTGCTGGATATGGACCCCGAATGCGCAGAAGCGTATTTGGGTAAGTTGATGGTGGAGAAGAAAGTTAAAATCCAAGCGGCTTTAGCGAACTGCAAGGAACCGTTTGATGACAGCAATAATTACAAAAAGGCGATCCGTTTTGGCAGCAGAGAACTTGCAGCTACATTGGAAGGCTATGTCAACCATATTGATGAACTGAACGAAAACGACCGCCTTACCCGCATTTATACCGATGCGAAAAGCCTTATGCTGGCCGCCAAAACCGCACAGGCATTCACGGATGCCGCGAATAAATTCGCTTCCATTCCTCAGTTTAAGGATGCAAGGGAGCTTGCAAAGGAATGCTCGGAGAAGGCAAAAATCAGCCGTAATGATATGATTTATGGTGTTGCAATGTTGCAATTATCCGATAAAACAGTTGAGAGCTATGAAGCAGCTATCAGAACATTCCAGACAATTCCGGGTTGGAAAGATTCGGATGAGCAAATTGTCAACTGCCAAAGGGCAATAGATGAAATCAAAGCAAAAGAAGAAGCCGACCGCCTTGAAGCCCAGCGCCAAGCAGAAGAATACAGAGCCGCCAAAGAAAGAGCCGAAAGGAAACGCAAAAGGAACAAAGTTATTGCGGCGCTGGTTTTGTGCGCTTTCGCCGCAATTGTGGCTATATTTTTAAAGGTTATTCCAGATGTTAAATATAATGCAGCAGTCAAACTTATAAACGACGGCGATATTATTAATGCATATGACAGTCTGATTGCATTGAACGGTTATAAAGACAGCACAGAAAAAGCGGCTGACATATTCGAGCAATATAGAATTGAGAAGCTTAAAGTCGCTAACGTGGGAGATATTGTATTGTTTGGTGTTTATGAGCAAGATAATGACACATCAAACGGTAAAGAAGATATAGAATGGCGCGTTCTGGCAAAAGAAGATGGCAGAATCCTTCTTATTACCGACAAAGCCCTTGACTGTCAACGGTATAACATTGAATATATTGGCGGCACTACATGGGATAGATGTACCCTCCGCAAATGGATGAATGAATCCTTTTTGAATGATGCTTTCAGCTACAATGAATGTAAGCAAATTCAAAAAACAAACGTATCCGCCGAAAAGAATCCAATTTACACCACTATTCCCCGTGGTAATGCCACGGCCGATAAAGTGTTTTTACTCAGTATTACAGAAGTGGAAAAATATTTTATATCAGATGAGTCAAAAAATGCGTACCGACAGACTATGCAATAGCAAACAATGCATACATATATAGAGAAGGCGAATTAACAACCTGCTACTGGTGGCTACGAGCACCGGGAGATTCCCAAAACTTTGCTGCCTGTGTCAATGCCGATGGATCGATTCGCTACTCTGGTTGCCATATAGATAGTGATGACATCGGTGTGCGTCCCGCCATGTGGGTAAGCATAGAATAAGAGTTCTGCTACAAAATAGCCCGAGCAATCGGGCTATTTTTCGTTACCTTCGCGGGGGGGCGCTCAGTTATAAACTCACAACTCCCTCCGTCTGCTCGCTTCACTCGCATCCACCTCCCTCTACAGGGAGGCTTAATGTGGAAGTTTGTACTGTACCAAAAGGCGCCACCATTTATGGGGGAGCTGGCGAGCCGTAGGCGAGACTGAGTGGGAACAACTTGCGGCACTTGGCAACTCCGAGTTATTCCCCTTTCAACTGCTCATTACATTCGCAGCCACAACGCTGGTTGGAATATGGTCGTCTTGCTTCGCTGCCGCTTGCAATACTCCCTATTCCGCCCGATTCTCCCCTCGCTGCATCGCCCACTGGGCGCGCTCGGCTCGAATCCCCCGTAAACGGGGGCAGCTTATGGGTATGCGACACTATGTGTCAATTCTCCGCTTCGCTGCATCTCGCACAGCGGGCGCGCTCAGCTGCTGCCCCGTCGCCAGCCAACCATATAAGCATAGGAGGCAAAAAGTTAGGAATCGATCCCGGCTCTGCGCACAAGGTCGTTGCGCATTGGCGCAGGGGTGCCTGCCTTCAACTCCCTGTGCTTGAGTTGCTCCGTTTCGCTGCATCGTCCGCAGGACGCGCTCAACTCCGCAATGTCGCCGGCCAACTTGGCGGGGCAAGACAGGCCCGGGAAGAGAAGTAAATATCAAATACCACAAAAACAAACAGCACGCTTTTGCGTGCTGCTTGCTTTTGTGGTATCCGGCAGCTACCTACAGCTAATCCTACCGTATCTTTCGCACTGAGCCACTGATATACGAGCAAGTACCCAGTAGGTCCTCAGTTCACAATAGTCGCCTTGCGGCGCTGCCGCTTGCAATGCTCCTTTGTTCACTGGGCATCCGCTTCGCTGCATCCCGCACAGCGGGCGCTCAGCTTCTGCCCCGTCGCCAGCCAACTTGGTGGCTCGAGGCCTGGGAAGATAGAGAACAACAGAATGGCAAAGAAAAGAACAGTCCGTTTGGACTGTTCTTTTCTTTGGTATCCGGCAGCTACTTGGATTTTTCGTCCACCAAAGTACGCAATTGTCGCGTAAAGTGCCTATAATTGGGCATTTTTGTACGCAAGCATTGACGCAAGCGGGCAATAAAAAGTTGCCAGAAAGTTGCCAGAGGATAATGTAAATAGATTACGCCTTATACATCTCCTGATACCTTTTTACACACTCGGTCTTTTCAATTTGCTTGCCGTGCAAATATTTGTACAGCGTCAGCATATCGGCGGGCGGGTCGCCATGCTTGGCCTTGTAGTCCGATATGGCGCGGACTACAAGGTCGTGCAGCATGGATGCGTGGGTAAGCTCCTGCCCCGATATGGTGTACAGGGTCTGCGCTACGGTTGGCATATCGTCCTTGACCGTAAGCGCCCACTTAGCATACTTTTCAGCGTCCGCGATTTCTTCGCAAATCTGGTCGGATAAATCGTTAATCAGCTTCATTTTTTAGCCGCCTCCGCTACGGTGGCGACCGTGCCGCCAGTCAGCCCCGTCAAGTCGTTATTCGGTGCGCAAGGTGGGTTGCCGAGCAGCTTAAACGTCCCGCCCGTGGGGGTGGTGGATACCACGGTGCTGTATTTGGTGCGCTTGCGCATGCTGCACGCGGTAACCTGTGCGCAGCAGCGGTTGGTAAGGGGATACTGTGCCGTGCCTGTGCCGATGGTGATATATACGGGCGCGGATATGGTGGTGGTATCGGGTATGCTCTGCGCCACAACGATGCAATACTTCTCGCCGTTGGCGTACACTCCTGCGGGCAGATTGATAATAAGCCCAGTACCCGCCACAAATGTCACGGACTGGGATATGATAAGACGTGGGCAAAGTTGGCAAATATTTTTACAAGCCATAATTTTCTCCTTTCATAATCAAGGGGCGGTCTAAGCCGCCCCGATAGTCACGGCAATGCCGGATAGTGTGTCATGTCTTAGCAGCAGCTATTGCCGCAGCCGCAGCCGGAGCCGCAAAACGGGCTATTCCCGGCGTTGTAAGTGTAGCCGTTGGGGTAGCGTACCACGCCCGTCAGCTGCTCGCGCACAAAGAGCTGGTTATTGGCCTGCTCAAGCTGTGCTATGCGCTGCTCAAGCTGTGCCTTTTCAAGAGCCGCGAATTTTGCGTCGATATTGGCGTTGATGGCATCCATGCCGCGCTGCACGGCGCAGCAGCACTCCGCCATCTGGGACTGTATGCCGTTCGCGGATTGCATTATGGTCATATTCGTGCCGTTCTGCGCCAAGGCCATCTCTTTGCCCAACTGGCCGATATTGCCCTGCATGTCGTAGCCAAGGCTGCATACGCCGTTGCCAATGTTGGTCAAGCGGTCATTAAGCTGGCCAAAATGCTGGCCGAAAAGGATTTCCTGTTGCGCCGCTGCGGTCGCGTACTGGCCGTAGTCACCGTTGCCGCGATTGCCCCAGCCGCCAAAGCCTCCGCCCATCATGGCGAGGAGAACGATTAACGCGAAGATCCAGAATCCTCCGCCCATGCTGCCGCCAAGGCCGTCATTTTTGTCTGTCACGGCGGCGATATCCGCCAAAGAGGGTACATTATCCATTGTCTTTTCTCCTTCACAAATTTAATTTTTTGGTATATAAATCGCGCGTGATTTATCGTATCTGTGATAAGATGCTTTCAGGGTCTATGCCTTTTTGCTGGCACAGGCTGTAAAACATCTGCTGGGGGTCACGCCCGCCGAGCATCCGCATTACCTGCTGCATTTGCGCGGGCATCCCCATCATGCTTTTGGCCTGGGCGATTAGCTGCGGGGATATTTGCGGGGTCTGCTGGCTTCCAGCTTTCATTGCTTGCAGTATGGGATTCGGCATTTAATTTGTCCTCCAATTTTGATATTCTCGCCGCAAGGTCATTTATGTCCACCGGCGGTGCGGGCTGATACGGTGTGATGGTGTACGGGGTCAGTGTAGGATACCCCGCGCTGTCGGTACACTTGTGCCAGACTATGGGCGCGGTGGTGTCCAGCAGCAGGATGCTGCTATTAGGCGCAAGGCTGTACGCCTTGGCTCCGCCCTCGCCATTGACTTGGGGGACTTGGGCGCGCACGGGCTGCTGATACTGTTGGGGCTGCTGATAGCCGCCAAAAAAGGGATTGGGATTCCACATTTTTATCGCCTCCTTATGCCTTATTTTCGCAAAAAATATGCCCCGCGCTCAGGGCGCGGGGAGGGATTTTATAGGGCATTTAGCGGGCAAAAATATTTTTAATTTTGTCAAGCAAAACGCTTGACAAATAGAGCAGGCCGATGTATAATATGATCATAAGATAAAGCAAGGGCGACAAGCCCGAAGGGAGTTAGAAATTATGAAGTACGATGTAACATTTTCCTGCGGCCACACTGCTACGATAGAGCTGTTTGGTACGACCGAACAACGCGAACGCAAAATCAAGTGGTATGAGACTTACGGCGACTGCCCCGATTGCTACGAAGCCCACATAAACGCCGAGAACGCCGAAGGTTGCGAAGCCGTAGAAATGTCCTACCGCGAATACAAAGAAAACTATGGCGAATGCAAGACCGAGCGCGGCAGCTACAACAAAGAAACAAAGACCATCGTGGTCTACGTCCCCCGCACCGAAACCGAAGAACCCGAAACTGAGAAAACGGAAGAAACCCCAAACGAAGAAGCCAAGGAACCCGCCGAATACGAAATCAATAACATAGAGTCCGGCTTGGCCAACATAACCCCAATTGAATTTGTGGATGCCTACGGCATATATGCGCGAGACTACGGCACAACGCCGCCGGAGGAACGCCGCGCCAAGAGATGCCTTGTCGGCATAGAGCTACTCAGCGGGCGGCAAATAGAGGTATTCGGCAGCAGGGAAGCCATACAGCCCGCTATGATACGGCAGTGCTGGGAGTACATAATGGAAAATCGCGACGCGCTGCTGCCCATGTTATTAAAATAAAAAAAGGAGAGAAAAAATGCGAGATGAAGCAGTAAAAACACTTGGGTACATCTACGGGCTGATGTGGCACATCAGCCCCGATAAGTTTAGCGAGCCAGCGTTATTCGCGGAGGCGCAACGCCGTCCGGCACACGGTTTCGCGCTGTCCATGCGGTGGCTTATGGCCGCCCGCAAGATGACGCGCCCCCTTGATCGCGCTATAAGCGACGCGATCCAGCCGCTTGCGCCCGAAGATTTTGATGATGGTGATAAGGTCATAAGCGCGCAGCAGCAATGTATGTGGGACTTGGCTTTTTATCGCGGTAAGGCCGCGCCCATCCTTAGCGACCCCGAATACCTTGCGGCAAAAATGCGCGAAAAGGGGCTGACGCTGGAAAAAGTCGGCGCTGCTTGCGGCATGACCCGCCAGTCCGTATCCGACTGGACAGGCGGGAAGCGGCCAATCCCCGAAAAGCACAAAGCCACATTGGCAGAGGTTTTCGGCATATATATGTAGGGCAAAAATATTTTTAACTTTGTCAGGCAAAACGCTTGACAAAGTATAAAATCTGCTGTATAATATAGCCATAAGATAAAGCAAGGGGCAAAAGCCCCAGAGGGAGTTAAAAATGAAGGTTTACAAAGCGATTGAAGGCACCGAGACTTATGAGCAATATGGCGAAGATTTTATCCCCATGTGGCGGGTAGCGGAAAAAGACTTCCCCCGCAGCGAAGTCCGCGCGGCTACGGCAGATGAGCTTATAGCGGCCATAGACGACGATGCCGAGTGGGAACCGAATCTTGTCGAGGCGCTGTGCTTTGAGCTGGATATAGACTTTGATAGCTTTGAGGACTGCGAATCCGCTTATGACGCGGCAGTAGCCAAGCACGCCGCCGAAACGCTGAACCGCTAAGACGCAGAGGACAAGGGGCGGCAATGCCGCCCCAAATGAGAGAAAAAATGGAAGCGAGAATGCCGAGAACCAAGGCCACGCTGATGGCCTTAGCCGAAAAGTATCACATGGAGTTTTTGCGTCACTACATCACGGATGAGGGCTACGGGGTGTACTGCGTATCAGATGAGCGGATACCAGAGCTGGATGCACTGGCGGCTGATAATGAATGGGGTGATGCCTGGATATTCGACTGGCTCAACTGGAGGAATCCGCCCTATATGTACCGGATAATTTGCCCCAAAAACTGGATAAATCTTTGGGGATGGGTGGAATAGCAGGGGAAAGAAAAAAGATGCACGGCGGTGCATCTTTTTCTTTCGGCTTGAAAACCTAAAAGTAGATGTTTCAATCCACACCCGCAAGCGGGTGGCATGCGTCCCAGACGCAAAAACGAAAAATCAAATATTTCAATCCTCATCCGTTGCCGGATGGCACTATTAAAATACCACAGCATCAGGCATATGTCAAGCCCCCCCAAAAAAATAAAAAGCCCCCATCAGGGGGCATATTTATAAGGGTTCTCTCTGCCGCCTTGTATCGGCGGCGAATTTGGTCATACTCTAACGGCGCATCGGTGTACCGCGCCTGATACTCCGCCGTCAAGCGGTCATACGGCACGCCATCCAGCAGGTGCCGCGCCACAAGCCAGCGGTCGCGCTCACTAAAAATCCGCTGATAGATTATCCCTTCCCACTCCGCGCGGGATAGGGTCTGCAAAATGTTTTTGTCCACCACACAGGCCGGCTTCTCATCGGCCTATCACCTCCGGCCTTTTTTGTGTCGCAGAGGGGCGGCGGCAATTTTATTTCTTGTCGCGGGCTATCGCATCATATGCGCCATTGGCAGCAAGGGACACTACCACGGCATTTATCACGCACAGCGCCCCCGCCTCAAGGGTCAAGCCGCCGGTGAAAAAGGTCGCGGCTATAAGCACCACAAGCGCGATTACATAGCTGGTCAGGCGCGTAGGTATCTTGTCGATAAAGCCCACACCCTTGATAAGCTGGGTTACAAGGCTGGTAGCGAGGGTAGCCCCCGCGTAAGTCAAAAGCACCGCCCAAGTAAAAAATTCGTTCGTCATTTTTATCTCCTTTCGATTATGTGTTGCAAAAGCTCCGCACGGGCGTTTTTCAGCCCGTCAATTCCATTACCGTCAATCTCATGGTTTATCAATGCCACAAAGCCGGTTATAATAGCCTGATTTGTGGCTTCCTGCCGTGCAAATTTTGTGTTGATTTCATCAAATCTTTTCAAATCGTTTGAATCATGCTCAATCACCTTGTCAAGCTTCTCCCGCATAGATAATGCAGGGGCTATTATTTCCCTTATCGCCTTTATGCCCTGCGCGATAAGGACGATAGCCCCCAGTATTGATGCACACCATCCCCACCATTCCACGGGCTACACCTCCGCGTGGGCTGTTGCAAAGGCCTTTACAGCCGCCATTGTGGCTTTGCCGCATATTCCATCGGCGTTGCCGCAATCGTAGCCGCAAGCATTCAGCGCGGTCTGCATAGCCTTGACAGCTTCGCCGCGCATCATGGGCGATGTCAGCCTAAAGACAGTTGGAGCGGTATCCTCGGCCAGCGCGGGGTGTCTGCCCTGATGCGTCCAGCCGCCGCAAGACAGATGGCGCATCACTACACCAGCATCACGGCCTTGCGCCTCTATCACCATGCCGTTGTCGACATATACGCCAACGTGTCCCATTTTGCCTTTGGCGAAGCTGTACCTAAATACAAGGTCGCCAGGCTGCATCTGCCACGCGGCAAGCTTGCCCTTTTGGGTGCATTGTCTGTACAGCCCTGCGGCACTTGTATCACCGTCAATCAGCCCCTTAATATCGCGAAGCCAATGAATGATAAGACCGCTGCAATCAAAGGCGTACAGCGGCGTTTTGGTGGCTTTTTTGATGTACGCAAGCGCGCGTTCGGTCTCGCGGCGTGAGGTTTCCTTGCGCAGTACCCATTTTTCGAGGTCAGCGCGGTTGTCTATCCTTTCGCCCTGCGCGCCCCAGACGTAAGCGTCGCCCAGATGGCTATTCAGGTATGCGACAAAATCGTCTATCTTTTTGCCCATACCCTTACCCCCAAGGTCAGCGCGGCAAGAATCATCACAAATCCCACATACACGGGGGCGGATCCGGTCTGCGGCAAGTCGGGTGTGCGCACTACCACGCTATCAGCACCCCATACCGCCGTGGCCTCGGCTTTGATGTGCTGCCCGAGATTTGCCACAAGTGCAGCATCGTCCATGTATATCTTGCCCGCGTAGATATCGTCCAGCGTCATGCTCAGCGCATTCAACTCGCGGGTCAGGTCGCTAAGGCCGCCCGCTATGGACACATCTACCGCCACGCCATTGCGGCGGGTGAAGGTCAAGCTGCCTATGGTCACGGTATCCCCACTTATGGTCACGGGCTTGCCATCATAGGCCAGCTCCGCCAATGGGGTAGTATACTTGTATACCGCCCGCACAGCGGGGTATGCGCCTGTGACTATCGCGGCGACTACATCGCCATCAAGATACAGCACGTCCATATCCGTAAGATTGATGGTGCCCTGCACGGGGTTGCCTTCGGCATCTGCAAATTTTGCTGTAAAGTACACCACCGTGCCCACCGTTGCAGCCTTACCCGGCGCAGGGGTATAGGCCGCGCCGCTGGTGGTCGCCACCTTGTCCAGTTTGGTGACAGTCACGGTGTAAGTCGGGGGCGGATTATCCGTGCGTCCCCAGCCCATTGCTACTGCGCCCGTGCATATGCACAGCAGCACAACGGCAAGCAACATTGCAAAGTATCTTTTCATTATTTTAGCCCTCCTTTGGCTTTATAATCTCTCTGATGGTCTCTAAAAAGGCCGCCAGCTTTGATACGCTCGGCAGCCCCGTCATGTCATCCGCTGCCTCGCGGATACGGTCAAGCTTGGCTTGCAGCTCGTCCCGCTCCGCGCGGTCAGCCTTTATCCTGCGGTTGTACGCAAGGATTTTTTTGCGCAGCTCGTCTGTCATTCCGTCACCCCCGATAGCAGCATATTCAACGCTTCTTCAAGCACCGCTATTCTTTCTTCTGGTGTAGGCTCGGGCGCGGGCTGTTCTGCCGCAAGCCGTTCGATTTCTGCAATTTCTTCAGTTGTCATGTCAATGTATTCACCATTCACGTATTTTTTCATTGCTCCATCGCTCCTTGTTTTTAATATCTCCCGTAAACCAGCAGTTCAATGGACCCTGCATATGCCGCTGCGAAAGAAATACGAATTTTCCCAGTATTTGTTTGCTCGTATCCCGACCCGTTTTGCAGTTGTGTAACTACATTTTTTAGATTAGTCTCTGGGTTTATTCCATTCATCCTAACGAGTTCTACTCGTCCAACGGTATCAAACACTCGTTTCGCAAAGCAGTAATAATCCGAAGTTAATTTATCGTAAATAACAAAATATCCAAGTTGTGCGCCGTTTATGTGTACTTGTATAAGCTTGGGTGAGTCCCATTCTTGTGCTACATTTTTTGTAAAGTGCAAATATACGTGAAATTCCTTTGCAGAATCATCTCTCGGAATGTCAACTTCGACCAACATCGTTTCCTGCTCGATTTGAATTGTCCCATCGTATAATTTTTCCCACGTCTCACTTCCACCTGACGGCATATTTACCGCTTCCCACTCCGTGGGCTTGCCGTCCTGCACGGTCTTTACCTTGATTATCTGGCCGGGGGTGGCGGCGGTCAGGCCGAGGGATATAGCCGTATCAGCCTTGGCAAGGCTTGTCTGCACATCTTCCGCAAGGTCGGATTTGGGTATGCCGGATGCGGGTTTGGTGTACCCTGTTCCTGCTTTTTCAGCCCCGATATTCGTCCGTGCCTGCTTCTGCTGCCCTTCCGTCAGGGTTTGCGGGGTGTAAGTTACTGCGTCCTTGCTACCGCCGCTCGCTGCCGCCTCGTTTATCGCCGCCACAAGACTACTCTTGTCCTCTGTGGTCAGGTCGGCAAGATTGCCCATGTCCGCGCGGAGCTGCTCCTCCACCGTCGGCGGGGTCGTGGGGAAGGGGTTGCCTTCCGTGCCGCCTGTCGGGGCTACGCTGATATGCGCAACGTTTGTGGTAATGCGCGGGATTACTTCACCGTCCCGCGCGGAGTTGCCCACAAGCCATACGCACCAGTCGCCCGCTGTAAGGTTAAGCTGCTGCTTAGCGGTTATCTCCCCGCCTGTCACGGACACTTCGTGCACCGTGCAGCCCTGCCCAAACATGGCCTTAATCTCGCGCCCCGCCCAGTCCTCGGTTTCACACACCACCTTTGCGGTAAGGTACTGTACGGATTCAGCGGCAAGGGGGAGATATTCGGCGGTCAAAGATTGGTGGTTGGCGGTTAGGGTGATATTGTAGGTCATTTCTGCCATTTATTTCAGCTCCCATCCTGCCGGATAAGCGTCCGGCGAGTAAGCATTGCCATCTATAAGGCTCATATATCGCTTGCCCTTATATGTCACTTTGTCACCCTTTGCGTAAGCATCGTGCGCGCCTGTAGGCTGCACCCACTCCGGCCATTCTTCAATGCTCACCCGCACCCAGAGCGCGGGCGTAGCGCTCGGCATCCAGTCGCCCTGCGAAGTGTGCGCCTGTGCGCACTTATACAATTTATCGCCGTAGCGCACGCGCTGACCGATGGCGTATGCGGTATCTGCTCCCCATGCGGGGTATATCGCCATAGCGTCAAGGGCGGCTGCATCATCAAGCCGTGCCCCCGCAACATCCATTGCCTCGCGCACCCTTTGTGCAGCCTGTGTCCATTTGCCCATATCACTCTACCTCCACGCCCAAAAGATTCAAAGCCGCCTGCATGTCCGATACGCCGCCCGCATCTACGGGAGCATATGTATATGTCAGTTTCGGCGGGGTGCTGCTCGCGTCCACCTTTACCGTAACCGCACGGGGGTTGCCATCTTCATCCGCCGAAGCCATCGCCGCCTCGGTTGCTGGGTCAGGCGTAGTCCACTCGACCACACCCCAGTTCACGAGCCCCTCCGCGTCGACCTCAACGCTCGGGGCGATTGCCGCCCCGGAGGTTAATCGCATGCTGAGCATTTCGCCCGTCGTTAAGTCATAAAATAATCGCCGCAAAAACATTTTTACCCTCCTTTAGTCCGGGAAGCCGAAGGCAAAGACATAGCCATAGCCCCCCGTGCTATCGTTGCTTCTATACGGCCCAGCAGTAATCGTTCGTTCGCTTACCGTTATGCCGGATGCCGTGTGGTGCGCCGTGTTGCTGCTTGTCCAGTTGCCGTCCTTGGTCAATCGCCATTTTGCTTCACTTTTCCCGACAGTGTAAAATGAGCCATACGCAAAAATTACGAGTGGGTCAAAATCACACGTTAGCGTGACATATACATCCCCACTCGCGGCCGAATTTTCAGCTTGTGCCATCACGAGCCGTTTTATTCCGCCCGCTGAATTTACCTTGCCTATCATCAATTTATCCCCCACACAATGATTGTAGGTATCGTAATGGCGACGCTTGGCGCAGACGCGGAATATATATATACGCCGCCGTCATAGGTGCTGTTCACCGCTGCAAATTCGCCGCTTGCAGCATTGTCCGGCGCGAGTATCACCTCGGCGAGCATGTCCGCCGTTACGCCCGCCAAAGGTATCGCCGCACGGTATGGGTAATTTGTGTATGTTTGGTCGCCCGCCCAGTCAGTCTTTGCGACCGTTTTTGCCGTAAAAATGGTCTTAGCGGGCTCCGCGCCTATCAGCGCGGGCGTTATACTGTCCGCGTCAAGCTGTAGTAGCAGGGATACCGTACCGCATACGTCTTTGTCCGCGCGTGTGTCGGTAATGGTTCCCGCTGCCGCGGCATTTGCGGGTACAGTCACGGTTGCAAGGCATATATCATATACCACAGCCGTGCGGATAAGGTTTGGCGCCACAGGCGCGCTTGACGGCTCGCCCGTAAGCACTTGCGCGGTCATCGTTCGCGCCTGCTTGTCCCAGCGTACAATGACGCGGTCTATACGGGCATAGTAGGCGTTCGCCGCTGCAAGTGTCAGCGTCTTGGCCGTCGTGTTGGTATATCGATAACCGTTAATGCATGCTTCGCCCGCCGCCACGGATACCGTCAGTCCCGCCCCCGCGGTTACTTTAAGCTTGCCATCCCCGCTAAAAACACCGTTGGTGATAAGTGGGGCAAAGTACCCCACCCAGTCGCTCACGCCGTATTTTCTGTCCCCATCCACAGACGGGAAGGGGAAGTATTTTTCACTCATGTGGTTAGCCTCCCTAAGATTTTTTTGATGCTTTCCTGGTATCCCAGTGTCAGTTCAAGCGTTTCGCCGTCCGCGCCGTATACCTCTGTGATTTCGGTTATCCTTGCGTCCACCTGTACGCCCCAGCGTTTTGACGATACCGTAATAATATCGCCGAGGTCGTAGTGCGTCTTGTACTTCAAATTCCCGTAGGGGTTGACTTCGGCGGTAAACGATTCGCTTATCGGCGCATTCGCAAGCGCCGTCTTGCCTTGCTGCTGCATCAGGGCACGTTTTTGCGCCTCATTCAGCGCGTTGCCGTTTTCGTCTTTGTCCAGCCCCGACGCGGCTACATATATCTCGCGGCGCAGACGCCCTGTTGCCGTGCCCACAGTTTCGACAATGCTATCCTTGTCGGTTGCCACTATTGCCACCGTGCCGCTGTCGCCCGTGTCTATGTCATACTCCTGTGTCAGCACGTTTTCAAATTCTGCCGAAAAAATCGCGCGGGGATTCGCGTTTTGCTCGGCTGTCCTGTCCACTCCTTGCAGCACCTTGAAGATCATGCCGCTGCCGTCGGTGTCTATGGTCACGCCCAGCCCGCTAAGCATGGATATACTTTCAATCTCCGCCAAAAGGTTGGCGTTCGCGGCTTGATAGTCCATCGCCGTGCCGCGTCCCTGTGTAGCCGCCACGGTAAGCCCCGCAAAAGCGCGGCCGCCGCCCGTCATGCTGTCGGTTACAAGCTGCGTCATTACGGTTTCCGCCGGCGCGGCGATTGATACTGTGCCCAGTACCAGCCGCCGTGCAGCGTAGCCCAAAAGGAATCTGCCGCCGCATACAATGTTTTCGCCGCTTTCGTCCGTACTTAGCCGGACGTATTCAATAATTCCGGCCTCGTTTCCGTGGCGTATCAGGTTTTCACATTTCAGCTCATTAAAAACGCTTTTGTCGTATGGCATTTCCAGTTCAAACGCCCCCGCTGTGTGCCATCGCCGTGTCCAGCGCATTGTAGTAATTTTTTCGATTGCTCCCATGCGCTTAAAATCGGGGTCATATATATACCATAGCATTGCTATACCCCCAAAAAATAGCTATCGTAGTAGATTGTCACGGCGAGGCCGCTTGTATCGTCCGCGCTATACGTCAGCGGATTATCGCCCGGATGCAGCTGCATCCATGTGCTATCCACGTCCACCGCGTTAAATACATTGCTTTTTACCCCTCCGCGCGTCAGCGTTGCCGCCTTTTCGCCATATCCCGTGGATATGCGTATCTCGTCGCCGTCCTGCATGGTATATGTTAGGGATAGCTTTTCACCCGTCAAAAGATTTTCTATGGCGGGGTTCACAACCGCCGCGGAAGCCTTAAAAACTATCGTCACGCCCGTATCCACTACGCCGTGGTTTTCAACGTTTATTTGCGTTTCGCTCGTGCGTTTTTCGATTTCAAAGCCGGACGCTGAAAAATGCAGCTCGTCATTAGGCCACTCGAGTAAATTTTCCCATGTCAAAAGGTCGGTATAATTTTCGGCTGAACCTTCGCCCTCCCGCCAAAACGGGGAGGGACAGAAGAACGTTATCTGATACGCGGGCATTATGCCGCGCCCGAAAAGTGGCGCGTTGCGTATGTAGCACGGTATGTAACGCTTGATACTGCCGTATTCATAAATCAACCGCCCCGCCTCTTTGGGATTTATAAGGCGCAGCAGATTCTCACGGTTTGCTCGCCAATCGGTGTGTATCTGTCCCGTTATCGTGATTTCGCGCGGGCTTAGATTTTGGCTTACAAAGCTTTCGCCGTCCTGCGCCACGCCCTTGGCGGTATATATGACATTTTCAAGCCCGTCTATGCCGTCGGCATCATTGAGCCAGTACGGCGTAACCCCGCGCCGCTGCGAAAACTCAACTCGTGCCTTTGGGGATATATACGTTATTATTTCATCTCGCATTTTGCGTTACCCACCTCAATGCCTTTGTTTGCTCACGTGCTATTTCGCTCGGCTTTAGCTGTTTGGGCGATGTTACGTTGACGGTTGTGTTATATGTATTTGCGCTGCCTTTGGAGCCGTCGCGCGGTGTTGCCACCGTGCCGCGAGATGGGTATTTTACATCCGGCAGAGATGCCGATATATATCCGCTGAGCGCATCCATAAGCGCAGTTATGTACGCCTGCCCCGTCTTGCCGCCCGCTTCCGATGCGGCCGCGCTGAGGTCAAGCCCCGCTACCATCGCCTCTGCGTCAAGCACTATCTGGTCGCACTGCTGCTTAAAATTTAGCTCCGCTTCCGTCATCGTGTCGGCAAGCGTTTGTTTGCTCTCTTCTACAGCCTTGAATTTTTCATTAAGGTCAGCGATCTTTTCTTCGCCCGCTTCTACAATTCCTTGCAGGATGGCCGCGCTTTCCTCTGAGCCGTCCGACAACTGTTTTATGAGCCCCTCGTCAAGCCCCATTTCCATCGCCTTGGCGAGATTATCTGCGTATGCTGTAAAGTATTCAATTTGCGAATCGAACGCCTTTGTTACATCATCTATGGAGCGTGACGCAACGGCGCCGACTTCCTCAAACATTCCAATTTGAGATGAAAGGCTATCATAAGCCGCAACCTGAGCGCTCGCATATTGTTCTGACAAACTGCCCAGTGCCTCACCGACTGTGTGGAGATTCGCAGCCGTTGTAGCTGCGTCGGTGTTTGTCATTGCATCATTAGCCGTATTGGCTGTACCCGTCAGTTCATCGTATTCGGCTTCCAGCAGTTTAAGCTGCTCCGTCAGGTCGTCATACGCCTTCTGCGCCATATATATGCGCGTAGTGCGGGCGTTTTCTTCGCGCTCGCGGCGGCGGTCAAAGCGTGAGCGCTTGTCGTCCGCATTGGTGGCCGCTTCTTTGGCTGCCGTTAACTCTGATTCTGCTGCGGCCAAACGCTCCGTGATTTCAGCTATCTGTTTTTGTACTTCTATGGCACGCTTTGCTTTTTCGACAAGCTCGTCATGCTCCTGTTGGGCCTTTATTAGCTCCATCATGGCTTCGACGGTCATATTTAGACTGTCCGTCACGCTGTCGTATGCAAGCCCCAAGTCCGGCACAATGGCGTTAAGCTGATTTGTTAACTCTATAAGCTGCTGTTTTTCTACAGCTGTCTTGTTCTCTTTTTCTGCAAGCACCGCAATTTGTGCCGCAAGTTCCTGCGCCGTGGAATGTTCTTCTTCCATCGCCGCCACGGTCTCTTGGTAGGCCGTGCGGCTTTCTTCAACCTCGCGGATAAAATCTTGATATACATCCGTGGTATCCTCCACCGTGAGTGCAAGCGCGGCAATTGCCGCGACAAGCGCAGACACTCCCACGGCAATAAGTCCGGCGGGGTTCGCCGCAAGTGCGGCGTTAAAGGCGCTTATCATGCTTGTCAGTACCGGCAAAAGCTTGCTTATTGCTTGCCACCCTATAAATACCGTTGTAACCGTGGCAGCCGCCGCCGCTATCCCCGTTAGAGCTTTTACGACGCCCGGATTTTCTTTGACAAAATCTGTCGCCCATGCAAAGGCTTTAGTTCCTGCTGTCGCTATCTTGTCAAGTGCGGGCTTCAGCTCATCGCCCACCGCAATCTTAAGCCCATCGAAAGAGTTCTTAAGCATCTTCACCTTGCTTTCGGTTGTGGCGTAGCGCTTTTCGGCTTCCTCTGTCAACGCGGTGTTTTCTGCCCACGCCTGATTCGCTACCGCAATCGATTCGCTGAACATATCGCTTGCGAGGGACAGAGAGCGTATCATGTTACTTTGGCGCACACCGGACATGCCCAATTCGTCCAGCACGCTTATGGCATTTCCGCCGCTTTCGCCCAGCTGCGCTACACCGTCAATAAATGCTGTCAGCGCGGTTATGGGGTCGCCGTTCCACGCGGCGGCAAATTCTTGTGCGGTCATTCCTGCGACCTGCGCAATCTTCTCAAGGTCGGCTCCGCCCTTGGCCACAAATGTGCTTATCGCGTTAAGCGTTTGCGTCATGGCCGTGCCGCCCGCCTCAGCCTGTATACCAACGGACGACATCGCAGCAGATAACGCCAGTATTTGTGGCTCAGACAATCCTGCAAGCCGTCCCGCCGACGCAATGCGCGTTGACATTTCCGTTATTTGCGATTCAGTTGTGGCAAAATTATTGCCAAGTGCCACAATCGTCGAGCCGAGCCGGCCGTAATTGTCGGCGGTCATGCCTGTAATATTTGCAAATTGCGCAAGGGCTGTTGCTGCTTCCTCGGCGGTCATGTTGGTAGCCACACCGAGATTCACCATCGTTTCCGTAAATGATAGAATATCATTCGTGGCTATGCCAAGCTGCCCGGCAGCTTCGGCAACCCCCGCAATTTCACTTGCGCTCGCGGGTATCTCCATCGACATCTGCTTTATGCCGTCGGCAATTTTTTGTAGCTGCTCCGGTGTTCCCTCGACCGTCTTATATACGCCAGTCACAGCCGTCTCAAATTCCATTGACGCTTTGACGCAATCCGCCATAGCATCGGCTACTTCTTTTATTGCCTTTGCAAGTCCTCCGGCGACAATCGCTTCGGATAAGACTTGCATTGCGTCCGCGCCGCCTTCGCCCGCTTCCTTGGTTTTTTTGCCAAATTCATCTATGCTTGTCGCGCATCCGTCCGCGCTCCTTTTTGCCTCGTCCAGATACTCGCTCGTGTCCCTTATCTGGCGATTCAGCTCGGTCTCGGTTGCCTTCGAGCGATTTATTTGCGCTTCCCAGTTATTGACGCTTCGCGTTGCTATATCGTATTTGCTTTGGGCGGTATCAAGCTCCTCATTAAGTTTTTTTTGTTCGGCGGCCAGTTCGGTCATTCTGTCCGCTGTGCCGTCGGACGATTGCTTAAGCTCGTCCATTTCCTTCCGCACCGCGTCAAGCTTGGCTTTCAGGTTATCTACCTTGCCAGCATACGTCTCCTGTGCTTTTTGGGCATTTTCGTGGGCCTTGGTCAGTTCCTGCGTCTTTTTCTTTTGTATTTCATATACGTTTTGCAGGGCTTTCAGCTTTGCTTCCAGCGCCTCCGTTGTATTCGCTTGCTCCGCAAATTTGGATTCTGCAAGTTTCAGTTCTGACCCCATTTTGCGCAGCTCGGCGTTTATCGACGTTATAGCCTTCTTAAATTCCGCTTCGCCGTCTATAACAAGCCGCGTTGATATTGTGCGTGTAGCCATCGTTTTCTCCTCGTTCAGCCCGTAATTTCGTCGGGGTCAATTTCGCGTGGTATTTTTAGTTCTATCATGTCAAAGACAAGTCCTACGCGCAGCATCATCGCCTCTTTAACGCTCAACCCTGCCGCCTTGGCAAGATATAGATATTGCGCCTGCATCAGCGCGGGCTTGTTTTTTTTTTGTTAAGCTCTAACAGCCCCAAGTCTATATCCCCGTTTTCTTGGGCTGTGCTTCGCTTATAGCCTTCTGTTATTGCCGCCATAATCGCCGTGCGCAAGTGCATCGCACCGATCGGCGTTGTAGTCGCAAGTATCTCCTCAGCTGTCAGTATCGGGCGTTTGTCCTCGCCCATAAAGCGCCGCAGAAGCTCCCCTTGCTTGGCAAGCTCCGCGCCAATTCGCGCAATTATTTCAAACGCCTCCGCGCCTTCCGCGCGTATTGCGTCCGTCAATGATACTTCGCCGCATATGTCATGCACGGCAAACATTGCCGCGCCGTTATATAGCAATTCATATTTTTGCCCGTTTATCGTGATTTGTGCCATATACCCCTCCTTCACCAAAGGAGGAGGGGGCGAGCCCCCTCCGTCTTATGAAGCTTCACCAAGCTTCTTGTTCACCCATGTCTTGGCCTCCGCCTCGGTGGTTAATTCCTCAGTTATTCTCCACGCCCCAGTATTGCAGGAGAAAATCGTGAATGTCGTGCTGGTCGTGCCGAAGGTTATATTATTGCCGCGCGTCTGTGCATTGTCGTTGCCCAACGCCGCCTTGGTCTTAGGATAGTAGTACCCCTTATATATTTTCGTGCCGTTACGCATAAGCACTTTGTAGTAAGCAAGGCCGCCGAGCGGCTGCGAGTCCGCCTTGCTGTATGTCACGGATTTATCCGTGCTTGGGGTCGCCGCCTTAGTCGCGCCGTATACTGCGGCCGCAACGTCGTCTGTCATATCATCGGTTTCAAGCGCCAATGTACCGGACGCAAATTCGCTTACCTGTTCGGCAAGTTCATCATCCGCGTATAGTTCGCCAGACGCAAGATTTATGGTAAGATTCGCGCTTACCAGTTTGCCAAGCACCACTTTATCGCCATATGTAGGCAGGGCGGCGGCAGGTTCGTCACCGCTGAAAGGTGCAAAGCAAGGATACTGTGCTCCAAATTGTGCCATTTTTATTTGTTCCTTTCTTTATAGTCCTATACTTTTTTCGTAGCTGTACATAACAGCGGCCGCTTTTTCGTTAGCCGCTTCCTTTTTTGTTTCAATTGCGCTTCTCACAAAAGGCCGGGCCGCTTGCCCGCTTTTGCCGTACTCATTCACATATGCAATTTCCGTTAGCTTATTGCCGTGCTGCTTCCCCTCAAAGGTTATGTATACAGTACGCACGCCTTTGACGTTTTGCGGGGCCTTTATTGTCACGGATGCTGACACCGCGCCCTCCCAGTACGGCCCCATAAGCATGCTTATCGCGTTTGCCCGGATTTGCTCCGCAAAAATGTCGGCTTGTGCTTTCAGCATATTGTCTATCACGCTTTCGGGCATTTCCGCCAGCCGCTCAAAGCTTAGTGTGGTTTCTGTTATGCCCGATACAGTTACTTTAGCCATATATTTCGCCCTCTGTCGTTGCCGTCATTGCTATGTGATACAGCCCCGTCTCTTGCTCGTGCATTTCTGCTTCGACTGCACATATCCAGCCCGCTGCCATCAGGCGCCGCTTTATATCTTTCACGGTTGCGGCAAAAGGGGTTTTTGCTGTATACAAGTCAATCGAGTACATTACGGCCGTTTCGGTTTCTGTGTCGTCCGCGTACAGCATTCCGGTCTGGGTTATAAGCTGATAGGTCACGTACTCGGCTGCGTCGCCCATGTAGGGCGGGTGACATACGGTGTATTTGTCTTGCAGTATTTCCGCAATCGTCATGCCGTCACCACCCTTTGTACTTTAATTTCCAAAAATTCGCAGCGGTCGTTGACGTTGTTGATGCTTATCACCTCATACGGCTCCGTGTCTCTCTCCCGCCATATGCGGCTTTTGACCGTCACCAGCGGCGAATAGCGCATGGTTATCGTTGCGGGTTCGCGCAAATGCAGCTCAGCGGCCTGATATATCTCCGCGCCGTGCGCGTTAGCCCACTTGCACCACACAGGCCGCGTAAATGCGTTCACAAATTCTTCGCAGCTAAAGCCGTCCCTTATGGTATATACGGGGTTTTTTACGGTGATTTTTGTTCGCATCTCGCCCGCGTTTGCGCGTGCCGCCATCAAAACCACCAGCCTTTGTATTGCCGCAGCATGGCCTGTGCCGCCATGCCAACTTCATGTGATACTTGCGCAACGGTGCTTGACATTGTGACGGCCTCGCGGTTGGCGTACCAATGCCCAATCAGCAGCAGCATTGCCTGCCGTACCATAAACGGCACATGCCCGCCCGCCGTGTATGTGATAGTCGCATTGGGCTCGTTGACCGTCACCGTTCCGCGCCGCAAGTCCGCCGTGTACTCCACGGCCTTGCCATCTGCCGTCACGCTGTCAATGCTTTTTATCGGGCAACGCGGTAGTTCGGTTGTTCCTGCCGCGTCCGTCAATGCGGTTATCTTCTGCGGCGCAAACGCGCGGCCCGTATAGTTTTCGCAGTATTCTCGCGCCGCAGCGATAAGCGGCAAAATTATCAGCATATCCTCGCTGTTATCGTCGGGGTTAATGCGTAGATGCATCTTTGCCGCGTCGAGAGTTACAGCCTCATTTATTATTGTTTGCGTCAAAATTTGTGCCGCCATATCTAACCTCCGTTCTTACGCGGGGCAAAACGCCCCGCGTGTTCATCTTATGAGCCCTTAATTTTAAGGCGGGCAAACGCTTCGCCTACCACGGGCGCGCCGTCGCCGAAGTACTCGACCAGATAGCCGATTGAGTTATTAGGCGCATACAGCTCGTTAAGTACCTGTATGTACAGGCCGTCGCCGTCGCAAATCATGTAGCCCGTTCTAAAGTCACCGTATACCGCGGCGTACTTTCCCGCCGTGTAGGTATTGGGCGCATATTCGCTCATGTACACGGGTGCTCCGAGCAGCCTGTCGGGCTGCCCCATCTGTACGGACGGCTGCCATATATACTGGCCGTCGCTGCCCTTGAGTTTGGCCAGCGTCTTGCACAGGTCGCGGTGCATCACCCAGGACGCATTGCGCGTATACTGCCCCTTAACCGCGTACTTGGTTTCGATCATATCGTCTGCGGTTATTGCAGTCGCGGCGCTTGTAATGTCGCGGGCTTCGGGCACGCCGTTGGCGCTTGCAACAAAAACGCCGAGCGGGCCGTTAGTACCCGCGCCGTTCATGTAGGCATTCTCCTGCGCGGCTTCAACCTTATAGAGTATCCTGTCAAGCACCGTCTGGTCGGGCGAGGGCGCGTGCCGCATAAGGGTTCGGGATATCTTTATCAGCTTCGCAAGGCGCTGGGGTTTGAACTCCCTGCGGCCAAACGCAATAGTTGCTTCTTCGGGCGCTGCCGCAATTTCGGTTGTCCATTCGATATCGGACGCGTCGGCGGTGAGCGTCGGGTAACCAAGGCTCTGCGCATTGCCAATAGGGCCGACAACATCACAGATTTGGCGCATAAACATATCGTTTTTAAGTCCGGCTATCAGCCTGTTCACAAATTCAACGGGGGCAGTCAGATAACCCGCGTTTGCATTCGTGCCAAGGGTCTGCGTGGTGTTGCGATACGCAGCTATGTCGCCCTGATCGCCCCGCAAGGCGCGGCCAAACATATCCACGATTTTGTTTTTGGCATTGTCCCGCTGTACCTCGGCCACTTCTCCGGCGGCGCGCTCGCGTTCAAGCTGCTTCTGTTCGCGGGTTATGCTTGTGTTAAGCTTGTCAAATTCTTTTTCAAGCCTATCATACGTTGCCTTGTCGTCCGCGTTCATTTCCTCCGCGTCATTGCGGTTCATTACCTCGCGTAGCTGGGCGGTTATCTTCGCCCTTTCCTGCATCATCTCATAAATTTCTTTTGCCATTTCATACCTCCAAAATTTTTATTCTCATGGCCTTGAATCTTTTGCGCTGTTCCGCCAGCGCTGCGTTTGTTGTATCTGTTGTGGGCTGGATTTCTCCCCCATTATCAGGCTCATTTATATCGGGCGCGTGCTTATAGCGGGCAAAATACTTGTCCGCGTTTGCGCACGCCGCTATTTTTTTATTCTCAATCAGCTCATCCGCGAAACCCGCTTCTTTTGCTTCCTTGCCGCTCATCCACGTCTCCGCGCTCATCATGGCCGCTATTTCGTCCTTATCCTTGCCCGTGCGGGCGGCGTATATGTCCGCAATCTGCCCGTTAAGGCGTTCAAGCTCGTCGGCGGTTTTCCGCAAATCCTCTGCGCCGCCGCCTGTATATGTCCATGCGTTGTGTATCATCAGCGTGGCGTTTTCCGGCATTTTTATGATGTCGCCCGCCATTGCTATAACGGATGCGGCGGAGGCCGCAAGGCCGTCTACATGGACGGTCTTTCCCGCTTTATGCCGCCGCAAAATGTTGTAAATGCTGAATCCTGCAAAAATGTCGCCGCCGGGACTGTTTATGTAGACATCAAGCGCAGATATATCCCCAAGCGCCGCAAGGTCTTTCTGGAATTGCGCGGGGGTAACTTCGTCACCAAACCATGACGTATCGCTTATTTCGCCATATAAAAAAAGCTCTCCGGCATTACCGAGGGCTTTGAACTCCCAAAATTTATGCACCTTTTGTATCTCCTTTCACTTGTGCGCTCTTTGGCGCGTTTAGTTTTGCATTTTCCAGCGGCAGCATATTGCCGTTGATAAAGTATATCCGCCCCAGCCCGTCAGGCAGCGGGTTCATGTCCTCAAGCTCGCGTATATCGTCCGCGCTCATTATGCCGTTCTGCCGCATCGAGTTATAATAGCTCGTCCGTGACGCGGTATCGCCGCGCAGGAGGCCGTTTGTGTTAAATTTGTAGTAATATTCGCGCTGCTCTGCCATTGTCAGCAAGTCGCGGTAAAGCGCTTGCTCTATGCGCACGGATAACGGGTTTATACAATCGCGCACAAATTCCGCGCTTTGCTGCTCGATGTTGCTAAATGTGGCTTTCTCCAAGTCCATGCACATATGCGGCGGCACGCCGAATATCCTGCATATTTCCGTCACCGCCCATTTGCGGCTGTCGAGCAGCTGCGTTTTTTGCATGTCTCTGTCCCACGGCTGTGCCGTGGAGCCGTTCTCTAAAAACATCCATTTGCCTGCATTCTCCACGCCCGCATAATTGGCCTTAAAGTCCTCCTTGAAACGTTCATACGCGCTGTCGGATAATTCGCCGGGGTATGTTATATACCCGCCCGGTGATGTGCCGCTAAATCCGCGCTGTGCATACTTTGTCATGCTGTCGTTTAGGCCAAGCACCCCCGCCGCTATGTCCATCGGGTCTTCCGGCGTTCGGCTTGCAAATCTAAACCCCGGTATAAACACAAAATCGCCATCCCGCAGCGTTTCGGTTATGCCGTCCGCCGTGGCGTATATGTACTGCTCCCCATTGCGGCTATTGGTATAGACTTGTGAACAGTTTGCCGTGGGCAGATTTTTAAGCGCTGTTATTACTCCGCTGCGGTTGCGCACTATGCGCAGATATCCGCCGCGTGTCAGCAGTATGTTTGCCACAAGCATCTGCATCATTTCATACGCCGTCGTGGTCGGGTTTGGCAGTATATTTGTAATCTTGTATAGCGGATGGTCTTTGGCCTTCTGCTTGCCGTCGTTACGGTCGCGGTACATATGCAGCGGCAGCGCCGCCATTGTCTTGCTTATCAGATCAACGCACCTGAAAACCGCCGCAACCTGTAATGCCGTATCCGCGCTTATGGAGCCCCCATTGCCCATAAGGTAATCCTGCCATGCCGTATCGCTGGATACAGGCGGCAGTTTTTCTACACTTGCCGCGCGTATCTCAATTATTTTGCCGAATAGCTTGATTTTTTTCATTCTCACCTCATATTACGCGCAAGCCGCGCTGTTCGTATACGCTTCGTTTGGGTTCCAGTTTGACCGCCGCCGCCATTGCGTCTATAAGTGCGCACATGGGGTCAATTCGCTCGATGCTCTTGTTTTTCATCGGTTTTATGTTCTCGTTGCCGTCCTGCGCTACCACCACGTTGCCAAATGTCCACCGCCCGCAGGGGTTATGCTCGTGCGTTATCTCGCCGTCCAGCATCAGGCGCTCCAGCTCCTTCATGGCGGGCGACATTCCCGCCATTGTCTGTGGTATGGTTATAACCTTCTGTTGTGCTACTTCCTGCTGCATCAGCGGGCGCAGGGAATCAATTCGCCATTGGTCGGCGGCAATATACTTTACATTGTAGTCCAGCATCAGCTTGTCAAGATAATTTGCTATGTATGCATAATCGACGCAATTGCCGGGCGTTGCGTGCATATGCTCCGCTTTAACCCATCTGCCAAATGGCACATGGTCACGCTGTTCGCGCTCGCGCATATTGTCCTCCGGTATCCACGCGTCCACAAAAAACCGCCATTCCGTCTGCTCCGGTAACGGTGGGAAAAGCACCGCCACGCCCGTTAGGTCGGTTGTGCTTGATAGGTCGATACCTACATAGCACTCGCGCCCCAGCATATCGGATTTGTGCCAGTCGCCTTCGGTATCGTCCCATAGCGTAATCGGCATCCACCCCGTGCGTTTCAATGATATCCATTGATTCAACCGCAGCCAGCGGAAAAGCTTCTCAGCCGCAGGGCTGTTCCGCGCCTTTAATGCTTCGCTGCGAACATTCTCTATTTTTATCGACACGCCGAGCGACGGATTAGCCAAATACCAATTAGCTTCGTCATATATATCCGCCGTCTCCGGAACGGTATATATTTTTGCGTAAAAGGTCGGGTCTATAAGTTCGCCGCTTATAATTTTTGTGGCTATGTCGTGCTGCTCCCAGCCCACGCTCTTGCGGTCAGGGTCATCGCCCGCCGTAGTGATGCACCAGATAAGCTGTTCGTCTCGCGCCGCGCCCGTGCCGAAGGTCAGCACGTCCCACAGGTCGCGCTTAGGGTGTGCGTGCAGCTCGTCAATTATTACCACGGACGGGTTAAGGCCGTGCTTAGTAGCCGCCTCCGCCGAAAGCACTTTGAATCGCGTGTGCGTGCGAAGGTTCAACATTTCTTTCGTGCTGTCCTTGATTTTTATAATCTTTGATAGCACCTTGCTCTGTTCTACCATGCTTTTTGCCGCGTTAAAGGCTATGGACGCTTGATTGCGGTCGGCTGCGCCGCAATATATTTCGCCTCCCGCCGCATCCATCACAAGATGGTAAAGGCTGAGTGCGGCTATAAGCTCGGTTTTGCCGTTCTTCTTGGCTATCTCCAGATAACCCGTTCGATATTGGCGCTTCCCGTCCTCATTCACCGTGCCGTATACGGCATTTATAACGTCAATTTCCCACGGCAGCAGCACAAAAGGTTTCCCGTAAAAATCACCCGTATGCTTTAACGCCTGCACAAATTCTATGACCGCAAGCGCTTTTTTTGTGTCAACCACCGTACTTGTTCAGATAAGCCGCCATCGGGTCGCTTTCTGCTTCCTTCTTGGCGGCTGCAACTCCCATTCTTGCACGGCCTACCGGGGACAGGCACAACTGCTCCGCATATTTCGCTATGTTCTGTCCCTCCCGCCGCATTATAGTAATATACGGGTTTTCTGCGGGTCTGCCGTCCGCATTCATATAGACCAGCGGGCGGTTCTGGTATTCCTCTTGCGCCCTGCGGTATATTGCTACGCTTTCGCAGTACGCCATAAGGGTCGATATGTCCAAGTCATTGATTATCTTCGCGTCAAGCTGGCGATACAGCTTGACTATGCGTTTCCACTCTTTTTTCGCTTCGCTTGATATGGTTTTGGGCGGCGTTAATTTATCGGTACAGCCTTCCGGTTCGCCGTTCTGTCGCCCGTCAAGCGTTTCTTTTGTGTGCCTTGCCTTGGCGTTGTCCACCAGTTTCAATGGGGTTGGTTTTCTCCCGGTCGGCATACTGTTCTCCTTTCCGCGTTATTTGTGTCTATAGTATTCCTTGCGCTCGCGCAGCAGTCTTTTCAGATACTTCTGCGCGTCCCTGCGTGCATAGCCCGTGCTCTTGTCAATCCGCGCGCGGGCTTCTGCTATCTTTTCGTTGTGTTCGTTTATTGCTTTATTCATATTTGCGTGTCCATAGCCTTTCTACTTGCGCGTATGTGCGCAGATATCGGCTCGGCAAGTCCGCAGGGGTAAAGCCGCCGAAAAGTTTATCCATGTCAAACAGCTTAGTTAACACGGCCTCTTTCTCCGCGTTGCTTGCCCGCCAGAACTTCGGCGCACGGCACAGGCGTTCTATGTTTTCGCTATCGTTCTCGCTTCCCCTGTGCGCCAACGCGGATAGCATGACGGTCGGCAAGCCCTCTGTTCCGCTGCTCTCGACTGACCATAAGGATTTCCCTTGGTATATCAGATTGCCTTTTAATCCATTCCCAATCGTCCGGGATATTTCACCCCTAAAGTTACGCTTTGCCATCGGCGCACACGCCATAGGCGTGGCGGGCATTGCCCTGAACGGCGTGTTATGCAGGACAATAGACCATTGTTTTTCGCGTTTCTCCGCTATATCATCCGCAAGTCTTATATCCTCGGCAAACTCGCGCCAATCATCCTCCGTTTCAGACGGATAGCCGCAAATGTTGAAAAACTTGATTTGATGTGGCTTGCCGCTGTAATTAAGCATGGCGTTCAAAAATTGCCGCAGGTTCTCTCGCGTTATGGGTTTGTTCACCATTTTGCGCAACCGCTCGCTGAATCCGTCTATGGCCGTTGTACGCAAATGTGCCCAGTCTATTTCCTCTTTCCCGTTTATCATGTCAAGCATGGCGCGTTCCTTATCTTCCATACCGTCAAACAAGCCGCCGGGCATTTTGTATACGTCGCCCAGGGACGATATGAATTTTCGCTGCCATGTATAGCCGCAGAAAAAGCATTTGTGGTTGCACCCTATTGCCCGTTCTATGTATTCCTTCTTGTCGGTCAACTGTATCCGGTGTGGGTACATACAATCCGTTTGCGCCACTCTATATATTTTGTCGGGCGAAAAGGTTCTAACATCTATTACGCTTTCGTGGTCGTATCCGCCGTCGCGTTCTATGCCATCGATAAGCGGGGTCATAATGTGTTCGCCGCGTCCAATTACGGCAAAGTCGAACCAGCGCAGGAACGGCGTAACGTGTAATACGCCCGCCCCGCCGACAATAACCTTGTAATTGCCTTTGCGCCATCTCACACGCTCTTTGACAAATGTCCACCAGTCGCAATCGCTTGTAAGGCTAACCAGCACTATATCATATTCATGCACCGTGGCTATTCCGGCATACTCTACGCTATGCCCTGTGCGTTCCAAGCTGTCTATTATCACTTTTAGCCCGGCAAACTGGCGCGTATCTAAGCACTCTTTCTTATATGCCGTCTTTGCGTATTGTTCTTGTACGTATGCGCATATCTTCATGCTATACCTCAAACACAAATCCGCACTTAGGGCATTTAACGGGCTCTTTTTCACCATTGCCGCCATCCCCGCAATCAAGCAATGAATCCACATCCACCGCCTCTATCTCGTCGAAGCCGAACTCCGTCATGTCAAACCCTGTCAGGCCGTCCATCTCTGCGGGCAACAAATTCCAATCCCATTCGGCAAGTTCTCCTACCTTGTTGTCGGCAAGGCGGTATGCCTTGACCTGTTCTGGCGTTAGGTCGCTTGCCACTACGCACGGCACTTCGTCTAACCCATTTTTCTTGGCCGCCTTTAGCCGTGTATCTCCCGCGATTACCTCGTCGTTAATGTCAATCACTATGGGCTGCTTAAATCCAAAAGCCTTAATGCTTGCCGCTACAGCGTCAACCGCCTTGTCGTTCTTGCGCGGGTTGTTCTTGTACGGTTTCAGCTCCGCAACCTTTCTCATCACAATCTGGCTATCCATTTATCCCATATACTCCCTTCAACTTTTTATGTCCCTTTACGCTGTTGCAATGTATACACGCAGGTTGATGGTTGGCTGTATCCCAGAATTTCGGGTCGTTCGCGCCATTCGGCGGGTCAATGTGGTCAACGCATTGCGCTACAATCGCGCAGCCATCATCCAGCCGCAGGGCGCAAAGCTGGTTCTCCGGTCGGGATAAAAACCACTTCGAATATCTGTCCCAGCGTGCATCGTACCCGCGTTCCCGCGACGTGCCGCGCCTGCCGTCGCGCCTGCGCAGCTGTTCAAGCTTTTTCTCCCGCTCCGCTGCTTCGCCCGCTTCGCGGTGCTCGATGCAATATTTGTCGGTCGTGACATTGTTGCAGTTAGGCCATGTGCAGAAGTGCGCCGGTTTCTGCGCCATATTATCGCCGCCCCCTCCGTGCCGGATACGGGCATTCCTTTACGCCGCACCGCCGTTTGTTTTTGTCATAGTGCTTGCACTCCTTGCAGGTGGCGGGTGTGTGTATCCACGTCACCCAAGCCGCCTTATTATTTCCTTCTCCCTCTCCGATAGCTCCCATGTTTTTGCCCCTGCTTTCTCTGCTGCCGCTTTCTCTGCTGCTGCTTTCTCCGCTGCTGCTTTCTCCGACAAAAGAAAACCGCCGCCGAAAACCGCCTTCCCCGCGCCCCTTTGACTATCCAAAGCGCGGATAAAGGCGCAATCCTCGGCGCGTATCCTTAATGACTGCCCGTATTTTGCAATGCGCTGGATCCTCGCCGCCGTCAGAACGTGGTCGGGGTAATCGTATTTCGGCAACGACTTTGTAACCTCCTTGAGGTTTTCATCATTGGCCGCTTTTATTGCTTCGTATAGGTCGGGAGCAACGGTGATTTTGTATTCACTCATGTTTGTAATAAAGCTCGTGCTTACGATCGCGCCGTTTTCGTACATAATATCCGCGTCACATATGACATAATTTATACCGTCAGAGCCGCTGCCTGAAAAAATCGTTTTGGCGGGCCCAAAAAGGAAAAAGCGTATGCCGCGCTGATTGTACCAGCGGCAAATCTCGGCCAAAATCGAAAAAGGCGGGTTGTCTATCACCGCACAATCCCCGCTGTAATCCTCTTTCTTGTAATCCCCGCCGGGGTAAAACGGGCGTATAATCCGCGCTCTCTCTAAGCCGTATCCTTTAACCGCCCAATCATGGACGGCAGCATATACATTATCGGGCATGTAGCACTCATCCGTTGTTTTCTTCGGTTTGAATTTTTCAACGAATGCGGCATATTCGCCCGTCATTTCCATTTGGTCGCCAAGCGCCATTTTCTCCTTAAAGCTGCCCATTCCTTCCCCCCCATGCAAAAAGGCTCCCATGCGGAAGCCCTTTTTGATGATATCAGTATAGCATATAAATCGTGTTTTATCGTGTTGACTTTTATGGGGCAATGCGATTTATAAGCCGCTCCACGCCGTGCCGCTCTAAAGCCTTTGCCCAGTCCTGCGATACGTGCATGCGCTGCGCCACCTTTTCCCAGTAGCCACTCTTCGCCACGCCATACTCCACATACCGAAGCTTTATCACCTCGCACTCCAGCGGCGGCAGACACATCACCTCAAATTCTATCATCCCCGCGTGATAGTTCAGCTCTTGCAGCTCGGCTTCAAGGCGCCGTTTTTTGCGCTCAAGCCGTTTTATCTCGCGGGTGGCTTTCAGCGCAGCATTGTATGTGGCATCAGATACCCCGCTCCCATGCGGCATACCCGTAAGGCGCTGCGGATGAAGGTCGTACTGGCTTTCTATCTCCTCATCCACCGTCACAAGCTGCCGTTCCTTGTCCGTGCGCGTGCGTTCTGCGTTGCCCCAGTACATCAGCAGCCGCCTTACTGCCGCGCGGTCGTTTTGTCGCTTTTCCTTATCGCTTTTATCCATCCTACTGCCTCGCCTGATTTTTCGCAAAAAACGAAATTTTTTTGTTCCGTTGAGGGGCCCGCGGTACGGGCCGCCTCGGCGTAGGGATTTTGATACCCCCTCCCGCCGCGGCATCATCGTCTATCCCCGCACAAATTCAGGGCACTGCCGCACATGGTACGATTGCGTCGGCTTGTCGCTGTATAGCCGCGTCTCGTCCGCGTCCCAACCCTTGACGGGCTTAAAGCTCCTGCTCCATGCGCACCCGCGCTTGCCCGACTTGTCCGGCACAGCATTGGCGCAAGACCAGCACAGTGTCTGGGAGTATAGGGTTTTCTCGCAGGGGCTTGCGCCGTCATAATACTTATGCGCATCGCCTGTCGGCGCGCGAAGCGCCAAGTGCGCCATCATCCTGCGCAAGGTCACGGTAGTCACGCCGATATGCTCGGCAATATCCGTCCATTTCCCCCCCTGCTCGCGCATCTGCTTCACGTCTTGCCAGCCTGGCCAGTCAGGGTCAAGCATGGCATTTAACCTGTCGTACCTGCTGGGGCTAATGGCAATGCCGCGCCTGCCCGCACGCTTTTGCAGCGTCGGGCCACTTATGCCATACGGCTCTGCGATATCGCCCCATGTCTTGCCCGCCTCGCGCTGCTTGCTCACGTCATCCCAGTCCACTGGTGTCAGTGTGGGCTTGCGCACCAAGCGCGTATCTATGCCATGCTCTTGCGCGTAGCTGTGTAGTCGGTCGCGCGATACATGATACTTCGCGGTTATGTCAGCCCATTTTACCCCTTCGCTGCGCAAACGCTGTATATCCTCTATGGACGGCAACGGGTTATAATCTGTGCGCCGTGGTATATCCACGCCCGCCAGCCTTGCATACCTTGCCAGCGCGCCGCCCGTTATGCCGTACAGCTCGCCCACTTGGTCAAGATTCGCGCCTTGCTCGCGCCACCACTTGATATCCTCCCAATCCGCATCGATGATGTCATCTATCGTCCGTATCTTTTTCATAATCTTTCTCCCATGGTTGCTGAAGCCAGTCAGCGATTGTCTGATAGCACCCTTCATTATTTGGAATGTCGGTTAAAAGATTTGCCAATTCCCCGTCGCTCATCGCCCGGATGCGGTCAGCGTTAGTCTTCGCCTTGTGCGGCTTTGGGTAATCCAAATAAGGTGGGTAGTTTTTTACTTCGCCCATAATCATTCTCCGTCTACGCATCCGCACGCAGATATGATTAGCAGGGCTAACATTGCCATCGCTATTGCTCGTTTCATTTTTCTGCCTCCATCTCCAAGCGTCTCTTTTCGCATTCATTTGCGACAAAGTCGTCAACCGCCTTGTAGAATTCTTCACCTTTCCCCGTTAGCCCCGTAACAAGTTTTTTGAGTTCTGGCTCGGTTACAACGTTTGTAGCCTTACCCATCATATATAGCACTCCCGCAAGTACATCGTTCTCGCGCAGCTTCTTTTCCACGTCCGGTACTATGCAATCCTTGATATTTTCGCGTATCACGGGCAGCGGCACGTGGCCGCGCTCGTTTAGCTCTTTCAGTTCATTATCATTTTCATCAAATGTGTACATTGCAAGCAGTTCGTCTGCATCCGCGTACTGTGTCATAGCGTTACCTCCAGCGTTGCCCTTTGGGGTATTTTAACTTTTTCGTTTCCGTCGATGTGTGCCAATCCGTTAGCTGCAAAGCTCCAAGCGTTATAGTATACCTCTTGCCTCACATCTGTCAGTCGCATATATACAGCGTCGCCAATGCCAAAAACCTCTCCTTTTTCAACCTTGGCAAAGGGCGTCCACGTTTTCCCTATGTTGATGTTGATTTTCATGCGTCCTCCTTTACCGCCTTTGCGGCCCGTTCCTCCGCCCATTTAAGGGCAGCGACCACGTAACTTTTGTCCTCGATTTCTTTCCACGGGCGGTTATTCTTCGCCGCCCATTTAAGCCGCCTTTGTGCTGCTATGTAATAATCGCGCAGGATATTAAAGCGCATTTCTTCCCACTTTGCCATTAGCTTTCCTCCTTGTTCATCTTTGCTCCGCAGGTATCGCAGTACGGCGCTCTGTAATTTTCCCAGTCATGTTCTTCGCCGCATTCTGAGCAAATCTGTATGCCATCCTCTTCAATCCACCGTCCGCTCCGCACCGGGGCAACATCGGCGGCGGGGAACTTAATTTAATCTTTAATTATTGCTTCACCGCTCTGAATAACTATTTCCTGCTCCGGTGTTAAATCGGGACCAGCCCACACTTTCAGCAAAAGCTGCGTCATGCGAAATTTCTCAACGAATGCGTCAACGTCTATATACTTACTCATTGCTTTTCCTCCTTCGGCGGCTCTGGCATTGGCATCCAGTGAGTAACCTCGCAATCTACCGGATTGTTGTATACGTCATCAGGTGTAAACTGTCGATTCTCCCACCAACCTTGCGGGACGAAATAATCATCATTATCTTCGCTATAAGTGCCGTAACAGTCTATCTCATACCAATTCCACGTACTATCTTGCGTCAGCATCGTCCCATCTTCATAAATCGCTGGACAAACAAAACGATAGTCATTGCGGTTACACCATATCAGCACTTCTTTTTCACACTCCGGCAACCGCTCTTTAACGCTTATCCAATCCATTCTTTAATCATCCTCACGATACTGCACTCCGGCAGCTTTCAAAGCTTCACAATTTTCATCGTAGCAAAAATATAAATTCATGCCTTCTTTACCTCCTTCGGCTTTTACACTCCCTTATACGGGCATTCGCCCTCTGCGTTCCCGACCACGCCGCACCGTATCAACGCCCTGCGGCGCCCACATTTGCGCACCTCCTTGCCCTCCAATTCGCAAAAGGGGCAAGGGTTTGAAAAGTCGTCTATCACCAGCGCTTCAAAGTCCTCGCGCGGGCAGATATAAAATTCTTTGTCTATCCGCGCCGAAGTCTTAGGCACAGCGATAATCTCATAAAATCCCGCTTGACGCTGCAAGGCTTCTATCTGCTCCGCGTCCCGCCCCTGTAAAAGGTGCTGCGATATCGTGGTGGCTGCGCCCATCATCAGCTTCGCCGCGTCCTCGTCCTCCTGGTGCAGCCGTCCGGTCTTGACCAGCACGTCACCAAAGCCAATCACAGACGCAAGGGTGATGATAAGCTCCTTTAAGTCCTTGTTGATGTATGCTCCCATAGATACTCCTTTATCGTCCCTATTGCTTCCTCCGTGCCCCTGCAAACAACGGCCTCATAGCCTTGCTCCGCAAGCGCGGCACGCCTGACTTGGCACCTCATACGCGCCCGCAGGGCCTTCATAATCGTGGCACATTATGTATGTGTGTACCATGGTAAAATCCAGCGAAGGATCGTAATAATCGCAGTACATGCTCTTCGCCTTCCTCCGCGATTTCGCTGCAACACATAGCTCTAACCCCCACAAATCGTCCGTGCAAAAATATAATTTCATGCCTTTCATTCCTCCAAATAGTTTTTTATCGTTCCTATCGCTTCGTCCGCGCCCCTGCAAACAACGGCCTTATAGCCTTGCTCCGCAAGCGCGGTTATCCAGCTTTTTTGCGTCTCGCTCACCGTGCCGCCCTTTTGCCGTTTAAGTTCGATGTACAGGCCGTGATACCCGCCACGGCTCACGGGCAAGCACATATCCGGCACGCCTGACTTAACGCCCTGCGCCTTTAACGCGATTGCGGTCTTAATCGCCCGCTTGCCGCCGTTGGGTATGGCGTAGAGCAGCCCCAGTTCGGGGCGGGCGGCAGTCTCCATTGCCGCCCATTGAAAGATTATCCGCTGCTCTGCGTCCTCAAGCGGTACGGTTGGCGGGGTGTATGTGCGCTTCACTTTCTCCCTCCCCGTGCCTCGGCGGGTGCATGTGCATCCGCCTGATATATCGGCATTATCTTGCCGTCTATCCGCATTCGGACAAGCGCCCCGCGCTGGCTTGCTGCGCGGTATGCCCTGTATAGGTCTTGACGGCTGGTAGCGGTGTATAGCACGTGGACAATGCCGCAGTTTATCTTGATTAGCTCGTATGTGTGCATCTTATTCGCCTCCCAGCAAATCCGTCCCTACGCTGTCAAGCTCTGCCGCACTGTATGTACGGCTGCTATACAAATCCCGCTGGCGGTTAGGGCGCGGCGTTGCGGCTTGCTTGCGCTCCGCATCCCGCTTTTCCCACGTCCGCACGGCCGCCTTCCAGTCCTTCATAGGTGCATTCCCCACCTTCCAGCCTTTGGCGGCATAAAAATCCACAAACGCTTGTGCGTCTACGTGATTGCCGCGCTCCGCGCAGTATGCGCGTACCTCGTCCGCTGTGGGTTTGACAAAGCGTTTTTCTGGGGGGCGCTCCCCCTTAGGGGGGATATCCCCGTTAGGGGATAGGGGGATAATTTTATTTTCTTTGTCTTTGTCTTTTAGGGTTTCGTTCGGTTTTTCTGGGTTATTTTGGGTTTTTGGTCGTCCTCCCTTTTTCCCGTTGATGGTGTTTTTTTCGGCTTCCGCCCTCGTACGGTCGATATTCAACTTTGCCGTGGGCCATAGCAACCGCTCACCCCCGCGTAAGTCTGGCAGTTCTCCGGTGCTGGCATAGCGCAACATCGCCGTGAAAAGCCTGCCCTTCTCAGCGTCGCCGAGCATCTCTATGGCTTCTTCAAAGTCTGTATAGACTTTAAGATACTTCATAGCCTTGCTTCTCCTTCTTGTTGGGGCGGTATCACAGCTCCGCCCCGGCGCTGTCCTTATCTTCAAGCGACCAGACCATAATCTCTGTAGATTAAAATTTGCTAACGTGCGGTCGCTTAAAAGCTTTTTTGTCCGCCGCGGCTTGTGTAAACGGCATTGATGTGATATAATACCAATGCGGTCTTTAAGACTGCGGCTTTATCTGGCTCACCGTCGCTAACTCCCTCGGTGGGCTTTCTTTTTGTCCTTCGCCGCCTCCTTGCGGCAGATGTCAAAGGCAATCGCCAGCAGTATAGCCTCGCCAGCCAGCATGTACACCCATAATGCGATATACCATACGTTCATCTTTTCTTCCGCCTTTCCGCGTCTATGTGTGCCGACCACACCCAATACGCTTCTTTCTGCCCGCGCAGTTTGTCCTTCATTCTGTCCGCCACGGCGCGGGCGATAAATTCGGCTCTTGTCAGCTTCGCCATAGCTTACCTCCCTATAATGGCAAAATCAGGGTATTTCTGCTTGCGCGTCTTGCCCGTCTCTGCCATGTGCGCCATGCTACGCACCATCACCAGCGGCTTTTCCCCGCCTGTGCCTGTCAGCCGCCCGTCGGCCAGCATCCGCCGCACGGTAACGGGGCTGACATTAAGCAGTTCAGCGGCCCGCGTGGTGGGGACGTATTCTCCGTGCGCGTGTACCATGCGATCTTCCACCGCCGCGGCATCGTTTATACGCTCGTCCACGGCTTGCTGTATCATCTCCCGCAGCATCTTTTCAAAATCCACTGCTCTCGCCCTCCCATTGTAGCTCCATGGTCTTTATTCCACGGTATATGGTCGCTACCCGCTTCCACTTCTCGCCCACCGGCTCTTGCTCTTCCTTCCACTTCTCTCCGGTGATGCGCTCAAAGGCTTTCCTGCCCGATAGGAGCTGAATGTGCTGCCCGTACACTGTGTTCGTGATATCGTAGTCATAGTCGAGGGTCGCGCAGGGTACAATCCCGCACTCCCTCAGCAGACCATCAGCCGCTTGCATGGTACATATGGCCGTTTTTATCAGTTCACACGCCCTGTCAAGCTTCTCTCTGTCGCTCTCGCGCTCACAGTCGCAGCGCTCTCCGCTGTCAAGGTTCGCCCCGCAATTTTCACATTTCCTCATTCCTCTTTCCTCCTTTTTTACATCGGCAGTTGCCGTGAAAACTCCGTGAGTGCGTCCATAACGCCGTTCAGGATGTTGTAGGCACAGGCGTATGTGATGTGCTTTGACCGCAAAAGGCCGATTATCTCATCTATGATGCCCTGCGCTTCCTCGTCCTCTAAAATCTCCTTGCAGGTCAAAATCTGCTTTAACGTTTTCATCTTTCTTCTCCCTTTCTCACTCAAGCCCGTTTTCCTTGAGAAACGCTTCCGTTTTCTCTTGTAGGACTTTGTCATACTCTTTTTTTGTTCTTTCCTCGGCCTCTTGCCAATATCGGGTGCCGTCGAGGTTTGACCGCCCATAATTTAGGACAAATGCAACCTCGCCGTTGCGGGTGCCGTCCTCGCGTTTGCCCGCCGCGGTAACGTCCACATACTTCCGGCCGTCTTTGTCTGTGCTCTTTATGGTCTTTATCGAGCGGTAAAGCTGACCTGTCGTGTCTGTCCTGTAATAGCCGTAGCGTATAATGTTTTGCTTAACATTTTTCTTGGCTATCTCGCCGCCGGCCTCCAAGACCTCATCCACAAAATCGTCAACCCCCCCCCGCCATGTCGCGGAGTGCTCTTTCGATTTCGTCAATTCCGTCTACATATAACCTTGCCATTTTACACATTCCCTCACTTCGTGTTATAATCTCCGTAAAAACGGAGGTACTGTTCATGTCATTCTGGGATAAATTGGCGGCAATTGAGATTCCTAATTCGCTCTCGTTTGCCGTGACCGTGATAAGCACGCTGGTTGCTGTTGTAGCATCCGTTTACGCTTTTGCGGTCAAGCGCCCGTCCGTTCAAGTCCGCTGCATTGAGTGGTGTGCATTACGACAAACGGCTTTTTTCTTGCTGTGCTTTGAAAACACTTCTCAGCTCCCTACCGCCATAACAAATGTATATTTGATGATTGACAGCAAGCCATTTCAATGTGAGCCTACTCCTGCCCTTGTACGGTCATACACTCACCGCAGGGGCGCGGAAATTGTGGGTTACACGGAAGAATTTTCAGCGCCGCTACCTATCAAGATTGAAGCTTTGTCGGCGCAGAACGCTCTTGTGCTTTTTCAAGGTCTCCCACGAATTCCATCAGACGATGCCAAACAGGTGACGATTCAAGTTCATGCCATTGGTCACAGGTCAAAAAAATTCGTAGTTCCGCTTGGCCGAAGATATCGGTTATGACTTCCCAGTCCATTCCCTTACGCTCCCTTCTTGACACTTATAGTGTCACTTTTAGGCAAAAAATATATCTTGCACGGAGTGCCCATAGTACGATGCGATTTCCATTTTTACTTCATCGCGCGGGGTTCTCGCGCCAAGCTCATACATACCAAGCGCAGCTGATGATATACCGATCTCGGCGGCGGCTGTGTCTCTCGATACTCCTTTTGCCTTGCGATAAGCTCTAAGCCTCATCCCGACCGCAGTTTTGTCTGGCATCTTTTTTCCTCCTTTTGGTTTATGGGTACATTATACATCTTGACACTATATGTGTCAACACTTTTTGTGGCATTTTCTTCTTGCTTTTTGTCACGGCTTGTGACATAATATATAGAGAAAGGGGTGATTATATATATGGGTGGGTTAAATGACAGGATAAAGGAGCTGCGCATACTAAACAAGGACACCCAAGCAGATTTGGCAGAAAAACTCGGAATGTCGCGCAGCTACATATCTATGCTCGAGTGCGGCAAGCGCGAACCTCAGCACGAAGAGCTCGAAGCTATTGCCGATATATACAACGTTGATATGAATTACTTATACGGGAAACAAAGCGAGATGAACTCACACCGGCTCGTTACTGATGCAGAGTTTCAGTTAATACTTGCTTATCGCAAGGCATCGCCGGAAGCCCGCGCGATAATCGATCGGATTGTAGAACGTTGATGATTTCGGCAAGCTTCTGGGGGTCGCGAATGGCATTAAGCAGCGCGTTTTCTTTCTTGGTCATCGTATTATCCTCCGTGTAAAAAATTATTAAGATATGATACCATATCACAGACACCATACATCATATAATCTATGGTGGGTGGAGGGGGCGGCGGAGAAGCAAGGTAAGGTTGCGCCGCCCCCGTGGGTGCGCCCCTATGCGCAAGTACAGATTACTACACACATAGCAAAATGGATATGGCCAAAAATGGAAAAGCGCGCCAGAAACGGAATTAGCGCTTCCAAAAATGGAAAAATGGAAAAGGGGGGGAGAGAAATGGGCATTTTTGAGGACAATAATCGGAAATACGCAGATGCGTTTACGCGAATGCGTGAAAAGCGAGGGATATCCCTACAGGACGTGTCAAAGCGTAGCGGCATAGCCGCCTCCACACTTACCCGCACGCTGCAAGGCACAACCGGAACACCAATGGCAACTTATGAAATACTTGTTACCCAAGGCTTAGGCGCGACAATGTATGAATTTGTGGACGAGATTTACGGCCCCGTGCCGCAGGGGGCCGAAGCGCCTACACAGAGGTATACAGCCGCAGTCAGGCTGCTGCTTGCTGAAAAGGATAGGCGCATACAGCATCTTGGCAAATGGCTTCGGTGGGCGGTGGTGTACAGCGTAAGCGTAACCGGAATATTGATAGGGCTGTTTTTGTGCGATGTGTTAAGCCCCGCCGTGGGATGGCTTAGGCGGCACGCAGAAGCCGCGCAGAGCATGAAAGGCTCAATTTTGTAAAAAGACAAAAGACAGGAGGAACGACATGACAAAAAAGCTTGCAAAAGTCCGCGAAAACAAGGGCAAGGCCGTAAATGCGTTGCCGGAGGATTATGTGGCGTTGGACTTGGAGACAACCGGGCTTGACCCGGAATGGGATAGCATCATAGAAATAGGCATGGTGCGCGTCCGCCACGGCAAAGTAGCGGCGGAGTATAGCACGCTTGTGAACCCGGGCATGCCGATAGATGATTTTATCGCCGAGCTGACGGGCATCACAAACGATATGCTTGCAGCCGCCCCGGCGCTGCCGGAGGTGCTTCCCGCCGCCCGTGACTTCTTGGGCGACGATATAATTTTAGGCCATAATATCAACTTTGATATTAATTTTATCTATGATAATTGCGAGTACCAAGGCTTGAAGCCCGTAAGCAATGGCTATATAGACACCATGCGCATATCGCGGCGAGTGCTGCCCGACTTGAAGCACCACAGGCTCGGGGACATTGTGAATGCGCTTGGCGTTGACCATGCGCAGGCTCACCGCGCCATAGGTGACTGCCATGCCACGATCGGCTGCTATAAGGCATTGCTGGCACATATAGACGCGGGCGCGGGACGAGAGGCGTACATCACGGAGGTAAGCCGCCACGGCGCACAAAGGTCAGACTTGCACGCACTTACGGCAGACGGTACGGCGGTGGACGAGATGCACCCGCTGTATGGCAAGCATTGCGTATTTACTGGCACGCTTGCCAAAATGGTGCGCCTGGACGCGGCGCAGGCCGTGGTAAATGTCGGTGGGCTGTGCGACAACGGGGTTACCAAGGACACCAATTTTTTGATTTTGGGCGCGAGCGATTACAGCAAAATCAAGGACGGCAAAAGCAACAAGCTGAAACGGGCTGAAAGCCTGATCGCAAAGGGGGCTGACTTGCAGATAATATCGGAGAATGTATTTTACGATTTGATGAATTTATAAAAAATCCGTGCAGATTGCCGCTGCACGGTACAAAGGAAAGGGAGCGAGATATATAGCCGAACTACGCTCGCCCCTATTATAGCATAAAATCACAAAGGGGGCAATGAAAATGGCAAAGCAAAAAGATGGGCGCTACCGTACAAAAATCACAGTTGGCACGGACGCGAACGGGAAAAGCATAGTCAAGTATGTGTCAGGCCGGACTAAAAAGGAGTTTGAAGCGGCTAAGGCGGCGGCGCGTGAAAAGTACGTCACGGGGGCGAATGCCGTGCCGGAGGGAATACTTTTTGACCGATACGCGCTAAGCTGGTATGAGGTGTATAAGCAGCCGCGTATAGGCGTGTCCGCGCAGATGTCATACCGCACGGCACTATATAAGCATATCTTCCCCGCGTTGGCGGGGCGAAGGCTGACGGCAATCACCACGGAGGATTTGCAGCGGCTGCTGAACGCCAAGGCCGACACGTGCGCGGCCATAATAGGCAACATATCTACAATCCTGCGCGGGGTATTTCAGCGCGCGTATAGTCAAGGACTTATCCCGCGTGACATCACTGTCGGGCTTACAATCCCGTCCAAGCCCAAGGAGACGCGCAGGGCATTGACGGACGCGGAGACGGATGCGGTTCTGCGCCTGATGGACGAGGACGGCACGCTAATGCTTGCGCTGCTATATTACACAGGTATGCGCTACGGCGAGGCTTGCGGCCTGCAATGGCGGCACGTTGACTTCAAGGCGGGGACAATCCGCGTCGAGCAGCAAGCGGCCGGCAAGACGGGTGAGATAGATGCACCCAAAACTGATAAGTCTGTGCGGACAATCCCCATGCCGCGCGAACTGGCTGACAAGCTGCGCCCCGTGCGCGGATTGCCGCAGTCGTATGTAGTGCCGTCGTCCACAGGGTCATATCACCGCAATGCAACGCGATACCGCCTATGGGACGATTTAATGGCGCGGCTGTACGATATCGCGCCGGAGATTGACGCGATTGAAAAGGGCGGGCGGATGATATCAGTCATAACCCCGCATTACCTTCGGCACAATTACGCCAGCGTGCTATATAACGCGGGCGTGGACGTGCTTTCGGCGCAGCGATATTTAGGCCACGCCAACGCGAAAATCACGCTTGAAATATATTCACACCTTTCGGCGCAGAAGGAAAAATACAGTGCAGAACAGTTACAGGGCGCATTTGAAAAAAGTTGCCGCAAAGTTGCCAGCCCCAAAGCGCACGGCAACGGCGGCGATTAAAAAATGCCTAATTTGCTAAGAAAAAGCACCCATTTTTATGAGTGCTTTTCTTCTTTGGTATCCGGCAGCTACCTATCTTCCCGGGCCGTCGCCAGCCAAGTATTGTCGGCGTACAAGGGCTTAACTTCTGTGTTCGGGATGGGAACAGGTGGAACCCCTTGGCTTAACCACCGGAATGGTTATGGTGTGTTTTCAACGCACCTTGAAAACTGCATTGCTTTTCAATTCGCTTCGATCAAGCCCTCGACCTATTAGTACCGGTCAGCTCCGTACATTACTGCACTTCCACCTCCGGCCTATCAACCATGTGGTCTTCATGGGGTCTTACTCCTTTCGGATGGGAGATCTTATCTTGAGGTCGGCTTCACGCTTAGATGCCTTCAGCGTTTATCCGATCCGCACTTGGCTACCCAGCTATGCTCTTGGCAGAACAACTGATTCACCCTTGGTGCGTCCATCCTGGTCCTCTCGTACTAGGGACAGCTCCTCTCAAATCTCCTGCGCCCACGATGGATAGGGACCGAACTGTCTCACGACGTTCTGAACCCAGCTCGCG
>ERZ824488.319-NODE-319-length-65104-cov-7.713862_pt1 | contig 65104 bp, 70 predicted proteins | sample MGYA00519936_ERZ824488 | MGnify/ENA primary metagenome ERZ824488 (study PRJEB31778, sample SAMEA3449153) | human gut metagenome | biome: human gut; feature: human-associated habitat; material: faeces | place: United Kingdom | collected 2010/2012 ... | reverse complement strand
GGCCTGTGGCCTGCGTCACCTTGCATTCTGCGTTGATAGCGTGGAACAGACAGTGAATGAGCTGGCGGAGGTAGGCATTGAATGTGAGCCGATTCGGGTTGACGATTATACCGGAAAGAAGATGACTTTCTTCCATGACCCGGACGGACTGCCGCTGGAACTGCATGAGTAATTATGGGAGAAAAAAGAGCGTATAAATCTCGGAAGCCAGGTGGCGGTCGAAAGAAGCTAAAGCCGGAGTATGATGCCGGGAAGAATCTAAAAGAGCAGATGGAAAGTGCTGTGGCGGAGGAATGCTCCCTCCGATCCATTGCAGATGCGCTAACTCTGAATCCAATCAAAGTAAGAAAGCTGCTCATCACGGCTGGTGTGTATGAATCGGAAGTGGCGGAGAAGGTACAGGATACCTTTGAGGAGTATCGGAAAACACAGAGCTATAAAGAAGCTATTCTCTCAACCGCAGCAGCTCTTGAACTCTCCAAAGCCTCCGTTACCTCGTATCTGCCTTATCAGAAAGGTGTATACTTCCCGAGTACAGCAGATAAAGAAAAAATTAGTGTTGGAGCAGAGCGGCGGCGGAGATACAGAGCAGTAAGAAAACTGAGATCAGAGCCAACAGAGGAACACCTGTGGGAGACGGTCTTGCTTTATTCAGGTGTGCGCTTTAAAACCTATTCCGGCTTACCTTTTACCTATGAAATACGAAAAGGCAGAAGCGGCGAATACACAAAGGAATTGTGGATCGACCGCCGAGAGAAGAGTAAAAGCTTGGCGTGGAGTTCGGTGTTGCTGGCACTGAACAATGTAAAAAAGGTGGGAGAAGTGGTAGAACGCCCGAAGGCTCTGGGGGATATCCGGGGAGTGACTTACATCTATGGGATGTTCTATCGGTTCGGACTGATCGATGTGCCAGATGAAGTGAAGAAGAAGATGGGTCATCCGAAAAACCGCAAAAAATAGGTTGCTATGTGCAAAAGTCTACAGTAATATGTGCCGTAACTGAGGAAATGAATCTCAGTTGGGAAGGATGGTAGCATTATAGAAAAATTGAAGGAGCTGCTAGAAGACTACATTAAGAAAACGAAACCAGAGTATTATCCGCCAGTGGAGAATCTGCTGGATCTGATCTACGAACATTACACGGAGAATAATCCAGTAGAAAAAAGCACAGTTGCCGGAAAAGCGGCAAAGGAAAAAGAAAAGGAACTGGAAGAGTGGCTGCGTGGCTTGGAAGGTATGGATAGGCTTGTAGATGACTATGTTGGCGATAAGATTCCTCTCTGGGAAAAGATTATGGACCGGCAGGGGACGGTGTGCTGCACATGGGAGAAGACCGCTTTTGAGGAAGGTCTGAAAGTCGGAATACGACTCATGATGGAAGTATATAGTTTGTAACTGAAATAAAATGAACTCCTGAAGTTCAAAAAAGCCCTCGCTTGTTACGGCGAGGGCGTGTGTTCTTATTATTCAGGCTTTTCAGCTTTTTTCTTCTTCGGTGCAATTTTGTGGCCTGAGTAAATTGCCATGCCCATGCAGACCAGAGAGCCACAAGCGAAATACTTGTGAGCCTGCATCAATTTCTTGCAGCCTGTGTAGAAGCATCCTGCCATACAGGCAAGTGCACCGAGTGACCAATATTTATGTGCTTTCATTTTGTATGTTCTCCTTATCTTCTTTCTGTATTTTGAGCAATTCCTCGATTTCCGTTTTACTCGCCGGCCGTACTGCCTTTTTATTATAGTGTGCTACCGCTCCGCAGTCTGGACAACGGTCAGGTAGTTCCTCGGCAGAGAAGCAGTAGCGGCAGGCATCGCAAAAGTAGTAGTTCAAGTCATATTCACCCCAATCTCTAATATATCTTCAAATGCAATAATGGTCGGCAGCTCTTTGCCGGTATCGTTTATAAATCCTGTGTAAATTCGCAGTTCTTTATTTATCACATCCACAGAATCCAGTATTCCGGCTATATTCTCATAGTAGCCGTCCGTGAAATATTTTATTGTGAGCTCTTGTCCTTTCCGAATCTGGCTGATCTTTTGACTCAGAACTTCCTTGCCTTCTTCAGACAGCTCGATTCTATTTCCTTTAAGGTGATCTCTGCCTTCAGAAGCAATCTCATCCTCATAGCCTCGTAAGGCGGCAAACGGAGAGAAGATTTTAGCACGATTGGACATCGGCATCCGGGGATGATTATGCGGCGGTTCCGGGCGTGAAGCATGGAGTATTTTGCCATACTTACTTTGGACGGATCTGCCTTCCGGTGTGTTCTTGTAGTCCATGTTCTCCCTCCTTACTTAGCCTTGTGACCGCCTATTTGCTGATTTCTCTCCCTCATCGTAGCGCCGTCCAGATAGTTGGTTCCTTTCAGAACGGCGTTCTTGCCGAACTTCTTCTTGAGTCCCAGCATCGCATTCTGCAGCTTTTTCTCTTTTTCCAGCTTAGTTGTGTCCGTGAATAGGTCGACTTGGAAGAAGCCCTCGTCTTTGACCACACGGTTGGCAGCTATTGTGATCCGTCTTACCGTCAGGGTTTTATCAGCTATTCTCTCGAACAGCTCAGTTGTGGCAGAGATCAGGATGCTTCCGAGGTTGGTCGGATTATCCAGTTTTGTGCTGCCATGAGCACCTTTCGGAACAGTGCGGCCGTAGTGGTCAATGTGTACCGGACCGCTGTACTTGCCGCTGTCACAGTTTTCACGGTCATAGCCCACATCCAGTGTCAAGCTATCCGTAACCAGTCCTTTATCTGTTAATTGTAATACTAAGCTGTCAGCCATCTCCATGACAATAATTCTGGCTTTGTCATATGGATAAGGGCAGGAGAGCACCTGTCCCTCGGAGATACTGTTAGTGCTGGGTTTGTAAGCTTTGATTTCTTTCATGCCGCAGGGTTCCAGCCCCCAAGCATGATCAATCAGCAGTTCGGCGTCAACACCGAATTCCTTATATAAGATATCCTGATTGACGGTGCTGAAATATGCCAGCTCGCCCATCGTATGGATGCCGTGCTTTTCTAGTCGCTTGACGGTGCCGGGGCCAGTCATCCAGAAGTCTGTGAGTGGCTTGTGATCCCAGAGGAGATAGCGGAAGCTCTCTTCATCCAGCTCAGCGATGCGGACTCCGTCCTTGTCAGGCGCAGCGTGTTTGGCAGTGATGTCCATTGCCAGCTTCGCCAGATATAGATTGGTACCAATCCCGGCGGTGGCAGTGATGCCGGTCGTATAAAGCACTTCCCGGATCATTGTCATGGCAAGGTCGTGTGCGGTCATATTATAGTGGGATAGGTACGAGGTGGCATCGATGAACACCTCGTCGATGGAATATACCACGATGTCCTCCGGGGCAATGTATTTCAGATAGATGCCATAAATCTGCCGCGACACCTTTTCATAATATGCCATCCGGGGTGGTGCAACAAGGTAAGAGAGTTCGAGTGATGGGTCGGCGGCAATCGATAAGGAATCATAGGAAGCAGAGGAGAAGAATGGCCTACCGTCCTTATACACGGCTTTTCTAAGTCGTACCGCTTCCCTTAACCGATTCGCATTGACCTCCTTGACCTTCTGCACGACCTCGAACAGTCTGGCGCGACCCGGAATGCCATAGGCTTTCAGGGAAGGAGACACAGCGAGACAGATAGTTTTCTCAGTGCGGGAGGAATCTGCCACGACCAGATTGGTGGTAAGCGGGTCGTGGTGGCGAGCGGCACATTCCGCACTCGCGTAATAGCTTTTAAGATCTATTGCAAGATATGTGCGTTGCATCGTGTGGTTCCCTCCTTTCTGACTATGTCCTTGTTATATTGCTGTTAATGTCCGGATCTCTCAACGAACCACCGGCCTAACCGACCGTTGAAGCGTGGATCAAGATGCTCAAAGAACAGATGCTTTTCCTGCCCTTGGATGAGCACAGTAAAGCAGTCACCAGAGTAACCGTTGTCTGCGGTTCCGGCAGGGCGGAAATCACGCACAGTTTCGATTGGGAAGGTACGTCCATCCGACCAAGTGATCGATGTCGGCTGCATATAGCCTGTAGAATCAAAGTCGGAGGATACCTTTACATAGACTCGTTCTTTTGTCATAAGCAGTCACCTCCATGTTTAATCATAGCACTTAGAGCAATTTTTCATGGAATCTTTCAGAAAGTTGCTCTTAAGCTCCGGCACAGCAGGAAGCTGGTACCCTTTTGCGGTAAGAATGTTCAGTTTAAAATCAACAAAGTTTTTTTCGACTCCAGCCACCTGTGCGATCTCCTCAAGGGTGGCGAATCCCGTATGCGTGTATTGAAAGTCTTGCAGAAGCTCGTGGTATTTCAAGGCACGGTATGTGCTGGAGCAGTGGGTTGGCAGAGAAGCCTCCATCTGAAGCCTGTCGGCATTAAATTCATAGAAGCCGATTGGTTTCAGCACATCATCATCTGACAACAGCAGTTCAGCAGCAAACGTATTCGCCCTGCGTTCTGCTTTTGCGTTGCTGAGACTATAAAAATATGTATCTTGGAAAGCCTGACCGGATGCCGCATGTTTCCGGTCAAAGATAGCGTGCCCAAGTTCGTGAGCCAGTGCGGATCTGCGTTGCTGCTTTGAGCAGTTTGGATTGATGCCGATGTATTCGCAATTTAGAAGCACCGTGTAAAACCCAAGGAGCTCTTCGCAGAACCGGATGTCTTTAATTTTAATGGCGCGCTGGGCAATGATAGCTTCCGGGTCATTGCTTTTGTATCGGCGGCTTACAGCGTCGGCGGCAGTAATAGCAAAGTTGTCCAACAGCGACTCCTTTCCTCTGCAATTCAATTACAGATATTTTTTAGGAGTAAACTTTTTTGCCTCTTCTTTTGCGTCAAGGAAGAGGGCTTCCATTTCCTTAATGAAATTAGCCTGATCTTCTTCGGACAGCTCGCCGCCTGCAAAAAGGGCAGAGGTCTGTTCTTTTATTTTCTTTGCCTGCGCTACACCGCGGGAGCCATACTTCTTACGGACATCAGCGTAGAATTGGTCATCGCTGAGTTCCTTCTGGAAGGTGGCATCATCCATAAAGTAGTCGGTCGTGACACCAAGAGCAGCAGCAATCTTCTGGATTGCGTCCACGCTTGGTTCGCGTTCGCCGGCTTCGATATAGCGGATGGCACGATCAGACATGGATGCTCGTCTGGAGAGTTCGGCCATGCTCATACCTTGTGCGGTTCGCAGAGCTTTGATCTTTTCGCCGTTGGTCGCATTCGGTGTAAGTGCAGTGGCTGCCTCAGCCCGGACATCCTGTGTGTCTAGTAAGTTCGTATCTTTTTTCATGTCATGCCTCCATGTGGGATATTTTGCTGTTTTTTGCCGGAAGGGAAAGTTGCCGGTGAGAAGCAGCAATTTTTTTGTAAAGCCTACTTGACAAGGAACAGCTGTTCCTATATACTAAGAACAACAGTTCGTGAACTACTGTTCCTATAATACAATAGAAGGTTGTATAAGTCAAGAGGTGATAGCAAAAGATTTTAATATGAAGATAAGTTGTTGGTGATGCATCAAAAACATGATACGCAACACAAGGCAACAATATGCAATAAATTTTGCGTGACCTATTGACAAGATATTATCTGTTGCATATAATAAATGTACGCAACAGATGCAACATGAGCGATTGGAGGCGATAAGATGGATGACCAGAAGAAAGTGGCTCTGAGCGAAGAAGAAATCAGCCGGTACCCGGAAAACGTCCAGGAGGCACTTCGTCAGGGGCTACCATTAAATATAATCTATAGGAACTTGGCAACACAGTACAGCCGGATAAAACCACCCGATAAGGATCTGCTGGCAGAGTATGTTGTTAGAGCTAAGGGACCTGAGCGGAGTATGAGGCAGTTTGCAGAGGAAATTGGTGTAAACGCTTCGACTCTATCCAGAATTGTGAACAAAAAAACAGCGGGTGCAAATTCGGATAGTTTAATTGCAGACATTGCGGCGCACGCTGATAAGAATTGTGGGATTACGTTTGAGATGCTGATGCAGGCACATGGAATGTGCTCGTCGGGGAATATGCGGAATCGATTGGCTCATGGCACGGAGATAGAAAGTGTCTATGAGGATATTATTATCAAGGCGCTTTTAAACAGGGGATATAGTGTGGCTCGTTTAGAGCCGGAATATCATAGGACGATTGCAGGAGGTTTCGTCTTTGATATGGAACTCAAAACCGATGCTATTCCGAGGGGAGATGGCATTTGGGGGTTTGAATTTTGTAGAGTGCAAACTCCACCTCACGGAGTAAACGCACATATTGGTGCGATGAAAGCAATGAATGTTATGAGACGATTGTCGAGGGTTGCTGGACTTTTTGCTGATTATCAGTATAAATATGATCGAGTATCAATAGTAGTTAACGATAGCGAGGCGTTCTGTGAGATTCAGAAGAGGCTTGAACAATGCTATTTGAAAATTGAAGTAACAATTATTCTCATCAATTTGGAAACAGGAGACGTAGATGATGAATTTATGGTTCCTTGGATTGGTGAGGCAAAATGTGAGTCAGTATTTACCCCACTACCAGAGCCGGAAGAAAAGGAGACAGATGATGCTGCTTGGTGGGATGATGACATTGATGATCCAGAATAGGAGGACAGTCTATGGCAAGTGAATATGAGATTAGAAATGAAGATGGACAATTATTCTGCAAGTGCCAAACTGGCGATGGTGATGTTCGCCTTGTTACGAAAAATTGTAGCATATCCATGCGGGAATTTATTCTCAAGGTGCATGATCCTATACATGGACATCGGGGGAAAATGATACGTCACAAAGAGATAAAAGATAGAATTTTTTAATAGCAGATATTCTAGGTGACCCTGCAGTGCGGCCGCAATAGAAGGTAGAGAAGCCCTATCAATTATTGCGCAGGCATGAGCCTTAATCGCACTGAATATCAGAGGAAACCAGATTTATATTTAGCACATCTGTGCATTTCACTGCTGCTTGTGAGCAATACCATGTGGCTTGGAAACCACAAAGAGTGGAGCCGGAGCAGACAGGATTACATACTTACAACTTGGATAATATTTAGGATATAGCAATGCTATACAACCAAGGGATAAGTGTGTCATTCTGTCTGTTCCGGCTTTTTTGTTCTCTAGGAGTAAAAATCACAGCAGAATCGTTAATGTACATAATTCTGACAAAAACCTGTAGTGAAATTGCAGATTTCAGCGCGAAATACGCAATCTGTTTCGATGTCAAAAAAGACACAAACAGGATATTATGAAGTAGAAGCACGAAAGAGGAAGGAGGTGACCTTGTTGGCGAAAGTCTGGAAATCGGATCAGAAAATCATTGGCGAGAACATAAAGAAAGCACGAAAGGCGGCGAAACTGACCCAGGAGCAGTTTGCAGAGGAAATGGGCGGAAGTTGCAGCAACAAGGTCATTTCCCGATACGAAAAAGGTGAAGTCGAGATGGGAGTTCAAACTCTCATCGACATAGCAGAGAATTTGGAGGTTCCGGTTGACTCATTGATGCCGGAGCGGGTGCAGGTACATACAGAGCCAGAAGATGATGAGATGAGCAAGCTGTTCTCAGGATTGAATGCAGAGAACAAGGAGATGCTGCTGAAGATGGCGCGTATGATGGCACAGAACGAAGCATTAAAGATGGCAATATGATCCACACGGTCGAGAAAAAACGGCGGTGTGGATTTTTTTTGCCCATTTTTAGAAGCTCGATAGAAAAATCTACAAATATGTGGATTTTTGAGAGCTGGATTCCTATTTGCAGGGGAGGTGGTTCCCTGCTCATCCTGTTATCATATAGTCAGTTCAAGGGACAAGCCCACAGAGCCAAAACGAAAGCACCTGTCGGCAGTACCTCGGACAAATAAAAAAATATCGTAAGCCCGATTCTAGAGCAGGCGAAGGATACCATAAGCAATCTGACAGCACAGCAGAGCTATTTGCTGGAGCTGGAGGACTGAACATGGGATCATTCTAACCTTCTTTAGAACCGGGCTTTTTGCGCCTTTTGACCGCAGAGTCTGTCCGTTTCATGAGGATGCGGCGAATCTGCCATGTAAGTTCTTCAAAGCCAGAGCTTTCAGTATCCTTCCCTCCCAGAAGTCCGGGGGAAAGGACAAAACAATGATGAACATGATGACTGGAGCAGTAGCAATCAACGGTGGAGTAGGTGTGATGGAGATCCATCAACCGCAGGTGGCAGTCAGCCAGATGGCAGCAAGCGCGGCACAGGCTGCAGAGCAGGTGGCTCTCAACGCACATATCACCCTGCGTGAGCTGAAGACAAAGATCGATACTGTGGTGGAAAAGAAACTTCCGACCTTTAAGACCCTTATGGAAAAGGAGCCGGTGGCAGTGGCACAGACAATGGTAAATGGAGCAAAGCTGACTGCTTATGAGAATGGCTATGCGGTGTATGAGGTGGATGGCTCACATACAGTCATGGCGGTGGATCGCTGCAACGATTACCGCTATGACTTTACGGATGGGACCTACGAGGTGATCCCGGCAGAAGCATTCGAGGATGTTGAGTGGAGTGTCCGTCTGCTGATGGAAGGTGAGCGTCGGATGGAGCATAACCTGAATAAGCGTGTGGCAGATTCAGAAAATGTTTCCTTGGAATGTGACGGCTCTGACTGGTCTGCAGCCGTTATGGTGGATTTTCTGGATGAAGACAATGCCGAGATGCTGGCTGACAGGGAGCTTCGCCGTTTGTACGCGGCTATGAGCAAGCTCACTGAACGTCAGACAGAGGTGATCCAGCTTTACTTCTATAAAGGTATGACGCTGCAGGAGATTGCAGAAGAGCTGGGGATAACAAAACCGGCTGTCCATTATGCGATGAAGGGTGCTCTCAAAAAAATGAGAAAAAGTTTTTGAAGAACTACTTAACTTTTGCCACAAAACGGTGGTCTTTATGAGAGGGCCACCTCTCAAGTACATCGACAGGAGGAAAAACCTATGAATGCAGAACGCATGAATATGGCGAATGCAACCGCCAAGATAGAAGGTTCTAAGGAGGCTCGTCCGCCCGGCGGTTTCCCGCTGGCATCGGCACCGAAGAAGATTTTTATCTGCTCGCCGTACCAACCGACGGCAAACGATCCGCCGTGCAGGAAGGCGCAGCTGGAGGCAAACATCCAGAGGGCAAAGACGGCCTGCAGGATTCTTGCCACAATGGGAGTCCTGCCACTGGCTCCGCATCTGTATTTTACTCAGTTCTTAAAGGATGAGGATGCGCAGGAGCGTGCAACAGGAATCCGATTTGGAATGCAGTGGCTGGAAGCCGCGGATGAAGTGTGGGTGTTCGGCGAAACCATATCCGAGGGTATGGCAGCGGAGATCAAGAGAGCGCATGAGCTGCAGAAGCCTGTTTGCAATCTTCCGGAGCCGGGACGCATGGTCGAGCTGCTTTTGAAGAGGCTTTCCGAGCAGTATCACATACCAATGGAAGATAAAACCGAAGAGCAGCAGGAAGCTGCAGAAAGTGAGGAAGACAATGGAGAATAAGAACGAGAAGAGCATGACTCTGGAGGAAATGATCGGCGAGATGCTGAAGGACGCCAAGGTGGTAAAGGTTCCGCTTCCTGCCAAGGCAGAGGAAAAAACGGAAACTCCAGAGCAGGATAAGCCGATGCCGGCACGCCCATCTGGTGTTCCGTTCCTTTCGCTCAGCATCAAGAACCTGCACCTCCACATGGATGAGCGTATGACCTCGTACAACTACGGTTTTGGACAGGAGCCGGATGCTGAAGCAGATGACCCGGTAGAGGACATCGACTTCGATGAGATGCTGGCTCACATCCACAAGGAAACCGGTCTGTGCGAGAAGGTCATTCTGGCAGTCCTGAAGGCACAGGCCGATTATCTGGATGACCTGTGGGGGAATGAGGAAGAAACCGGAGAGGAGGCAAATGCATGATGGACGAACTGAATGCTTTGAACGCTCCGAAAAAAGTCGTGGACGGTCTGGTCGAGGTCTTTGACGGTCTGGCACAGATGTTTGCCGGTGTATCCGAGCAGCTGGATATGCTGGCAGCAAATGCAAAGACGGAGGATGAACTGGAGCTTCCGGTGGCAGAGCAGCCGGTACTGCCCGTAACAGAAAAGAAAGGCCCGGCGGTTTCGCATCCCCGTAAGAAGCCAGTCAAAAAAACCAAAAAGGTGAAAGAGATGGCTCCTTCGGCCATCGAGGAAGCCGCAGAGGTGCCTGTGGTAGAAGATTCTGGCGAGGCAGAGGAAGCAGTGAACTCCGAGAGTTCAGAAACCGCAGAGAGTGAGCATCCGGTGGATGATGCGGATGTGCTGCCGTGGGAAGAAGATACCGGCCAGAAAGAAGCACCGTCCCACAAAACCGCTGGCAAGGATACACCTGCTGCAAAAGCGGAAACACAGTCTGCGGTGACGATCACCAAGGACGAGATCACGGCGGTCATTGTCGCCAAGATCAAGAAGAAGCGTGATAACAACGAGAAGATTGGCCAGCTTCTGAAGACTTATGGTGTGGCCCAGCTGTCTGACCTGTCTGCAGAGAAGTACGAAGCATTTCTGGCAGATGTCTCCCAGATTTAAGGGAGGTCATCATGCCGGAAGTACATGCAATCCTTTCTGCTTCCAGCTCGAAGAGGTGGCTGAACTGTACGCCATCTGCAAGGCTGGAGCAGAACTTTCCAAATGAATCCTCGGTGTATGCCGAGGAGGGAACTGCCGCCCATGCGTTGGGCGAGTACAAACTGCGGAAATATCTGCATGAACGGGTGAAACGCCCAGCCTCCGAGTACGAGGATGAGGAGATGGAAGCGAACACTGATATCTATGCGGAGTTTATCATTTCCGCAGTGGAGCGCATCAAGGAGACCTGTCCGCATCCGCTGGTCATGGTGGAGGAGCGGCTGGATTACAGCTACCTGGTTCCATCTGGCTTTGGTACCGGCGACTGCGTGATTATCGCAGATGGAACGCTGTATGTCATGGACTACAAGAACGGCAAGGGCGTGTTCGTAAACTGTGACCATAATCCGCAGATGATGCTGTACGCCTTGGGTGCTTACCATGCCTACGGATATCTGTACAGCATCAAAAAGGTGTCCATGACCATTATCCAGCCGAGACTGGAAAATATCTCAACGTTTGAATGCAGTGTGGAGGAACTGCTGGACTGGGCAGAGACCTATGTCAGACCGAGGGCAAAGCTGGCCTTTGAAGGAAAAGGCGAGCAGGTTCCCGGTGACTGGTGTCGGTTCTGTCGTGCCAGAACTTCCTGCAAAGCCTGTGCCGATGAAGCAATGGCTCTAGTGAAAGAAGAGTTTCTGGATCTGGATGCCGGTGTGCTGGAGGATGAAACCGAGGAAACAGATGCAACAGCATCCTTTGACCCAGACACCTCCGTGCCGACCTTTAAATCCCCGGCACTGCTTTCCAAGACAGACATTGAGAAGATGCTGCCGACCCTGAACCGTATCGAATCCTGGATCGAAGCTATCTTTGCCTATGTCAGTTCCGAGGCCATCAATCATGGTGTCAGCTGGGATGGGTATAAGGTGGTCGAAGGCAGGAGCAAGAGACAGTTCCTTGATACGAAATCGGTGGTGGCCGCGGCAGAGAAGGCCGGATACACCGATATTTATAAGACGGAGCTGATCTCTCTGACAGCCTTTGAAAAGCTCATGGGAAAGAAAAAGTTCCAGGAGATTCTGGGAGAGTATGTGGTCAAGCCGCCCGGTAAGCTGGCACTTGTCCCAGATTCGGACCCCAGAGAGGCAGTCGATCTGCAGACTGCGGAAGATGAATTTGCTGTCCTAGACTGAGGGCAGCAGCAATACACAAAAACAGATTGATGGAGGATTTTATTATGGCTAACAAGATTTCCAGTGCAACTAAGGTCGTGATTCCGTGCCGTATCTCTTTCGCAAACATTTTTGAAGCAAAGAGCATCAACGGCGGCGAGGCTAAGTATTCCGTTTCCTGCCTGATCCCGAAGGAGGACAAGAAGACCCTGCTGGCAATCCACAAGGCAGTGGAGGCCGCCAAGGAGGATGGCAAGACCCGTAAGTGGGGCGGTAAGATCCCGCCGAACCTGAAGCTGCCTCTGCGTGACGGTGACATCGACCGCCCGGACGACGAGAACTATCAGGAGCATTTCTTTGTGAATGCCTCCAGCAAGGATGCACCGCAGGTCGTGGACCGTCATGTCCAGCCTGTGACAGACCCGATGATGGTCTACTCCGGCTGCTACTGCAACGTCAGTGTGAACTTCTACGCTTTTAACGCCAATGGCAACCGCGGTGTGGCTGCCGGATTGGGGAACGTACAGTTCGTAAAGGATGGTGACCGTCTGTCCGGCAAGGCATCGGCAGAGTCAGATTTTGATGCGCTGGACGATGAGGATGTTCTGGGCGGCGATGCCGGTGAGGAACTGCCGGATTACCTTCGCTAAGAGAAATACAGATAAGTAACCGTGCCGGGGGATGCCAGAGTGTCCTCCGGCTTTTTACATCGAATAGAGGTGAGATATTTGAAAGAAACGCTGATCGATATTGAGACCTACAGCGAGGTGGACATCGGAAAATGCGGCCTGTACCGCTATGCTACAGATCCCAGCTTTGAGATCCTGCTTATTGCCTGGGCAACCGATGAAGGGGACGGTTTTGGCGAAACCAGGTGTGCAGACCTTGCATCGGGAGAACCGCTCCCGGAAGAGCTGCTGGAGGATTTTCAGTCTGGAAATGTGCGCCTGATCGCCCACAATGCTTCATTTGAGCGGGTCTGTTTTTCCGTGCATCTGCAAAGACATCTGCCGGGACAGTATCTGAAACCCGGAGAGTTCCTGTCGCCAGACAGCTGGATCTGCACGATGGTTATGGCGGCATCGTTGACTCTGCCAATGGCTCTAAAGGATGTTGGAGCCGTGCTGAAGACCAGCCAGCAGAAAGACAAGGAAGGCGAGCGGCTGATCAAGCTGTTTTCCATGCCCTGTAAGCCGACGAAAAGCAATGGGATGCGTACCCGGAATCTTCCGGAGCATTACCCAGCAGATTGGGAGAAGTTTAAGTATTACTGCATTCAGGATGTCAACACCGAGGTGGACATTTATAAGCGGCTGAAGAAATTCCCGATGCCGGAGCAGGAGTGGAAGCATTACCGGGTCAATGAGCGTATCAATGACCGGGGCGTAAAGATCGACACGGAGTTGGTGCAGCAGGCCATTGCCTGTGACCTGCTGCTCTCGGACGCTATGAGTAAGAAAGCCTACGAACTGACCGGGCTTGAGAATCCAAACTCTGTGTCACAGCTGAAGTCATGGCTGGATGAGCGCGGCATTCCGATGGACACGCTCGGAAAAAAGGATGTAGCACAGATGATCGATGAACTGGACAAGAACGGAGTGGATGCTGAGGCAATGGACATGCTGAAGCTTCGGCTTCAGATGGCGAAAAGTTCTGTGAAGAAATACCAGGCGGCAGAACGCTGTGTCTGTTCAGATGGAAGAGCCAGAGGGCTGTTCCAGTTCTATGGAGCCAGCCGCACAGGTCGGTATTCCGGCCGGAATATCCAGTTGCAGAATCTGCCACAGAACCATATTTCCACGCTGGATGAGGCGAGGGAACTGGTGAAGCTGGGGTGCTTTGATATGGTCGAGACCATCTATGGCAATACCCCGGATGTGCTTTCTCAGCTGATCCGAACCATGCTGATCCCAAGAGAGGGCTGTGAGTTCATCGTGGCCGACTTCTCCGCCATCGAAGCCCGTGTGCTTGCATGGGAAGCCGGGGAGGACTGGCGGCTGGAAGCCTTTCTGGAAGGAAAGGACATCTACTGTGCCTCTGCCAGCCAGATGTTCCATGTGCCGGTGGTGAAGCACGGCATCAACGGGGAACTTCGGCAGAAAGGAAAGGTGGCAGAGCTGGCCTGCGGCTATGGCGGTTCTTCCGGCGCACTCATCAGCATGGGTGCTTTGCAGATGGGCCTGAAAGAGGAGGAACTGCCGGAGATCATTGATTCCTGGCGGGAAGCCAATCCGAAGATCGTCCAGTATTGGTGGGATGTGGAAAAGGCGGCAACGCAGGCGTTTAAAACCGGAAAGCGACAGGAGATCGGTAAGCTGGCGTTTGAGTTTTATTCCGGTACGCTCTGGATGCTGCTGCCTTCTGGAAGAAAGCTGGCGTATCTGAAGCCGAGACTGCAGCCGAACCGCTTCGGTCGCATGAGCCTGACCTATGAAGGAGTGGGGCAGAACCACAAATGGGCCAGACAGGAAACCTACTCCGGCCGGCTGGTGGAGAATGCGACACAGGCGATTGCCCGTGACATTCTGGCAGAAGCAATGGCCCGGATGGAAGGCTGTGGCCTGAATATCGTAGGTCATGTTCACGATGAGGTCATCATCGAAGCACCCAAGGATCAGTACACAGTGGAGGAGGTCTGCAAGCTGATGTCCGTTAACCCGGAGTGGTGCAAGGATCTTCCTCTGAATGCTGCCGGATATAAGGGCAGCTACTACTTCAAGGATTAAAGGGGGAGCAAGATGCCTCATGTTCTGAAAATGAAGGACGGAAAACTTCTGACACCCTTTGGCATCCGGGATCTGCTGGATGCGGTGCAGGACTATGCCGGAGAGGAACTTCGCCGGGAGATCGAGGAATATATCGAAACTAATGTGCAGGATATTGATGATTACGAAAAAGAGTACGACCGCATGGAACAGGAGAATGAACGCCTGGCTGACCATCAGCGGTCGGTCCTCTGTGACATCCGGGACGAGGTGGATGCTCTGGACACACTCCTGCAAGATACCCGGCTGAACCGCAGGCGTATGCAGGGAGCCGTTCGGATCATCCGGCAGATGATCAACCGGGAATTATAAGCACTTGTAGTTATAAAAACACGGCGTTTTTGTCGGAAGGACACGGACGCATAAACGGGCGTATAAATATGCGCCGCAGAGATAGAGAGGAAAATTGCTATGAAAACAGGAAGAAATTTGCAGGAAGTCCTGGTCGAACTGAACCGTCAGAATCAGGCAAAGCAGGATTTTATCAGCCCGGCGCAGGGAATGCGCCTCCGGGAGGATGGACAGACTTTTGAGATCAACCATCTTACGACCAGCCAGCAGGAAGTGTTCGGTACGACCTCGCTGTTCCATCGTCAGGTGGCATCAGCACTGGGTATCCCGGCCAAATACTATGATCTCATGCAGAAAGAAAAGCCGGAACTGCTGGCAGAGAATGTGAACAGCTGGTTTGCGGACAAGCCCAGCTCTTACATGGTCCGCTCTATGGATTACGGTGCCGGACAGGTAGCCCGTGCGCTGCTGTCGGAACGCTATCGCCGTATCGACAACATGGAGATTGCCACAGCTGTCCTGCCGCTGTTTGCAGGCAACGACCAGTACGAGGTCATGTCCTGCGAGGTGACGGAGAACCGTCTGTACCTCAAGGTAGTCAATCACCGTCTGGAGATGGAAGTCCGCAAGGGAGACATCGTCCAGGCTGGCGTGATGATCTCCAACTCCGAGGTCGGTCTGGGAGCTGTGTCGATTCAGCCGCTGGTATACCGTCTGGTCTGCACCAACGGCATGGTGGTCAATGACATGGGCGAACGCCGTCATCATGTGGGCCGGCAGGCAAAAGCAGTGGAGGACAGCTTTGCCCTGTATTCAGATGAGACGATGAAAGCAGAGGACAAGGCATTCCTGCTGAAACTCCGCGATACCACGATGGCTGCCATTGATGAGGCTCGCTTTTCCCAGGTGGTCGGCCGCCTGCAGGAATCTATGGCAGTGCCGATCACCGGCAGGGTACAGGATGTGGTGCAGCTGACTGCCCAGAGCTATGGCATCAATGCCGAGGAACAGGAAGGTATCCTCAAGTACCTCATTGAAGGCGGAGACCTTTCTCTGTACGGTCTGTCCAATGCGGTGACCCGTGCATCGCAGGATGTTGTTTCCTATGACCGTGCTACCACACTGGAGGGCATCGGCTGGCAGGTCGCCACGATGGAGCCGCAGCAGTGGAAGCAGATCAATCAGTGAGGTGACGGTATGGAAGATGTCATTCACTGGATCACCGAACACAAAGAGGAAGGATCTCTGAACAGGAAAATCAGCCACAGCCACCCGGACCCGACCGCCAATGAAGCCATCGGCAATGTGGTTCGGGAAGAGCGCAGGAAGAAGCACCAGAAAAGGAAACACCCGAAAAGGGAATGCCAGGAAAAGAAACGTCCACGCATCGGTGTCTGGCGGGCAGAGGAGGCGAAGCCGGATGAGGGAGAATGAAGTCGAAAAGCAGTTTGTGGAAGCAGTCAGGGCCGCCGGTGGGCAGGCCCTTAAATTCACCAGTCAGAGCATGAACGGTGTGCCGGATCGACTGGTCCTGCTGCTCGGCGGCAAGTGTGCTTTTGTGGAACTGAAAGCTCCCGGCAAGCAGATGCGTATCCTTCAGAGAAAACGCAGACTGCAGCTGGAGACACTGGGCTTCCCGGTATTCTGCGTAGACCGCCCGGAACAGATCCAGCCTGCTATCCATGCATTGCTTCACTGGAAACCGGGCGAGCCTATCCCACAGGGGATCGGAGCAAAGATTCCGGAGATGCCGGAAGTTACGCTGCCACAGGGAAATACACAAAGCGAGGAGCCGGAAACACGGGCACAGGATGCCGGGGAGGAGGTGATGCCCAAATGAAGTTCATTCCACATGATTATCAGAGCTACTGTACGGAGTATATCAAAACACACCCGGTCGCAGCTCTTTTTCTGGATATGGGCTTGGGTTAAGGAAAGACCGTTATCACATTGACGGCCATCAAAGACCTTATGCTGGAGACCTTTGAGGTCAGTAAGGTCCTGATCATTGCGCCGCTGCGTGTGGCCCGTGATACATGGCCGGCAGAGATCGAAAAGTGGGATCATCTGCAAGGCCTAGATATTTCTGTCATCGTAGGTGATACAAAGACCCGCATTGCAGCACTCCACCATCCGGCGATGATCTATGTCATCAACCGTGAAAATATCAAATGGCTGGTGGAGTATTATGAGAAAAACGGAATGCGCTGGGATTTTGGCATGGTTGTGATTGATGAGTTGTCATCGTTCAAGAACTACCAGTCCCAGCGTTTTAAATTCCTGCGGAAAGTCCGCCCGTATGTGAAACGATGGGTCGGATTGACCGGCACCCCTTCTTCCAATGGTCTCATGGATCTTTGGGCGGAGATCGGGATTCTGGATGGCGGGGAGCGGCTTGGCAAATTCATCGGCCGGTACAGGGAGGCTTATTTCAAGGCTTCTTCCATGAATCCTTCCACGGGTGTTGTGTTCCAATATAAGCCCAGAGAAGGAGCAGAGGAGCTGATTTACCAGCGGATCTCGGATATCACGATTTCTATGAAAGCACTGGATTACCTTCATATGCCGGACTGTATTCCAAGCCGGTACGAGGTGGAGATGAACACGCAGGAACGGGAACTCTACGATATGCTTCGGAAAGATCTGCTGATCCCGCTGAAAGACGGTGACATAGATGCTGCCAATGCTGCATCACTGACAGGGAAACTGTTGCAGATGAGCAATGGCGCTGTCTATGACGAGAACGGCAAAGCACGAGTCATCCATGACCACAAGCTGGAAGCTCTCGAAGACCTGATCGAAGCGGCCAACGGACAGCCAGTGCTAGTGGCCTACTGGTTCAAGCATGACCGCCAGCGCATTATGGAGCATTTGGCAAAGCAAAAGATTCCGGTACGGGATATCAAGAGCAGTACCGACATCAAAGACTGGAATGCCGGGAACATTCCAGTTGCTCTGATCCATCCTGCATCGGCCGGACATGGCCTGAACATCCAGCAGGGTGGACACATCCTCATCTGGTTCGGGCTGACATGGAGTCTGGAACTGTACCAGCAGACCAATGCCAGACTCTGGCGGCAGGGGCAGACGGATGTGGTCACTATCCACCATATCATCACCAAGGACACCGTGGACGAGGATGTCATGGCGGCTTTGGAGCAGAAGGACATGACACAGGAAAAACTGATCTCAGCGGTCAAGGCACAGCTGGGGAGATAGGAGAGAATATGAAAAAGTATCTGTTTTTGAATGCAGAGGATCGCCGTCCGGCAGAGGAGAGCGATTATCGTTATAAAAAGTCCAAGCCGGTAACGGCAATGAAAGCCAAGAGAGACGAAGAGGGATTCTTCATCCCCTGGGCAATGTTCCGGCCGATTGGCGATAAGGGACTCCTTTGTGAGCTCTTTGGGGCGAATCCGCTCCGCAGGGCAGCAGACCTGCGGATGAACCGTGATCTTCTCATGAAGGAAGCCTATGAGCATGAAGTGGAACTTCTGATGTGCCATATCCGCGCAAGTGAGCTCTGGATGCAGCAGGAATTCTGTAAGGAAGAACAGGCTATGGAACGGTATCAGAAATCCAAGATCCAGAATATGCCCAAGCTCACCCCGGACGGAAAACGAAAGGTCCTGCTGGATGCACTCACATGGAAATACGACTGTGTCCAGCAGTACAAAAAGATCTGTTTTCAGTTTGCAGAGGCGGTCATTGCAAGTGAAAAGAGCCAGAATCTGGGGAATGCGAACCGGGAGCACTTTATCGAGCAGTTCATCAAGAAAGCAAATGAACTGCCGGAAGCAAACCGCCGTTTGCTGGATCTTTTATATGAGACTGCGTGGCACACGATCTATGTTTTCAAGTACGGAACTGCTCCGGAGAAGGTGCCGGCACCCTGGTATGACAGGATGGGAGGCGTTGAAAAATGAGCAGAGTAAGAAGTGCTGCAAAAGTTGCTGTCAGTGAAAATACTGCCTGCTATGAGAACCTGGCAAATGCCATCATCCTGCAGGCGGTCAAGGATTATAAGTGGGCGCTTCACCGGCTGGATGTCAATCCAAAGAACCGGGATGCAATGCACGAGAAAGAAAGACTGGAACGATTCTTTCACTCTCCGTGGTATGAGACGCTTACGGATCTGGATGCGGACCGGCTGATCGAAGGGGTGAAGGAGCGGGTGCATCAGGAAGCAGCCAAGCGGAGAAAGAAGAAAGCCGCTGGGAAAGCACCAAGCTAAGTACCAATAGGATCGGTCAGAAAGGAGGACGAACAATGGCTGAGGAAAAGAATATAGCATCTGCCAATGAACCTGGACAGGTGGATTGTCTGGAGCTGGTCAAAAAACTGGCCGATTCTTACCGCTGTTTGGTCCGCAGACGGGAGCTGCTCCGACAGCAGTATGAAGAATCCAAATCGTGGTTTTACACGAAAGAAGAGATCATCTATAAACTGTCACAGGGCGCACATGAGGAATCCGAACGAGTGCAGACAAGCGGACTGTCGAACCCGGTGGAGCGAACGGTCCTTAATTGCGATAAGGTGCTGGCATCCATGAACCGGGAAGTGCAGACACAGCGCACGGAGCAGTTTCTGGAACCTTACTATGAAGTCTGTGAGCAGATCGAACTCTTTGAAATCGGGCTTCGCAGTCTGCGTGGCCAGACCCGGCTTGTGGCGGAGCAGTTGTTTGTGGATGGGAAGAAGCAGTCGGAAATCACAGGGGCGGAGGGAAAATTGCTGACCCGGAGAACGGTAGTCCGGGAGAAAGAAAATGCCCTTATTGGAATGGCCGACACAATTGGCCGCTATCAGAGGAGGTGATACGGAATATGAAACAGGAAACAGAAGAGGATATGCTGGATTTTGCAAAAGAAGTCTGCCAGAAATACAGCAGGGTAAAAACGCTGGCGGAGGAAACACAAATGCAGTGGAGGCAGGATCTTGAAATGGCTGCGGATTCTAAATATCCGGGTGAAAAGGAAATGTATGACCGGCAGGCAGAAGAAAGTCTTGCAAGGTATACAGCGGTAAGAGAGTGGCTTGAGCTGGCTGATGCAGCGGCGTTTCGGATCAGAGACAGTAAGGCACAGATCGTTGTGAGACAGCACTGTCTGGATCGGATTCCGCTGAAAGCGGTCGAATTTGAGAATGGAAAGCATATGGGAAAAACAGCCGTCTTTTATCATAAAAAAATCGGGCTGCAGCAGTTTTCGGAAGAGCTTTTCTCCAGCAAGGAGCAGATGCGGCAGCTGGAAAAAAAGTTCTGCAAAAACTGAACTTTACGAACGGAAACGAACCGTTTTTGAACTTTTCCTTCTTAACTGTACATCGGTTTTTTGCTATACTTTAAACTAGGAAAATAGGAAAACAAAGGCATAAAGATACTGGAAAGCATCCGGTGTTTTTATGCCTTTTTACATTTACGGCCGCTATGAGGATTCCATCTTCAGCGGCCTTTTTGCTATCAAACTGGAGGTGAGATCCCAATGGGGAGAAAGAAAAAGAATGCCCGGTCAGCAGCACATGGACGAAAGATCCACGTTAATAAATACATCAATCAACGAGGGAAGACCAAGAAAAGGGCAGTAGTATCCTGTCAGCCGGCACCTAATAGAGTGCCGATTCAGGAGATGCCGCTTACCAGATGGCCGGTACCAAAGATACCGAAGCAGTATGAGATCTGGTTTGCAGAACTGGGGAATCATTATGGTACCTCGGTGCAGAGCGGGAACCGCCCGGTGCTGGTTATCAGCAACGATATGGCAAACCGCAATTCTCCAATCATCACGGTAATCCCGATGAGTTCTAAGCTGAAGAAGCTGGAGCTGCCGGTACACATTCCGGTCACCGGGAGAGACTGTGAAATGCTCCGGGATGAGGGACTGGAAGAATCCATTCTGCTGGTGGAGCAGATCACGACCATTGACAAGATGGTTCTGTGCAACCGGCTCTGCCGTGTGACCTCGGCCAAGAAAAAGCAGGAGATCGAAGCTGCTGTTAAAAAGCAGTTTGCGATGCAGGCTTGCATGGGAAGGGAGGCGCAGGCATGATGGACATCAAGAACATTCCGGGCAAGCTGAAAACGACCTGCAGCTTCTGTGTCTGGAAGTTTGAAAAGCGTAATGGCCAGAAGACCAAGATGCCATTTAACCCGGCAACGGGGGAACGGGCGAGGATCAATGACCTGCGTACATTCTCAGATTTCAAGAATACCCTCGTCACTTATGCAATGGGCGGCTATGACGGTATCGGTATTGCTGTTGGCAACGGAATCGGAGCTTTTGATATCGACCACTGTATCCGGGAGGATGGTACGCTGAACGATACGGCGGATACCGTCCTTTCCATCTTTTCTACGGCTTACGTGGAAAAATCTCCGTCCGGCAAAGGACTGCGAGGTTTCTTTTGTGTGCCGGAAGACTACGTCTATGACAAGACGGTCTACTACATCAACAACCGCAGCAAGGGTCTGGAAGTGTATATGCCCGGTGCGACGAACCGCTTCGTCACCGTAACGGGAGATGTTTACCGCACAGGTGAGATCCCAAACGATGAAACGGCAATGACAACACTGCTGGACACGCTGATGAAGCGAAACAAGCAGGTGCAGCAGACTCATTTCCAGCACCATTCGTATCTGGATGATGATGCTGTTATCGCACACGCCAACGAAGCCAGCAACTCGGAAAAGTTCAAAAAACTCTTTGCCGGTGACTGGGAAGACCTCTACGGCAGCCAGTCGGATGCGGATATGGCATTGCTGTCGATCCTGGCATTCTGGTGTGGCTGTGATGAGGAGCAGATGGACCGTATTTTCCGTACTTCTGGTCTGATGCGTGACAAGTGGGACAGAAAACAGGCTGGTTCGACCTATGGTGCGATCTCTATCCGTAACACGGTCAATACCTGTGCGGCCGTCTATATGCCGGTCAACGCACAGGATATTGTGGATGAGGAGTTTTCCAAGCTGGATGAAGATGACTATATCGAGTTCCAGCCGGATCTCACCAAGATCACGGTCACGCTGGAAGAAATGGCTCCGCACACAAATTCCCGGTATGGTAGAAATGAGATCGGCATGGGCAATATGTTTGCGGATTATTTCAAGCAGATCGCCCGGTACAACAGTGAGCGTAAAGGCTGGTATGTTTATGACGGATCTGTCTGGCGGCCGGACAAAGGCAATCTCAAGGTATCGGAACTGGCAAAGCTGCTGGCGGACAAGCTGTATGTGTTTGCCCTGACGATCACCGAAGAGGATGCCAGAAAGCGGTTCATCGACCGTGTACGAAAGCTGCAGCTGCGTAAGAACCGGGAAACGATGTTAAGAGATGCCATGTCCGTGTATCCGATCTCCATGCAGGCATTTGACAGGAACAAGTATTTCTTCAACTGCAAAAATGGAACGCTGGATATGCGGACACTGGAATTCAGGGAGCATCGGCCGGAGGATTATCTCACAATGGAATCCGGTATTACCTATGACCCGGATGCAGACTGTCCACGCTGGCACTCGTTTATCAAGGAGGTCATGTGCGGGGATGCGGATCTGGCAGACTTCCTTCAGCGTTCTTTGGGATACGCTCTGACAGGAGATACCTCGCAGGAGTGTATGTTTATCCTTTACGGTGCCACTTCCCGAAACGGCAAAGGCACTGCAATGGAAACATTTCTGAAGATCATGGGCGACTATGGAAAGACATCGAATCCGGATATGCTGGCAGCTAAATTCCGTGGTGGGAACACAGGCGGACCTTCGGAAGAAGTAGCTCGTCTGGTCGGCTCCAGATTTGTAAATATCTCTGAGCCGGAGAAGAAGATCACATTCAATGCAGCTCTCGTAAAAAGAATGACCGGCAACGACACCATCAATGCCCGTTTCCTGAATGAGAACAGCTTTGATTTTGTGCCGGTGTTCAAGATTTTTATCAATACGAACTACCTGCCCAATGTCAATGATATGACCTTGTTCCAATCCGGCCGACTGAAGATCATCCCGTTCAACCGTCATTTTGAAGAGGGAGAACAAGACCAGGGGTTGAAGGGACAGTTTGCGAAGCCGGAGAACCTGTCAGGTATTTTTAACTGGTGTCTGGAAGGTTACAAAAAGTTCTGCCAGCGCGGTTTGGAACTTCCGCAGGCGGTCACAAAAGCCACGGAAGATTACAAGGATGATTCTGATCGGATCGGGCAGTTCATTGAGGCGTGGCTTGAAAAAGAGGAAGGATCGGAACTTCGGACGGCGGCAGCATACCAGCTGTACACAAAGTGGTGTGAGGAGAACGGGTATTCCTCAGAGAACCAGAAGAACTTTAAAAATGCTATCGGTGTGCATTTTAAAGTGGCCCGAAAGCGTCCCAAAGGCGGTGGCGGACAGACTACGCTGATCATGGACTGCAAGTTCAAGGAAGTAGAAGCTGGAGCGGAAGACCTGACGGTACAGGACGCATATAAGCCAAAGGACAGTCTTTTGTGACCTTTTTTTCTGATTTTGGGTGCTTTGTAGCATGTAGCTGGTTTGTAGCCGAGATTTCATAACCTTTTTTATTATTACTTTCTTTTATAGCTTTCTTATATAAAATTCAGCTACATGGTTGCTACATGCTACATGAGTTGAGAAGAAGAAAGGAAAATAAGAGAATGAACGGAAACCATGAACAGAGACAGGGCAGGCAGTCTTTGTGGGAGCCTATTTGTGGGCAAGGGCAAAAACGGCCTGCTTTGTGATACAAGAAAGAGAGGACAGAACATGAGTAAGATTATCACCTGTGAACAGGTCAGTAACGGCCATCCTGATAAGATCTGTGACCAGATCGCAGATGCCATCGTGACCGACATCCTTCAGCATGACAAGCCCGCCCGCGTGGCGATTGAGTGTCTGCTGAAAAAGAGCCAGCTCTTTATTGCTGGCGAAGTCACTACCGATTACCGGCCAAACTACAACCAGATCGTCCACGATGTGTTCAACCGCATCGGTGCCGAAAAGCTGGGGTGGAACCTGACCGAGCTTCTTCGCATTGGCATTCTGGTGGACAAGCAGTCCCCGGACATTGCACTTGGTGTGGATAAGGGCGGAGCCGGTGACCAGGGAATCATGTACGGCTACGCCACCAATGAGACAGCAGAGCAGATGCCAATTCCGTACATGGTCGCCACCAAGTTTCTGCAGCTGCTGAAGAACCATCCGTCCAAGATGTTCCGTGCAGATGCCAAGGCGCAGATCAGCTACGATTACGACACCGGACGCATCACCACATTCCTCTGCTCCGTGCAGCACAGCCCGGATGTGGAGGTCGGCGACTTCAGGCACATCATCGAATCCATGATGGTACTGGCCGCCTGTGAGTATGGGTTGGATGGGGACTTCACGAAGCTGGTCAATCCGACCGGCCGTTTTGTGCTGGGTGGCAGCTACGCCGATTGTGGTGTGACTGGTCGGAAGCTGGCGTGCGATACCTACGGCGGCATTGGTCGCATGGGTGGCGGTGCTCTGAGCGGTAAAGACCCCACCAAGGTGGATCGCTCCGCAGCATACATGGCACGAAAGATTGCAAAGGACATCGTGCAGGCCGGCTACGCAGACAAGTGCGAAGTCCAGCTGGCCTACGCCATCGGCGTGGTACAGCCAGTGGGTGTGTCGGTGGAGTGCTTCGGTACGGAACACCAGTCGTTGGACTTCATCGAAGCCTACGTTCATGACAGCTACGACCTGACTCCGCAGGGTATTATCAAGCGGCTGGGTCTGTTGGATGTAGATTACAACAAGGTCAGTGCTTACGGTCACTTCGGTAAGGCTGGTCTTCCGTGGGAGGACTGACCCATGCCGTACAGACCAAAGACACCATGCCATCATCCCGGCTGCCCGGAGCTGGTAGAACCCGGCCGGCTCTTCTGTGAGAAGCACCTGCCTCTCCACCCAGAAGCCACCCGGCCAGCAGCAAAGCGTGGATACAACAGACGTTGGCAGAAAGCCAGGAAGTCGTATCTTGAAGCACATCCGCTCTGTGTGCAGTGTGCCAAGCAGGGCAAGTACGTCCGGGCAACGGTGGTGGATCACATCGTTCCGCATCGTGGAGACCAGAAACTTTTCTGGGACCAGAACAACTGGCAGTCTCTCTGCAAGAGTTGTCACGATAAGAAGACGCTGACCGAAGACATCAACCCGACCTACACCTACTGACACCCCCGCTGGGGGCCGGGGTCACTTCTCTACGGTGAAGTCACACGGAGACCGGTGCGCCCTTTTCTGTGAAAAACCGCAAATTTCATAGGCCGGGGGTCAGAGGATTAACGGCGCAAAATGAAACAGGAAAATGTACAGGCATCGGAGCTTCGGTTTCGGTGCCATTCTTTTTCCCCGAAATGAACCAAAGTGTGTGAAACTTCTCGAAAACAGGGAGCTTTCGCACATTTTAGCTTGTTCCGGGAGGAGCGAGGGCGAGCGAAAATCGGCCGCCGCAACAACAATTCAACCGGGCGGGACAGGGCCGATTTCCACTTCGCCGCTTTTCGTATGAATTATGAGATTTTTCTAAGAAACCGCCGAGGAAACGGCGAAAAATGAGAGTGAGGTGAGGGCGGATGGAAGATTATACATCTGAGATGATCAAGGACATGGCTTTTTCCTTCTGCCCTCAGTGCGGTACAGCCATTGTGCCGAATCATAAAGGCAGACCGAGAAAGTTCTGCTCACCGGAATGCCGGTCAAGGTGGAACAACACCCACCCAAAGCCGGAAAACTGGAGAACAGTGCGGTCAAAGATCTGTCCGGTGTGCGGCAGGGAGTTTTCCTACCGGCATCAGTACGGATTGGAACGGAAATATTGCAGTCGGGCTTGTGCCAACCGGGGCAGGAAGAAGGAGGCGAACAGGAGTGAGTAAGAAAATTATCGGTGTGTATCCGATGTTCAACACCGGGGGTATCTGTGTACATGCGATTGACGATGCGGAAGATAAGGTCTTGGCATCTGTGAATGGGGAAAACCCGGAATGGTGCGAGATGGCTGAACAGCCGCAGGAAGATGGAGATGAAATGGAGTCGGGCTTTTTGTTCGGCTCCTTTTTCGTGCCGTTTTCAGGGGTCATTCGCATGGGAATCTGAATTAGGAGGAACCTACATGAAAGCGACTGCTGAACTGAAGATGCTGCCGGTGTCCGCACTCAAGCCGGCTGCATACAATCCCCGGAAAAAGCTGAAGCCGGGGGATAAAGAGTACGAGAAAATCAAGAACTCCATTACGGAGTTCGGCTTCGCAGATCCTTTGGTGGTCAATGCCGACATGACGATCATCGGCGGCCATCAGAGACTGACTGTTGCAATGGAACTGGGATACACAGAAGTGCCTTGTGCGGTGGTGGACATCGACAAGACCAGGGAGAAGGCCCTGAACATCGCACTCAACAAGATCACGGGTGCATGGGATGATTCCCTGCTGGCTGATCTTTTGAAGGACATTGAGGATTCCAACTTCGATCTTGGAAAGACCGGTTTTGAACCGCCGGAGATCGAGACGCTGTTCAACAAGGTCCACAGCAAAGAGGTCAAGGAAGATGATTTCGATGTGGAATCGGAGCTGAAGCAGCCGTGCTTCTCTAAAGAGGGCGACCTCTGGCATCTGGGTAAGCACATCGTTCTGTGCGGCGATTCCACCAAGCCAGAATGCTACGATACCCTGATGGACGGCACCAAGGCAAATCTGGTACTTTCCGATCCCCCTTATAACGTGGATGTGGAAGAAACGGCTGGCAAGATCCTGAACGACAACATGGGTGATTCGGAATTCTACCAGTTCCTGCTGGCAGCGTTCCAGCAGATGCACGGTCATCTGGCAGACGACGGCTCCATCTACATCTTCCATGCAGATACGGAAGGGCTGAACTTTAGAAAGGCATTCAAGGATGCCGGGTTCTACCTGTCCGGGTGCTGTATCTGGAAGAAGAATGCGCTGGTGCTGGGCCGCAGTCCTTACCAGTGGCAGCACGAGCCGTGTCTCTTCGGCTGGAAGCAGAAGGGGAAGCACCAGTGGTATTCCGACCGCAAGCAGACGACCATCTGGGAGTATGACCGGCCGAAGTCCAACAAGGACCATCCGACCATGAAGCCCATCGGCCTGATGAGCTATCCGATCCGAAATTCCACCATGACCAACGGCATCGTGCTCGATCCGTTCCTTGGCAGCGGTTCTACCCTGATCGCCTGCGAAGAAACCGACCGTGTGTGCCGAGGCATCGAGCTAGACCCGAAGTTCGTGGATGTGATCGTGAAGCGTTATATCGAACACAGCGAGGGTCACTACGATGATGTGTATGTCATCCGTGACAGTCAGAAGCTGAAGTTCGAGGAAGTGGCGACCTTCGAGTCGGAAAGGGAGGCCACTGATGGAGAATAAACAGCTGACCCTCGGCAGCCTCTTTGATGGCTCCGGGGGCTTTCCATTGGGCGGACTTTTGACCGGGCAGATCACTCCGCTGTGGAGCAGCGAGGTGGAGCCCTTTGCCATCCGGGTCACGACCAAGCGCCTGCCGTGGGTGAAGCATTACGGTGATGTGTCTGCCATCAGCGGTGCAGACCTACCTCCTGTAGACATCATCACTTTTGGCAGTCCCTGTCAGGATATGTCCATCGCGGGTAAGCGGGACGGTCTGGATGGTTCACGGTCCAGCCTGTTTTACGAAGCAATCCGAATCGTGAAGGAAATGAGGTGTAAGACCAATGGAGAAAAACCAAGATTTATCGTGTGGGAGAATGTGCCAGGGGCCTTCTCCTCAAACAAAGGACTGGACTTCAAGGCAGTCCTCGAAGCCGTCATCGGTGTTAAAGAACCGTCCGCCTCGGTGCCTGCGCCTGAGAAGAAAGGATGGCCCGACGCTGACTACTACGTGGGAGACGGATGGAGCGTCGCGTATCGAGTTTTTGATGCACAATGGTGGGGCGTTCCCCAAAGAAGAAAACGTATCTACCTTGTCGCAGATTTTGCAGACCAGAGTGCCCCAAAGGTATTATTTGAGTCCGAAGGCGTGTCTCGGTATTCTGCGGAGGGCTTCCGTGCGTGGCAAAGAGCTGCCGCCGGTGCTGAAAGCGGCGCTGGAGAGACAAGCTGCAGTGGAGCAGGAGGACGGCTCTGTCTGAACGATCAGGGCGGAGAGAGGATGGATGTGACGGAAGAGGTGACAGCCACCCTCCGTGCGGAGGCACATCATCCGCCGTGTGTTATGGAAGCCGCTGGTTTCTGTACCGAGCATTCCGCAAATGCCAGAAGCATTGGATACGAAGAGGAACGGTCACCGACCCTCCGGGCTGGTGTCGTGCCGGCCGCCATCGCACTGGAAAATCATCCTGCGGACAGCCGGGTGAAGATTTCCGAGGACGGTAAGGTACAGACACTGACAAGCCGGTGTGGTACGGGTGGCGGTAATGTCCCGATGGTCATGGACACTGTTGAAAATTCAGTGGAAAGCCCGGTGAAAGAAGTTGAAAACTCTCCGGCGGTCACATTGAAGATCCGTTCCGGGTGTGAAGGCGGTGGCAAGGGCGCTATCTGGCAGGAAGAAAAGTCAGCTACCATCGGCTGCAACAACGACCAGACACTGTTCGTTCCGAAATGCTACGGTGTTTGCTCTAAAGCCAGCCACTCCATGATGTCCGATAATCCGCATAGCGGCTTCTATGAAGCGGAGACCTCCCGGACACTAGACCGCAGTGGTGGAGATCCGACCTGCAATCAGGGCGGTATCTGCGTGGTAGAGCCGGTCGCCTTTACCCAGAACCAGAGGGATGAAGTCCGGAATCTTGGAGAAAAGTCAGCGGCACTTGAAGCAGAGCCGGGGATGAAGCAGCAGACCTTCGTCCTGCAGGGCAACATGATCGGCCGCAAGGATGAGAACGGTCCGAAAGGGGATGGCGTCAATGAGGATGTCTGCTTCACCTTGGACGCGACAGACCGCCATGCAGTCTGCGCACCGGAGGATGTGTATGCCATGACCACCGGCTCCTATATGCAGGTGGCAAAAGAGGTCGCACCGACTTTGATGGCACGGGATTACAAAGACCCGACCACCATCGCACCGGTGCCGCATCTGAACGAGGGTGTCATGGGAACGGTGGCAACCGGGGCACATCCCAGCGGCTTCAACGGGCAGGATGCTTTCAATGACCGTCTGGTTATTGATAATCCAGAAGTACAGCCCACGCCAGTGACCTATACCGTCCGCCGCCTGACACCGACCGAGTGTGCCAGACTACAGGGCTTCCCGGACTGGTGGTGCAGGGATCTTGGAACGGAAAACCCGACCGGGGAAGAGCTGGCATTCTGGGCGGATGTGTTTGAAGCGCACCGCAAGATCGTGACCCATGCCAAGAAGCCGAAAACGGAGAAGCAGATCCGGAAATGGCTGGCTGACCCGTATACGGATTCGGCAGAGTACCGTATCTGGGGCAACGGCATATGCTTAGCCAACGCATTTTTTGTTCTGGCCGGCATTGCATGGTGCGCAGGTCTGGAAGAATAAACTGGCCCGCTATATTACTAGGTAGAAAGCGATCTGGTGATATGGTGGGCTTACATATTGGTCCTATTTACACAACAGATTTCGCAGTCCCTTGTGTAATTAGTCGAACATGAAGAATATCGGGAAATGGCCTTGCTATTTGACCGGTTCAGAGTGATATATGTGCTACCGAAAAAAACATCGGGACGTACAAAGACAAAAAACGAAAGGGGCAATGAATTATGTTGAAATTTGAATTGAACATAGCCGACCGCAAGACACTTGCAAATCGCATGGAGGAGCTGACGGGCATCCATCCTTACTACACCAGAGCGCCGCTGTATGCTTATGACATCGGCAACTACACCATCGACCGGGACGGCAATCTTCTGGTCGAACCGGAGAATGCAGATGCCGAGCTGCTGACGACCCTGTTGAATGAGGGGTTGATCCGCGGCGGCGAGAGCATTGAGAGCACGGATGACCAGCCGGAAAACACAGAGCCGACTGAAAATTTGGCAGATGAGCCTTTGACCGAAGAGGAGCCGGATGATACGGCAGAGGATGGTGCAACAGAGGATGAGCCGGATGCAGAGGAATCGGAAAGCGAAGAGCAGCCGGAAGCAGAAGACCAGCCGGAAGAAGTACCGCTGGATCTGGAACTTGCCTTCCCAACCAGCCAGCATAACGGAGTGAGCCTTCGCAATCTGGTCAACCTAATCTACAGCAGGGGGCGACTCATCAGCAAGGCAACGGGCGGGCACTTCCATGTGGAAACCGACCTGGTCGAAACACTGCGGGATGACAGCTGCACCTATACGGTGCCAAACTTCATCGAGACACTTAAGGGTTACGAAGCACAGTGTGGAACTGCGATGGAAGGTCTGGTGATCACAGAAGAAAAGGTTTCCTTCACAGGATTCCCGACGGCTTCCGACTATGATCACCTGACGGCTTTTGGTCACCTTGCCATCCTTATGAACCAGCAGGCGATCAGCCAGAAGCGCATCCAGGCAAAGGATGTCAACGATGAGAATGAGAAATACGCACTCCGCACATGGCTTCTGCGGCTGGGCATGAATGGCCCGGACTTCAAGGAAACCCGCAAGATTCTCATGGAGAACCTTTCCGGCCATGCGGCTTTCCGCACGGATGAGGAAGCACAGAAGTTTCTTGCAAAGGAAAAGGCAAAACGGGATGCCCTGAAAGCCGCGAAACTGGCGGCACAGAACGGCGATCCTGCCACAGGGGAAACGGTCGAACAGGAAGAAAACCAGCCGACACAGCCCGACTGTGGGGCAGACACGGCGCAGATGCTGGAGGCGGGAGCGTAAGCTCCCAAGCCCCTAATGGGGGCCGGAAAATATGCGAGACCCTCTTCTATTGTAACGATATTAACTCTGAAAATGTACATTATCAAGCGGATAAACTGCAGAAATGTACACGATCATTCTGCCTTATATTTGTCGAATATATGTTCTTTTATATCCTTGCTATTATCCGCACCTGACGGTAATATGCACATACCGAAAGGGAAAACAAGGAAAAAACAAAGGAGAACATACCATGAACGATAAAACAAGAGAGCAGATTGAAGCCATGAAGAACCAGACCATCGGAGTTGAAATCGAGATGAACAACATCACCAGAGAAAAAGCGGCAAGAAAGGTTGCCGAGTACTTCGGAACCAGAGCATGGAACGCCGCCAGCGAGTACGGATATTACAGCTGGGCTTGCAAAGACCAGCAGGGCAGGGTTTGGAAATTCCAGAGGGATGTGAGCATCTACGGACCGGACGCAGAAAAATGCGAACTGGTCACCCCGATCCTCACCTACGACGATATCGAAACCTTGCAGGAAATCATCCGACTGCTCCGCAAGGCAGGCGCAAAGAGCAGCCCAAGCCGCGGATGCGGGGTCCACATCCACATCGGCAAAGGCGACCACACCGCAAAGACCATCCGCAACCTTGTGAACATCATGGCAGCGCACGAACAGCAGATCGGTAGAGCCATCCGGATCGACGCAGGGCGCACCGGACAATACTGCCGGGTAGTCGACCACCGCTTCCTCGACCGGCTGAACCGCGAGAAGCCGACCAACATGCGCAAGCTGGAAGACATCTGGTACGAAGGCAACGGTTCCAGCTGGGAAAACCGGAATGCTCACTACAATTCAAGCCGGTACCATATGCTGAACCTTCATGCCACCTTCACAAAAGGGACCATTGAATTCCGCCTTTTTCAATTCGCTGACCCAGCGGACGGCAAGCGCAACGGGCTGCACGCCGGTGAGATGAAAGCCTACATCCAGCTTTGCCTCGCAATGAGCCAGCTTGCCAAGATGGTCAGGACGGCAAGCCCAAAGCCCCAGCAGACCGACAACGAAAAGTACGCGATGCGGTGCTGGATGCTGAGGCTGGGATTCATCGGGGATGAATTTGCAACGGCAAGGGAGATCCTTCTGCGGAACATGGAGGGCAACGCATCCTGGCGGAACAAATAAGCCGGGATGCACGGGCACCTTTTGGGCGGGCAACCGCCCTTGAGGTGGTAGAAGGAGGTGCAGGTTTATGAAAAGCACGTTAAAAAATGAAAGCACACCGGGCGGCAGGACCTTTAAGGTGACCATCACCGAGACCTACCAGAGAACGGTGACCATTTATGAATCCGAAATGAAAGAGGCGACCGTGGAAGAAGCCCAGCGAGTGGCAGAGGACTGGTGGCAGGACAGCCAGATTGAGCTTGGGACAGATGATTTCCAGGGCGTGGAATTCACTGGCAGGGAGGACGGTGAGGCGGATGTTTGAATTGATCAGCCGAAGCCCATCCAGATATTACCTTGCCTACGGAAGCAACCTTGACATGGAGCGGATGGGAAAGAGATGCCCTTACGCTGTGGTGGTCGGCACGACCGAGATCATGGGCTACCGGCTCCTGTTCAAAAAGAGCAAGACCGGCTGCTATGCCACCATCGAGCAGGACGCCAATGAAAGCGTACCGGCAGTGGTTTGGAAGCTCTCGGAATATGATGAGCTCCTGCTGGACCGGTACGAGGGCTGCCCAAGATACTACTACAAGAAACAGTTCCAGCTTCCGGTCTGGAACCTGAACGGGAACCGCATGAAAAAGGCAAAGCCATGCATCGCTTATGTGATGCACGAGGATCGGCGGCTTGGCTGCCCGGATGTCGAGTATTTTGAATTACTGCACGGCGGATACAGCGACTGGGAATTTCCGCTGGACACACTGAAGCGTGGACTGGCAGCCAGTATCGGAAGGGCGGAAGCTGTCCGGTATCTGAAGAAGCAGCAGATGATGTAAGAGTACACGATCAAAAGCAAAAAACATTGTGCAGTATATGATGCTTATCGGCCTTGATAAATCAGGGCAGAAGAGTGATATATACCATACCGCCAGACAAGAGCGGAGAAAACCGAAGGGAGAGATTCAAATGAAGAACAAGAAATATTACATCGCCTACGGCAGCAACCTGTCGGTGGAGCAGATGGCATACCGGTGTCCGGATGCAAAAATTGCAGGGCAGGCGGTGCTGGCCGGCTGGGAGCTTTTGTTCCGCGGCTGCGCCACCATCGCACCGAACCCGAAGAAGAACACGCCGGTTCTGGTGTGGGAAATCTCGGAAAGGGACGAAGGAAACCTCGACCTCTATGAGGGCTACCCGAACTACTACCGCAAGGAAGACCTGAACATCGAACTGCTCCGGGAAGGGGCAGAGCCGGAGATGGTGACCGCAATGGTCTACATCATGGAGAACGACTTCGGACACCGCGCACCGAGCCGGTATTACTACAAAGTCCTGCATGACGGATACAAGGCATTCCACTTCCCGATGCACATCCTCGAAGGTGCGCTGAAGGAATGCATGGATAAGGATGCCGCCCAGAAGATGATCGAGGAGGTGCAGGCATGAATTTCGCAGATCAGAAAACGGTCGAGAAGTTGAGAAAGGAGTTCCCGGTCGGATGCCGGATCGTCCTCGATGAGATGGATGACAGGCAGGCACCGCCCATCGGAACGCAGGGAACCTGCAACGGGGTCGATGATGCCGGAAACATTTTAGTGAGCTGGGATACCGGAAGTCATCTGAACGTTGCCTACGGTGCGGACAGTTGCCACCGTGTGGCTTCGGAAGCCGAAATCAAGGTGTCGCTCGAACGCCTTGGTAAAACGCGACAGACCGGCCCACGTTGCCCCAGGTGCGGAGCAAAGCCCGACTGCTATGACCATCAGCAGCAGGCACTCAGCCGAAGGGCGGCCATCCAGATCTGCAACCGCTGCGGAACGGAGGAAGCATTAGAGGACATTGCATGGGGCGGACAGCAGAAGATGCATCTTGCAGACTGGGCAATCGTGAAAGGAGGCTGGGTCGAATGAAGGTTCTTCTGATCAAACCGATGGAGCATCCGCAGGTGGTGGACATTGAAAACTCCCTGAAAGAGTTCTACCGCATCCTCGACTGCGACTGTATCACAGCCACCTACCCGTGGGAAGAACGCGCCGCCCTGGTCACCGATGACAACGGGCTGTTCACTGAGAAGTCATTCAGCAGATACATCCCGGAACTGGAGCAGCCCATCAAGGGGAACTTCTTCATCTGCGGATTGGGCGAGGAAGATTTCGCAGAGCTGCCCCAGGACCTCATCCAGAAATTCAGGGAACGCTTCTGGGTGCCGGAGGCATTCGTCAGCATGTTCGGGCAGCTGGCAGTCATCCAGATGGATGACGGAACGAAGCCGGAATAAGATACTATCTATCGCAACATCAAAGAATATGTTATAATATGGACAAGGTACACACGATGGACATCTTCCGCAGGGATTGATTAAAACAGACGACTTGAGAAGCATGCCCGTGACGGCACGGATATTTGAAATGAATGGGATGCACGACGGAAAAACGAATGGAGGCGCGAAGAAATGGAACCCAAATGGCAGCGAATCAGCTTTATGCCCGCCACGCCGCTGGGCGAGGACGGACGGCGTGTGACAGGCAGCGCGGCGCACATTGCGCTATCCCGAAGGGCGGCAGCCGAAGGCATGGTGCTGCTCAAAAACGAAAACGAAACGCTGCCGCTGAAACGCGGCAGCCACGTGGCGGTTTTCGGCAAGGCACAGGCGGACTATGTCAAGGGCGGCGGTGGAAGCGGAGACACGACGGTGGCCTACGTCCGCTCGCTGGCGCAGGGGCTCCGCATGAAGCAGGACGAGGGCAAAATCGAAATTTTTGAGCCGCTGGAACGCTTTTATGCCGAGAACGTCAAGGCGCAGTACGCCGCAGGCGCAACGCCGGGAAAGACCAGAGAACCGATTCTGGATGACACGCTGGTTCGGCAGGCGCGCGCGTTCACCGATACCGCCGTCATCACGATCTGCCGCTTTTCCGGCGAGGATTATGACCGCACGGGACAGCCGCACGACGGCGATTATTTCCTCTCATTCGAGGAAGAGCACATGGTCAAAAAGGTGCTCGCGGCGTTCCCGCGCGTGGCCGTGGTGCTCAACACGGGCGGCATGATGGATACGCTCTGGTTTAAGGACAACCCTGCCGTCGGCGCGGCGCTGCTGGCCTGGCAGGGTGGCATGGAGGGCGGATTGGCGGCGGCGGATCTGCTGGTCGGCGACGTCTGCCCGTCCGGCCATCTGACGGACACGTTCGCGTCGTCGTTCGCGGCCTATCCGTCCTCAGCCAATTTTGCGGAATCCAGAATGTACGTGGAATATCAGGAGGATGTGTTCGTCGGCTATCGCTACTTTGAAACGATTCCCGGCGCGGCGGACGAGGTATGCTATCCGTTCGGATATGGCCTGAGCTACACGACGTTCGCGTTGCGCGACATCGCCGGCGGCCTGAACGACGCGGGAGAGATCGAGCTCCGCGCAACGGTTCACAACACGGGAACATGCGCGGGCAAATACGTCTTGCAGGCGTATGTCAATCCGCCGAAGGGGCGGATGGCCAAGCCTGCGACGGCGCTTGTCGGCTTTGCCAAGACGCGCCTGCTCGAACCGGGCGAGAGCGAAACGCTGACGATTGCGTTTGCGCCGTATGCGTTTGCCGCCTACGACGACGAGGGCGTGATTCAAAAATCGGCGTATGTGCTGGAAAAAGGCGAATACCGCTTCCGTTTGGGCGAAAATGTCCGGGAGACGGCGGACGTCGCGTATCGCTATGCGCTGGAAAGCGATGTGATTTTGGCGCAGCTTTCGGAGAAGTGCGCGCCGAAGCAGCTGCATCGCCGTATGCTGGCCGACGGCAGCTACCGCGTGCTTTCCTGCGCGCCGGAAACGCCGCGCGAGGACTGGCGCAAGCTGGAGGGCATCCCGGACGAGGGGCAGTATCCGCTGGAAATCCCGGATCAGATTCCGGGCTGCGCATGGATTCCGCCGATCAAGCCGCAGTTGATCGAGGTGGCAAACGGCGAATTGACGCTGGAGGAATGGATGAGCCTGCTCAGCGACGAGGACATGGTGCGGCTGCTGGGCGGACAGCCGAACCGCGGCGTAGCGAATACGTTCGGCTTCGGCAATCTGCCGACCTACGGCGTGCCGAACGTGATGACGGCGGACGGCCCGGCGGGTCTGCGCATTAAGCCGGAATGCGGCGTAACGACGACGGCCTTCCCGTGTGCGACGCTGCTGGCCTGTACGTGGAACACGGGGATCGTGCGCGAGATCGGCGCGGCGGGCGCGAGGGAAGTGCACGAAAACGGCGTCGGCGTGTGGCTGACCCCGGCGATCAACATCCATCGAACGCCGCTCTGCGGGCGCAACTTTGAGTATTATTCGGAAGATCCGCTCGTCGCGGGCGAGATGGCCGCGGCGATGGTTGAGGGCATCCAGAGTGAGGGCGTCGGCGCGTCACTTAAGCATTTCGCCTGCAACAACAAGGAGACAAACCGCAAGGACTCGGATTCCCGCGTGTCCGAGCGCGCGCTGCGCGAAATCTACCTCAAGGGCTTTGAAATCTGCGTGAAGAAGGCGCAGCCGCTGACGGTGATGAGCAGCTATAACCTGCTCAACGGCCTGTGGGCGAGCCAAAACCGCGAGCTGCTGACGGATATCCTGCGCGGCGAATGGGGCTTTGAAGGTATGGTGACGACGGATTGGTACACCCATGCGCCGCAATATACCGAAATCGCGGCGGGCAACGATGTGAAAATGGGCTGCGGCGATCCGGCGCATACACTGAAAATGATGCGGGAAGGCAAACTAAGCCGCGAAGACGTGAAGATCAGCGTGAAGAGACTGCTGGAAATGATTTTGAAGCTGGCGTGACAATGACGAGCCGTCCTTTCCTTTGAAGGGGAGAGGACGGCTTTTTCAATCAGGTTTTTTTCCCAGTCCTCAAACGACCGCAAGGCTGTTTTTTCGTCTTCTTTTTGGAATTGAACAGCGGAAGATTTTTGTCGGACGCGCTCGAAAAAGATAGGGATACGTTGACAGATAAAATAAATAACGGTATAATAACCATGGATAAAAAGGTAGAAGATGCCTTTGCATTTCGCATGAAAACATTTGAAAAAATGAGAAGCGTGTCTGCCTGATTAAATGCATGAAAAAGGGGAAGGTCTGATGAAGGGAATTATTCTGGCGGGCGGTTCTGGTACGCGCCTGTATCCGCTGACCAAGGTGACGAGTAAGCAGCTGCTCCCGATTTACGATAAGCCGATGATTTACTATCCGATGTCGGTTCTGATGAACGCGGGCATTCGGGATATTTTGATTATTTCGACGCCGCAGGATACGCCGCGCTTTGAGAGCCTGCTGGGAGACGGACGGCAGTTCGGCGTGAATTTGACGTATGCTGTTCAGCCTTCGCCGGACGGATTGGCGCAGGCGTTCATCATCGGCGAGGCGTTCATCGGCGGCGATACGGTTGCGATGGTGCTGGGCGATAACATTTTTGCGGGGCATGGTCTCAACGAGCGCCTGAAGGCGGCGGTTCGGAATGCCGAGGCGGGCAAAGGAGCCACCGTTTTCGGGTATTATGTGGACGACCCGGAGCGATTCGGCATCGTGGAATTTGACCGGGACGGCAAGGCGGTATCCATCGAGGAAAAGCCGGAACATCCCAAGAGCAACTACTGCGTGACGGGGTTGTATTTCTACGATAACCGCGTGGTGGAGTATGCCAAGCACTTGAAGCCCTCGAAGCGGGGCGAGCTGGAGATCACCGATTTGAACCGCATTTATCTGGAACAGGGTGAACTCAACGTGGAGCTGCTGGGGCAGGGCTTTACATGGCTGGATACCGGCACGCACGAAAGTCTGGTGGATGCGACAAACTTTGTCAAGACGATGGAACAGCACCAGCACCGCAAGATCGCCTGTCTGGAGGAAATCGCGTATCTGAACGGATGGATTACGCGGGAAGAAGTGCTGGAGATTTACGAGGTTCTAAAGAAGAATCAGTATGGCCAGTATCTGAAGGACGTGCTGGACGGAAAATACATCGATGCGATTGGAGAAAACAGATGAAAACGTATTTGATCACCGGCTGCGCGGGTTTTATCGGCTCGAACTTCGTATATTACATGCTCAAAAAGCACGACGACATCCTCTTGGTCAATCTGGACAAGCTGACGTATGCCGGCAATCTGGAGAACCTGAAGGGCGTGGAAGGGGATAAGCGCCACATCTTTGTGCAGGGCGATATCTGCGACAAGGAATTGGTGACGGCGCTGTTTGAAAAATACGACTTTGACTGCGTCATCAACTTTGCGGCGGAGTCTCACGTGGATCGTTCGATTGCGAACCCGGAAATCTTTGTGCAAACGAATGTCATGGGCACGGTGAACCTGCTCCAGTGCGCCAAGGAGGCGTGGTATCAGCCGGAAACCAAGCGCTGGAAGGCGGGTAAGAAATATTTGCAGGTGTCCACCGATGAGGTCTACGGCGCGCTGGGCGCGGAAGGATATTTCATGGAGACGACGCCCATCAATCCGCACAGCCCGTACTCGGCTTCGAAGGCGAGCGCGGATCACTTTGTTCAGGCGTTCCACGACACCTACGGCATGCCGGTCAACATCACCCGCTGCTCCAACAACTACGGCCCGTATCAGTTTCCGGAGAAGCTGATCCCGCTGATGATCAATAACGTCAAGCATCACAAGCAGCTCCCGGTTTACGGAGACGGCATGCAGGTGCGCGACTGGCTGTATGTCGAGGATCATTGCAAGGCGATCGACATGGTGGCTGAGGGCGGCAGAAGCGGAGAGGTTTACAACGTGGGCGGCCACAACGAACGCCCGAACATCTTCATCGTGAAGACCATCATCGAGCAACTCCACGAGCGTTTGCAGGACGAAGGAATCTCCGAGGCGCTGATTCGGCATGTGGAGGATCGCCTCGGCCACGACCGGCGCTATGGCATCGACCCGACCAAGATCAAAAACGATCTGGGCTGGTATCCGGAGACGCCGTTTGAAAAGGGCATTGTGCTGACCATCGACTGGTATTTGGAACACGAGGAATGGATGAAGAACGTCACCTCGGGCAACTACCAGAAGTACTACGAAGAGATGTACAAGGCGAAAGCCGAGGTCAGGGCATGAAGTTTTTTGTGACGGGCGTTGGCGGCCAGCTTGGCCACGACGTGATGAACGAGCTGATTGGGCGCGGCCATGAAGGCGTCGGATCGGACATTCAGGAAAGCTATGGCGGCGTGGCGGACGGCTCCGCGGTGACGAAGGCGCCGTATGTGGCGCTGGATATCACCGACAGAGCCGCTGTAGAGCGGGTCATCACGGACGTAAAGCCGGACGCTGTGATCCACTGCGCGGCGTGGACGGCGGTGGATCTGGCGGAGGACCCCGAAAAGGCGGAGAAGGTGCGCGCGATCAATGTGGGCGGCACGCAGAATATTGCGGATGCCTGCAAAAAGCTCGGCTGCAAGATGACATACATCAGCACGGATTACGTATTTGACGGACAGGGGACCGAACCGTGGCAGCCGGATTGCAGAGATTACAGGCCGCTGAACGTCTATGGGCAGACCAAGCTCGAAGGCGAGCTGGCGGTCAGCCAGACGCTTGAGAAGTATTTCATCGTCCGCATCGCGTGGGCATTCGGCCTAAATGGGAAGAATTTCATCAGGACGATGCTGGATGTCGGGAAGACCCACGACACGGTTCGCGTGATTAACGATCAGATCGGCACGCCGACGTACACATACGATCTGGCGCGGCTGCTGATTGATATGAATGAAACCGAAAAATACGGCTATTACCATGCGACCAACGAGGGCGGCTACATCAGCTGGTATGACTTTACGAAGGAAATCTACCGTCAGGCGGGGTATGCCACGCAGGTGGTGCCGGTTACGACGGCGGAATATGGCCTGAGCAGGGCGGCGCGGCCGTTTAACAGCCGACTGGATAAGCGCAAGCTGGTGGAGGCGGGCTTTACGCCGCTTCCGACCTGGCAGGATGCGCTGAGCCGTTATCTGAAGGAAATCGAAAAGTAAACGGGAGATTCGTTAAATGGGTCAGATACGAGTTGAGAAAAACGTGGGCGGAATAGAGGGGCTTTGCGTGATAACGCCCGCCGTTCACGGCGATGCGCGCGGCTATTTTATGGAGACCTACAGTGAGCGGGATATGCGGGAGGCGGGAATTGACGTCCACTTTGTGCAGGACAATCAATCCATGTCCGTCAGGGGCGTGCTGCGCGGCCTGCACTTCCAGAAGCAGTATCCGCAGACGAAGCTGGTTCGCGTGGTGCGCGGCGCTGTATTTGATGTGGCGGTGGATTTGAGAGCGAAATCCGAAACATATGGAAAATGGTATGGCGTGACGCTGTCGGCGGAAAACAAAAAGCAGTTCTTGATTCCGAAGGGATTTGCGCACGGCTTCCTCGTCCTGAGCGACGAAGCGGAATTCTGTTATAAGTGCGATGACTTTTATTATCCCAATGATGAGGGCGGCTTGGCTTGGAATGACCCGGAGATTGGTGTTGAGTGGCCGGATGTAAAGGGCGAATATAAGGGAAATGCGTCTGCCGAGGGATACACGCTCGGAGAGGACGCGGTGCTGAATCTGAGCGAGAAGGATCAGAAGTGGCTGGGGATGAAAGAGACGTTCAAATTCTGAGCAAGGCATTCGAAAAAGAAAAGCGATGCCAAACAAAGGAAGAAGAACCCCGAACGGGTGTTTGGGGTGAAGCGGTGAGCATACGCGGCTGTCAGCATAGAGTGACGACGACGGTTTGGAAATTGCTGCGTTGCCTTCTGAGTATCATCATAAATTGTACTGTTTAAATTTGAAAATGATGTAAAGAAGCAAAAAAATAAAAGAACCTGACTATTATCGATAAGATAACACCCGAAGATGGTGCATGATTAAACGGAGGAAAAAGATGATTCATTTCAATGTTCCGCCTTTTGTAGGCACGGAATTTAAGTATATGCATGAAGCGGTTGAAAATCACAAAATTTGCGGAGACGGACCGTTCACCAAAAAGTGCGATGAATGGCTGGAGAATAGATTTAAGGCTGAACGAGTTATGCTGACGACAAGCGGCTCAACGGCACTGGATATGGCTGCTCTGCTTTGTGGTATCAAACCGGGTGATGAAGTGATTTTGCCCAGTTTTACATTTTCCAGCACTGCCAATTCTTTTGTTTTGGCCGGAGCTACGCTTGTGTTTGTCGATATTCGCCCGGATACGATGAACATAGATGAAACGAAAATCGAAGCTGCTATCACTGAAAAAACAAAAGTCATCTGTCCTGTTCACTATGCGGGCGTAGCCTGTGAGATGGATGCCATTATGGATATCGCAAAGCGGCATCAATTAATGGTTGTGGAAGATGCGGCGCAGGGGGTTATGAGCACCTATAAAGGCAAGGCATTGGGCACAATTGGCGATTTTGGGTGCTACTCCTTCCACGAAACAAAGAACTATTCAATGGGAGAGGGCGGCGCAATCGTTATCAATAACCCTGCATATATTGAAAAGGCTGAAATCCTGCGTGAAAAAGGCACAAACCGTTCGAAGTTTTTCCGGGGACAGGTAGCAAAGTACAACTGGGTCGATTTTGGCGACAGCTACTTACAGAGCGATTTGAATGCAGCTTATCTTTGGGCGCAGTTGGAAGTGGCTGATGAAATTAACGAGAACCGGCTTGCTTCGTGGAATCGCTATTATGAGGCGTTCAAACCGCTGGCTGACAAGGGAATTTTGGAACTTCCGACAGTTCCGGCGGGCTGCGTGCATAATGCGCACATGTTTTATCTGAAATGCAAAGATCTGGAGACACGGCAGGCATATATACAATTTATGAAGGAAAACGATATCCTGTGTGTGTTCCATTATGTACCGCTGCATAGTGCTCCGGCTGGCCTGAAGTTCGGACGTTTCGCAGGAGAGGATGAGCATACGACGCCTGACAGCGATAGGCTGGTGCGTCTGCCCATGTATTATAACCTTGCAGAAGAGGATATCCAGAAGGTGATTGATAAGACGTTGGAATTTTTTGAGCAAAGGGATGGCGGTAAATGAAACCCATGAGAGCAGCAATCATTGTTGGGAAGATGGATTCTGGCGGAAAAAAGAATCTGATCATGGAATACTATCGGCATATTGATCGGGACAAAATTCAATTTGATTTTATATGTGATTCTGATTCACAGGCGATTCCAGAGCAGGAGATTACAAATCTGGGAGGGCGAGTTTATAGGATCACACCTTATCAACATATTTTTCAGAATATGACCGATATGATGCGCATCTTTAAGCAAAATCAATATAAGGTTGTCCATGCTTATAATAGCACGATGAATCTTTTTCCTATGGCCGTTGCGAAACATTGCAAGGTTCCGGTGAGAATATCGGAAAGTCTATCCATGGCACATGAGGACGACTGGAAAACGATTCTTAAAAAGATGCTGCGTCCTATGTCAAAGTGGTTTGCCAATTACTATATGTCCTGCGGAGTTGATTGTGGCCGCTGGCAGTTTGGCAATAAGCTGTTTGATGCCGGAAAAGTGGATGTGTTCAAGACGGCAATCAACACCGAATTCAATTCGTATGATCCGGCAGTCCGCGAAAAGACAAGAGCAGAATATGGTTGGAGCGATAAAACTGTAATTGGTCATATCGGACGTTTTACAGAACAAAAAAATTCTGTTCGGATGATTGAAATCTTTGGGGCGGTCGCAAAAAAAGAATCAAATGCGATTCTATGTTTGATTGGCGATGGAGATCTCAAAGAGGACATGATGAAAAAAATCGATGAGTTGGGAATTAAAAAACAGGTTGCCTATTTAGGGCGAAGAGAGGACATCCAGCAGTTTTACAATGCAATGGATTGCTTTTTGCTTCCTTCCCTCTATGAGGGACTTCCGGTTGTTGGGCTTGAAGCGCAGAGCTGCGGTTTGCCAATGTTCTTTTCAACGGAGGTAACGAGGGAAGCCAATGCATGTGAGCTTGGCCACTTTATTGCGCTTGACGATGGCAACGATGTATGGGCGGAGCAAATTCTAAAGGCTTGCAAAGAAAATATGCCTGTCAGAAGGAGCCACGCAAAAGAAGTTGCTGCCGCGGGTTTTGACAGTGCATCGGAAGCGCCGCGAATGCAGAAGTATTACTTGGAAGCAGTAGAAAAGGAAACAAAATGATTAGCGTAATCGTACCTGTATATAAGGTGGAAGAATATCTGGATAAATGTGTCCAAAGTATTCTGGCACAGACATACAGAGATTTTGAAATTCTACTGGTGGATGACGGATCGCCAGACAATTGTCCACAATTGTGTGATCGTTACGCACAAAAGTACGATTGTATTAGGGCGTTGCACAAAAGCAATGGCGGATTATCTGATGCAAGAAACTTTGGAATTAAGTACGCAAGGGGAAATGACGTTACATTTATTGATAGCGATGATTTTATCGCACCGGATTATTTGGAAGTACTTGTTCAATTAAAGGAAAAATATCAGGCAGATATTGCAGTGACAGGTATTTGTAAATATAGTTCGTTCAATGAAATTACGGAAAAAAGAGATGAAGCTCAGGAGTTCTGCTATACAGGGATAAAAGCGTTAGAAAAAATGCTGTACCAAGACACATTGGACACCAGTGCTTGTGCAATGCTGCTGCCCACGTCTATTGCCAGAGAATATCAGTTTCCGGTAGGAAAATACCATGAGGACGAGTTTACTACATATAAATACTATTCATCGGTAAGGCGTGTAAGCGTTACGACACGAAAACAGTACTTCTATCTGCAAAGAGAAGGCAGCATTATGCATGTTTTTGGTCAGGGCTCTTTAGACGAGTTAGATGCTGCGGATAATCTCGTGACATTTTGTGAAAAACATTATCCACAGTTGATCGCTGCTGCGAAATCTAAAAAGTTCAGTGACTACTGCCAGGTTTTATTAAGCAATAAAGATATAAAAACGACGTACCCGGAAGCGTATGCCAGAATTTGTGATTATTTGGATAACGTAAAATTTGAAATTGTGCGAGATAAGGATTGCAGAGCTAAAAACAGAATAGCAGCATTGCTCTGTATTATAAATAAAAACCTGTTAATTGCGGCCAAAAAATTTGCAGAGGCAGGGACTGCGCCATGAGCATCTATTTAATTGAAATTTCTCTTGTGTTTTTACTGTGGCAGCTAAGAAAATATAATGTGAAAAGCATAAAAAAAACAACAGATGGGGAAGTTTTCTATCTCTGCTGCTGCTTTTTTATGTTTGGAATGACAATGGCGCTTAGAAAATACACAGTCGGAACCGATACGGCAACATATTATGGGATGTATCAAAACATTGCGCGGTCATCGTCTCTAGCACAGGCTCTAAAGGTATCAAAAATTCCAAGCGCAATCGTATATGTTGGAATGCACTACTTCATTACGAGGGTTATTTATTTTCCGCAGCTTGGCATATTTGTGAATTCTCTTGTAATTGCGGTGGGATTCTTAGCGTTTATAAAAAGAAAATCGAAGGATTACTTTTTGTCGTGTGTTTTATTTATAGGCTTGACCTTGTTCTATGAAAGCATGAATGGAACACGACAATTCATGGCAATTTCGTTGGCAATTAATGCTTTTGCAATCCTTGAAAAAGATAGAAAAAACTATAAGGGCTGGCTGCTCTTTATTCTGGCTGCAGGGATACACAATACAATTATTGTATTCGCGCTTTCTTATTTGGGAGTGGAGATAGCGAAATGCTGTAAAAGCATCTGGAAAATCCACCTTGTTTCAACACTTTTATCAGTGTGTGGGGCGATACTCTTTACAACGGGCGTCCGGATTATTGTAAAAATTTTTCCCTATTACGAAATGTATGTAAATGGAAAAAATCCTGCGCAGATGTTTGCATCCGACGGAAAAGGCAGGATTATCATCCTGTATTTAATCTTGTTTATAGTATTGACTGCTGTAAGTCTGCTTGTCCAAAAAGATACAAAACTGGGCGGAATGGAAACATACCATTTTGGATGCACCTTTTGTTTGGTGATAGGTATGATTTTTTCAAAAAATATCTTGATGAACCGGATTCTCTGGCCATTTTTAGCATTGATTGTGGTTTACTTGCCTGATTTGTTGAAACAATGCTCGAAGATAAGAAATCAGAGACTTTTATATGGAATTCTATATCTACCGTTAGTGTATAGTATGATTCACCTTATTGAGGATAAGAGCGGAATTGTTCCGTATGTTCTGTTTTGGCAGAAATGAAGAAGAGTATAAAAGCACATTATGGACGGACTGCAGCGTATAAAAGTTGTGGTGGAGAGGAGAAGGCAAAATGGCGAAAGAACAGTTGGACAGCATCGAAATAAAGATTGAATTGTGTAGGATGCTAAAGGAACTGGATGAATATCTGGGAGAACACGGAATTCAGTATTCTATTATGAGCGGAACCTTGCTGGGCGCTGTAAGGCACGGCGGATTTATTCCGTGGGATGATGATATTGATATTGCTGTTTTACGAAAGGATTATGATCGTCTGATTGAAATCTTGCGGAAAAATAAACGAATTGGTGAGGAACTGGAGATATCTGGTTATGAAGTCGATAAGACCGACATGCCATTTTTAAAAGTCTACAATAAGTCGATTGCAGTAAAAGATAACCTCGCAAAGGATCCATCCGAATTATGGATTGATATTTTTCCATTTGATAATGTGCCGGATCGCGGAACGCGGTCATATTGTCAGCGTGTTAGATTGATGCAAAAGCTATACCAGAAAAATTTGGAAGCGAATGGCTTTTATGCATTGGAGGCAACCAGAAAAAAAGGAATTTATAATTACCTGAACAAGATCGTGGTCTGGATCGCTGGAAAATTCAATAAAGAAAAACTGGTTGAACGGTATGTCGGTTTTTGTAAAAAATATAAGAACCAAGAATGTCGCTATATTCAAGATTTGACGTGGGGGACAAAGGCAGTTCCACGTGCATTGTTTGATGAAATTGTTGATTACCAATTTAACGACATTACAGTAAAAGGCTTCAAAGACTATGATACCTATCTCAAATGTGTTTACGGAGACTACATGCAGCTCCCGCCGGAAGACCAACGGGTAAGCCATGGCATCAAAGCATGGAGAGTAACGGAAAATGAAAAATAAGGCAACCCTGCTGAACATGATTTCGGGAATGGTTCTGCAGTTTTTTACGCTTGTAAGCGGTTTTATTCTGCCTAAAATCATTCTTACCTGCTTTGGCTCGGAAGTGAACGGGCTGGTATCGTCGCTCAACCAGTTTTTAAGCTACATAACGCTGGTTGAGGGCGGAATAACCGGCGTTATTATCGCAAACCTGTATAAACCCATTGTAGAGCAGGACAATAATAAAATTTCATCAGTTCTTGTAACGGCAGATCGCTTTTATAAAAAGATCGGCGCCCTTTTCATCGGCTATTCGGTTGTACTGTCCATTGTATATCCGTTGTATTTCAAAACCGAGTTCAAATTTGCATATGTATGTTCGCTGACATTGATCCTTTCGCTCACATTGCTGATCCAGTACATGTATTCGCTGACGCTGCGAACGCTCCTGAATGCGGATAAAAAGGGCTATGTGGTAAATTTCACGCAGACGCTCATCGTGATCTTCAATGTCCTGTTTGCATTAATTTCGGTTTTTATTTACCCCAGTATTCATGTCTTAAAGCTGATAAGCGGTTCGCTCTTTCTTTTGCAGCCGCTCATATTCAACCGGTATGTAAAAAAGAACTATACAATCGACTGGAAGGTTGAGCCGGATAATTCCCTTATAAAATCCAGATGGAATGGGTTTGCAATCAATCTGGCGGCATTCATTCATAACAGCACGGACGTTACTGTCCTTACATTTCTGGCAAACCTGAAAACCGTTTCAATCTACAGCGTTTACAGTCTTGTCAGCAGTGGGATCAAGCAAGTGATTGATGCGTGTCTGTCCGGGATTGCACACACGGTGGGACAGGCCTATGCAAAGAAAAACTGGAAAGAACTGAACCAAAAGCTGGATATATATGAATATATAGTTTTTGTTCTGGTGTTCTTCTTGTTTACCGTAACAGCTTTGCTCATCACACCGTTTGTGCGGCTCTATACCAGAGGCATTGTCGATACAGAGTACAACCAGCCGTTGTTTGGATTTTTACTGGTTTTGTCAGAAGCGTTGTACCTGGTCAAGCTGCCGCACCTGAACCTGGCCTATTCAGCTAACAAGTTCAAGGAAATTACTGTACCTGCTTACATTGAAGCTACGCTGAATATTGTGATTTCGGTAGCGCTGGTAAAAAAGCTTGGTTTGATTGGCGTAACCATTGGCACAATTGTTGGCATGACCTATCGGATGGTATTTCATGTGTACTACACAAGCAAAATCGTTCCGGGACGGGCACAGCGCATTTTCTACCGGAAGCTGTTTCTGTTTGCTGTCGGCGCAGGAGCGGGCTTTGCCCTCTGCTATAAGCTGCTTCCCCTCCAGAACGTGACGGTTGGAAGCTGGATCGTTCATGCCATTTTTTACTGCGTTGTGATCGGGAGCATTTTGCTTGCAATCAGTGTCCTGTTTTTTCAGAACGAAATGAAATTCTTCGCGAAATATATAAAGAGGTAAGAGGAGCGTATGATGAATATAGCAGTGATTTTTGCCGGTGGTGTCGGCAGCCGGATGCACAGCAAGGAGCGACCCAAGCAGTTTCTGGAAATGTACAACAAGCCGATCATCATTCATACCCTGGAACACTTTCAGAATCACCCGATGATCGATGCAATCGTTGTGGTATGCATTGAAAGCTGGATATCGTATTTGAACGAACTGCTTTATAAATTCCGGATCGAAAAGGTGAAAAAGGTTGTTCCGGGTGGAGAAACAGGGCAGCTATCCATCTACCATGGCCTGAAAGCCGCAAAAGAGGTGGCCAATGGGGAGAAGGCCGTGGTCCTAATCCATGATGGTGTCCGTCCCCTCATCACGGAAAAGCTGATTACAAACAATATCGAGGCGGTAAGGCGTTATGGCTCTGCTATAACCACTGCAAAAGTAAAGGAGACAATCCTGGTTGTGAACGAGCAGGACTCCTCCATTGATTACGTGCCCAGCCGGAATAACTCCCGTGTAGCCAAGGCGCCGCAGTCCTTTTGGCTGGATGAAATTCTTTCCGCGCAGGAAAAGGCGCTGGCAAAAGGGGAGCGCGACTGGATTGATTCTTGCACACTGATGCAGGAATACGGGTTCAAAATGCACTTGATCGATGGCCCGAGCCAGAACATCAAGATCACGACGCCGGAAGATTTTTACACCATGCGTGCAATTCTGGAAGCAAAGGAAAACGAGCAGATTTATGGATTTGAAGACTGATTGGAATGTGTTCAGCAAAAATCGTGATGCGGTTTATGGGGCAGACATTATATAAATCTTGGCGTTTCATTTCTTTGAAGATGTGTATCTTAGGAAGTCTACTTTTGACATCTATAATTATAAAACTGCAAAGGATGATGATTCGTGCAACGTGATGTTTTAGAAGAAGATTTACAGTATATTGCCAATTACGATCTGCCCTATGACCGGCTCAAAGGGAAAACGGTTCTTGTAACCGGAGCTACCGGGCTGATCGGCGTTTCGCTGGTGCGCGCTTTGCTGGCAATTGGGGATATAAAGGTCATTGCGCTTGTAAGAAATGCGGAAAAGGCAAAGAGCATTTACGGAGACAAGATTGGGCAGTTTTTGAAACTGCATGTTGCAGATGTTGTGGATAAAATAAAAATTGAAGAGGCGGTAGATTATATTTTCCATTGTGCGTCTGTAACGGCTTCAAAAGTGATGATTGAAAAACCGGTAGAAACGCTTTTGACCAGTGTGGAGGGCACGAAAAACATCCTGAATCTGGCATGGGAAAAAAGATGTGCGTCAGTGGTTTATGTTTCTTCCATGGAGGTTTATGGCGCGTTTGATGAAAGCCGGGAGGTAGGCGAAGAAACCCTTGGCTATATTGATCCGTTGAAGGTGCGCAGCAATTACCCGGAAAGCAAGCGCCTGTGTGAAAACCTGTGTGTGGCGTATTGCTCGGAATTCGGGGTGCCCGTTAAAATTGCACGTCTGGCGCAGACCTTTGGCGCCGGAATCCTCCCGGGAGAAAACCGGGTGTTTGCACAGTTTGCAAGAAGTGCCATAAAGGGGGAAGACATTGTTCTGCATACAAAGGGCTTGTCAGAAGGAAATTACTGCTACACAAGGGATTGTGTCACCGGCCTACTTACGATTCTGCTGAAGGGAACCGACGCCGCCGCTTATAACGTCAGCAACCCGGCAGCTCACACGACCATAGTCGAGATGGCGGTGCTTGTGGCCGAGAAAATTGCAGGCGGAAAAATCAAGGTAGTGTTTGATATCCCGCAGGATAACGCCTTCGGCTATGCGGCGGATACGAAGATGAAACTGAATTCGGACAAACTGCAGGCATTGGGCTGGAAACCGGAGGTTGGCCTAGAAGAAGCCTATCAACGAATGATAAACGAAATGAGGCAAGAGTATGGATTTTGAGAACCTGGAAGAGATTCCTCTGGAAGAGATAAGACGGATAGAACTGAACATTCTGATAGAATTTGACCGCTTTTGCAATGAACATGGGCTGAAGTATGTTCTGGATGGCGGAACTTTGATTGGCGCAATTCGGCACAAAGGCTTTATTCCGTGGGATGATGATATTGACGTGGTAATGCCTTTCCCGGATTTTTTGAAGTTTGTGGAACTGTATCGAAAAGAAAGTGCCGATAAGCCCATAAAGCTGTTATACGGGCTGGATGATTCGTGTGGTTTCCATTATGGTAAACTGGTAGATAGAAGAACCATTGTGAAGTCATCGTTCAGACAGGATAAGAGCCTGTACTCTGTATGGATCGATATTTTTCCAATGTATTCTATGGACGATGACGATGATCTGGCACAGGCTAAAATTGATAAAATATTGCATTACTATGAAAAAACATGGGCATGTATGTGCGTTAATTATCGGAACCCGGTAAGGAAATTATGTCATTTGCTTTTCAATGATAGGATGCTGAAGCACTATATGAAAAAAATCAATGGCATAATGTCGGAGCACGCCTACGGCTCGACAAAAAGAATCAGATTTGCGCCGGTTGTATCAAGAAAGCTTTGCCCGGCTCAAAACGACCATTTTGATAATAGGATCAAGCTGGAATTTGCGGGATATGAATTCTATGCACCGAAGGACTATGATGCATACCTGACTGGCATGTATGGAGATTACATGAAGCTGCCTCCGGAAGAGCAGCGGATCAATCACAAGATCGAAGCGTATTGGGCGAAATAACAGGTTCGGATTTGAACGCAGAGATGGAATTATTTACGATTGGCAGGAATTCAAATATGGGTGAAATCATTATATCGATCGTAATTGGCGGATGCTTGGTCGTATCAGGTATTGCCATGAACGTGATTCTGCATAGGGAAGCAGCAAATGAGGAGAAGAGAAGGAAGAAATGAATGTATTCTTTATTGGCGTCATTGTAAGCGTTATCGTCTATCTTATCGTTGGTATCTGGGCCGGAAAGCATGTAAAAGATGTGAATGATTATTATGTCAGCGGAAGAAACGCGCCAACCCTTTTGATCGCGGGTACGCTTTTTGCGTCCATGCTTTCCGTCAATGGATTTATGGGGGATCAGGGCTGGTGTTACACGGGCAACATCACCTCTCTGGTATTGCTGAACTCGATCTGCGCGGCAGGCTATGTATTTGGCTCGCTGATTTTTGGCCGCTACCTGCGCCGGTCAGAATGCACAACGATGCCGGAATACTTTGGTGAAAGATTCAAAGATCACCGAAATCGCCGTGTGGCAGGAATAATCACCATTATATCTTTAACGGCATATCTGTTGGCCAGCATTACAGGCGTTGGCGTGTTAATGCAGGAATTGACGGGGTTTTCTTACGGTGTTTGCCTTTTTCTGGCTTGGATCTGCTTTACGGGTTTTACCTTTTATTCAGGCTCAAAAGGCGTTGTGATTACGGATACACTGATGTTTCTGGTTTTCCTTTTTGCAGCCATCATTGCAGGACCGTATATTTTTAAGGCTCAGGGAGGCATTGGCCAACTGCTTAGGAACCTGATGAACAATCCGAGCGCTCCGGATAACCTGCTTGATTACTATGGGAACATTCCGGGGACGGGAGCTAAGGACGCATTCGGTGCTATGATGTATTCCATCACAATGGGCATTGTCTGGTTCATCACGGTTGCCGTGTCACCATGGCAGGCGGGCAGAAATCTGATGGCAAAAAGTGAGCATGTCACGTTTCGTTCCGGTGCCATAGCGGCAATTTGTACCGTTATCTTTTTGCTGTTTTTAAATTTACAGTCTGTGGCAGTTATCAATCTGAATCCGAATCTGGAAGACCCACAGCGCGTCTTGATCTGGGCAGCATTTAACGTGATGCCCAAATTGGTGGGAACGCTGGTTCTGGCGGGGATCATGGCAGCAGGATTGTCTTCTGCTTCCACATTTTTGTCTGTTGTTGGATTTTCTGTAACATCAGATATTCTAAAAATCGATTTTAAATCCGAAAAAGAACAGCTCCGCTTTAGCAGAATGGTCATGCTGATTGTGGGTGTGCTTGCTTTAGCGCTTGCGTATATGGGCTTGGGAGGAATCCGGATTATTTCGTGGTTTGCATCTACAATCATTGCTGCAAGCTGGGCCGTGCCTGGTATTGGAAGCGTGGTCAGCAAAAAACTTTCCTCCACCGGCGCGCGCTGGTCTATGATTGCAGGTTTCCTGGGCTTTATAATTCCCAAGTGCATGGTTGGTTTTATTGGCGGTACAGTTGGCTCTGTATTTGTTAATTTCCTAGACCCGTTTTTTATCGGTCTTTATATGAGCCTGCTGTTCGCTGTTATTGGTTCAAAACTGCATCCTGTCAGCGAAGAGGAAACAGCCTACCGGGAGCGGCTTATGATCGTTCCGGAGCAAGAGCGGATTGCAGAAGAGTATAAAAAAGATTATGTGTTTGGCTATATTTTAATTGCGGCAGGCCTTTTGACTACGGCAGTTCTTCTACTGGGCTGGGCGCTTCCGTATAATGGGTATATTTGAGCCTTATAGATAACGTGACAAACAGCACAAGATGGAGAGAAATATTTAAATGGACGAACAGATTCAAAAGAGATATGGGGCAATCAAAAGCATGACGGATCGTTGCGGAATTGCGATTCAGGATATTTGCTTTATTGCGGGTGGACGAACAAATGAAGCATATACGATATACGGAACAAATCATAAGAAATACATTGCCCGAATTGCCGGAGAGGGAACAGAGAAAATCATCAACAGGCCGCGAGAACTGCATAACATCAGGGAAGCCGCACGTGTAAACATTGCACCGGAGGTTTACTGTGCAGAAAACGGTAATCTGCTGATTGAGTTTCTGGATGGCATTTCTAAAAAAGATATTACCATGCTGGAAAATGCCGAAACCTTAGATAAGGTTACGACCCAGCTGCGCAATCTGCATACGTCCGGTGCAGAATTTCAGGGAAGATTTTCCTTTCTGAATGACTATAACGTGTATCGGGCGGATTATTTTACAGTGGCCTCAGAGGCGCCGGCAGAACTGGCACAGGTAGAAGAAGAGATTGTCGCTCTGATTACGCGGATGGAGGAAAAATATGCTGGAGCAAATGCACCGCTACATGGAGATACCGCGCTTCAGAACTTTATGATTTGTAAGGATAGAGCATATCTGATTGACTGGGAATATTCCAGCTCGGGCGATTACTACCTTGACCTGGCGAATTTTGTTATACTGAATGATCTTACGCCGGAATTGGAAAAGAGCTTTCTTCGTTCCTACGAAGATAAAATGCAGGGAAAGCTGGATTACGGCAAATTTTTGCTGTTCAAGATGGCAGTCAGCTTTATGTGGGTCTATTGGCATCTTGGCAGATTGGTTCGGAATATTCAGGTTGATTACAATGAAAGCCATTGGAAAAAATGCTTGAATAAAGCAATCGCCATAAAAGAGCAGTGGAAGACTTTGGGGTATAGCCTGTAATAAAAATGCGGCTAAGAGGGGAAGCATAAAGGTGTTTGAGCAGAATAAAGTACAGGTTCTGATGATGGCGGCAGGCTTTGGCTCCCGCGTTGGTGAGATTACGCAATATGTGCCAAAGGCGTTGATTCCCGTTAACGGAAAGCCGATGATTGAACGTCACATTGAATATATGATCGAAGCCGGCGTTTCCAGATTGATTATGACGGTCGGATATAAGAAGGAACGATTTGAGTACCTTATAAGCAAATACAAAGATCAATTGGAAATTATTCAGGTAGAAAATCCCTATTATCGGGAATATAATACCTTTTCTACAATCTATGTGGCGTCGGATTACTTTGACAGGGATACGTTTTTTGTAACGTCAGATTTGTTCCTGACGGAAAATATCTACCTGAAATATGGCTGGAAAAATACGGATTCTGTTCAGTATGGATTTTATTTGCACAAAAACGAAGCCCAGCTTCCTCGGCCTGAATGGGTAGCCAACTTGGGCGAGGATGAAAAGGGGATGTATATTACCTCTGTAAACACAGCGGGTATGGCTGGCTCTGTATGGTCTGGTATCTCCTTCTGGACAAAAAGCGATCTGGTTTTTATCAATAAACTGCTGCACGATGTAGATTGGAACGATCCTGCATCAAAGAAACTTTATTGGGATGAACTTTTCTTTCCGTATTACCAGGAGTGGCATGTTCATGTAAGGCACATGGAAAACAACTATGACATATTTGAAGTGGACTGTGAAGAAGACCTTGTGAACCTGAAAAAATATGTCAATGATCCGGTGTCAACGGAAGAATTAAAACAGATGCTGCGGAAAAAATATAATTAAGGCAACACCGCACAATTATAAATACGCAAATTTGAAAAAAACACAAATAAATAGAGACATCCCGACGGGATGAATGGTGCAATGAAATTGAACAACCCCCATCCTCCTTTCCGTCTCTGCCCGCATATACTGCCCTGAGGTGAGGCAAATGCTGGAAGGATTATTGATGTTCTTCATTCAGGACGCGCTTTTTCTATTAGGGTATCTGGCGCGTGGAAATGCGTTTCCCAAGCCGCTGAGCCGCGAGGAGGAAGCCGAGATGATCGAGCGGATGCAGCGGGGGGACAGGAGCGCGCGGGAAAAGCTCATCGAGCACAACCTGCGGCTGGCGGCGCACATCGCCAGAAAATACACCGTGCCGGGCTATGACGCGGACGACCTGATTTCAATCGGAACGGTGGGGCTGATTAAGGGCGTGGGGACGTTTAAGCCGGGGACGGGGACGCAGCTCAGCACCTACTGCGCCCGATGCATCGAAAACGAAATCCTGATGTGCCTGCGGGCGAGCCAGAAGCGGAAGGGGGACGTTTCCTTGCAGGAGCCCATCGGAACGGATGGTGAGGGCAACGAAATCACGCTGATCGACGTGCTGGGGACGGACCCGGAGGCGGTGCACGGCGAGGTGGAGCGGCGCGTCAGCCTGCAGAGCATCCGCGAGCTGGCGGAGCACGGCCTCAAGGGGCGGGAGGCGACGGTGATCCGCATGCGCTACGGGCTGATGGACGGCAAAGCCTATGCGCAGCAGGAGGTCGCGGAGCGGCTGGGCATTTCCCGCTCCTATATTTCCCGCATCGAAAAGAAAGCGCTGGAGCGGCTGAAGGAAGCCTTTGAGACGGGAAAAATGTCGAGGAAATCATAAAAAAAGGGGACGAGAGAACGGGTTTTGCATGAAAATGCTTGATCTTTTGAAAAAGACGTGATAAAATTGAAAACACGAGTGCATATTGCTGATTACGACGCCGCCTGACGCGGCGGTGTTTGGCAGGCATCAGAATTTATCAGATAAACGTATTTGGAGGGATTCCACATGATTACCGCAGGCGATTTCCGTAAGGGCGTGACCATCGAGTGGGAAGGCGGCGTCTGGACCATCGTTGATTTCCAGCACGTGAAGCCGGGCAAGGGCGCGGCGTTTGTTCGCACCAAGCTCAAGAACGTGATGACCGGCGCCGTGGTTGAGCGCTCCTTCAACCCGACCGATAAGCAGCCGCGCGCGACCATCGAGACCAAGGAGATGCAGTACGTCTACAACGACGGCGAATTCTACTACTTCATGGATCAGGATACCTTCGAGCAGATCCCGCTGACCTTCGATCAGGTTGAGGACGCGATCCGCTTTATGAAGGAAGAGACCATGGCGACCGTGCGCTTCTTCAAGGGCAAGGCCTTCTCGGTTGAGGCGCCGAACTTCGTCGTGCTCGAAGTCACCGACACCGAGCCGGGCTTCAAGGGCGACACCACCAGCAACACCACCAAGCCGGCGACGCTGGAGACGGGCTACCAGATTTCCGTGCCGCTGTTCATCAACATCGGCGACAAGATCCGCGTGGATACCCGCGACGGCTCCTACATGTCCCGCGCGTAAGCGACTGCAAAGCGTGAGAAAGGCGGCGTGACCATGAGCAAGGTTGGCGAAAAGGTTGCATATCTCAAGGGCTTGGCTGAGGGTCTGGGCGTAAACGGCGAGACCGAGCAGGGCAAGCTCATGCTGGCGATGATCGACACGCTGGAAGCGCTCGCAAAAAACAGCGAGGAAATCGACGAGCGGGTCGAAGAGCTCTCCGAGTATGTCGAGGAGATCGACAGCGACGTCAGCGATCTCGAGGAAGCGCTCTTCCTTGACGACGAGGATGAAGAGGACGACGACGAAGCGTATGAGGACGAGGACGACGATGAGGACGGCGACGGCCTGATCGAGTACGAGTGCCCGCACTGCGGCACGGTCATCTTCTTTGACGAGAACGCCTTTGACATGGAAGAAGAACACCTCTGCCCGAACTGCCATCGCAAGGTCTTTGAGGACGACGGCGAAGACGGGGACGACGAGGAATAATTTTCCGAACCGATACAAAAGGGCTGATGCGGACAGCGCGCAGGAAGCGCATTGGCCGCGCAGCCCCTTTTTTAACGCATCGAAAGCGCGAGACGCACGGCGCGATGCGGGATGAGAAGACGGGGGAACAGCGGGCGTTCCCCATACCCATTGCGCGGAGAAACCAGAATCGAGGACGAACGCATGAAAAGACGATTTTCAACCCTTCTGCTTGCGCTGCTGCTGGCCGTGTTTGCGTCGGCTTCGGCGGAAGAGATTCTCTACACGGGAACGGTCTCAAAGCCCATGACCATACGCGCGAAGAAATCCACGTCGGCCGCGAAGCTGGGCAGCGTGGAGACGGGCGAGCTGATTAACATCGTCGAATACGGCAGCGAGTGGACGAAGGTTGACCAAAACGGCGTGGTGGGCTATGTGCTGACCCGAAACGTCGAGGATCTGGCGGCGGCCGCGGGCTATAACGACGAGGCGGACGCGCAGTATCTGGGCGTGGCCGAGCGGAACCTGACCATCCGCGCGGAGGAAAGCAAATCCGCGCAGAAGCTGCAGCAGCTCGAAGAGGGCGAAACGGTGTACATCACCGAGCTGGGCAAGGAATGGCTTGCCGTGGTGAAGCAGGGCGTGAAGGGCTATGTGCTGGCCGACCGGGTCAACGACCTTCGCCCCGCACACGACGGCATTGAGCTGCCGGAGGATTATCAGATTTCGACCAGCTTCACGGCGGTGTACAGCGCGACGGCGGACGTGAATCTCTCCATCCGCAAGGAAAAGGACGAGGACACCAAGCTGATCGGCACGGTTTACGAAAACGAATCCGTCGATGTGATGGAGCTCGACGACCAGTGGGCGCGCGTGAAGAAGGGCGACGCGGACGGCTATGTGCTGCGCAGCCATCTGCGGTATTTCCGGAGGTATGATCCCTACGGGCCGTATGTGCCGGGCGTCGTCTTCTATCCCTACGCGGCGGTGACGACGGAAAACACCGAGATCGTGAACAGCGAGACGGGCGAAAGCCTGCGCACGGTGCCCAAGGGCGCGGTGATGGCCGTCAGCGCCATGCAGGAGGATCTGTCCGTCACCCTGCCGTATGACCGCATCACGGGGCGCATCCGCGCGACGGGCAAGCTGGAGCTGGAAGTGGTGCACCCGTGGAACGAGGCGCAGACGGGCGACCTGATCGCCGTGTTCTCGACGTATTACGACCCGGAGCAGACCACGCAGACGCAGATTGGCCGGCTGCACAACATCATGCAGGGCGTGGAGCGGCTCAACGACGTGATCGTGCCCTCCGGCGAGAAATTCTATTTCAACGATTACTGCGCGCCGTACACGAAATCCAACGGCTACGAGATGGGCCCGATCGTCAACTATGTTTCCAGCCAGAAGCTGGGCTACGGCGGCGGAATCTGCCAGGTTTCCACGACGCTGTATAACGCGATTCTGCAAATTCCGATCGGCGTGATTAAGGCGCAGGTTCATTCCTCCTACGGCATCAGCTATGTGCCGCTGGATATGGACGCAGCGGTGGGAAAGGGCAACATCGACCTGCGGCTGCAAAACACGCTGCCGTATGACGTGCGTTTCGCGCTGCAGGCGGTCGGCGGCGTGCTGACGGTGCGGGTGTATCGGGCGAGCTGATGAAGCGGGCATGGATTCCGGCATGGGCGTTTTGGCTCATGCTGCTTTTGCCGCTGTGCGCCGGTCTGGCGGAGGCGACGGACGGCGGAGCAGCGTATTACGGCACCATCGGCAAGCGGATGACCGTGTACCGCGAGGCGAGCGAGAGCGCCGCGTCGCTGGGAAAGATCGAGGCCGGTACGGTCGTGGACGTCTACAAAAAGGGGCGGACATGGACGCGGATCGGCTATGAAAGCGGACAGGGCTATGTGCTGACGAAGTTTGTGGAAATGGTGCAGCGCAAAAACCCGTTTGACGGGCCGATGCCCGGCACGAGCAAACACGTCGCGGTGGGCTATGTGCTGACGGACACGCTGTTCACGCCGGAGGGATACCGCTATCCGATTTCGGTGAGCGCGGGGAGCTGGATTTCCATTCATCGGATCAAGGACGGGCGGGCGTATTTCCCGTATCGCAGGCTGGAGGACGACGTGAGCCTCGGCGTGGACAAGCTGCGGATGTACGACTTTGTGGATTGGAGCGAGGCGAAGCCGGGCGATCTGCTCTATGCGTTCACGACGTTTTATTCCACCAGCACCAGCAAGGAGGGCAACGTCGGCCGCATATACAACATTGCGCTGGCCAGCGAGCGCCTGACGGGAATCCGCGTCAAGGCGGGGGAGAGCTTCTCCTTCAACGCGGTCTGCGGGCCGTATACGAAGGAAAACGGCTATATGGCCGCGCCGATTCTTTCCGGCGAGAGCAAGATGGGCTATGGCGGCGGCGTCTGTCAGGTATGCAGCACGATCTACAACATCGTTCTGCGCGTGCCCGCGGTGATCGAGGATATGAACTGGCATTCGCAGGGCGGCGTGAGCTATCTGCCCGCCGGGTTTGACGCGACCGTCAGCGACACAAAGGACATGGTGTTTCGGAATGTTCTGCCGTATGACGTTAGAATCGAGTTTGAAAGCCTCGACGGGGTGATGACGGCGTTCCTGTTCCGGGATTACGATGAATGAGCGGCATGCGAAAGGATGACGATATGCGGATTTTGATTTCCAACGACGACGGCATTTTTGCGCCGGGGCTTATGGCGCTGGTTCGCGCGTTCAGCGCGGCGGGGCACACGGTCTACGTCGCCGCGCCGGACAGCCAGCGCTCGGCGGCCAGCCACAGCATGACGCTGTTCCATCCGCTGACGGCGCGGGCGCGCGCGGTTGAGGGCGCGGAAAAGGCGTGGGCGATTGACGGAACGCCGGTGGATTGCGTGAAGCTGGCGGTCAAGGCGCTCTGCCCGGAGGTCGAATTTGTGATTTCGGGCGTCAATCACGGCTACAACGCCGGTTCGGACGTGCTGTATTCCGGTACGGTCGGCGCGGCGATGGAGGGCGCACTGAACGGCAGACCTGCGATGGCGGTTTCGCTCGGCCACGAGCGGGAGGACATCTACGACAAGGCGGCGGCGCTGGCGGTTCGGGTCTTTGACGGACTGCGGGCGCATCCCCTGCCGCCGTTCTCCGTGCTGAACCTGAATTACCCGGAGCGGGATGAAGCGCTGGGGCTGAAGGCCACGTCCCTGCGGACGCTGCGCTATCTGGACGATTACGAGCCGGAGATCGGCGAGGACGGCGAAACACGCTACACGCTCGTCGGCGGTCTGGACAAGAGCATGGCGGACGGCGAGGACGATTACACGTGGCTGAAGCGCGGCTACGCGACGATGACCGTTTTGACCTACGATCTCACGCACGACGCGGCGACGAAGGCGCTGGAGGGGCGAATCTGAAAATCCCGATATAAAAATGATGCAGGAAGCGCGAAACTTCTTGCATTTTTTTCGCAGTTTTGATACAATAAAGCCAAAGAATAAGCGGGCGTTTTGCCCCGGGAGGTCAAACGTTATGCAGGATATGCAGGACATGATGCGCAGACTCAATCAGTCCGGCAAAAGACTGAGCAAGGGTCATCGCAAGATTGCGGAATATATTGTGGAGCACTACGACAAGGCCGTTTTTATGACGGCCAGCAAGCTGGGTGAGAAGGTCGGCGTGAGCGAATCGACCGTCGTTCGCTTTGCCTCGGCGATGGGGTATGAGGGATATCCGCAGCTGCAGCGGGCGCTTCAGGAGCTCGTGCGCCACTGGCTGACGGCGGTGCAGCGCTTTGAAATGGCGACGGATATCGACCAGAGCGAGGTGCTGCGCACGGTGCTGCATGCCGATATGCAGAACATCCGCACGACGACCGAGGAAATTGACACCGCCGCGTTTGACGAGGTGGTTGATAAAATCATCGGCGCGCGCAACATCTATGTGATGGGCCTGCGCTCGGCCGCGCCGATTGCGCAGTTCCTCGCGTATTACCTCAACTTTATCTTTGACAACGTGCGCGTGGTTTCCGAGGCGAGCGGCGACGTGTTTGAACAGATCAGCCGCATCAACGAGAGCGATCTGCTCTTCGGCATCAGCTTCCCGCGCTATTCGACGCGCACGCTTGAAGCGATGAGCTTCGCGAAGGCGCGCGGCGCGCAGGTCATCGGCCTGACCGACGGCCCGATGTCCCCGGTTTACGCGACGAGCACCGTCTGCCTGACCGCGCGGACGGATATGGCCTCGTTCGTAGACTCGATGGCCGCGCCGCTGTCGGTCATCAACGCGCTGATCGTCGCCCTCGGTCTCAGAAGGAAGGACGAACTCAGCGAGCATTTCCGCTTGATGGAAGGAATTTGGGATGAATACAGGGTCTATGTCGGCAAAGACCGCGTGTGACGTTGCCGTGATCGGCGGCGGCGCGGCGGGAATGATGGCCGCGCTGCAAGCCGCTTGGGCGGGCGCGCGCGTGGCGCTGCTTGAAAAAAACGAAAAACTGGGCAAGAAGATTTATATTACGGGCAAGGGGCGCTGCAACGTGACCAACGTTGCGGATATCGACGATTTCTTTAAGCAGATTCCGAGAAATCCGCGTTTCCTGAACGCGGCGGCGCGCCAGTTTACGCACGAGGATGTGACCGGGCTGCTGGAGATGCTCGGCACGCCGACCAAGGTTGAGCGCGGCGGCCGCGTCTTCCCGGAGAGCGACAAGGCGAGCGACGTGACGCGCGCGCTGGATCGCGGGATGCGGGATGCGGGCGTTGTGATTTCGCTGAACACGCAGGTCGCCCATGTGCGGCAGGCGGAGGGCGGCTTTGACGTGGAGCTGACGCAGGGCGGCACGCTGCGCGCCAAGAGCGTGATCGTCGCGACCGGCGGCGTGAGCTATCCCTCGACGGGCAGCACGGGCGACGGCTATCTGTTCGCCAAAGAAAACGGGCTGAATGTCACCAGACTGAGCGCGTCGCTGGTCGGCCTGACGATGGATGAAAAATGGCCGACGCTCTTGCAGGGGCTGTCGCTCAAGAATGTGCGAATCACCGCGAAGGTGGGGAAGAAGACGATTTACAGCGAGCTGGGGGAGATGCTTTTCACGCATTTCGGCGTAAGCGGCCCGCTGATGATCGAGCTGAGCAGCCACGCGCCGGAGGATTTCTCGCAGATGGCCGTGACGCTGGATATGAAGCCCGGCCTGACGGAAGAACAGGTCGATTTGCGGTTGCAGCGCGATTTCGCCGAAAACATCCGCAAGCAGCTTTCCTCCGTGCTGACGGGGCTGATGCCCGCGCGCATGGCGCCGGTTTTCGCCAAGCTCTGCGGCGTGGACGCGGATACGCCGATCAATCAGGTGACGCGCGAGCAGCGGCTGGCGATTGGCCGCGAGCTCAAGGCGCTTCCGCTTCGCGTCGTCGGCACGAGGCCGATTGAGGAGGCCATCGTCACGCGGGGCGGCGTCGATGTGCTGGAAATTACGCCGGGCACGATGATGAGCAAGAAGACGCCGGGGCTGTTCTTCGCGGGCGAGGTGCTGGATGTGGATGCGCATACCGGCGGGTTCAACCTGCAAATTGCATTTTCAACCGGCGCGCTGGCAGGCAAGAGCGCCGCGGCGTGGTCGATGGAGCGATAAAGGGATATCAAAAAGGACAGCTGCGTGCTGTCCTTCTTTGGATGGAAAATGGCGTATTGCTGCTGTTCGTGCGAGCAAAACCCTGTTTTCGGAATCAGTTTCCACATTCGATGCTGATCGCGTTGAATTTTTCCAGAATATCCTCAACCTTGAGGTTCTTCCGCGCTTCGCCGGAAACGTCCATCTCCGCGCGTCCTTGATGCATCATCAGCAGGCGGTCGCCGTATTCGACGGCATAGCGCAGGTTATGCGTGACCATGATCGTTGTCAGCTGCTTTTCGCGGACGATCCTGCCCGTCAATTCCATGATGATTTCGGCCGTCTTGGGATCAAGCGCCGCCGTGTGTTCATCCAGAATCAGGAACTCGATGGGGGTCATGGTGCTCATCAGCAGCGCCATGGCCTGACGCTGGCCGCCGGAGAGATTGCCGACAGGAACGCCCATCTTATCCTCCAGACCGAGGCCGAGCTGGGCGAGCATGGCGCGGTATTCCTCCGTCTTTTTGCGGTTGACGCAGGGCATGAGGTTGAACGGCTTGCCCTTGTTATCCGCCATGGACATATTCTCCAGAATGGTCATCGAGGGGCACGTGCCGCGCGCGGGATCCTGATAGACGCGGCCGATGCGGCGATGGCGCTTATGCTCCGGCATGTGGGTGATGTCCTCGTTGCCGATGAGGATTTTGCCCTCGTCGATCGGGATGGAGCCGCAGATGATGTTGAGCAGCGACGTTTTGCCCGAACCGTTGGAGCCGACGACGCAGACGAACTGCCGTTCCGGAATGGAGAGGAAGAAATCGTTGAACAGGCAGGTCTCGTTGACCGTGCCGCCCTGATATACCTTGACGATATTGCGCAGCTCAAGCATGACGTTTCGCCTTCTTTCGATGACCGCCCGCGACGATGATGACGAACAGCAGCGCCGCCGTGACGAGTTTGAGATCAAACGGGGAGAGGCCGAAGCTCAGTGCGAGCGCCACACAGCCCTTATAGAGGATGGAACCGAGCACGACGGCGGTTGTCGCGCGCAGAAAGCGCAGGCCGCGAAGCAGCTGCGTGCCGACGATGACGGAGGCGACGGCCAGAACCAGCGTGCCCGTGCCCATCGAGATATCAAAATACCGCTGATATTGGCACATGATGCAGCCGGAGAGCGCGACGAGCGCGTTGGCAATCGCCAGACCGAGGATTTTCACCTTGCCGCTGTCCTTGGCGAGGCTGGCGACGAGCGTGGGGTTATCGCCGGTCGCGCGGAGCAGGAAGCCCGAGCGCGTGGCGAGATACGCATCCATCAGCGCCTTGACCAGCAGGGCGACGAGCGCCATCAGAATTACGGGGGCGTAGGGCTGGACGCTTGCCGGCAGCGCGGAGACGAGCTCGTTTTTGAAGAGCGTGTTGAAGGAAAAGAGCTGCACGTTCGCGCGCCCGGCGATATGCAGATTGACGGAATACAGCCCCGTCATCATAATGATGCCCGACAGCAGGTCGCGCACATGAAACCGCACGTGGATCACGCCGGTGAGCGCGCCCGCCGCCGCGCCCGCCAGAAGCGAGGCGGGGAGCGTCAGCAGGGGGTTCACGCCGTTTGAAATCATCAGCGCCGTGACAGCCGCGCCCAGCGGGAAGGACGAATCCACCGTCATATCCGGAAAATCGAGGATTTTGAATGTGATGTACACGCCGAGAGCCAGAACCGCGTAGATCAGACCCTGTTCGAGCACGCCGAGAAGCTGTGCCATATTGAACCTCCGTGATGACGCAAGCGAGCGCACAGGACGTATGGCCTGTGCGTCGCGATGCGTTTTTTTTATCTATGGGATATTGGATGCGGAAAGCGTTCAAAAAACATGTTTCTGAAGGGGGAGGGATTATTCCGCCTCGATAGCGCGGGCGGCCAGATCGTCGGAAAGGGTGATGCCAAAGCGGGCGAGCGCCTCAGCGTTGACGTACAGGCTCGGATCGGAGATGACTTCATAAGCCATGTCGCTGGCTTTCACTTCGCCCTTGAGCACCTTCGCCGCCATCAGGCCGGTCTGACGACCCAACGCGACGTAATCCAGACCCTCCGCTGCGACGCAGCCGAGTTTCACCTGCTCGATTTCAGAGCCGAAAACCGGCTTGCCCGCGGCGTTGGCCTTATCCAGCACGAGCGCCAGCGCGGAAACGACGGTGTTATCGGTCAGGTTGGTCAGGCAATCGACCTTGCCCAGCAGCGCGTCGAGCGCAAGCGGGATATCCGCGGCGGTGCTGATGCCGGATTCGACGATTTCAAAGCCGTAATCGGGCGCGAGGGATTTGTAGGTTTCGATGGTCGAGAGGGAATTGACCTCGCTGGTCGTGTAGAGGATGCCGATCTTCTTCGCATCCGGCAGCATGGCGCGGATGGTGGCCAACTGCGCGGCGACGGGCAGCGCGTCGGAAGTGCCGGTTACTTCGCCGACTGCCTTGCCGTCCGCATCGGCAAAACCGGCGGAAACGGGATCGGAAACGGCAGTGAAGATCGTCGGAATGTCACCTGCGGCATTGTAGCAGGCCTGCGCCATCGGCGTGGCAATACCTACCATTAAGTCAACCGGCTTGGCCGCAAACTGCGCCGCAATCTGCTGGGCGACGCCCATATCGGCCTGCGCGTTCTGGTAGATGACGGTCAGGTTATCGCCCTCGACCAGACCGGCTTCGGCCAACCCTTCGATAAAGCCGGTGCGGCAGTTATCCAGAGAACCGTGCTCGGCGAACTGGCCGATGCCGATGGTGTAGCTTTCCGCAGCGGCCATGGCGGCGGTGGCGGTGAGGGCGAGGGCGGCGGCGACAGCGATCATGCGTTTCAACATAGGAATACCTCCTGCTTTCTGGGCGTTTTGCCCGGTCGATTGGTTAGTAGAGGGAAAGCGGGGAAGGTGGGGAATAAGAAAACGCCCCATGTTCCCGAAAGAACATGAGGCGGAAAAAACAATTTCCGTGGTGCCACTCACATTGGCCAAGCAGGCCCGCTCACCCCGTACCATCATACGGTGCAGCCTGATAACGGGTCTGCGTCCCGTCCTCGTCTAATAAGGCGCAAGCCCGTTGACGAGACCCTCGGAAAGCCCATTTTGAAAGACCGGCTATACCGCACTCTCAGCAACGGCGGCTCTCTGCAATAGCGAGGATGCTTTCTACTTCTCTTCCCTCAAGCGGTTTGTTTTTGTTTAACTGCATTATAGGATGATGAAGATGATTTGTCAACCCGTAATTTTCAAAAAAGCGAAAAAAGTTGACGAAGATTTTGAGCAGGCAGGGATACGGGGAACGCGGATTTGAACGTGCGTGTGTGCCCCAATACGGCCTATATATGGAAGAAACAGATTCGTACACGGATTTGTCGGAAAAATGAAGGAGAAATGAAAGAGAAAAATCCAGCAATAATTAAGCTTTTTACGGAAGATTGCAAAAAGTTTCAAAAAGTGTCAAAAAAAGTTCGAAAAAGGTATTGACAGAAGAGCGGGACTGCGATATAATAATCGAGCTGTCAGCGCGAGCGACTAAGCCGAGCGGACAGCGGATGATCCTTGAAAACGATACAGAATCAAGAAGAACGCGAACTGCGATTTTCACGAGTCGCAGTTAAGAAAAGACAGTCAATTCGAGAATGAGTTTTGAACTTGGGAGCGATAGCTTCTAGGATTCAAAAGGATTAAACACGAGAGTTTGATCCTGGCTCAGGACGAACGCTGGCGGCGTGCCTAACACATGCAAGT
>ERZ824488.316-NODE-316-length-65498-cov-8.698807_pt1 | contig 65498 bp, 67 predicted proteins | sample MGYA00519936_ERZ824488 | MGnify/ENA primary metagenome ERZ824488 (study PRJEB31778, sample SAMEA3449153) | human gut metagenome | biome: human gut; feature: human-associated habitat; material: faeces | place: United Kingdom | collected 2010/2012 ... | reverse complement strand
TCAAACATCCAAAACAGCTTTTAAAAAAATGCAAAACCTTAACTTGACAGCAATGAAATTTTTCTTATATATTTTTAAATAAAGAAATACATATTTAATAATATTATTTTTATTTAATTATTTGGAGAAAAGATATGTCAAATGAGAATATTCCTAAAGACTATGATTTTAAAAAAGAAAAGATTTGGGAGCAAAAATGGGAAGATGAGGAGCTTTATAAATTCCTCGGTGATGGAACTAAACCTAGATACATAATTGATACTCCACCACCATATCCAACAGGTTCTATTCATTTAGGCCATGTATTGAATTGGGTTTATATTGATATGAATGCAAGATATAGGAGATTAAAAGGATTGGACGTTCTATTTACTCAGGGATGGGACTGTCACGGTCTTCCTACTGAAGTTAAAGTTGAAGAAACTCATGGAATTAAGAAAAATGATGTTTCAAGAGCTAAATTCAGAGAGTATTGTATTGAGTTAACTACCCAGAACATAGCTAAAATGAAAGATCAGATGCAAGCTTTAGGTTTTTCACAGGATTGGAGCCGTGAATTTATTACAATGACTCCCGAATACATGAAAAGGACACAGTATTCCTTTTTAAAAATGTATGATGAAGGATTGATTTACCAGGGAATACATCCGGTTAACTGGTGTCCTCGTTGTGAAACAGCTATTGCTTTTGCAGAAGTGGAATACAGCGATAATGAAACATTTTTAAACTATGTTAACTTCCCTCCAGCTATGGAAGATTCTTATGATAATATAGCCAGTTCTAAAGTTTCAGGCAAAGAGGCTAATCCTGAAGATGAAGGAGTAATGATTGCAACTACTCGTCCGGAGTTAATGTCTGCTTGTGTAGCTGTTGTAGTTCATCCTGATGATGAAAGATATGCTCATTTAGTTGATAAATATGTTGAAGTGCCTTTATCTCATCAGAAAGTAAAAATTTATCCTGATGAAGAAGTAGACCCTGAATTTGGTACCGGTGCAGTAATGGTTTGTACTTTTGGGGATAAAACAGATGTAGCCTGGGTAAATAAACATAATCTGGAAATTCTTGATGCTATTGATGAAAAAGGCAGATTAACTGAAGTTGCAGGAAGATATGAAGGAATGGATTTGGCTACATGTAAAGCTAAAACTATTGAAGATTTGAAAGATGAAGGATATCTTTTAAAACAGGAAAAAGTTGACCAGAATGTTGGTCAGTGCTGGAGATGTAAAACTCCTATTGAAATTTTAGTTAAAAAACAATGGTTTGTAGCTGTAAATAAGTTAATCGAGCAAACTAAAGAAGCAGCAGAAGAAATGAACTGGGTTCCTGAACATATGAAAAGCCGTATGATTAACTGGGCAGATTCTATGGAATGGGACTGGTGTATTTCAAGACAAAGGTTATTTGCAACTCCTATACCTGTCTGGTTCTGTAAAGATTGTGGAAAAGTAATGCTTCCTGATGTTGAAGACTTGCCAGTTGATCCTACTCATGATAAACCTAAAAAAGCATGCAGCTGTGGCTGTGAAGAATTCATCGGAGAAGAGGATGTTTTAGATACATGGATGGACAGCTCCATTTCACCACTTTCAATTGCAGGATGGCCTAATGAAGGTTATGAAAACAATTTTCCGGCAAATATCCGTCCACAGGGACATGATATTATCAGAACATGGGCATTTTATACAACACTTCGTTGTCTTGCTTTAACCGGTAAAAAACCATTTGATGATATTGTAATCAATGGTATGGTATTTGGTGAAGACGGATACAAAATGAGTAAGTCCCGAGGAAATGTAATTGCACCTGATGAAGTAATTGAACAGTATGGTGCAGATGCTTTAAGAACATGGGCAGCTAACAGTGTACCGGGTTCAGATGTAATATTTGACTGGAAAGACATTAAACACGGTTACAGATTCTTAAGAAAATTCTGGAATGCATTCAGATTCATTAGTATGCAGATATTTGATGAAGATGTAAGCTATGATGAAATAAAAGATAACTTTGATCCTCTTGATTTATGGATTTTATCTAAATTAAATAACCTCAATAAAGTTGTAGATAATGCATTTGCAAATTATGATTTTGCAACTACAATCACATCAATTGAAAAGTTCATCTGGCATGATTTCTGTGATGAATACATTGAAGCAGTAAAATACAGATTGTACAATGATGATGTAAGCGATTCATCAAGAAAAGCAGCTAAATACACTTTAAGAAATGTTATTGAAACTTCATTAAAATTATTATCTCCAATTGTACCATTCTTTGCAGAGGAAGTTTACCAGTACTTCGGTGACGGGGAATCTATTCATAAAACCTCCTGGCCTGAAGTTAATGAAGATTTGGTAAGTGAAGAATACGAAAATAAAGGTAATATCACTGTAGATTTAATCGATGAAGTAAGAAGATTCAAATCCAGTTCAAAAATACCTCTTAACGCTCAGTTATCTGAAGTCAATGTTTATACCAATGACGGCAATTTAGTTGAAGTGTTCAATGAATTTTCACAGGATATTGAAGGAACTCTTAAAATTGATGATTTGGCTATTAAAACAGGAAAACCTGAAGTCCATGAAAAAATCATTGAAGTTGAACCTGACATGTCTCAAATCGGACCGATGTTTAAAAAAGATGCCGGAAAAATCATAGGTTACCTAAAATCCAGGGACATTGAAGAAATAGCTGATGAATTAGAAAATTCAGGTGAATTGGCTATTGGGGATATTACTGTTGGTAAAGATTTATTAAACATCTCAAAAGAAATTGTAGGAGCTTCTGGTAAAAAAGTGGATATCCTGCAGTCTGAAAATTTAGATGTTATTGTTGAAGTAATTAGATAATTTTACTTCAATTCCTATTTTTTTTTAATAGTAAAGTTTTTATTCTTTTTTTCAAATTTTTTACTTTTCAGATAAATATAATAATTTATAAAATATAATTATCAGTATGAATCTTAAAGTTAAAAATATTTCCAATATTGGGGGTGAAGTTAAGGCACCGCCCTCTAAAAGTTATTCTCACAGAGCAGTTATATTAGCTTCTTTAGCTGATGGAACATCTAAAATTCATGATATGCTTTTTTCACAGGATGTTTTGTCATCCATTAATGCATGCAGAGCTTTAGGAGCAAATATCACTAAAAAAGATGATTATTTGGAAGTGATCGGAACCAATGGTAAATTGCACAATTCATCAGAAGTTCCTATTGATTTAGGTAATTCCGGAACTACTTTAAGATTAATGACAAGCATAGCCAGTTTGGCTGACAATGAAGTTATATTAACAGGAGATGACTCTTTGCAGACAAGGCCTATGGAGATTTTAACAGAATCATTGGCTTCATTAGGTGTATGTGCAGCTTCAATTAATGGTAATGGGAAAGCACCTATTTTAATCAAGCCAGGTTATGCAGGTGGTGAAACTAATATTTTAGGCAATGTCAGTTCTCAGTTTATTTCATCAATTCTGATTTCTGCTCCTTTATCTGAAAATGGAGTTGATTTATTTGTACTGCCTGAATTCAAGTCACGCCCTTATGTAAATATGACCTGTGATATAATGGCTAAATTTGGTGTTAAAATTGAAAATGAATTCTTTGTACGTCATGAGGACTGTGACAGGGAATCTAAAAATTGCCGCATTGATGAATTTAAAATACCTAAACAGGAATATAAATCCTGTGACTATGTAGTTGAAGGCGACTATTCATCAGCATCTTATTTGCTTGCAGCTGTAGCTATTTATGGTGGAAATGCAAAAATATTAAATTTATTTAAAGATTCTAAACAGGGAGATAAGTTAATATTGAATATTTTAAAGAAGATGGGTGCAAAAATAGAGATTTTTGATGATTATGTGGAAATCTCATCTGAAGGTAATTTAAAAGGTATTGATGTTGATTTGTCAAATGCTCCGGATTTATTAATTACAGTAGCTATTTTAGCAGCTCTGGCTAATGGAACTACTAACATTACTGGTGTTAAACATGCCAGAGTTAAAGAAACAGATAGAATAGATACTACATGCAGAGAACTTGAGAAATTAGGATGTAATTTAAAAGAATTTGAAGACGGCATGTCTATTGAAGGTGGAATCCATTCAGGTACTGTTGATTCACATAAAGATCATAGATTGGCTATGGCATTTTCTTTAGTTGGTCTGAAACATGATATAGAAATTACGAATGGAGAAGTTTTTGATGTGTCTTTTCCTAATTTTATTGAAGCTATGGCAGAAATTGGAGTTGAACTGGAGTTAATTTAGGAAGTGGTTTGGTGTTGGAACTAACAAAAACTGATAAGGTTATTAAAATTGTTGATGAGTTAAATAAGTTATATAAAATTAGAAAATTTCTAAATAATGATCCATACAAGGTTTTAGTCAGAACAATTTTATCTCAAAGAACCAGAGATGAAAACACAGATCAGGCTACTAAAAACTTATTTGGCAAATATAAAGACATTTATGAAGTTGTGGATGCTCCAACTGATGATGTTGAAGAGTTAATCAGATGTTCCGGATTTTACCGTGTAAAAGCAGCTAGAATTAAGGAAGTTTCAAGGATTTTGATTGATCAGTATGGGGGAGAAGTTCCGGATAATTTAAAAGAGCTGGTTGAGCTTCCTGGTGTTGGCCGTAAAACCGCTAACTGTGTTCTGGTTTATGCATTTGAACTTCCAGCTATTCCTGTTGATACTCATGTTCATAGAATTTCCAATAGGATTGGTTTGGTAAATACCAAAACACCTGAACAGACAGAAGTGGAATTAGCTAAAATAGCTCCTAAGGAATTATGGATTAAATTAAATGATTTAATGGTTCAGTTTGGCCAGACTATCTGTAAACCGATGAGCCCTCAATGTGAAATGTGTCCAATATCAGATATTTGTGATTACTGCTGATTTTCCGAAACATTTATAAATAAAAACATTGTTATATAACATTAGTTATAAACAATAACTATTGTTATATTAGGTATTCCAAAATATAACAATTAATGATAACCCTTTATAATATACCTTAAATAGAATTAATTAGGAGAAATAATTATGGTAAATGTTCCAGAATTAAAAAGAGGAGTTTTAAATAGTGTTATTGATGCTATTGGAAATACTCCTATTGTAAAATTAAATAATATAACTGAAGATTTAGATGCAGAAGTAGATGTAAAAATAGAATCTTTCAATCCAACAGGAAGTGTAAAAGACCGTGTTGCAGTTGCAATGATTGAAGATGCTGAAGAAAAAGGTTTGCTTAAAGAAGGTTCTGTAATTATTGAACCAACTAGTGGAAATACCGGTATTGGATTAGGTTTTGCTGCAGCTGCTAAAGGTTACAGGTTAATTTTAACCATGCCTGAAACCATGTCTGTTGAAAGAAGGAAATTGTTAGGAATATTTGGAGCAGAACTGGTATTAACTCCAGGTTCAGAAGGTATGGGTGGAGCTATAGCTAAAGCTGATGAATTGGAAAAAGAAATTCCAAACGGTATTGTTTTACATCAATTTGATAATGAAGCTAATACGAGAATTCATTCTAAAACTACTGCTAAAGAAATTTTAAGAGATACTGAAGGTAAAATTGATGCTGTAGTTGCTGGTGTAGGAACTGGGGGAACTATTACAGGTATTGGAAAAGTATTAAAAGAGGAAAATCCTGATGTTCAAATTATAGCTGTTGAACCTGAGTCTTCCCAAACCTTAGGAAAAGGAGTTAAAGGTCCTCATAAAATCCAAGGTATTGGTGCAGGTTTTGTTCCGTCTATTTATGATTCTGATATTATTGATGAGATTATTCCTGTTAAAGATGAAGATGCAGGTAACACTTTACTTGATTTAGCTAAAAAAGAAGGAATCTTTGCAGGAATTTCATCTGGAGCAGCAACATGGGCTGCAATTCAAGTAGCTAAAAGGGATGAAAATAAAGGTAAAAGAATATTGGCTATTTTACCTGATGACGGTTCAAGATATTTATCTGTTGACTGGTTATTTGAATAAATTTATATATTATGTATTATAGAAAATGTATATACTATATGTTATATTTTTATAGATATACATATTCTAAATACAATTTGGGGTTTGTTAATGCTTGGTAGATTAAAGAGTGAAATCAAGACAATAAAGGAGAAGGATCCGGCAGCACGCAGTACTCTAGAGATATTTTTATGTTATCCTGGTTTTTATGCTATTATTATGCATAGAGTCAGCCATTATCTATGGAATCACTCTTTAAAGTTATTGGCTAGAATGAATTCAAATTTAGCCAGATTTTTAACAGGTATTGAAATCCATCCTGGTGCAACTATAGGTCAGCGTGTTTTTATTGACCATGGAATGGGTGTTGTTGTTGGAGAAACTGCAATTGTTGGTGATGATGTACTTATTTATCAGGGAGTAATTCTTGGAGGAACAAGCACACAAAAAACTAAAAGACACCCAACTATAGAAAAAGGAGCAATTATTGGTGCTGGAGCTAAAGTAATGGGTAATATTACTGTTGGCCAATATTCTAAAATAGGAACTGGTGCTGTTGTTTTAAAAGATGTTCCTCCGGATTCCACATGTGTCGGAGTTCCCGGAAGAATTGTTAGAAGTAAAAATGCAGAAAATATTGAAATTCACCATAAAACTGTTGATTTAGATCATAATAAGCTTCCAGATCCAGTAGCTGATGCAATTAATACTCTTACAAAGCATCTTAAAGAAAATGATAAACACATTAAGATATTATATGAAAAAAATTCAATTTGTTTAGCTGAAGATGGTGAAGACGAATTGGATGATTTATTGAAAAAATAGGAGATTAACATGAAACCGCCTTGTGAAATTGTTGTATGGTATGTAATACCTGCAATTAGATCAGAATTAGCTAAAGATTTATTGGCTTTAGGTATGAAACAAAAGGATGTTTCTGAACTTATGGATATAACTCAACCTGCTGTATCTCAGTATATTACTGATAAAAGAGGTAGTGGTGTTGTTTTAAGTTCAAATGTAAAAGAAATGGTTAATGAATTAGCTATTCAATTACATAATGGTGAAGCTAAAAAAACAGAAATAATTGGTAGAACATGCTCTATTTGCAAACATATTGAAATTGGGGATGTTTTAAAACAATTAAACATTGATAAAAATGATCTTGATGAAGATTGTCAAGGTTGTTTAGGTTCTGAAGTTACAGAATGTAAATCGTAAACTATATATGTAATAATAGTCAAACTATTAATTACTGTTTTATTTTTTATGGCAAGCTGACCGAGCGGCTTAGGTGCGTGGCTGCAGACCATGATACTGGGGTTCAAATCCCTAGCTTGCCTTCATTATTAATTATATTGCTTTTTTTGAGGTATTTTTATGGAAATTTATTCTACTTTAACTCGTAGTAAAGAAAGTTTTGAAACCATGAATGATAATAGAATTAATTTATTTGTTTGTGGACCTACTGTTTATGATGATGCTCATATTGGCCATGGAAGAACTTACATTTCTTTTGATACAATAAAAAGATACTGGGAATATAAAGGTTATACTGTATTTTATATTCAGAACATTACTGATGTTGATGATAAAATAATTAAAAGGTCAAAAGAAACTGGAATTCCTGCTGGTGATATAGCTAAGAAGTTTGAAAAAAGATATATTGAAGACATGGCTAAATTAAATGTCACAGGTGTTAATTTATTTGCAAGAGCTACTGACCACATGGGTGAAATAATTGACCAAATTCAAAGATTAATTGATAAAGGTTTTGCTTATGAAACTGAAGACGGAGTCTATTTTGGAATAGACAATTTTAAGGAATTTGGAAAATTATCAAACAGAAACATTGAAGAATTGGAATCCCATAGGGAAATAGCTAAAACTACTAAGAAAAATCCGATTGATTTTGCATTATGGAAAAAAAGAGAAAATGTAGATGAACCTGTATGGAACTCTCCATGGGGTGAAGGAAGACCTGGATGGCATATTGAAGATACAGCTATTACTGAATACTACTTCGGATCGCAATATGATGTTCATGGAGGTGGGCTTGACTTGATATTCCCTCATCATGAAGCAGAAATCACCCAAATGGAAGCAGTTAGCGGAAAAAGTCCTATGGTAAATTACTGGTTACACACCGGATTTTTAAATGTTTCAGGAGAAAAAATGTCTAAATCTTTAAATAATTTCATTACGATTCGTGAATTACTTAAAGAATATGATGCTGATGTATTCAGGTTCTTTGTATTGTCTACTCATTACAGAAGTCCAATTGACTTTTCAAAAGAGTCACTTCATCAGTCTGAAAAAAGTTTAGATAAAATTAAAAAATATTATGAATCATTAGAATGTGAAATCATAGAAAACGCCACTTCTGATTATGCTCCATTAAAAATTGCTAAAGAAGAATTCTTTAAAAGTATGGATGATGATTTCAACACTCCAAAAGCTATTGCAGCTATTTTCGGATTAATAAATGATTCCAAAAGTGAAATTGATTCTTTAGCTGATGAAGATGTTTCAGCTATTCGTGAATTTTTAGATGATGTTGGTTTTATTTTAGGTATTGATTTTGTTTTAAAAGATACAGGATCTTCTGATGAATTATTAACTTTAATTTCAGATGTTAGACAAGAATTAAGAAACAACAAACAATATGAATTGTCTGATAAAATAAGAGATCAGCTAACTGATTTAGGTTATGAAATAAGTGATTAGGAGAGATTTATAATTTATCTCCTATTTTTTCTATTTGTACAATAGCTTCTTCTAATCCGTCACCTTTTCCAGCAGCTCCTTTTGCAACAATGGTATCGATTATTTCCATACCCATGTATCCAAATGGTATAACTTTCATTGAATCAATGTAGGCTGCAAATGCATCGCTTGGTTGAGCCTGGGTAAATATTTCTATTACTTTTGTACCTTCTAAGCTTTTATTTGGATTTTGTGAAACTTGATAGAATCTGTCAATTAATGTTTTTGCTTGTCCGCTCATTTGACCATAGTAAATTGGGCTTGAGAAAATAAATAAATCTGCTTCAAGCATTTCATCAATGATTTTTCTTGCATCATCATCTTTTACACAGTCGCCTTTTTGACAGGCTTGACAGGCTTTACAAAAACCAATATCTAATTCATTAAGATAGTAAATGCTTTTTTCACCGTCAATTTTTTCCAATACTTTGTTTACTAAAATATCACAGTTTCCGTCTTTTCTAGGACTTCCTACGATTGCTACAGTTTTCATAATTTTACACTCTCCTATACTTGTAAATTTATGTTTGTGTTATATTTAAATTATTGTTTTTTGCAACATTTTTCCTTAATTTGCTCAAAATATTTTGACAAATCATAAATATGCTTGTATTATAAATATATTGATTAAACTTAAGAATTATTTTATTTCAATAAAAAACTTTAAGTTTCAATGTATATTAATTTAAAATGAAGTTAACGGGGATATGATGATTAAAAAAAGATTTATTTTAGTTATCATGATTATTTTAACATTTTCCATGTCATTAGTTAATGCTAATGAAGATTTAAATAATGTTGGATATAATGATGGCTTGCAAGTTAATTCCACATATTCTGAGGATGTTTTAACTGCTCCTGAGGATGTTGGAACATTTAGTGATTTGAATTCGAATATTCAGGCAAATCCGAACATAAGTTTGGATAAGGATTATAAATATGATTCTTCAAGTGACGGTTCTTTATCATCAGGTATCATAATTGATAAAGATACAACTGTTGATGGTGCATCACACATAATAAATGGAAGCAATTCCAAAGATGTAAGGTTGTTTGCTGTTAATAAAGGTACTTTAACTTTAAAAAATGTTATAATAACTGATTTGAATTATAATGCAGATGATAAAGGGTTAATTTATCAAAATGGAGGTAATCTTGTACTGGATAATGTTACTTTTCAAAATTCAGGATATAAAAGTTTAATATGGGCTGATGGAGGTTCATTAACTGTAACTAATTCTTATTTTATCAATAATACTGCAACTAACATATTCAGAGTCAGCGGATATAATTCTGTTTTTATAAACAGTAATGTAATAATGAATAACAATATTTCCAATGCATTACTTGAAAATGGATTGAATGTAAACACTATTGACAATAATGTTTTTATAAACAATATCAATCATGTAAATATTGAATATATTAAAAGCTGTAGGGATAATTACTGGGGTACAAATGCAGCTACCTATGGTTCTGTTGGAATATTGTATAAATGTGATTTTACAATAGCTAAATTAAGTATTGTCGGTAATAATACTATTTCTGGAGATTCTGCTTATCAGATTGTATTTAATAATACAAAACTGCCTGTATTTAATCTTAATGCAATTATCGATGAAAAATATGCTACCTTGAATCAGAACAGTATAACTGTCAAAAACGGAGCTGCAGAAGTTAGTGTTAGCCCTAAAGCTAATGGTGTTGCAACGTTAAGTGTTGGTAAAGGTTTAATTAAAGATTCCAATACTAAAAATATTAAAATTAATCTTGACGGAAGTATTGATGAGTTATGGGTAGCAACTACAGGTAGTGATACTAACGACGGCAGTAAAGACAAACCATTAGCCAGCATAACTAAAGCTATTGAAATAGCAAAATCAGGTTATACTATTCATATAATGGATGGGGAGTATTCTCAAAAAGTTTTAGAAATCAATAAAGCGCTGTCATTTATTGGTGAAGGAAATAATGTTATTATAAGAGGAACTGGAAACCGTGCATTTTCATGTACTGAAGACGGATGCAATTTGGAATTTATAAACATTACTTTTGCAAATTTAATATCTGAAGAAACAAGATCCGCAGCATTATATATTGAAGGTGATGGTTTTCTTAAAGTAATTAATTGTACTTTTAAAGATATTGGAGCCAGATATGGTGCTATGGACATAGGCACTACAGCAGATGCAGAAATTAAAAACTGTACTTTTGAAAATGTAGTGGGAACTGCTTCCAGATCAGCTATTATTCATGTTTCTGGAAGTGGGGAGTATATTTTTGACGGATTAACTATTTCAAATTCCAAATTAGCTGATAATGTTGTAGAAAATGATAAGTATGCATATTTAAGAGGAATATTTTATATTGATAATCAAAATGCAGTTGTAACTTTAAATAATACTGTTATTAGAGGTTCATCCGGTCCAATGCAATCAGTTGTTGAGTCAAGAAGTAAATTAAATATCCTAAATACTGTAATTGTGAATAATACTGTTGGTATGACTTCTACTGATTTTGGTCAGTATCTTATTTACGGATCAAGTGCAAATGCTAATATTAATATTAAAAACACGGTAATTTCAAACAATACTGCTGGAGACAGCTCTGAGAGTGAAATTTTCCAGCTTACAAATGGAAATACTCTTGATGTATCTTATTCCAGCATTGTTGATAATAAAGTTAACAAAATATTCAATGTTAAATCAGGAAATGCTGCAGTTACTATGGATTATAACTGGTGGGGAAATAATACTGTTTCCAATGATAAAATCAGCAAATGGATTATAATGACCACACCTGAGAATATAACTGCTCAAAAAGGTAAAACAATTGATGTGGAAGTATATTTCAATCATTATACAGATGCAAGTGGTAAAATTTATGATTTGTCCGTAAATGTTCCAATAACTGTTAAATTCAGTACAATCAATGGAACTTTGTTAAACAATGTTGCATATAGTGTTAATGGAATAGCTAGTGTTCCATATACTGTAAATAATAATGATACAATTACTGTAAAATCAGGTAACCAGACAGCTACTATTAAAATTATTTCCAAAGTCATTGATGCTATTTGGGTATCAGCTGAGGGTAATGATGCAAATGACGGCAGTGAAAACTCTCCGGTAGCTACAATAGCTAAAGCAATTGAGCTGGCTAAAAATTCATCTACAATATATGTTATGGAAGGAAGTTATTCTCAAGGTCAGATAACAATAAATAAGGAAGTATCTATTACAGGTTTGGGCAAAGTTATTTTGACCAATAATGCCTTTATCTGCAAAGCAGATAATGTGGAATTTAATAACATTGTATTTTCACAAAATGACGGATCTGCAGTTTTAAAAGTATATGGGAATAATATTAAAATATATAACTGTACATTCAGCAATATTAATGCTGATTTGGGAGTATTGTATCTTTCTTCAGGTTCTGTTGATATTGTTAACACTGTAATAAACAATGTAAACAGCAGATATTTAATTTCAATTTCTAAAAATGCTATTTTAAAAATGTCAAATTCTGTTGTTGACGGAAATAACCTTGAAAACAGTATTTTTTATCTTGGAGACGGGTCTTCTTTAAATGTGGATTATTGTATTATCACTAACAACAGATTTGTTAATTATACAAGTGTGGAAGAAGACGGCAAATCCGAAATTTCTCTTGATTATAACTGGTGGGGAACCAACACACCTGCGGGAAAGGATATTAAAAATTGGGTAATAATGAACGCTCCTGAAAGTATTTCCGGTGAAAAATGTGAAACTATAAATGTCAATGTTGATTTCAACCATTATATGGGTGTTGATGGTAAAATTCATACATTAACAAAACATATTCCGGAAACAGCAGTTGATTTTGATGGAAATATTCTAAATACTGTCAACGGATTAGTTACTTTTTCATATACTATAGAAAACAGCAATAAAATTGTTGTAAAGTCTGCCAATCAAAGTTCAGTCATTGATGTCATTATAAAAGAAGTTAAAAGAGATGTCTGGGTATCTAAGGAAGGAAATGATGAAAACAATGGTAGCCAAACCAGTCCTGTAGCTACAATCAAAAAAGCTTTAGAATTAGTAAGTGACGGATCTTCAATTTACATAGCGCCGGGAACTTATCTGGAATATGGATTGGAAATAACCAAGTCTGTAAATATAATTGGTTCAGGCAAAGTCATTATTGATGCTGATAATAATGGCAAAATAATTTCTACAACAAATAAATCTGCAGTTATTAATTTAGCTAATTTGGAATTAACTAAAGCAAAAAGCAACTTTGGATGTGCAGTTTATAATTTAGGAGCTGATTTTACACTAAATAATATAAGCATTTATGATAATGAAATAACTGATGCTTTAGCTAATACTATGAGTGCTATTTACAATACTGGAGTAATGACAATCAAAAACTCTAAAATAATTCATAATATTGGGCATGGATTAATATACAACAGCAATAATCTTGCATTGATTAATTCAACTGTATCAGGCAATGATATCGCTTCAGGCACTTCATCATATGGAATTGTTTATTCAACGGGAGGTACTGTAAAAATAGTTGATTCTGATTTTGACAATAATATTGCAAGATTGGGAACTGTTTATATTTCCAATGGAAACCTTATAGTTGAAAACTCTATTTTTGAATCTAACAGAGTTACTGTAGGAAATGGAGGAGCTATTACTTTATGGTCTTTAAGTTCTAAAGTAAACATAACTAATGCCACATTTAGAGATAATATGGCTGCTAGAGATGGTGGAGCTATTTTAGCTAAAGGTGATGTGAACATATTAAATTCCATATTTGAAAATAATGCTGCAGGTAATGGATATTATGGAAATGCAATTTATAATTATGGTAATTTAAACATTCATTATTCAGTATTATTGGAAAATGCTTCCTCTAATTATGTAATTTATAATTATGGATATAATCCGTCTGCTAATGCACAATACAACTGGTGGGGAACTAATAATGATCCTTCAAGATTAGTTGGTGCAGGTCAATGGGATGAATATACTTCATGTGAGGATGTGGATGTTTCAAATTGGATTGTTATGAGTGTAATTCCAGACATTATTGAAAATATCACAGGAAATCAACTTATAAAAGTTTCATTTGATAAATATCATGGAAAAGATGGAAAACTTTATGATTTAACTAAAGCTCTTCCGGAATTTAATGTTAAATTTAGTGCGATTAATGGCACATTATCAGATAATTTGGCTAAAGTTATTAATAATGTAGCTTGTGTTAATTACACAATATCTGACAATGATACAATTACTGTAGAATCTGGTGATGAAATATTTAATATTAAAGTTATTGTAGCTAAAGAAACCTCAATTATTTTAATCAATGTTGATGATATTGTTGTAGGTGAAAATGCTACAATTGATGTATTTGTCAATAAAAATGCAACAGGTAGTGTGATTATTGGTGTTAACAATAAAAATACTACTGTTAATATTAAGGATGGTAAAGCCAGTTTAATTGTAAGTGACTTGACTGCAGGTAAATATGATGTTGTAGTTAAATATAGTGGAGATATTAATTATGGAACCAGCAAGAACATAACTTCATTTAATGTAGGTAAAATAGCTAAATATGATGTTGATGTTGATATTTCCAAAATTCAAAGTGGAGAAAATGCTACAATAACTGTAATCTTACCAAAAGATGCAACAGGAAATGTTACAATAATTGTTGCAAATAAAAAGTATAATGCGACTGTAGTTAATGGAACTGCTAAAATTATCACTGATGTATTAGATGATGGTACTTATGATGTTGTTGTGTATTATTCAGGAGATGACAAATATCTTAATTCTGTTAAACAACTTAACATGACTGTAGATATTAATAAAAATGTTAACTTAAAAGCAGATGACATTGTCATGTTTTATAAAGATGGAACTAGATTTATAGCTGTTTTAACTGATTATAAAGGCAATCCAATAGCTAATGAAACTTTAATATTTGTAATTAATGGTGTAAAGTATACTAAAATTACTGATAATAATGGAACTGCTTCAATAGCACTTAACTTAATGCCTGGAGTATATGAAGGATTAGTACTGTTTAATGGAACTTTAAATTACAACAATATCTCTGTTAAATGTAATATAACAATTAAATCTACGGTTATTGGTTGTGATATTGTTAAAATGTTTAGAAATGCAACTCAGTATTCTGCTTTGTTTTTGGACAGTAATGGTAATCCTTTGGTTAATGCTGAGGTTAAGTTTAATATCAATGGTGTTTTCTATACTAAAATTACCAACAGTGAAGGTATAGCTACTTTAAATATCAAATTGCTTCCGGCAGAGTATATAATAACCAATTATAACTTGGTTACCGGTGAGGAAAACTCTAATAAGGTTACTGTCAAGTCATTGCTTGTTGATAACTCTGATTTGGTTAAATATTACTTAAATGAGTCCAAATACACTCTTAAGGTAATCGGTAAAGACGGTAAAGTTGCAGCAGGTCAGGAAGTAAGCTTTAACATCAACGGAGTATTCTACCACAGAGTATCTGATGAAAATGGAATTGTAAGTCTAAGCATTAAATTACGTCCTGGAGACTACATTGTAACAGCAGAATACGAAGGATGCAGAGTATCCAACAATGTTAAAGTATTGCCTACTCTTGTTACAAAAGATCTGGTCATGAAATACATGGACGGCAGCAGCTTCACAGCACAAACACTTGACGGTCAGGGAAATCCATTGGCTAATCAGAAAATATCATTTAATGTAAACGGAGTATTCTATCACAGAACAACAGATGAAAACGGTATGGCCAGCCTGAATATACGCTTAAACCCAGGCAAATACATCATAACCTCCATCTGGAACGAATACCAAATAGGAAACAACATTACAATTGCTTAAAAAAGAGGATTTCAAATTCTCTTTTACTTTTTTTAATAAAAACTTTTATATACTTTAAATGTCTATTGTTATATGATATTATAACACGCATTATAATTTCATTTAGTTTTTCGTAAATTGTATTTTTAGGTTTACCCAAAACATTTATATATGTTAAATAACTATTGTTATATAGCATTATAACATGTGATATATTTTATATTGAAAATCATAATATTCATCATATTTAGTTTAGAAGGGATAAAAAAATATGGAATTTTTAAAAATATATGTTATAGTGTAGTAATATTAAATTTAAAAAAATTACAGGTGATTATATGGTAGAAAAAAGACAATACAAATCATCCACATTAGGTGTACGTGCAGGTCAAGAACCGGATCCGGTTACTGGAGCATGTGCTGTACCGATTTATCAAACAAGCTCATATGTATTTAAGGATGCTGCAGAAGCAGCAAGGAGGTTCGGATTACAGGAATTTGGTCAAATTTATTCCAGATTAACTAATCCAACAACTGAAGTATTTGAAAAGAGAATAGCTGCTATTGAAGGCGGTAATTCTGGATTAGGTACTTCAAGCGGTCTTGCAGCAATTACTTATGCAATTTTAAACATTACATCTCCAGGTGATGAAATCGTATCTGCAGATAATCTTTACGGCGGAACTTACCAGCTGTTTGATTACACCTTTAAAGATTTGGCAAGAAATGTTAAATTTGTGGATTCAAGTGATTTGCAGGCATTTGAAGATGCAATTACTGATAAAACCAAAGCAATTTACTGTGAATCTATAGGCAATCCAAAACTGGATGTTCCGGATTTTGAAGCTTTAGCTGAAATTGCTCACAGTCATGACATTCCGTTAATTGTAGACAATACAATTGGTGTCGGTTTGGTAAGACCTTTGGAACATGGTGCTGATGTTATTGCAGCATCTGCAACCAAATATGTTGGAGGTCATGGAACTTCCATTGGAGGATACATTGTAGATTCAGGTAAATTCAATTGGGGTAATGGTAAATTCCCGCAATTTACAGAACCTGATCCAAGTTATCATGGATTGGTATTCTGGGACGCATTTGGAGATGTTCCGGAACTTGGAAATATAGCTTTTACCTTAAGGGCCAGAGCAAGATTATTACGTGATTTGGGGTCAACTCAGGCACCAACTAACAGTTTCCTGTTTTTACAAGGACTTGAAAGTTTGGATGTAAGAGTAAAAAGACATTCTGAAAATGCTTTAAAAGTAGCTAAATTCTTGGAATCACATCCTAAAGTTAAATGGGTAAGTTATCCTGGTTTGGAATCTCACCCTTCACATGAAACTGCTAAAAAATACTTAAACGGTTATTATGCAGGTATTTTAGGTGTAGGTATTGAAGGCGGTGAGGAAGCAGGTAAGGAATTCATCAATAACTTGGAATTATTCTCTCTTCTTGCAAATATTGGTGATGCAAAAAGTTTAGCAATACATCCTGCAAGTACTACTCATCAGCAACTTTCAGAAGAAGAACAATTAGCTACTGGTGTTACACCGGACTTTGTAAGGTTATCTATTGGTCTTGAAGATGCAGATGACTTGATTGATGATCTTTCACGTGCTTTAGATAAAATTTAAATTTTAATAAAAAATAAAAAGGAGATTATAAGATGTATTTGGATAATTCAGCAACTACTGCAGTTAGTGAGGAAGTACTAAACGAAATGGAGCCTTATTTCAGGGAAGCCTATGGAAATCCGTCTACTTTGTACTCTGTTGGCCGCGAAGCTAAAAAGGGTTTAGATAAAGCAAGACAAAGAGTGGCTGATGCAATTAATGCAGATCCTAAAGAAATAATATTCACTAGTGGAGGGTCAGAATCTGATAATTTAGCTATTAAGGGGATTGCTTTAAAATTAAAAGGTAAAGGAAACCACATTATCACTTCTGAAATTGAACATCCTGCAGTTAAAGAAACACTCCATTTCCTTGAAACTTTAGATTTCAAAGTAACTTACCTGCCGGTTTATGAAAACGGTATTGTAAAAGTAGAGGATGTTAAAGATGCGATTACTCCAGAAACAATCTTAATTACCATTATGCATGGTAATAATGAAATTGGTACTCTTCAGCCAATTGCTGAGATTGGTAAACTAGCCAGAGAACGTAAAATTCTTTTCCACACTGATGCAGTTCAGACATTCGGTAAAGTTAAAGTGGATGTTGAAGAATTGAACGTTGATTTATTATCCTTATCATCTCATAAAGTCCATGGTCCAAAAGGTGTTGGAGCATTATATATTAAAAAAGGTGTTAGAATAACTCCTCTTATTCATGGTGGTGGCCAGGAAAGAGGAATCAGGTCAGGTACTGAAAATGTTCCAGGTATTGTTGGATTCGGTAAAGCATGTGAAATAGCTAATAATAATCTGGAAGAAAATTATGCAAGATTAGTTAAAACAAGAGATGAAATTATTGAAAAAGTATTGGATGCAGTTCCTGAATCTTATCTTAATGGTGATAGGAATGAAAGACTGCCTAATGTCATTAATTTCAGATTCTCATCTATTGAAGGAGAATCATTAATTCTCCTTTTAGATGCAAAGGGATATCAGGCATCAACAGGGTCAGCCTGTTCATCTAAAACTTTAGAAGCATCTCCTGTATTAAAAGCTCTTAATCTTGATGATGTTGATGTACATGGTTCCTTAAGAATATCTTTAGGTTCCCAAACTCACTTCGATGATGTTGACGGTTTAGTAGAAGCAATTAAAGAGTCAGTAGCTACTTTAAGGAAAATGTCTCCTTTATGGAATTCTGATGAAAAATATGAAGAAATGATGGGTCAAAGTAAATAAATTAAGGTGTTAAATATGTACAGTGAAAAAGTTATGGATCATTTTGCAAATCCAAGAAATTCAGGAGAAATGGAAAATCCTGACGGAGTAGGAACAGTAGGAAACCCAACCTGCGGGGATTTGATGACTATCTATATTAAAGTTAAGGATGATGTTATCACCGATATTTCATTCCAAACCTTCGGTTGTGGAGCAGCTATTGCTACAAGCAGTATGATTACTGAAATAGCTATTGGCAAAACATTGGAAGAAGCATTAAAAATTAGCCGTAATGATGTGGCAGAAGAATTGGACGGTCTTCCACCAGTTAAAATGCACTGTTCCAATTTGGCTGCAGATGCACTTAAGGCAGCTATTGACAACTATTATGAAAAGTCTAATTAATCTGTTCAAGGTTTATGATTATTAATTTTCCGTTTGGTTGTTAATATGAATCATCATTATATCACTTTAAATATCAGTTGCTTATACTGCATCTCTCATAACATTTCTATAATAATGTTTGAATGGGATGCTTAATTAAATTTGTGGATACGGTCTCATATTCATTAAATTAAAAGTTGGTTATATATTATTTATAAATTTTTGGGGGTGTATAAAAAAATAAGGATTTCCATAAACTGCAAGAAAAGGTGATGAAAATAAAATAACAATTTGTTAATTGTGGTTGTTAATGTTAATGAATCCGTAGTAAAAATATATTATATATTTTATATAAATAATATAATAAAAAATATAATAAATATATGTTTGCAAAATATTAAATGGAAATGATTATTATGGGCATTACGGATTATATTAAAACTAGATTATTGAATAATCGTGTTGAGCAGTATAACACTAGGCGTAGCTATTGAGGTGAGGATGAAAGGCAACCTAGGACTGACGGAATAAATACTGGCCTTGATTTAGTTGATGCACTTTCACCAGTAGTTAATAAAACAATAGCTAATGCATGATATGCTGTTAAACTTGACGGTTACACTTCTGGTGTTTTGAAAAACAGAATTGATAAAGCTAATGTTAATATTGTTCTTGTAGATAAAGAAAATAAATTATCTGCTGAACAGAAACTGACTTTAATTTTGTGGGCAAGGAAAATTGACATCAGCCAAGTTGCTAAAAATATTTTGCAAGGGGGAATGGTTGATGGTGAAGGATTAATTAAACCAGTGGAAAGATGGGATAAATCCATAGGTAAATATATTAAACCTATCTTTTTAGAAATAGGTGCTCATGGCTATGGATTAAAGAAAGAATTCAATGATGACAATGAAGTCCAGCTATTTTTACATGAGATGCCGAAAGATATTGTTAACGGATCTCCTGAAGACTTTGATAACTATGTTAGTGTTGAGGAAGGAACATTAACGGTTAAGTATGAACCTGAAGAGGTTATTAACTTCATGTATAATGAGATATATTGTGAAGCGCAGAGCATTATCCTTAATTGTCTTGATGATATATACCACAAGTGCAATCTTGAAAGAAATCAAGTGGAGAGAATTAATAAGGATAATATCATTGAAGTAAAACCTTCTTTAGATTCTAACGGTCAACCTAGTAACGGAACTTTCAGCTACTGCAAAAGAAAATTTATATGCAGATTACGGAACCACCGCAGACAGTAATGTAGCTATTGTACCTCAAGGAATTGAATCTAAAATTTTAGGGGGTAACAACTACCAGTCAGACTATACTCGACAGACTGAAATCTTCAGGAATAATATCTTAAGGACTTTCGTTACTCCTCAGTCTCAGGCAGGTAAAAATCCAACCAGAATGTTGCAGAATACATTAATGATTCAGCAATTACTGGATTTATTGTTAATGTTGCCAATGACCAGAAATGGGTGTTAAAGTACTGCAATGAATTATTGAATCGCCAGTTGGAGTTAATGGGTGTTAGTGAAACTTTGGATATTTATTTTAGCTATTCAATCCACAGTTGAAGAGGAAGCAAATGCACAATTATATTTAAAAGGAGCAAACAGCTTTACCTTCATAATGGACATGTCTGGTGCAACTGGTCTTAAAGGAGACACAGGTGATACTGGAGCTACCGGAGCCACTGGTGCTACAGGTGAAACTGGAGACAAAGGTGAAACTGGAGCTACTGGTGCTGGTGTTACTATTAAAGGTTCGTATAATTCTTACGAAGAATTAATTAATGAACATCCAACAGGTAATGAAGGTGACAGCTATTTAGTTAATGGCTCTCTTTATGTCTGGAATGGAACTGCTTGGGAAAATGTAGGAAACATCAAAGGAGAAAAAGGTGAAACCAGTTTGCAAGGTGTTAAAGGTGATACTGGTTATAGTGGTTTTTCACCAATCATTAATGTCGACCATTCTACTGGCCAAATAGTAATCACAACAGAAGATGGTTCAGCAACAATATCATTTGATGAACTCAAAGGTGATACTGGACCTCAAGGTATTAAAGGAGATACAGGAAACACTGGTGAAGCATTCACTTTCGATGACTTTACACCAGAACAATTGGCAAGTCTAAAAGGAGCAACTGGAGATACTGGAGCAACAGGAAGCAAAGGTGACAAAGGAGATAAGGGAGACACAGGTGATAAAGGTGATACAGGTCAAGGCAGTGATGAAGAAGCAGGCTGGAAACTACCAGTCGATAAAATACAAACCACAACAACATTACCAACAGGAGTTAGCAAAGGTTATCGTGTAGCTATTTGTACAAGTTCTGTCATGGCCATTAAAGAATACAACGGAAGTTCTTGGGATACAGAATCAATTGATCCTTACAGTGTAATTCCATTAAAACATTCTGGAAGCATACAGATGTATTTGGCAAAAGATAGTGGCCCAGTATATATGGGTGTTGATTATGGAATATTTGGTAAGTTTAGATTCATGACTCAAGCTGCTTATGATGCATTAAGTAGCTATGATGAAGATACAATTTATTTTGTTAGGAGTTCATAATTTATCTTTTAAATCATAAAGGCTTATTTTATCAAAATCAGATGTTAATGTTGCGGAAACTTCATTTAATTGGTTTAATGTAAATGTTCCTAATTCAACATACATTCCTTCAACTAATCCAAATAATAAATAATCATCATTTTTAATTTTATCTCCTGCTACAACATACCAATTTCAATCTCCATTGGTAATTGAAACTAGTTTTATGTTTGATAGAATATAATTTTTACTAGTATTAAATAAAAATATTAATTTGAAATTACTAAACTATTAACAGTGATTAATATGCAACTCTCCGATGAAATGTTAAAGGAAATTAGCTATGTAAAGATTTCATCATACAGAACAAAAGTAATGAAGTCTTTAGAAGATGATGTTAAGATTCCATCTAAAATAGTAGAAGATTCAGATATTGGACAAAATCATATTTCAAAAATTCTGGCCGAATTAAAAGCACATGAAATGGTTGAATGTATTAACCCAGAAGTTAGAAAAGGTAGACTATATAGACTAACGGATAAAGGTGAGGAAGTAACTAAAAACATTAATAATAATTTATATTAATACTATTAATAAAAGTTATAATGAGTATTCGGTGAAAATATGGAAAAATTTAAAACTGTTGATTTATGTGCAGGAATTGGAGGTATAAGAAGAGGTTTTGAATTAACTGGAAAAACTGAAAATGTACTGTCTGCAGAAAATGATAAATATGCCTGCAAGACTTATGAACATTTATACAATGAAAATCCTATGCATGACATCACCACTGATGAATTTAAAGAGTTAATGAATGAAACTGATTATGATATATTATTAGCAGGATTTCCATGTCAAGCATTTAGTGCTGTTGGAAAACGAGAAGGATTTAAAGATGCTACTAGAGGAACAATCTTTTTTTATCTAGCAGAAATGATTGAAGAAACAAGGCCAAAAGCATTCCTATTAGAAAATGTAGAAGGATTATTAACCCACGATAAAGGAAATACTTTTGAAGTAATTTTGGATACATTGATAAATCAACTAGATTATCGTATAGTTGGAGTGCAAGAAAATTTAATGGGTGATGGATTCTATTTTGAAAGATCAGATTTATTAAGAAATGCTAAAGACTTTGGTGTTCCACAAAATAGGCCAAGAGTATATCTGGTTGGTTTTGATAACAAAAGATATGGTGAAAAAATAAAAAAACTTAAATTTAGACAACTGCCAAAGAAAAGAAGTAGAAAACCAATTTATAATGATTTAAATGATGTATTGGTCATGGGTGAAGATAAATCATTTTATTTAGCCCAAGGTTATGTGGATACTCTAAAAGAACATAAATCAAAACAGGGAGCTAAAGGTAATGGATTTGGTTATGTGGTTGTTAATGCAGAAGGAATTAAACATCCTATTTCTAATGCCCTTTTAGCTACTGGAGGATCAGGTAAAGAAAGAAACTTAGTATATGACCCTCAAGAAGGAATAGCTGGTTTAGTTGTTAAAAACAAAAAAACACCATTGAACGATGAAGGAATTCGTATGATGACTCCTGATGAATGGGCTAAGCTTCAAGGATTTTTAGGTTATGCATTTGTAGAAAATGGGGAAGAAACATTTTCTTTTCCAGATGATGTTAGTAATACTCAAAGATATAAACAATTGGGAAATTCAGTTGCCATTCCAGTGATTGAGGAAATAGCTATTAAACTTGTTGATTCATTAGAAAAACTTGAGAGTGAATAAAATATGAAGTATAATAAGGGTGAATGGAGTGAAGCTTATGCATTTACCAAATTAATTGGTGATGGACAGGTTTTTGCTTCTGATGAAGATTTAAACAAAATTTCTGACAAAATATATCCTATCTTGAAAGTATTTAAAGATGAAATCGAAAGGTATTACGAAACAAATACTGATGATGGAATAGTTAATGTTGTTGATTATAATGGAGAAATTATTTTTTCTTTAAAATCATCCACCTTTCTGGATATAGCAGAAGAATCCTTAGAACTTATTAAAAATGGTAAAGGACGTACTTTTGAAGTACCTCTATTAAAAGATTTCCTTGAGGATATCGGCATATATAGTTTTAAAAGTTCTAGCACGAAAAAAGAAGATATGAAAATGGAAATATTTGATGAAAATATTAATCAACCAAGTAAATTAACATTTACACTTAAATCTCATATAGGAAGTAAACCTACCATATTAAATGCTTCTCATTTAACTAATTTTACTTATAGAGTTAAAGGAATGTCAGATGAAGATTTTATTTATCTGAATAGTATCACTAAAGAAAATGATGATACTTGGAAGATAACTAAATTTAATAAGATATTTGAAGAATACGAAAATAATAATTATGAAATTGAATGGATAGATGAAGATGACAATATATTATATCAAAATTTAAGATTAATAGACAGCAATTTACCAAAGATATTGGCATTCATAATATTTTATTATCATTCACATGAAAGATCATCATCTATTGAATTTTTGACTGAAAAATTAATAGAATACAATCCATTAGATTTAAGCGATGAAGAAAAAAGAACTTTTTATAAAAACAATATATCCAAATTTATAGAAACTGTAACATTTGGAATGACACCGAATATAAAATGGGATGGAAATTATGTTGTTTCTGGTGGATTATTGACTGTTAAAAAAGATGGTGAAATTCTTTGTCATCATGTCTTTTATGATGATATTAGTCTAAAAAATTATTTGTTCAAAAATACTAAATTAGAAGGTGGAAGTACATCTAGACATGAATACGCCCAACTGTACAAACAAAACGATGACATATTTTTTAAATTGAATTTACAATTAAGATTTAAATGATGTTTGGAATTAACAATTAGCATGAATAATTTATACATGAGTTGATGTATATGGCTGACAGAGTTAGCAAAGAAACCCGCAGTTATAACATGTCACGAATTAAGGGAAAAGACACTAAACCAGAAATTATTGTTCGCAGCTATCTGTTTTCAAAAGGATTACGCTTTAGGAAGAATGATAAAAGATATCCTGGAAGTCCAGACATTGTATTGCCAAAATATAATACTGTGGTGTTTGTTCATGGTTGTTTTTGGCATCTCCATGAGGGATGCAAATATGCGACAATGCCAAAATCAAATGTTGACTTCTGGAAGAAGAAACTCTATCGAAACAAAGAACGTGACAAACGGAATCAAAAAGAACTAGAAGAAATGGGATGGAATGTCATTGTAGTATGGGAATGTCAATTGAAAAAAGACAAATGTGAACAGACACTAGAACAATTATACGGACAAATTGTATCCGCAGTATCGGAATAAACTTTATTGTTTTTTTTTTAATGGTGAATTTTATTTAAATTTATATGATTATATCAATATTGCTTTAAGTAGGTAAAATTACAAGTTGAAAGCAATAATGCCTCAGACTCATATCAAAAAGCTTTTATAAGTATTTATTCAATTATTAATTAGTGATTGATATGGTTAATGAAAAAATAAAAACTTATAATGAATGTAATGCTGATGAAAAAGAAGTTCTTGATAGTTTTAGAAAAATGAAGTTATTGTATGGCCATGCCAGATTCAGATTACATAAGACACAAGTTGAAGATCTCATTAATGAGTATGAAACATTAATGAAACTGCGTGAAGAAATCCAGGTCAAATACTTTTCAATTTATGAAGAACTTCTAAAAGAAGATTTAATTGAAGGGGAATTGGACGCCAGTGTTTGGGGAATTACAAGAGAACATGAAACTGAAACTTGGAATTCTGAATTAAGATTGATGACTGATATTAAAACTAATTTTGATATAACTATTAATATGATTGAAAGTGGAGAAGCGGAACAAACTATTATTGATGCAGAAAATTGGTAATTTTTTTGAATTAATAAAAATTATTTTTTATAGTATAAATATGATAAAAAAGAGAAATAATAAATTATAGAACTTAAATTTTTAAAAGTTTATAAAATGCCATCTAAAATTTATATTATATTTTTTTAGAGGTTAATTGCTAATTCAATTGTCAAGAGTGAAATTAATGAATAAATCAGACCAAATTATAATTTATGGGGCTCCTGGTACTGGAAAATCATATAATGTGGATAATTTTTTTAAAAAAAATAATATTAAAGATGATCAAGTAATTAGAGTTGTTTTCCATAGTGATTATGTTTACTCAGATTTTGTGGGGTTTATAACTCCTTCAACAAAAGATAAAGGAAAAGAAATTGAGTACAACTTTGAACCAGGACCTTTCACAATTGCTTTAGAAAAAGCATTAAATAATTTGTCTGAAGATGTGTATTTAGTATTAGAGGAACTTAACAGAGGAAACACTGCAGCTATTTTTGGAGACATATTTCAATTATTAGACCGTGGTGATAATGGACGATCTGAATATCCAATAACAAACAGGCCCATAAGAGAATATTTAAATGATAAAATCAGTTCAGATATTTTCATTAAATTAAATTTAGGGGAAAATGAAATTACAATTCCAAGTAATTTAAAATTTATATGTACAATGAATACTGCTGACCAAAATGTATTTGTAATAGATACTGCATTTAAAAGAAGATTTAAAATGAAATATGTTCCTATTGATTTTACAAATAAAACTGATCAATTAAAAAAACTAGATGTAATTTCAAATAAAAATATTTTTGATGAAAACCATACTTGGAGTGAATTTGCTGAAAAAATCAATGAAATAATTGATGATGAAAATTATTCTGGTTTTAGCATCTCTGAAGATAAAAAATTAGGCCAGTATTTTGTTCATGAAAAAGATGTTTCTTCAAAACAGGCATTTTGTGATAAAGTTATTTATTATTTAAAAAATGATGTGTTTAAATATAATGATAATATTTTAAAAGATTCTTATGATAATATCTATAGAAAATTTGTGTTTGATGGACAAGATATATTTGATTTAATAGAATAGGAGGAATATCTTTTGAAATTGAATGCTTTATCTCTTTTTTCTAGTGTTGGATTAGCAGAAACTTATTTTGAAAGAAATAATATAAATGTAGTTCTTTCAAATGAGATTTTAGAGAAAAGATGTGATTTCCATTCTCATTTATATCCTAATAGCAAAAGTATTTGTGGGGATATAACTGATAAAAATGTCTTTGATGAAGTAATTGAAGAAGCTAAAAATAGAAATGTAAATTTTATTATTGCAACCCCACCATGCCAAGGGATGAGTACTGCAGGTAAAATGCTTAAAGATGATATGAGGAATAAACTTATTGTCCCAACTATAGAGGTTATTAAAGAATTAAAACCTTTATTTATTATTATAGAAAATGTTCCAACAATGTTAAAAACAAAAATATTTATTGGTGGTAAAGAAATACTTATTCCCGATTATATTCATGAGGAATTGTCTTCTGAATATAATTTTAATGAAATTAATTTAGTTAATGCAATGAACTATGGAGTCCCACAAAATAGGCAAAGATGTGTTTTTTTACTTTCTAAAAAAGAATTAAACTTAAAATGGGAATTTCCAGAACCTTCAAATAAAATCATAACTATGAGGGATGCTATTGGTGATTTGCCATCATTGGACCCTCATATTACAGATATACCTTATGAAGAACTTTTAAAACAATTTCCAGACTATGAAAAAAAGGAAAAAGAAGGGCTTGAAGTTTCTAAATGGCATCATCCACCTAATCATAAGTTACGTCATGTAATTGCTATGATGCATACTCCTGAAGGACATTCGGCTTTTGAAAATGAAATTTTTTATCCTAAATTAAAAAATGGTAAAAAATCAAAAGGGTATAATAATACTTATAAAAGGCAATGGTGGGATAAACCTGCTTATACGATTACTAGATATACTAGCCGTATAGGTTCACAGAATAATGGTCATCCTGGAAGGGTGATTAAGGATGATGGGACTGAAGAGGGTAGAATTTATTCTGATGCAAGAACTCTGTCAGTATATGAATTGATAATTTTATCATCATTGCCTGTAGATTGGGATATTCCAGATTGGGCAACAGATAATATAGTAAGGGAAGTTATTGGTGAGGGAGTTCCGCCATTATTAATTGAAGCTTCACTAAAATCATTGAATGAGTTGATTGATTTGGAGGATTTTAATGGGAAATAAAATTATTAAAGGATTATCATTATTTTCTAATGTTGGAATTGCAGAAACCTATTTAGATAAATGTGGTATTGAAATTGTTGTTGCTAATGAGATTGATGATAAAAGAGCAGATTTTTATAGCCATTTATATCCTAAGTGTAATGTGATTTGTGGAGACATAACTGATAAAGATATTTATAATGAAGTCATTTCGGAATCAAAAAAAAATAAGATAGAATTTTTGATTGCAACCCCTCCATGTCAAGGAATGAGCACTGCAGGGAAAAAAGATCCTGATGACCCTAGAAATAGATTAATTTATTATGCTATTGAAGCTATTAAAGAGTTAAAACCAAAATATATAATTTTAGAAAATATTCCTATGCAGAATCGTACAAAAATTAATTATAAATGTGAAAAGATATTAATTCCAGAGTATATCCGTGAGGAATTATCTTCTGAATATAATTTTAATGAAAATAACATAGTAAATACAATGGATTATGGAATTCCTCAATCAAGGAGGAGAAGCATAAACTTATTGTCTAGGAAAGATACAAATATTAAATGGGAATTTCCAGAATCTACTTCTGATATAATTACATTAAAGGAAGCTATTGGTGATTTACCTTCATTGGATCCTAATTTGCGTGATGAAGATGAAAAATGGAGATTTCCAGATTATGAAAAAAAGAAAGAAGAAGGACTTAAAGTTTCTAAATGGCATTTTCCACCTAAACATAGTTGGAAACAGGTGGAATGGATGATTCACACTCCTAGCGGAAAATCTGCATTCAAAAATGAAATTTATTTCCCAAAAAAAGATAATAGGCGAATTAAAGGTGCTCCTAGAACTTATATGAGAATGGATTGGAACAAACCTGCTACTACAATATTACAAAATAGTCATGTTATATCAACATTTTCTACCGTTCATCCAGGAAGGTTAATTAAGGATGATGGGACTGAAGAGGGTAGAATTTATTCTGATGCAAGAACTTTAACAATATATGAATTATTAATTTTATCATCCCTGCCCTTGGATTGGGATATACCTAATTGGGCAAGTGAAACTTTAATAAGAAAAGTTATTGGTGAAGGTATACCTCCTAAATTAATTTTAATAGCTTGTAATGAATTAAAAGAATTAATTAGCTGTAATTAAACTGTTTATTAATTCTTGATTCTTTTTATTACTTGTATAAAATTCAATAATTTCATTAACATTTGCATATATTAATTTGATAGTAAATTGATTTGCATTAGTATCAATATCAAATTTCACTTCTTTATTAGAAACATGGCTCTCTTCATCTGTTGGAAGTATGAAACAATTTCCAAAATTTTCATAATGTTTAAATTTGAGCAATGTTTTTAAAAAATAAATATATTGTTTATTAATGTCATCATTGTCAGGTAGATAATTATTTACATAATATTTAGAATCTATAACAACAATATTGGCAGGGTCTTTATAAATAGAGTCTGGCATTAATGGGGGCAATGCATGTATGGAATCATTTTCTACATAATAATGTTTAACATAAAAAAATTTCTTTAAATCAGCTTTTGAAACATTACCAATAACATAATTTATCATATCTTCCCAAAAATGATTTGCCATTCCTACAAATAATTTTTTTCCAATCATTAAATCATTAGATTTATTATTAATATATTTGATTAATAAATTTAGCAAATGTATTTTTCTAGTATTATATGCTTTATCTAATTTTTCTGTTAATGTTTGCACTGTTCGTTTATTTAATTTAATTTTTTCAGCTATCTGAAAATTATAATTAAATCCTATTATCCATCCAAAATCTTTAGATATTTCATTGAGAATCGTGATTTGAGTTAATCTTATAAAATTTTGGTCATTTGGTTTTTTTATGTTTGTAATATAATCTAAATATACTGGGCCTTGTTTTGTATATAATGGATTACAATGATTAATAGTTTTTTTAAAGTTCATTTTTCCAGTATTTGTAATTTTTATTGCGTCTTCTTGTTCTATATATAAATCCTGTTCAATGAAATCTTTAATAAGTTCAAATGAGGTATTTAAATCGTATATTCCTTTATTATTATTAAATTTTGCACCTAACATACTTTTATTTCGTTTTTGATATATGTCCCATGCTTTGAATAGTTTTTTAATTTTATTTTTAGTATTGTCATCTATTTTATTATTAAAAGAATTTAATTCATTTATTTTTTCATTAGATATGTAATATTTAGGTAGCAATATAGTAAAATTTTCAGTATAATCTAATTCAAGCCCTATTTTATCATTTCCTTCTTGTATTTCTTTGAAAATAATTTTTTTCATACTAATCCTCCATTATTTCAAAAAAATCCATGCCCCTAATGAATAAAGTTCTTATATTATCATAATTTTTGTTTAAAATTTTTTCACTATATCTAAATACATCATTTTTTAAATAATAAATGACTTTATCACAAAATTGTTCTTTATTACTTAAATCTTCCATATTTGCAAAAAAAGGTGCTAATTTTTTAGATTCAGGTATTGTATAAATTTCTTTATTCAATTCATCAATTTTTTCATTAATATTTTTTCTAAATTCTGTCCAAGTATATTTATCATTAAAAATATTTTTTTTTGAAATATCATCCATTTCTTGCAAATATTTTTTATTTAAAGAAATATCATCACTTCTTAAATATAAATAGTTGAATCTTCTTCTAAAAGCAGAATCAATGAAATAATCATTCTGTTCACTATTATTAAGGGTCATTATAATATTAAAATTTGAGGGTAAAACTATCTTTTCTTGTTCCAAATATTTAATTTGTTTCTTAGTTAAGTTTTTAGATAAATAGTCATATATATCTTTATTTTTAATAAAATATTTAGATTTGCCATGATTATCTGATTTAAAATCATCAATCCTGTCTAGAAGTTGAAAAAGATCCCCAAATATCTCGGAAATATTTCCTCGATTTATTTCTTCTATAACTAAGTATATATTTGTTTTAGGATTTTTAAAACATTTTTCTAAGGATATAGTAAATGGACCTGGTTCGAATTCATAATGAATTTTTTTATTTATAGTTAACGGTTTAATGTGACCAACAAAATCAGAATATGTATAATCTGGATAAATAATTGTTCTCACAACTTGTTTTGTTTCAATAATATTTCCTAAAATAATATTATTAATATAATGAGATTTACCACTTCCTGGATTGCCCATTATAATCATTTGTAAATTTCTTGATGTTGGATCTAATTTTTTTATGATTTCTTCATAGTTTTTTTCTATGTCATTATAAAGAAAGTATCTTTTTTCATCTTCGTAAATAATTCCAATCCTCTCAAAAAACTTAATTAGTTTATTATCTCTCACAAAATTCTCCTTACCAAACTCTTTAATTTTATTAATAAGTTGTTTTTCTTGGTTTGATATTCTTATTTCTTCAATATATTGAATGGCATCATCATAAGTCTCATAATCTCCATTGTTTAATGAATAAATTAAATAAATTAATTCTTCAGAGGTTATAAAGTCTAAATCTAAAATAGATTTTAATAATATTTTCGGAGGTTCAACATCGGATGAAGACTGTTCTACCCCATCATTATTTTTCCCAAAAGTATCATACAAAACACTTAATAAAATAATCTTTATTAATTCGTTTTGATTAGTAATATCAAATTCATTATCTGGGATTTCTTTAATAATTTTACATATTTCTTTTCCACGCTTAGTTAAAATGATATATTGGTTATTTTCGTATTTAGTTGTCCTTAATAAACCATAATATCTAGCTAATTTAGTTTTGTTGAATTGTGTCCTGTTTTGTTCTGTTCCTTTAATAAAACTTTCACTTTCTCCAAGCATGTAATTTTCCATTTCAACAACAAAACTGAATCTATCAATTATTCCTTTATTTTCTTCAACAATCTTTAATGATTTGAATAAATAATTTAAATCAACACTGGATTTATCAATAATTAATTTACCTAAGGACATTTTAACACCATTATTGCTCCCCATTTATGAGTGTAATATTTCCAATCATACTATTTATTTGAAGTCAATTTTTCATTGTGAGAACAATATTTTTATTTGAAGTCAATTTTTCAATGTGGGAACAATATTTATTTTTATTTAATCATTTATATAAAAACCTTGATTTCGTGATTGCTGAATTTAATTAAAAGTTGAAATGGGAGATTCAAGTTTTCATTATTTTAGTTTAAGGAATATAAATAATTTTAAAAAGTAGCTATGGTATAGTGATATTTATATATTATAAGTAATAAATTAGATAATAAAGAATTTAAGTGGAGGACATATTTAATGGCAGATTCAATTATTTTACTTGAAGAGAGAAAAGAAGTTACTACTTTCTTGTTAGATGAAGGCACCATCACTGAAACTACTGTCATCACTCCAACCGGTGAAACTCCAGGTTATGAGTATTCTGGAATTAAAGTTAAAGTTGATGATGCCGTAACATTATCCGAAAACTCCAATATCGGAAAGCCAACTGTTAAAAAATATACTGATGAAGAAAATGAAATCATTTTAGGTATTGCAGTTAATGATCCAGTTACCATGACTGGAGGTAGAAGAAAAACTGCAATATTAGTGTTAGGTCATTTATTCAGATTGAAATTAGCTAGTGGTTTATCAAACATTAATGTTAATGATAGAATTGCATTAACATCAACTGGGGCTATCAAATCTGATGACGGCGAATACATTGCAATGCATCCAGTAGAAAACTCTGACAGTTACAATTACATTGAAGTATTCAGACCTTACGATATAACTGAATAGATGGTGATAAAGAAATGATTACTAAAGGAAATGATACTAAAGTCCAAAATGAAGTAATAGCTCAAACTATTACTGATGAAACTGCAAAAAGATTAAAGTTAGCCAGATTGTTTCCTAAACAAGAAATCAAAGAAAATTCAGATTATTATACATACTTCAGACAAAACATTAATCTTGACGAAGCTATCAACAAAGGATTACTTGGAGAAGCTAAAGATATTGCTCCAGGCGCTTCACTTCAAGAGTTAAACATTAGAAAACCAATCACCGACACTATCAGTATTGATACAGTTGGTGGAGTTTTAAATGTTAATAAAGATGTATTTGATTCTGATATTGTTTCATTTGAAGACTTGTTAGGAGATGTAGCTACTGTAATAGCCAATCGTATTGAATTCAACATCTATGATACATTAATGAATTCCAATCAAGTTCCTGAATACAATACTACTCAAACCGAAGACACCATGGAGGCTTTCGGTCAGTTTGTTATCGCTGCTCAGGAAGCATTCAAAGGCAATGCTGGAGCAGGAGCAGACTTAACCATAATGGCAGAGTCATACAAAACATTAAGTTATGTAAAACAATTAGCTTACCAAAATAACAAGTTAGTTCAACCTGTTGAAGATATTCAAAGCTATTATGGTATTGACAATATTGATTTCTTGGGAACTACACAAGCTGACGGCGGATCACTAGTAGGTGATAAAGAATACATTGGATTCGATTTAAGAAACGCTCCATTAACTGTATTGTATTCCAAATCCTCCGGAACTACAACTGCACCAATCACTAGTGATGAAAATATCGCAGACTTCTATCCAATCATTGAAATCATGAGAAAAGACATTTACGATGAGTTACCTCAATATACCAAATTGTTCATCCAAAGTAAAGTAAGAATATTGTTAAACAAACCGGGACTTGCCTTGAAAGGTACCTGCAGACCATAAGGATGTGATTGTTAATGTTAACCAAAGGAAATGATGCTAAAGTACAAAATGAAGTTATGGCACAGATTGTTGCTGACACTTCAGCCAAATGGATGAAATTCACAAGATTACTTCCAAAACAAGAGATTGAAGAAAACAGCCAATATTACACTTACATGTCACAGCGTGTAAATATTGAGGAAGCTATTCAGTCAGGTGTTCTTGGTGAAGCTAAAGACATTGCTCCTGGTGCAACCCTTCAGGAATTAAATGTCAGAAAACCAATCAGTGAAACCATCTCCATTGATACCATTGGTGGAGTTTTAAATGTTTCCGCACAAATGTTGGATTCCAATTTAATCTCCGTTAATGACATGTTGCAGGATGTGGGAATCCTTATAGGTAGAAGCATTGAAAAGGCAGCTATCGATATGATTGCCAACTCCAGTAAAGTTGCGAAATATGATTTTGAATCTGGTGATGATACTGGTATGACTATCTTGAAAGCTCAAGAGAAATTCAAGGAATCAGCTGGAAGCTTTACTAATTTAAATTCAATGGCAGTAAGCTATAAATCATTAACTACTCTTAAGTCTGATTTGTTCTCTTCTAATAGGCAAGTTGAACCTGTAGAGCATATTCAAAGCTATTACGGTGTGGACAACATCGATATCCTTGGAACTGCAGTCTGTGATGGTGGTTCTGAGATGGGTGACAAGACTTACATCGGAATGGATTACATCAATCCTGGAATGAAATTGTTGTACTCAAGGACTACAGGAACAATCGTTGCACCTTTAGGTCCTGACGGTGAGATGTATGATTTCTATCCATTGATTGAATTCATGCGTAAAGACATTCGTGATGAACTTCCAATGTATACAAAGCTATTCATCCTTTCAAGCGTTGGGGTGTTAATGAATGCGCCTAATAGAATTATAACTGGTAAATTCAGGGCATAAAAACTGAACTTCCATAATTTCTCCTAAATATATATCGGGTCCTTTCGTCAGGGAGCGTGTAGGGATTAAAGAATATTAAATCTCTGTTTTAGTGAAGTTTTAATTGCTTTTTCTTCACTAAATCATCTTCTGCAAAGAGTTTAACTCCAAATAGCTGGGTTTTACTCTTTCCCCCAGCTATATATTTTAAACAGAAAAAACAATATAATAATGAGGCAATAACAATGAAACTTATTTTAGATACTGAAAATTCACATCCAACAACAATAACAGTTAGAGGAAAACAAATTACATTACTTTTAATAGAATCCAGTATCTTAATTGACTCTTCACAAATAGCTAAGATATTTGATAAGAAAGAAAAGACTGTGGCTACTAAAGTACAGAAATCTAAATTAGATAAATACGAAACAGAAAATATTAAGCTGTTAAAGAATTATGGTCTGATGAATCCGGATGCTGTTAAGCCAAGGCCATTTTATGATTTAAGACAAATGTTGGAAGGACCGGCAAAATATTATTTCAAACAGATTGATGATCTTGATTTAATTGATGTTATTGTTAGGGTGGCTATAGGCAAGCATCGTGAATGGATTCATAATAAAGAAATAGATGCATTATAATTGTTGTATCTTAGAAAGAATTGATAATTGTAATTTTTTCATTTCAAAATATCTCTCAATTGAATAAGTTATTTTTATGATTTGTTTTGCTTACAAAAATAATACTAATAATTATTTGTAAGAAGTCACAAAATTATATTTATTATCATTTTATTATTCTAGGGGAATATCTTATGAAAAGACCAAAACAACACAAAATTGATAGTCGTGCACAAAAAATATTTTTATCTAATTGTCCTGATAATTGGTCAACATCTGAACTTAGCAATGATTATGGTATAGATTATTTTGTTCAGGTTTTTGAAGATGATGATGCTGGGGAGTCAACAAAAATTTCATTTATTATTCAGTTAAAAGGAACAGAAAACTATAATCAAACGGACAATTATGTTAAATTTCCAATGAAAGTGGATACATTAAAATATTATTTTAATAAAGTTTCGGTACCTGTCTTTTTAGTCGTTGTTGACGTTATTTCTGAAGATTCATGCTGGTTATTTCTTCAAAGATATATTAATGAAGAACTGGAGACGAATAATCCTTCTTGGAAATCTAAAAAGACAGTTACATTATATTTGCCTAAATCTAATAATTTTTTAAATCCTAAAATCCTAGAAAAATGTGCGTATGAAGGTTCATCCTATTGTAATTTATTAGTTAATGGATTTCCAACTCAAGAGGTGAAATGGAAAGTAAAAAATATTATAAATTCTCCTTTGGATAAATCTAATGATATTAAAAAGGAATACTCAAAGTTATATGATGCTCAAACAAGAGTTGGTTTTGAATTAATTCATGATGAGAATAATCCATCTGAAGCAAAAAAATCTTTTCAATCAGTTTATGATAAAACAAAAGGTGATGAGGATAATGTTTCAGCACATCTTAATTCAATCTCGGGTTTGATTCCATTTTATGAATGGCAAAATGAAAATGAAGTAAATCAGTTATTTGAATATATTGAAGAGGGATTTAATTTAGCTAAGAAAAATAAAATCAGACATTATGAATATTATTTTTATGGGTGTTATTTAGAAAAATCATGTTTTATACTACAAGAGCAACTAAATAGATTATTAATCATTCAAAAAATATCTCGTATGGGAAAAAATAATGCATTGTCGAATTTAATGGAAATTACATCAAATGAACAAACATCAAGTATTTTTAAACCAATTTTTGAATGTTATGACCTTTTTTCTAAAAATTTAATGAGAACATTAGATGATATGGAATTATTTATCTTTGTTGAATTATTGCGAATGTTAATTAGTATGCAAATTCACCATAGTAAAGTAATGTATAATTTCGTAGATAAAAACGATTTAAATTCTTTTTTTGATCATATAAAAAAATTAATAGATATCTTTGAAGATATAATTAGTTTTTCAGACGATTTCTCAATATTTGTATATGATTTATTCACTTTTAAAGTGATGTATTATTATTTCATAGAAGATAGTAAATATGTTGAAGTTATTGATGATTTTATTGACTATGCTGAAGTTAATAATTCTAAATATTTTATTGAACGAGCAAATTCATTAAAAGAACGTTTATCCATTCCTTTAAAAAGAGAAAAAGAAATTTCTGAAATGTCTGATAATGAGATTCGTGAATTATTTAAAACATTAATTCTGACTGTTGAAGGAATTGATATTGATAAAGATGAAAGTGAAGAAGCATTTATTTTAAAAACTGCTGTTAATGATCTTAATCCTAAAAGGATATTGGATAATTGTTGCAATTTAGAATTGGCATATTCTAGTGGAGGATTATATTCCAGATTCTTTGGGTTGTATACTGATGGTTTTAAGATGTTATATTGTCAATATGGAGGTATTAAATCAAATCGTAGTTTGGATAAAGCTTATGGGGAATTTTATAAAGAGTATTGTGTGGATTGTGAGCATAAATGTGAACAGGATTTTAGATGGGATCCAAATAATTTATCATATATTAAATCTGAGAAATTTAAAAATATACTCAAAAAACATTTATTAAATTGGTTTATAAATGATTAAATTTATTTATTAGTTATAGTATATAAAAAATATAATAAATAAGATAATATAAATTATACTATATGTTAGAGAATAGTATTAGTTGGACAAGCTTTTGCCAGGCGATGAATTCAATAGCATACTGGCTTGTTCAAAACCAAAAGAAATACAAAAAACGTGACCATTGCCAGATATTAACATTAAAAGGTAATTGCAAAGACATAGAAAAGAAAGCTAAGAAACTAGGAAATGATAAGCTAGTGGCAATGTATACAATGGCAGCTATTAAAGACAACAAGTCCTTGGATTTCCTTCCAAACTATGTAACCTTAAAAAACAAGGAACAAATTGACAAAGCAGAATATGTTGACATGGCCATAAGAACTGAAAACTATATTAGAGCAAATGGAAGACTTCCAGCTATTGTATACCGCAAGTCAACATTACCTGATTATAACGATTCAACAATGAAGTTATTTATAAAGACTTATACTTTCAAAGGTAATAGTATTGATGAAGCTTTAGCGGTAATAGCTAACAAGAAATTATACTCAAAGTATTTTGATTCTCAAAAAACAGACAAGAAAACAATAACTGACGCTAGTCAAGGTAAAGGTTCCAATTGTGTGGACTGGGGACAAGTATATTACAGAATAGCTAAAAGCTTAGGTTATGATGTTCAGTTTGTTCACGTTAAATGCAGAGTCTCAGGAACAGGTCATATAAGATTAAGGTTAAGACATAAGAAAAATACTTCAGGAAAGTGGATTAACCGTGATCCTGCAGCAGTAGCTGATACAACTTCAGGAAATGTAAGATCAATTTGGTGTGAAGATGGAAATGTTATTGCTTATGATCCATCATGGATATTTACAGATTTGTACAGCAGTTAACATTCAATGTTAACTCTTTAATTTTTTCATTTTTCATACATAAACTTATTTAATATTATTAAATAAATTTTTAATTAATAATTGATTGATTTATTGAAGGAAATTTGATATATCTTTCTTAGTTATAGATTTGATGTGATTTTAAGAAAATAATTTAATTAGATTATTTGGAGGAGTGAGAATAATGGATTCAAAATTTTTAAGATATTACTTTGAAAAGAGATTATATTTAGAAAACCCTCCTTTAAAAATGAAGGACTTCATAAAATTTTGCAATAATAGAGGAATTAATATTAAAAAAAGTAAATTGGAAGAATTTGAAAAAAGAGGTCTTTTTTATCCTATATTTAGATTTAAGGCAGTGTATAATGAAGTTAGTAATGTTTATATGGCCCCTAGTTTTGATGATTATGTTAATGAGGATTTCATGAAATTATATGATGATTACATTCATATTCCAAAAGATAAAGACTTTCTGGAATTTGATAACTTCTATGATAAAGATATTGGAATTTGTAAAATATATTCATATTACTCATCTTTTCAGATTTATTCGTTAGTGTTTTTATTAAATAATGATAAATTAATAAAAGATCCAATTCCATCTATGGATAAATTTATTGATATATTAATTGCAACTCAAATATATGCTCCATATGGTAGATCTAATATGAGAAATTATTCTCTTAAAACAAATTATGAGGATTTTCATAAAAGATTAGATGAATTTGATTTGGAAGACACTTTAAAGATTATTGATGCAGATGAAGATGAGTTATATTCGGTTTATGCTAAAATATGCAATGAATTAGATAAATATTTGGGCAGTGACTATGCAATACAATTGTGGAAAAGTGTTGATTGGAAGAAAAAAGACAAATGTATTGGTTATACAAGATTGGGAATTGAATATTTGCAGTGGGCAATGATGCTTAAAAGATGCATAGAAGATTATCTTGGTAGAGAAATATTTGATGTGGATGAAGTTCAGGGGGATTGGGAAAAAGTGAAAAATGTCATTCCTTCTGATGAGAAGGGTGCTACTCTAAGAGGATATCGAAATGAAGTTTTTACCAATAAAAATACTGGTGAATATGAGTTTAATTTGAAACGAAGAAAATCATACTATTTAGCTAATTCTTTAACTTTGGATTATCATCCCAAAATTCTATTATTTGTAGAAGGAAAAACTGAAGAAATTATGATTCCAAAGTTTTTTGAATTCTATGGTTTTAATCATAAAAATTTAGGGATAGAAATTATTGACATTGGAGGAATTCTAAATTTTTATAGTTCTAAAACTTTTGTTAATGCTCCAAACAATAAACCTTTTAAAGCGGTTGTTAATAACTTTTTTAACTTAATTAATTTTAATTTAAAGTTATGGCAAGCTATTCCATGTTTTATAGGGGATAGAGAAAACGATATTATCAACAAATTAATTTCAGGTAAAATGTTTGATACTAAAGATTTATTAAATCAAATTGATTTATCGGATATGGATGATTCAGATAGAGATTTTGTTGCAAATGATGATTTAAATGATAATTTAGTAACTGGTTGGAGTTGGATTTGGGATAATGATTTTGAAATAGATAATTTTAAACCAACTGAGATTCAAAGAGCAATAAATGATGTTTGTGGGACAAATATTTCGCTTGAAGATGTTGAAAACATTTATGATTCCTGTAAAAATAATGAGAAAAAAGGAATAAAAGATATTGATTCTAAAGTTAAAAATCATAAAATTGAGATAAATAAAAAAGCATTTGAATATATGAAAGAAGACATTGAAAAATCTTTGAATATTTCGATAAATGATAGAAAAATATTTTCTATTCTCGATGAATTAATTGATATGTCTATTTTAAATCATTCTCCAGTAAACACATCTCATGCTTTAAGAAACCAAAAAGAATTAAGTTTATGTATTTTAAAAGATTATAATATATTCAAAAGGGATGAGGATGGAATTTAAGTATATTGTAGTAAGTTCATATAGTTGATGATGCAGTCATAAGTGAAAGTAGATGATGATAAATTTATATAAATGTAATAATAAAATATTATATTAATTATTATATATGAGTTGTAATAGCTATGGCCAATGTTAATAATACATCATCCTACATGGATGAAACTAAAAAGCAAATTATAAAAGAGTCTAATTATACCTATAGAGATGCTCTTGAAGTTTCTGCATATCTTATTGAAGTCGGAAAGTTCGAAAGATTTTACAAAGAAATGCAGATTCATGACTTGCAAAAGGAACTTGATGAAATGCCGGAATAAAAACTTCAAAAAATAAATCTCGGGTAATAACTCTTAAGAAAAAACTTATTTTGTATCGTGTAAGTAATAATTTTATTATTACTTATATATTTTTTTTATAATAAACTTTTATATATGATACATAATAAATTAATATATTATGTTGCCAGAAAAAACCAACATCAGCGCAAGAGTGGAAATAACACTCAATCAAATAGTCGATGAATCAACCTTCAACCATAAAGATGCCTACGAGCTTGGAGCAAAACTGATAGCTATCGGCGATGCAGAAAAAACAATAGAACTAATAGACAGTGATCCAGTTCTTCAGAAATTAATTAAACAAAATGAATACCAGTTAATCTTCGGGTTTCTTTCGAATAGTTGTTTGTAATAAATATATTTTCTAATAGCTCGTCATTCATCATACTTAACACTTTTATAAATTGTTTATAAAAAAATGTTAAGAGAGAGAGCATTTGACAAGTATATTTTTAATAAGTAACTGATATTTCCGATAGTATCAATATTAATAACAACTGAAAATCATGATTTTTCAAAAGAAGGTGTTAAATATATTAGCATTATAGATTTTTTATGCGAAGACGATTTATAAATGGAAAAATTGACGGTAACCTCTTTTCTGATAGGTGTTTGTTCAAAAAGTAGAATGCAATTCAAATAGTAGTGTGAAAATAATCAATAGTATTATATACTTTAAAATATAAACTTTCTTTAAATTATTATGAGGAGATGTTTGTATGGTAGAATATGGAAAAATATTCAAATGTGAAGACTGCGGAAGTATAGTTGAAGTTTTAGTAGATGCACACGAAGAAAAAGCTTGCTGTGACTCTTCTAAAAATATAATCGAACCTCAAACTGAAGGAGATAAAGCTCCTAAACATGTTCCGGTTATATCAGTTGATGGGAACGAAGTTACAGTTGCTGTTGGTGAAGTTCAACATCCGATGGACGATGACCATTTCATCCAATTTGTTGAATTAATCGTTGGTGATGAAAGATATATCAAACATTTCAAACCAGGTGATGTTCCAAAAGCTACATTTACTGTTGATGCAGATTTACTTGCTGCAAACGAAGCAATTGCAAGGGAATTCTGTAACTTACACGGCCTTTGGGCCAGCCAATAAATTTTAAGATGCTTTTCTTAAAATTTATTTCTTTTTTTTTTTTACTGTGGAATAGGATATTTTCATAGATGAGCAGCTTATTTGACAGATATTATTATTTTGTTTAATTGATGTTTAATGTTATGAAAAATATGGTATTAATTATGCACACATATTCTGATTAAATAGCGAATTTTATATTAATATTTTATAAAAAAAATTTTAAGTACTTGTTTTTATAAAAATTATTAATGTGTCAGACTATAAGAGAGCATTAGTTTTTATTTTTCTTTTAGTTATAATAGCTATAGCCATTGTCTATGTTGGATTTTCTATGAATTCTCTTGATAATTCAATGGCTGAAATAAGCGATAATATATCTAATGGTGATAAAGAGTATAATGATGCTGTAAATTTAATAAATAATAAAAATTATGATGAAGCATTAGAAAAAGCACTTTATGCAAGTGATGATTTTAATAAAAGTTCCAGAGATTTGTCAGATATACAGAAGGGTAGTTATAATTTTAATGAAGTTCATAAAGAATACTTAGCTACTGCTATTGATGAAGTGGAATTAAAACAGGATGCTGCATCTAATTTGGTTCATGCTATTTATTATTTTAAAAATAATGATAATTCTACTGGAAGTAGTTATGGTAATAAGGCAAATAGCTTAATGGATGAAGCTATTCAGTATCAAAATGCAAGAAATAAGTTAGTTAATGATAATCCAAATTTATTCAGATAAAATTTTTACTTTAAAATGAGGTTTTTAAATTGAAAAAAAAGTGTCCAAAATGTAGGGGAACAGGTTCTGTAGTTGTAGATTATAAAGACTGTGATAGCTGTGGCGGAACTGGTTACCAAGATTCCTTTGATGTAGGAAATCATTTTAAAGGAGTTAATAGTAATGCGAAAGCTAAATTTGATTTAGGGGCAGATCAGGATATTCCATGTGAAGTTTGTCATGGAAAAGGTCAGATTGAAGTTTTTGAAGAATGTCCTAATTGTCATGGCAGCGGTCAGATTAATGTATGTAATGACTGCGGCAAACCAATCAGTGAAAAATATGATTTATGTAGAGATTGCCATACCAAAAGGAAGGAAGATAGAATGAAACGTGATAAAATACGGGAGATGGAAAACGAAGTTAAAGATGTTTATGTCTTGGATTCATTATGTCAAATGAGGGATATGGACAAGGATAGACTTTATAAAGGCAGAGTTACCCGTGTTGAAAAATATGGTGCTTTTGTAACATTAAATAATAATGTCTGGGGACTTATGAGGGGAGATATATCTAATTATAAAGTTGGAGATGATGTTATTGTATTTATAACAGCTATTAAATCAAGGGAAAGAAAAATTGATTTGGCTCCAGCATATGTTAAAAATTACAATATTGTAAAACAGACAAAAAGCATTCCTAGAACAATTATTTCTGATCTGGAAGAAAAAATGGGCAAATTGGTTCGTGTTGACGGTGAAGTTCTACAGGTTCAGCAAACTTCAGGACCGACTATTTTTACAATTACTGATGAATCAAATATTACATGGGTAGCTGCTTTTGATGAAGCTGGAGTTAGAGCATATCCAGATATTGATGTTGGAGATGCTGTGGAAGTTTTAGGTGAAGTTAATCAGCATGGAGGCAAGCCTCAAATTGAATCTCAGTCTATTTCCAAATTGGAAGGTGAGAAAAAAGCCAAACTTCAGGATTTAATTGAAGATGCATTAAATAAAAGGGCAGAACCTGATGATGTTGATTTCCTGGTTAAAAGTGATGTTTTAAACAGATTGAAACCTAAAATGAGGGAAGCAGCTCAAAAAATTAGGAGAGCTATTTTAGATGGCAGATCTATTTTATTAAGACATCATAACGATGCAGACGGTATCTGTTCAGGAGTAGCTATGGAAAAAGCTATTGTTCCTCTTGTCGAACAGGTAAATCCAAGTAATGATGCTCAGTATTATTATTTCAAAAGATCTCCAAGTAAAGCTCCGTTTTATGAATTGGAAGATGTAGTTAAGGATTTGTCCTTTGCTCTTGAAGACAAGGAAAGACACGGTCAAAAATTGCCGTTAATTGTTTTGCTGGATAATGGTTCTACAGAAGAGGACATTGTAGCTTTGATGCAGGCTAAAATTTATGATGTGGAAGTTGTAGTAATAGACCATCACTCTCCTGGAGATTTAATTACTAAAGATGAAAAAGACGGGGAAATTGTTGGGGGAACTGTTGTTGTTGATGAATATGTTGACACTCATGTAAACCCTTATCTGGTTGGAGGAGATTCTCAGCTAACTGCAGGAGCACTGGCTACTGAAGTGGCACATATTATAAATCCTGAAATTAAAGATTTAATCAAACATCTTCCGGCTATTGCAGCTTTAGGAGATCATGCTGAATGTGGTGAAGTTTATCAGTATCTTGAATTGGCAGCAGAAAAAGGATTTACTAAAGAACATTTAGCTAAAATAGCTGAATGTGTTGACTTTGAAGCTTATTTCCTTAGGTTTATGAATGGTAGAGGAATTATGGATACTATTTTAGCTGTTGATAATATTGATAAGCATGAAAAAATGATTGATGCATTGTATAAAGAATATTTAAAACGTGTTGATACTCAACTTAAAGCAGCTATTCCTAATATTGAGAAAGCTCATTTTGAGAATGGTATTTACTTCAATATGATTGATGTTGAAAAATATGCTCATAAATTTACATTCCCTGCTCCTGGAAAAACCTGCGGTTTTGTTCATGATAGTGTTGTTCAGGAATTAGGTGAGGATAAACCAATTATAACTTTAGGACATGGTCCTGATTTTGGTGTAATAAGAGCTACGGATGCTGTTAATGAAAAATTTGGATTCAGTGTCAATAATATTGTTCCTAAACTAGCTGAAATGATACCTTCAGCAGGTATTGATGGAGGAGGCCATGAATGTGCCGGTTCTATAAAATACATTGAAGGTTTAGGGGAAGAAGTTTTAGATGGTTTTGTTAATGAAATAAGAAACATGAGTGAACTTTAAATGAAATATTGTCCTAAATGCGGTTTTGAAAATGCTAATTATGCCAAATTTTGTGTAAAATGCGGCAATTCTTTTGTTGACATGGACATTAATACAATTAAAAAACATAATTCAATTATGAATTCCATGTATTCAAAAGAAACAAGCGAAATTTCACAAAAGAAAAAGGTTAATAATACATTTAATGAATCACATTTTAAAGATAATGTGCATACTAAACCAACTTTTAAATTCAAATTGTTTCATATATTTGATGAGAGAAAAAATAAATACAGGATTAGCAAATTAAGAGTAATTTTAGCAATGGAAGCTGTTTTCTTTTTTACAGTTTCTGTTTATATTTCATTATTTGTAGATTCTGAATTTTTTTTAAGTGAATTTGCGGTTAATCCTGTTGTTGCGATTTTGCTGTTGATATGTGTAAGTATAGTTATAGCAGGATTATTTGTAATTCCTACGGGGATTATAGGGTGGATTTTAAGAAGAATTTATCTTTATTTGACTAAATGATGATGTGTATGGGTTTACAAAATTATTGTGGCAATTGTGGCAAAAGATTATCCCTTAATGAAGAATACTGCAGGAATTGTGGAGCTAGAACAGCATTTACGGATAATGAAGATGATTATATGTTTACACTTCCAATTTATGACATCGGATTTTTTGATTTGGATATAGATTTTTCACCTTATATTGAAAGCACCAGAAAAGATTTTAAATATGAAATCTGTTCCTGCGGATATTTAAATTTTAAAGAAAATGATTACTGTTATCATTGTGGTGTTAAAAGAACACATAGTAAATTAAGAAGAATTTTTAAATCTGAACCAAAACCTACCTTTTCATTTACAACCGTTACCTGTGAATGCGGACATGTTAATTCTAAAGAAAACTTGTTTTGTGAAATGTGTGGGAAAAAATTAGTTGAAGATGAAGAAACTCCATTAAGAGATCTTTACAGTAATTTCGAATTTGAATGTGATTATCCTATTTTTTGTTTTTGCGGACAGGAAAATGATGAATTCAGTCAGTTTTGCAGTAACTGTGGATTTCCGTTAGATAATTTTGAAAAAACTAATGGAAATATTCAAAAATTATGTTTTTGCTCTACATTAAATGATGTTACTGCTGATTTCTGTGTTGACTGTGGAATTGACTTAAAAAATGAAAACAAAGCTTTAATTTGTGTTTGTGGAACTAAAAATCCAATATCTGCCAAATTTTGTAGCAGCTGCGACAGACAATTGAATCCAAAACGTTTTGTTAAATCTAAATTGGTTTGTAGTTGTGGAAAAATTGTAGATTATGATGTTGAATTTTGCCCTAATTGCGGTAAAAACATTAAAAAAGCCATGAATCGTAAAATTAAATTGTCAAATGCTGGAAAGTCTATAAGAAATGTTTTCAGATAAGGTGTAGTTATGAAAGAATGTGATGTATGTGGAACTCCTAATCTTAAAGCAAATAATTATTGCACTCACTGTGGAAATAGAATAGCTATGGATAATATCTGTCCATTTTGCGGGGAATTAAATTCAGATGATAGTAGCTATTGCAGTAATTGCAATAAGCAAATTCGTCCGGTATCTATTGATAGCTTTGAAAAGCTGTTTACTGATTATAATAAATTATTATTAGCTAAAGCTGAAATTTCTGATGAAGATTATAATAAATTATTATCAAATATTTTTAAGAAATTAAAATTTTCAAAGATTGTAGGTCATAATCCTAAAGAAAAAATATTAAGTATAGCAGAAGTATTTGCCGAATGTAGACCAAAGGCCAGAGGTGAAGAACTCGGATTCGAATTTGGTCATGTTTTGTATTATGATGACCGTTTGGATGATTCATTTCAGATAGCTACTATTATTCATGAATTGACTCATTTTTTATTGTTTGACATAATTGAAAGTTTGCTTTGTGATGTGTTTCAAGTAAAGCAGTCTTCTACATTAGAAGGTTTTGTCTGGTATTGTTTGTCTAATGATTTGGCTTTAATGAATGAATATTGTGCTCATACTGTTGAAGGAAGGTTTATTCCTCATGGATATCAAAATTATGCTTCTTTTGAGAATTTGCTTGAAGAAACAACTTTTGATGATGAAAAAATTGGGATTTTGATGGTGCTGGGCAATACTTTTGCCGAGGAAATAATTGGTCAGCTGGAAGATTATATAGATTATGATTTAAGGGAAGCTATTAAACTGCAATATAAAAAAGATTTAAAAAATCCGGATTATAAGTCTATAGGTTACGAGTCTATGGACTCTGTGAAAATGGATGTTAAAAATCAGATTATATTTAATTATTTATTTGATAGCTTTGATGAAGCTTCAGATGTTAATAATCGTGAAAATTTGGAATTTTTAAAGGAAGGTATTAAAAACAGGGTTTAAATTATTTTTTTTAAAGAAACATAAGAAAAGAAAAATGTAATTGTTAAAGGAAGTATGAAAAGTGCAGTTTCAGTTTTCTTCCTCTTTTTCATTTATAGATTCCAATACTTCTTTACCTGTATCAGTTAATCTGTACAATCTTCCTTTTCTAGCTTCTTCATTTATACATTCTACGATTTCTTTACTTTTAAGTTCACTTAAAACTTTAGAAATATGGTTTGTTCTAATACCGCTGTCTTTTGCAATGTTTGTTGGTATTTTAACATTATTTCCAATAGATTTTAAGGTTTTTTCTCTGTACTTTGAAATTTCAACATATGAAGTTAATTTCAAAAGTTCGTCATCTTTTTGTGACATGTTAGTATACTCTATATCTCATAATATAAAATGTTTTGTACTATTATATGTTCTTCCTATGGTCATCTTTAACACAATTAATATTATCTTTTTCCATTTTTTTATAATTTTGTTTAGTTTATTTAAATTTTGTTATATGTTCATTTGCTATTTTATTGTAGTTTATATATAATGTTTATTTTAGCTTTTTTGAAAGGAATGTTGATTATATCAACATTCAACTGTTTATTTTGAAACAATTTTTATAAGTTTGGTTATTTTTTTGGAAGTTGTACAATTTTTTTCAAAATTTTTTCAGGCATTTGTTGATTTGATTTTGGGGGGGGGGTAAAAAGCTTTGAAATATTTTAATTGAACTTTTTAACATTTGTTTAATCTAAAAAAACGATTGCATAAACAACTGTTTTCTTAAAAACATTTATATGTTTAACTGTACAATTAAAATATATCTATTTTAAAATAATGTGGGTAGAAATGAACAGTAATAAAGAAAAATAGATATTTTTTAAATGATGTGTTAATATGGGTATGGGTAAAGAAAAGGATATATTTGATGATATGTCTTTAATTTTATTGATGTACAATATATCTCAGAATGGAATTAAGTTTGCAAGGTCAAAATCAAAGGAACTGACTAATCTTCGTGATAGTTATTATCTGCTTAAAATTTATTATTCTGAAATTGAATTGTCACAGGAGGATCTCTGTGATATATTTTGTCAAAGTAAAGGAACTGTAGCTAAAACTCTTAGAAAATTAGAAGACAAAGGTTATATTGAAAGAATAATAAATAAGGATAATAGACGAAAATATATCTTAAAATTAACTAAAAAAGGAGAGGAAGTAATCCCTGTTTTAAAAAGAGAGGTGGATTACTGGCATAATTCAGTAGGACTTGCTAAAATAAGTGATGAATCTATGGCTGTAATACGGGATGTAGCTAGAAAGAGTTACAATTTAGTAAATGACTGAGGTTTAAATAATGGATGAAGAGATACTTTATAAAAAAGCTAAAAGCCTTGTTAATAAAAAAGTAAAATTTTACAGATACTTATACGGTTATATTATTGTAAATGTATGTTTATTTTTTATTAATCTTTCAGAAATTCATGGAAATTGGACTAATTTACACCAGTGGTGGTTTTTATGGGTAACTGTTCTTTGGGGTGTCTGGTTAATATTTCATTATATTAAAGTATTTGTTCTTCATGACAGATTTGACGATGATTGGATGGAAGAGAAAATTCAAAAAGAAATGGATAAAATGAGGAAATAGGGTAATTATGGGTAATAAAAATGTTGAAGTAATGAGAGGTAATCCTGAAACAGCTGTTAAGAAATTGGCGATTCCAATTATGATTTCTATGCTTTTAACAGCATCCTATAATATTATTGACGGGATATGGATAGCAGGACTTGGTCAGGAAGCTATTGCAGGCATTGGTTTTATAACTCCAATTTTTATGATATTAAATGGGGTAAGTGTAGGACTTGGAAGTGGTGCAACAAGCAGCATAAGTCGTTTTATTGGAGCTAAAAATCATGAGAAAGCCAGTCAGTCAGCAGCACATTCTTTGCTGATTTTTTTAGTAGCTTCCATAGTTTTAACAATTGCATTATTGATTATTCAGGAACCTTTGCTTAAATTATACGGAGCAAGTGGCGAGTCATTAGCTCAGGGAATTAAATACGGAACTCCTTTATTTTTAGGTTTATTTGCTTTTATATTTGCAAATGGTGCAAGCGGTATCCTTCGTGGAGAAGGAGATATGAAAAGAGCAATGTATGCTGTTGTTGTTTCCGTAATATTAAATGCAATTTTAGATCCGATATGTATTTACATTTTAGGATGGGGATCAGCAGGAGCAGCTATTGCAACAATTTTAAGTTCAGTCTGTTCAGCTGTTGTTATATTGTACTGGATTTTAGTTAAAAAGGACACATATGTAGATGTTAATTTAGGTGAATTTAAATTTGATTCCAGCATAGCTAAAGATATTTTAAAAGTAGGTATTCCTGCATCAATGGATATGCTTGTAATGTCCATTGCAATGTCTTTGTATATGATATTTATTTCTTCAATTGCTGGAGAATTTGGAATAGCATCATTTACATCAGGTCAAAGATTATACTTGTTTGCAATAATGCCACTTACAGCTATTGGAACAGCAGTTACAGCAGTTGTAGGCAGTTCATTTGGAGCTAAAAACGGAGAGTATATTTCAAGGGCGCATAAATTCGGTGCAAAATTTGGAATAATATTTGGAACATGTGTAACTATTGTTTTAGTAGTTTTTGCAACTCAATTAGCCACTATATTTGCATATACTGCTGAAACTGCACATTTGGTTCCGGAAATAACCAGATATTTACAAATAGCCTGTCTTTGTCTACCTTTAACCGGTGCAGGAATGGCTTCAAGTTTCTTTTATCAGGGAATTGGAAAAGGAACAATCAGTTTATCATGGACAATTATAAGGGAAGTTCTTTTTACTGTCGGAGCTACATTTTTCTTTGGAATTTACTTAGATTGGGGATTAATTGGTATTTGGGCAGGATTGGCTATCGGACGTGCTGCTGCCAGTATCTTAAATTACTTCTATGCCAGATACACTATTAAGGGAATTAGAGAAACACTCGGAAACTAATTTCTTTAATCTTTTTTTATTTTTACTTTTTATAATTTTATTTAAAGCTGTGCACTGGTTTTAAAAAGAAATATTTAATATTTTAATTGGAATATAAAGTGTAAATACAATATAATAACAATTCTGTTTTTTTGTAATGTTAAAAAGTGTTTTTACGATGGAAATTTAATAAAAATGTGTAATTAATGCAGTTTTGTCCAAACTGTGGCATAAAATTAGATGATGATGTGGTTTTGATATTGAAAATAATAAATCTCCAATAATTAAATCATCAGATAATGAGAGTTTAGGAAATAATAAGCTTGTTATCAGCGGATTTATTGATGTAGCCATTTTTATTTTAGTAATTTGAATATTCAGCTTAAATTTCGCTGATATAACAATGGGTGGAGTTAGTTTCAATATTCCTGCAGATTCTGAAGAAAATATTGATTTGCGAAGGGACGGTGAGCCAATGCCTTATGGCGGGATTCACATGCTAGTTTTTATCAGGACGGGGATGAAAATATGGTTGGTTTGGGTGTAAGTTCAGGTACTGATTATTCATATATTGATTTAACTCCTTTTTTGAATCTCAAAATGCAGCTAAAAAGAATATTGGTGGAAAAGAAAGAGGGTTACGGAGAGAATGGATTAATTAGGATACAAATGGCCAAAGCCAATACGGATATCTGTTTTCATATTTGGACTGTGAAAATATGGTTGTAATATATGCTTCTGAAGAGCATCTTATTGGGGAAGTTATTGCATAAGATAAAAATCATATAATTAAATTAATATGTATCTTGTGTTAAAAATAATAATGATTAACTAAATTTTTTTGATATTATGAAATGTGAAAATTGTGGATTTGAAAATAATGGAAAGGCTAAGTTTTGTACTCGGTGTGGTGCATCTTTAGCCCAAAAAAATGAAGTCCAAACTCAACAAAAAGATGGAAATAATACAAAATATTTGATTGTTGGTTTAACTGCACTTATTATAGTTCTTATATGTGCAATTGGTTATTTTGCAATAAATTTAAATGACGGAGGTGCAGATCAAGCAAGTGACTATTCTTCTGATAGTTCAGCTAGTTCCACATCTTCTGTTAATGAATCTAGTTCTACTTCAAGTTCCGAATCTAGTTCAAGTGAATCCGGTGAATGGAAATTAATCGGTTCATATTCAGGTTCCGGTTCAGGTTCTCAGGCTGTTAGTGTTCCAGCGGGTAAAATAATGGTTAAAATTACAGCATATCCTATTAAAAATTATGCTACTAATCATTTGTATGTTTCTGGTTCTAATGGTCAGTCAGCAGGTGTTGATTGGGGTTCTAGAAGTGCAGTTGCAAGCAGATATGATTCTCTTACATATGAATCATCATCTTCAGAAACTTTCAATATTGATTATTATGAAACTGTAAGCTGGTCTGTTGAATTCTATAAATATGAATGAGGAGTTTTAATGTTTTGTCCTAAATGTGGAAAAGATTTACCTGACAATTCAAAATTTTGCAAATATTGTGGCAGTCAGATTAAAAATAAAGGAACTTTAAGTCATGCTCCAACATCTGCTGGAGATGATGAGAATGGTAAAAATATAATTATAATAGGTTTAGTTGCATTAATCGTTGTTTTGATTATTGTTTTTGCAGCTATCGGTACTGGAATGTTTAGCGGTTCTAATGAAGAGATTTCTTCAGATGCTTCTTCATCATCTTCTTCTGTAAGTGGTGATTCTGGAGTTCAGTCATTGTCTTTAAGCAGTTTTCCAGTTTCTGAAGCACCTGGGTTAGCACAGGCTATTAAAAATAATGGCGGCAATTTCCCGGTTAATTATAAGTCATTATCTTTATCTAAAGCACAGTGTCTGTATATTTTAACAAAATCAGTGGCTTTAATTGGTCAGGGAGATAGCGGAGCAACAATTTCTGTTGGAAATCCGTCTTATGCACCTCATCCTAGCGGTCGTGATTATTCAAATTCAATAGCTCAGGCTAATTATGTGGATATGTCTAACAGGTTCGCTTCCTGGATTGATAGAAACGGTCAGGTACCAAACTATGTCGGAATTTATACTGGTGGTGTTCCGGATATTTCACCATCTAAAATGTTGGATATTGAAATAGCTATTTTACTTCAATATGGAAGTACCGGTACCTTGCCGGCATCGGTTTCTGTTTAAGTGATTACTATAATCACTTATTTTTTTTTATTTATTTGTTCATTTTTTAAGCTGTTTATCAATTATTATTTCATCTTTTTCTAAAATTATAAAAGTATTTATATATTCTAATTATAGATAATATAATAATCATCAATTTTTAAGTAATAATTTGATGAATGTATTAATTTATTCTGGTTTTTTTGAATAAAAGAATAAATATTTTAAAATTATGTGTTGGATATGAATATTAGATATGGTAATATTTTTATTTTCTTGCTTGTTTTGGCTATGATAGGAACTTTAGTAACTGGAAGTAATGTAAATTTCTTCCCATTTACTTATTTCATGTTTTTATTATTCTTTTTAATCTCAGCAGATTATTTTTATATTATTTTCCAGTATTATAAGCAAAAAAATATTAATAAATCTATAAAATTTGGAGTTCTTATAAATATTGTATTTATGATTCTGGTTGTCTATGCAATATTTAATTCTCCTCCATTAATTTTTTCTTAGTTTTTTTGTAGCTTCACTCTACAAAAATTTTTTTTCTTTTTTGAATACTTTTTCCATAATATTAATAATAAATAAAATTTAATATTTAATATAGCGATTCAATAGGATTTTTAAAATGTTTTTTGATTTAAATGTTAAAGGAAATAGCTATGATAATAATTTAAAATTAGCTATGGAAGCTTCAAAGTATGGCTGGAATCATATTAATTTTTCTTATAATCAAAATAAATTTATGGGAGCTTTGGAGTTTAAAGAGGATTTGCAGGATAATTTGGATATTAATGTAAATTATACTTTGGAAATAGATTCCAATAATGTTAATGATATTAGAAAAATAGCTAGAAAGTTTAGGGATAAATCATCTTGTATTAGTGTAATCGGTGGCGATTTAAAAGTAAATCGGGCTGTTTTGGAAAATATTCAATTGGATGTTTTATCAAGGCCTTATTTAAAAAGATATGATAGTGGCATTAATCAGGTTTTAGCTAAAGAAGCTTTGAAAAATAATGTAGCTATTGAAATTTGCTTTATAGATATTTTGAAATCTTATTTAACACATAGAGCTAAAACAATAGCTAATATTAAGGACATAATTTCATTACATAGAAAATTTGACTTTCCATTAATTTTATCTTCAAGAGCAGAGTCTGTTTTTGATATTAAGACAACTAAGGATTTCGCTTCAGTGTTTCTTTCAATTGGACTAACTCAAAGGGAAATTGATAAATCATTCATAACAGCTAAAAACATTTTGGAATTTAATAAAAACAGAAAAAACATGATTTTAAAAGGAGTTAGGGAGGTTAATGATGAAGCTTAAGGTTCTTCCCCCTACACTTAGGAAAAATAACCGCTATCTGGCATTAGATGTTAAAGTTAAAAGTGTTATTTCTAAAGATGATCTGGTTAATATTGTTTGGAACGGATGTATTCGCTTTTTTGGTGAAAACGGAACAGGCAATTTTAGTTTATGGGTTATGAAGTTTTATGAGCTTGAAAAAACAGATGAGTATAATCATTATCAGGCCATTCTTCGCTGCCAGAGGGAGTATGTTGATGAAGTAAGATCTTCTCTTGCTTTAATTTATAAATATAATGGAAAAGATATTTCAGTTTCCACTATCGGTTTATCTGGAACTATCAAGGCCTGTCAGAAATTTATTGAAAAATAAAAAGGAAAAATTACGCAAAACTTCAGCTCGTGGGCATAAAAAATCAAAAACATTTCTATATTCAACTATCAATTATTTTAATCGTTTATCTTATTAAATTAATAATATGTAATATGATTAAAATTACATCTAAAATCATTGTTATATGATTTAACACATGATTCACCTCCTGGAGAGGTAAAACTTAAATTTAACTTTATCATTTTACATCATCCGTTTATTTTTGATAAAGTTTATAATTTTTTTATTACTTTTATTATTATAAGTAATACTATTTATTATTATGTAAACTGTGAAAAAAATTATTTTAAAAAAAGTTGTTATGAGTCTAAAAAAGTTTGTAAGCTATTGGAAAGTTTACAAACAAAACCACGAGATTTAGACTCTTTTTTTATCAAAAACACGAAAGTGAAAACTGATAAAAAATTTCTTTTAAATACTGAATTGTTAAGGGATTTTTTCTTAATTTTTTGCTGTTTGGTTATGGAAAAGTTTTTAATAACTTTTAGTTATTTTAAAATAGAAAACTTTATTAATAATATACACATATAAATATGAATTGAATTTATGGAAAAAAGATTTAAAAAACTATATCATTACAGATATGTAATGAAATACCATTTCATGGAGAATTTGGTTTATTTTTAAAATAATTGTATTTTTATAGTAGTTGAACTTAAATTTATTATAATATTAAAAAATGTGAGGTATTAATTTATGCAACCTTTACAAAATGCTGGTTATGACAGGGCAATTACTGTATTTAGCCCAGATGGAAGACTTTTCCAAGTAGAATATGCAAGAGAAGCTGTTAAAAGAGGAACCACTTCAATAGGAATTAAATGTTCTGAAGGTATTGTTTTAGCAGTTGATAAAAGAACTACTTCCAATTTAGTTGAAGCTACATCTATTGAAAAAATATTTAAAATAGATGAACATATTGGAGCAGCAACTTCAGGTCTTGTTGCTGATGCAAGAGCTTTAGTTGAGAGAGCAAGAGTAGAAGCTCAAATAAACAAAATCACCTACAGTGAACCTATTAGGGTAGATAGCTTATCTAAAAAATTATGTGATATGTTACAGATGTATACTCAAAATGGTGGAGTAAGGCCATTTGGTTCTGCTTTAATCATTGGTGGAGTATATGACGGTAGCTGTAAATTATTTGAAACGGACCCTAGTGGAGCATTAATTGAATATAAAGCAACTGCTATTGGATCAGGCAGATCTGCAGCTATGGATATCTTTGAAGATCAATATAAAGATGACATGAATTTAAATGATGCTATTAAGTTAGCATTAACAGCAATCAATGAAGCAACTGAACATGAAACTACTGCAAACAATGTTGAAATTGCTGTTATTAAATGTGATGAAGAAGTATACACTAAACTTTCTCAGGAAGAAGTACAAACTTTCATTGATGAAGTAGTATCTAAAGAAGAAAGTGAAGAATAAATAATTTAATTAGTTGGGGGTTTTTCAATGGTAAATGTAGATGATGCAATAATAGCTAAATATGAGTATTGTGGGGAACATTTTGAAATATTAGTGGATCCGGATTTAGCAGCGGAATTTAGAAATCCTGATGGGAAGGATGTAGCTATTGAAGACCTTCTAGCTGTTGAAGAAATTTTTAAGGATTCTAAAAAAGGAGATAAAGCTTCTGAAGAAGCTATGCTTAAAATATTTGAAACTACAGATCCGATTGAAGTTTCTAAAGTTATACTTGAAAAAGGACATGTTCAATTAACTGCTGAACAAAAAAGACAAATGCAGGCTGATAAAAGAAGACTTGTTATTAATAAAATCTCTAGGGAAGCTATTAATCCTCAATCAGGTCTTCCTCACCCTGCACAAAGGATTGAAAATGCTGTTAATGAAGCTAAAGTTAAATTTGATCCTTTCATATCAGTTGATCAACAGGTACAAACAGCCCTAAAAGCTATTAAACCACTTATTCCAATCAGGTTTGAAAAAGTTAAAGTAGCTGTTCGACTTCCAGGTTCTTCAGCAGGAGGTGCATACTCTGCAATTCATCATTTTGGTGAAATTCTTAATGAGGAATGGCAACAGGATGGTTCCTGGATTGGTATTGTTGAGATGCCTGGTGGCCTTCAAGATGATTTCGCCGCTAAAATGGCTGAAATTTCAAGTGGTGAAGCAGAAACAAAAACTATCAAATAATTAAATTAATTTTCAACTTATGGGATTTTTATGATATATGTGGAAAATAAAGATTTAGTTATTCCTGGTGAAGTATTGGCAGATGATGAATACTACTCAGGAAGAGGTACCTTTAAAGAGGATGGTAAAATTTGTTCTTCTTTAATGGGACTAGTTTCTTTAAGGAATAAAAAAATTAGAGTTATTCCTCTTAAAAGTAAATATGTTCCTAAAAAAGGAGATGTAGTTATTGGTAAAATTAAAGATGTCAGGTTCTCTATGTGGGATGTAGATATCAATTCACCATATTCCGGAATTTTACCTGCTTTTGAAGTGTTTGGAAGAGAGAAAAAAGAACTCAATAAAGTATTTGATGTTGGGGATGTTCTATTTTTAAGAGTTGTTGATGTTGACGAAGTTAAAAAAGTCAAACTGGGATTAAAAGGTAGAGGAATGGGTAAATTCAGAGGAGGAATAATTGTAGATATTACTCCAACTAAAGTTCCTAGACTGATTGGTAAAAAAGGTTCTATGATCAACATGATTAAGGATAAAACCAATTGTAAAATAATTGTTGGTCAAAATGGCCTTGTTTGGGTCAAAGGTGATGAAGATATGGAACAGCTTACTAAAGAAATTATCCATATGATTGAAGCTGAAGCTCATACTTCCGGTTTAACAAATAAAGTTAAAAATAAACTATATTTAGCTATTGATGGTGAATTGCCACAGGAAGACGATTATAGTGATGATTATGAAGAATTGGAAAAACCTAAACTTCAAAATTTCAAAGAAGAGTTAGAACAGGAAGAAAAAGAGGAACAATTAAAAAAAGACAGTACTGATTTTTATAAAGTAATTGAAGAATTAAAAAAGAAAAATAAAAAGGATAAACATTTATCCTACGGCAATAATTCTGGCAATTCTTATATATTAAATAACAGATAATTCTTTGATGATTATGAGGTTGATATGATGTCTGAAATGATAAGAGAGGATGGCAGAAAGTATAATGAATTACGTCCTATAAAAATTGAAGCAGGTGTTCTTGAACGTGCAGACGGATCTGCTTATTTGGAAGTTGGCGGAAATAAAATTTTAGTAGCAGTGTACGGACCTAGAGAATCATATATCAGAAGATTGCTTGAACCAAATACTGGTGTAATAAGATGCAGGTATAATATGGCTCCTTTTTCTGTTGATGATAGGAAAAGACCTGGACCAGACAGAAGATCTTCTGAAATTTCCAAAATTACTGCTGATGCATTAAGACCAGCTTTAATGCTGGAAAATTATCCTAGGTCTATGGTGGATATTTACATTGAAGTAATTGAAGCTGAAGGAGGAACACGTTGTGCTGGAATTACTGCAGCTTCTGTTGCACTTGTTGATGCCGGAATTCCTATGAAAGATATTGTTGTAGGATGTGCTGCAGGTAAAGTAAATGATGAAGTTGTTCTGGATTTATCTGAAGTTGAAGATAAGGAAGGACAGGCTGATGTTCCTATAGCTATGATGCCAAGAACTGGTGAAATTACTTTATTACAAAGTGATGGTGATTTATCTCAAGAGGAATTTGAAAAAGCAATTGATTTAGCTATGGAAGGATGCAGGAAAGTAAATGAAATCCAAAAAGAAGCTTTAATGAAAAAATATTCTGCTGAGATGAGTGATTAATATGGTTGAAATTGTACCTGAAATTACAAAGGAAAGTATAATTAATCTTGCTGTCAATGATAAAAGGGAAGATGGCAGGGAACTTGATGAATATAGGGATATTTCTATTGAAACCGATGTAATATCCAAAGCTGAAGGTTCTGCAAGAGTTAAAATAGGAGATACTCAGGTTATTGTCGGTATCAAACCGCAGATTGGTGCACCATTTCCGGATACTCCTGATTTAGGAGTTTTAATGACCAACTGTGAAATGCTGCCAATGGCTGACCCTACTTTTGAACCGGGACCACCAAGTGAAGATTCAATTGAACTTGCACGTGTTGTTGACAGGGGAATTCGTGAAAGTGAACTTGTTGATTTGGATAAGTTATGTGTTGAAGAAGGCAAACATGTTTGGATGTTATTTATAGACTTGCATATTATAGATAACTGCGGAAATCTTTTTGATGCCTGTGAACTTGCTGTAATGGCAGCTTTAAAAAGCACTAAATTACCATCTGCAAGTGTTGCTGATGATGAAGTCGTATTTGACTATGAAAACACTATAGATTTACCTATCAATAATGAAGTAGCTATGTGTACTTTTGTTAAAATAGGAGATAAATTGATTTTGGACCCTACTTTAAATGAAGAAAAAGTAGCCGATGCTCGTTTAAATGTAGGTGTTACTAAAGATGCTAAAATTTGTGCTATGCAGAAAGGCGGAATTTTACCGTTAACAAAAGAAGACATATTTTACTGTGTTGATAAAGCAATTTCAAAAACAAAAGAATTAGTTGAATATCTTTAAATGTCTGTTGGACGATTAAGATTTCTAAATTCTTTTTTTAATAATTTTTTATTGTCTATTAATATAAATTTCGTATCTATTTTTTCTATCAGTCCCTTAATATGCAGTATATCATTGGATACTAACTCTTCAATTTCAGGAATGATATTTTTACTGTAAATTGAATGGAGAGGTTCACTTGTTTTTAATCTATTTTCATTGTCATGATACGGAACAATGGCCTGATACCTTGAGTCCAATTCATTAAAAATATTTTCAATTAAATTTTCTGTTACATAGGGACTGTCACAAGGCAGTATTAAGGCATAATTGGAAGTAATGTGCTTCAGCCCGGTCAATATTCCGGACATCGGCCCAATATTTTTTATTTCATCTTCAACAAAGGTTACTGTAAAATTATAATCTTCCTTTTTGATGAAATTTTTATATTTGTCAATACGGTCTTTATTGTTTAAAACAATTATCACTTCATTTATTTCATTATTTAAAGTTGAAAGGACATGATTAATCATAGGTTTGTCCTGAATAATCATAGATCCTTTGTCCTGACCCATTCTTCTGCTTTGCCCGCCACATAAAATGATGCAGGAATGATGTTTTTTACTATTCATAATGCATTTTCCTAATCTTTTATATAGACATCAGCATCTTCATCAAATGGATTTGTACGGATAATTAATGAAATCATATATGGGTAATGGGTATTAAGGTATTTTAAGTAATAGAGCCATTCATATATTAATTTTGAATAAATCCTTTTGATATCTCCATTTAAATGATTGAAATCAGTATCTGTAATCTGATTCAAATCAGGTCTGTGTTCTAATTCTTCATCAAGGTGCAATATTGAAATCAATAATCCTGAAAACTCCTCTTTTTCAAATAACTGTGGATTGTTGATTAAGTTAATTAAAAATTCTCTTTTGGATTTCAGTAATGTTCTAAGATTTATTAAGAATTCTGCTCTTTTGTCACCTTCAATATCTACATTAAAGTCAATATTTGCATTTTTTAATTTTTTCAGCTGTTTGTCGTATTCTTCATCATCCCAATTAGGAATAGCTTTTAAATAACTGGTGCTAGCTTTAAATTCATTTGCACTGCTGAATTCTTCTATTAATTCATTACCTATTTCAGTAAAGAAAGTGCTGATAAGCATATCCAATTTTTCATAAATAGCTTCTTTTTCTTTTCTGCTCATTATATCTTCAAGTATAAATGCAACAATAATAATGTCTATAGGAATAAATCCGATGTGGAGCCAGACATATGAAACAATACTGTGTGTGTCTTTTAGGACAAGGTAATTGGTTCCAAAAATAACAATAGCTGCAATAATCATCAATATTGAAAATTTTATTTTCCATTCTCTTTTCATTTTATAATCTCCAAAAAATTTTTTTATCTTTTACTTGCACTAATGACAGCTATTGGATTTTCACTTATCATCATAACCCCGCGATCAAGAACTCTCCCCTTTGAAATATTAATTTCCATGATTTTAGGATTGTAATTCAGCTTCTTTAATTTGTTTATGGCTTCTATTTTAGTGTCAACAAGAATAGCTGTAATGATTATTCTTCCTTTTGAATTTAATTTGGAATCTATAATTTCCAAAATATCTTCAAGTTCCCTGCCGCTGCCTCCAACAACAGCTATATCTATATTGTCAATATTTTTTAGTGCATTGCTTCCGGAATCATTTATTAACTCTACATTATCTCCTAAATTAAATTTTTCAAGATTTTGTTTGGTAACGCTAATTGCTTCCGGATTTGTATCAATGGATGTTACTTTTTTTGCTCTTTGGGCAAATTCGCAGGTAATTCCTCCAGTTCCGCAGCCGACATCTACCACATTGTCATCAGATGTTACAGCTGATTTATATAATATGATTGCTCTTATGGCTTCTTTGGTAGGGCCGGGAACATCACAAGTTTTAATAAAGTCCATATCATTTAACATTTATTCCCACCTTTTATAGATGTTATTTTCAATATTCAGTGAATCCAGGATTTTACCTACAATAAAATTAATCTGATCATCAATGGTATCACTGTCAGAGTAAAATCCAGGCATTGCAGGTAAAATCACAGCTCCTTCTTTTGATAAATTCAGCATATTTTCGAGGTGTATGCTTCTGAGAGGTGTTTCACGGGGAACAATAACTGTTTTTCTTCTTTCTTTTAAGCTTACGTCAGCTACTCGTGTAATGGTGTTAGATGCATATCCGTTAGCTATTGATGATAATGTTTTCATGGAACATGGTACAATAGCCAGTCCGTCAAATTTAAATGATCCGCTGTTGATTGATGCAGTCAAATCGTCAAATTCATAATAATTGTCTGCTAAACTGATTATCTCTTCAATTGATTCTTTTACTTCATGATTTATTACAGTTTTAGCAGCATCACTTATAATTAAGCTGTTTTCAATATTTAGTTCATTTAGAGCTTTAAGTAATTTAATTCCATAAATTACTCCGCTAGCTCCTGTAATTCCAACTACTATCATATTATTCTCCTAAAATAGTTTGATTTGGTCATAATGAATGCCATGGAATTTATCCTTATTGATTTCAGGTAAATCCAGGTAGTTTTCTAATTTAAGTTTTTCAAATTTGGCTTTATCCTCTTTTGGTACATAAACACTGATATCCGGAATATTGAATCTTGCTTTACTTAGTGCTCCAACGATATTTGAAATTTTAGTTAAAGGATATAATTTTCCGTCAACACTTACCTGTGTTTTCATTTCATCAAAACGAGGATATTCAGCTATATTGATAGTTATATAATCTTTATCCATATCAAAATCATAAGCTATTTCCTCTTCAGCTTTCCTTAGTGTTTCCTGTGAGGTTTTATATAATTTTTCAGGATTTTTAAAGTTTTCCAGTCTTATAACCTTTATCCGTTTAAATAAATCCCTGTTGTCCAGACGTGTAATCATATCCCGTACAAATGGGTTTTCACTGTTTCTGTAAATGCTGACCATATCCATATCATCATATTTGTACATGTCATTTTCGTCTATTTCTTTTGAGTTTATTAGCTTTTTTAAACCTCTTCTAAACATTGAATTGGCAATACGTGTTGTATGATGTTGATATACACTTGGATACATGAAATATCTAGATACTAAAGCTCCTTCAGCAGCCTGAACTCCTTTTATGTCTAATACTAAGTTTTTGGTTAGTTTCAGATTATAGATTATTCTTTCATAATCAATGACTCCGTAAGCTACTCCGGTATTATATGAATCCCTTAAAAGATAATCCATTCTGTCTACATCCAATTCTCCAGACACAATCGGACCTAATTTGCCTTCTCCGGAGATTATCTTATTTATTTCTTTAATATCAAATTTTTCTTCCAGATAATCTCGCATTGATGTTTTGGAAATAACATACTTTGTTAATTCTTCATGAGGAAATGACAATACTCCTTCAGATACATGTGAAAAAGGACCATGTCCAATATCATGAAGCAGAGCAGAGATTCTAACAAGTTCAATTTCATCTTTACTTAGCTCTAATTCGTTAGCTAATTTGGATCCAAGATTCATTGTTCCGATTGAATGCTCAAAACGGGTGTGATTTGCACCAGGATAAATTAAGTTAATTAATCCTAATTGTTTAATTCTTCTTAAACGTTGGAATTGAGGCATGTCCAATACTTTTTGTTCAAATTTGTTTAAGCTAATGTCTCCATAGACACTATCTCTAATGAATTTCTTTTTTTCACCCATTATAATCACCAATTTGAATATTCATTCCATAAATCACTTAAATTTTCTTTGGTATTATTTAAAATGTCAGTAATATTTGTATCATCAATCCAATTTGTTTTGTTGGTTAAATTAGTATCATTAATAATTTTAGGTTCCGGGATGTATGTAGGAACATAATCCACTTTTTGAGGTGTGAAATTATCATCTTCAATAGCTAGCAGAGTATTGTCATTGGGATTTTCTATTAAAATAATATTTGCAGCTATTGAACTTGCAGCAAATGCAATAATTGCAACAATAAAAAACACAATTAATTTTGCTTTTGTTTGCCCTCTCATAATAACACATTTTTTCTTTTTGAATTTGCAAATTTAAAGTTTTCTTTTATTTAATTTTAAAGATTAACTGTTATTTATTTATATATTTATATATTATTAATATTTTTTATTGAATTTTTTTAAAGCATCATATTTTTTTGAGATCCATTTTACCAAAACCTTTATATACCTGTAAGTTCAACTACTATATATCGGAAGAAGGATTCCGACTTCCGACTTCCGTTCAATCAAAATTCATAAAAATTTAAAAAAATAATTTTGATTTATTGTTATTAATTTATTTAAAAAGAGAAAAGATATAATGGATATATTTAGCGCAGGAGATACAGCTTGGGTTCTTGTTTGTAGTCTTTTAGTACTTTTAATGAGTATTCCGGCTGTCGCATTCTTTTATGGTGGTTTAAGTAAACGTAAAAATGTTTTAAATACTATGTTTTTAACCTTTATCGCATTTTCAATTGTAAGTGTTATTTGGGTTATCTTCGGTTATCAGTTTGCCTTTGGAACTCCGTCACTAGGAGGATTTATAGGAAGCCCTTCCAATTTCTTCTTAAGTGGAATCGGACTTGATGATTTAAGCGGAACTATTCCAACACTATTGTTTGTTATGTTCCAACTTGCATTTGCAGGTTTAACAGCAGCATTGATTTCTGGTGGTGTTGTTGGAAGAATGAAAACAAAAGCTTGGGTAATTTTCATCCCGATTTGGGCTTGTCTTGTCTACATCCCTATTGCTCACTGGGTATGGGGTGGAGGATGGTTAATGAATATGGGAGCACTTGATTTCGCAGGTGGTACTGTTGTACATATTAATTCAGGGGTTTCTGCATTAGCTATCGCACTTGTATTAGGTAAAAGAAAAGACATTTCATTATTACCACATAACTTAGGATATGCAGTATTAGGTGCAGCACTTCTATGGTTCGGATGGATGGGATTCAATGGCGGATCCGGTTTAGGTGCAAATGGTCTTGCAGCAAATGCAATTATTGTTTCAAACGTTGCAGCTGCAGCTGCTTTAATCGTCTGGACTATATTAGATACAATTGTTGTTGGTAAACCAACTGTTCTTGGTGCAATTTCCGGAGGAATTGCTGGTTTAGTAGCTATTACTCCAGCAGCAGGATTTGTTGATGTTCCTGGAGCATTAGTAATTGGTGCAGTAGCTCCTTTAGTATCTTACTTTGCAATTTACTACTTAAAAGCAAAACTTGGTTACGATGATGCATTAGATGTATTTGGTATACACGGTATGTCCGGTATATGGGGAGCAATTGCTACTGGTATCTTTGCAGCACCATACATTAATGAAGCAGCAGGATTATTATATGGAAACCCATATCAGGTTGTAATACAAGTAATAAGTGTAGTAGCTACTATTATTTACGCATTTGTAATAAGCTATGTCTTAGCTAAAGTACTTGATAAAGCTATGGGTGGTATCAGAGTAGAAGATGAAGATGAAGTTGTTGGATTAGATGCAAAACTTCACGAAGAATCTGCATATAATTTTAACTAGAAGGTTTTAAAATGAAAAGTATTGTTGCAATTATTAGACAGGAAAAGTATCAGGACGTTAAAAATGAACTTACAGCTGTTGGCTGTCAGGGGATGAATGTTTCTGAAATTAAAGGAAGAGGCAGTCAAAAAGGTATCAAAGAATCATATAGGGGATCCAGTTACTGTATTGACTTAATTCCAAAAACACGTATTGAAATTGTCACAAAAGATGAAGGTGTAGATACTATTGTTAAAGCCATCCAAAAAGGTGCAAAAACAGGTAACATCGGTGATGGTAAAATCTTCATTTACCCGATTGACAATGTAATAAGAATCAGAACCGGTGAAGAAGGAGACAGTGCTGTATAAGCACTTTTCCTATCCTTATTTTTTAATATTTTATAACTACACCATAAATATCACTTGAATCAACCCATGTACTTATTCCTTTTGTTTCATATAGAACACCATTGATTTGACTGTATTCTACATTTTTATTATCACTTACAAGGTGAATTTGATTATCATTAACCTGGTCAACTCTTTTTATAATGTTTCCATATTCTGAAGAATTGGCAACTACAATATCTCCAATATGAACATTTTGTGTTTTATTAACTAAAACATTCTGTCCGTCCTGCAGGGTTGGAAGCATGGAAGTTCCATCAACCTGAAAAATAACAGGAACATTATTTTCGCCTAAATAAGAATCAATATTGATATTAGAGGTATCAAGGCCATGACTTAAGCATATGTCATGAATTCCTGATTTTAAAGTATCTATATTTGTGTTTGGCTGGTTCATTGATTCAAGAGCATAGTTACAAATTTCATTGTTAAGTTCATCAGTATTAATTTCAGTGTTTAATCCGGGATGTGTTGATGCAGTTACATTTTCTCCATCTATATAAACATCAACAGATCCGTTATCTTCTGTTAAAAATATTCCTAAAAAAATAGCTAAGATAACTATTAAAATAAAAGCTAAAATACACTTTTTAGCCATTTTAATCACCTATTCTATAAGATTTAAATCCATATTAAGCAATGATTTCATAGTTTCAATATCAATTTGCCCAGGAGCTGTAACATCTGTTCCTGCAGCAAAAGTAATTGGGGAATCAAATTTGGAAGCCATAACTCTAGTGTAGCTGCCTAAATCACTCATTGAAATAGCTATTGTATTTTCACAATGTGAAAGAATAGCTAATATTTTTAAAGTATCATCCAAATCATTAGGCATAAATGCCACTTTAGCTATGTCTCCAAGTTTATGTTCTTTTTCAACAATATACATGATTTCATTAATTTCAGGAGTTTTATGAAAATCATGATATGAAACAATGGTAGTTACTCCGGTATCATGTATCTGTTTTATATATTTATCATCACTTTGAAGTTCAATGTCCACATAATCAACTAAAGGAGCACATTTTAATAAAATATCAATTCTTTCTTCTTCTGTTCCTTTAAAAGAACCGCCTTCAGATGAAATTCTATTGGTAGCTATCATTGGAAAGTTGATTTCTTCAATGATTTCCTGTATATCTTTAAAGTTAGGATTGTCCAGCGCATCTATTCTAAATTCAAGTACATCAGCACCTTTTTCAATACAATCTTCAGCTACTTTAATTACATCTTCCTTTTTTGCTTGAAAAATGGGTATTGCTATTTTAGTTTGTGGATACATTAATTATATTTTTTGAGTGATGTTATTAATTAATTTTTTCAATTTTAAAAAAAAGAATAATAGGGTTTTAATAACCCTTTTTTAAGATATTTTTATTGTGTTTCCTGTTTGGAAGTCATTCCAGTAGGAAGTTATGATGTAT
>ERZ824488.313-NODE-313-length-65908-cov-10.236663_pt1 | contig 65908 bp, 70 predicted proteins | sample MGYA00519936_ERZ824488 | MGnify/ENA primary metagenome ERZ824488 (study PRJEB31778, sample SAMEA3449153) | human gut metagenome | biome: human gut; feature: human-associated habitat; material: faeces | place: United Kingdom | collected 2010/2012 ... | reverse complement strand
CAGACATTGCTGCTGCACAAATCATTGCAGTAAACTTTTTCATGTTTCCTCCTCCTTTCCCGAAAGTTTTGGCTCTCGCCAATATATGTTTAAACTTATTGCTAAGCTTAAACCGAAATGATGAGACATGCCAAAGGATGTCCTCAGATCTCTTCATAGAAGAGCTCAATGATCAGCTGCTGCAGGGCAGCTTCATCGACGTAAAACTCATCGTGGAGCTCGCCGAGCTGATCCTGTCCCTTGGGACGATAGTAGTCGGCATCCGAAAAGGATACCTGCTCCAGTAAATTCGCCAGCGTGATGTATTTATTCCGCGTGATGCTTGTCTGCAGGAATTCACTCATGTCCTGCGTCTTCTCCCAGGTCCCGTTCAGATCCTTCTGAAGCTGTGCCTTCAGCTTCTCAATGTAAGCAGTCACGTAGGTCTGCTGGCGCTCGATCCGGCCTTCGTTGCTGAAGTCCTTTGTCGTATCCCGGTAGCGCAGATACGGCTCGATCGTCGTATCATCCAGTGTCACTGTACTGCCCTCTTTCAGCTCTGGATACTGATCTGCCAGATCGTTATTCGGAACGGTCAAAGTGATGCCTCCGACCAGGTCGTTGATGTAAGTCATGGAACTGCGGTTCGTCACGGCGTATTCATTGACCGGAATGCCGCCTAAGAGGTTCGAGACCGCTTCCCGCAGATCCTCGCAGCTGACCTCTCCTCCGTCGCCGTAGCTGTAGGCGTAGCCTAAGTGGCTGACATAGGTGCCCATGTCGCTGCCGCTTCTGGAATAGCGGCGGATATCGGTCATCGTGTCTCGATTCAGCGCAAGGATGCGCATCCTCTGATGCTTCTTATCTAATATAACGAGGGAAATGCTGTCGGCGCGCGCTTTATTGCTGTAGGCATTGCTCGCCTTCATCTCACCCTCGGAATCGATACCGGCATAAAGAATCGTAGTGATCAGGGAATTGTACTGATATTCCTTTCCCTGATAGGTGATCCGGCGGTAACCGCTCTTCATGTCCACGGAATTGCCCGCGGTGACATGCATCACGCTCTGTGCCGCCCGCTCCTGATGCAAAAATGTACCGCCGGCCGCCAGCGCTGCGATGCAGATCACGGCGCTGCCGATTGCCAGCTTTTTATTTTTCCTCAACCAGCGCCGGATGCGATAGCCTGCACTGTGCCGATGATGATGTCTGTGATGATGCTGATGTGAAGTATCCGCCATCAGTCCTTCGCTTCCTTCTTATCTGCTTTTTTGCCGGACCGCTTCTGGTTCTTCACGCCATAGCCGTAGCCATAACCATAGCCGTAGCCATATCCATATCCGTAACCATAACCCTTTTTCGCTGCGCCGACCTTGTTCAGGACTGCACCGAGAAGCTTGATCCCCGCGTATTCCAGCTGGCGCTTTGCGCGCACCGCCTGCATCCGGTCCGTCAGTCCGCTCTCTATAACCATCACGGTGCCGTCACAGCGCTTCGCGATCATCGTACCGTCGATGACCGGATTGATCGGAGGCGTATCTACAATAATATAGTCATAGCGTTTCCGCATTTCATCCAATAACAGTGTAAACAATTTGCCCGACACGAGCTCACTCGGATTCGGAGCGACTGCACCGGTCAGAATGACATCCATATATTTATCCGGCGTGCGGTAGACGATATCATTCATCGCTGCCGCGCCGCAGAGATACTCGGTCAGTCCCTGCACCTGGCCGCTCATTCCGTACCGGGACATCGTCACGGAATTGCGGATATCGCAGTCCAGATAGAGGGTACGCTTTTTCAGCCCTGCCAGGCTCTTGGTCAGCCGGAATGCGATCGAGGACTTTCCCTCATTTGCGACCGCACTTGTGATCGCGATCACCTTCAGGTTCGCGCCGCTCAGCTGGATATTTCCGCGCAGGACGTTGATCGCCTCTTTCGCCTGAAACGGAAGATCCTCGATCTCCGGGGCGACCTGCTTGTAATTCGGGAGCTCACGTCTCCACGTCTGCTGCTGTTCCATCTATGTACTTCCTCACTTTCTGTCCATTTCTCTGTAGTACGGTACGGCTGCCAGCACCGGAAGGTGGAGGTAGCGATCGATATCGTCGACGGTCTTGAGCGTCGTATCCGTCAGCATGCGCAAAACAACAATCGCGCAGACGATCAGTGCACCGAGCAGTGCGCCGAGCATCAGATATTTCTTCAGGCCTGGGGTCACATCCTGTACTGCCTCTGCCATCGCATAGTCGATGACGGTCGGCTCTCCGCTGCCGATGACCTGATAGATCTGGTCGACACTGATATTCATCAGCGCATTTGTGATATTCCGGCTCAGCTCCGGATCATCGCAGGTCACCTTGATATCCACGATATGTGTGGAGTCCGGATTCTCTACGGAGATGAGCGCCCCGAGCTGCTTGTAATTGAGATTCAGGTCGAGCTCGTCAATGACGCGGTTCAGCACTGTACGGCTCTTGATAATGTTCGCATAGTCATCGGTCAGCGCCGCTGAGAGCTGCAGGTCGGAAAAGCTGATCATCGAGTCCGTGCTCGTAATGTAGATCGACGCATCCGCCTGATAGGACGGCTTCAGCAAAAAGGTGTGGTATGCACCGAAGATCGCCGCGCCGATCAGCATTGCAAGGAAAATGCTCTTCCAGTGGGATAGCAGCAGGTAAAAGATTTCTTTGAGATCAATCTCGATCTCATCGTCCTGCCGACTCTGAACTATCGGTATCTGTTTTTCTCTGTTCTCTTCCATGATTACTCCTGTCGTTCACTCTTCAGTATTTTCTGTATGTTGCTTTGCATGGTACGCTGCAGAATCCCGGGCGAAAGGTGCTCCTCCATCCAGCTGCAGGCCTTCTGTACCCGGTACGGGCGGAAGTCCATGCCATGACAGTCACTTCCGAAAAAGTCCGCCATACCCTCAGCTGCCAGCTGCCGCCATGGGTTCCGGTGAAAAATGGAATCCCGCGTAAGCAGCGTATCAAAATTCATCTGCAACCAGATGCCGCGACTTTTCAGCTCGTACAGCCGCTGTATGTCACGCAGGCATTTGTAACGCTCAAAATGTGCCAGCACCGGATAATAGCCTCCCTGCTGCAGCTCCGTCAGTCCCTGCAAAAGCTGCAGATACGGACATTCGGGATCAAATTCCACCAGCACGTAAAGGCTGCGCGCGAGGGTGAGCACCTCTCCCTCCTCGAGCTGCTCCAGCAGGCCGGAATAGTAGAAGCACTCCTGCCCGGGATAGAGTGCGAGCGGAAGTCCTTCCAGACTGATTCGCTGCTTTACCTGCCGCCAGGCATGCAGCACCTCACCGGCATCCGGCTCGTAGCGGCCCGGATAGTAGTGCGGTGTGGCGATCACGGATGTGATCCCCTGCCGACTCGCCTCCCGCAGGGCTTCCATCGTCTCCTCCATGCTCTTGGAACCGTCATCTAGTCCCGGAAGGATGTGACAGTGCATATCGGTAATCTGATTCATGTCCTACCTCTTTTTTGCACACAAAAAAACGTCTGCAATGACGTTTCTCTTCTGTGTCTCCATTGGTGTCGCGTGTCTTGCTACGTCATATGGTATATGTGATGTTTTGATATGTGCACGCCTCCGCTATTTACTACGCAAAAGCGTTCTTCTAAAAAGATAATCCATGCAGTGATTTTTGTCAACCTTTGATTCGGCTTTTCTGTGACGTTTTTATGACCGTTTTTGCCACGTTTTTCGAGCGTTTTCACAAAATCAGCTAGGGTTTTGTGGGATTTTACCAAAATACCCCCCCCCCGAAAAACAATCGTTTTTTTGGAAATTTTGAAATGTGAGATGGATTGAGCACAAGTTTTCAGTGAAGCCTAAAAGAATTATTAAAATCCACGGACGTAAGTTTACCTTTCTTTTAATAGAAGAAAGCTATTCGTCCGTGGAAATACTATTTCTGTGAATAGCAATGACAGCCTTTGATATCTGATTTACTCACACCGATTGCTGCAAGATACCTCAATCACCGTATTTTGTGGGAACTGTCCGTCGGCTTCTGTGTATACGATCACACCGCATTTTTGATCGTAGGTGTTCTTATTGTACGTGTAGTAAAGGAAAGCGCCGCTCTCTTCTTCCTCATATGTCATATTTCCGGCCTGGAGCGTGGCGAGAAAGTCCTCCTTCGTCATACCGATGCGGATCCCGCCCGGAAGTGCTCCGTTGAGCTTCAGATCATAACCGCCGACTTCAAGGCTCTCGATCCAGCAGTTCTCCGGGATGGTCGCATAGTCTGCGCTATTCCATGCGAGTGTATGGAAGCTCTGGCCTCCCTTGATGAGACCGACCCAGCCGGAATCGCGCGCCACAACGTACTCGTCTGTCTCAGAAGGATTGATCTCCCAGCCGTCTGCCAGGAGGGCGCTCACCGGTACCGGAAGGCTGTAGGCCGTACCGTCCAACTCGATCTCATAGGCAGCGAGGTCATCACTTAATCCCTCCGGCTTCTGATAAGCAGTGATCTCTGCCGGGACTTCTTCATTCACTGCTCCGGCCTCGAAGTCGTCCGGAGCGACGAAGTTCCTGATCGTAATGTCCTCCAGCCTGCCACTCTCCTTGAATACCTTCATCTCGATGCTGCTGTTGTAATCTGTCTCGTACGTGTACTTCGTGTACAGATCTCCTTCGTACGTGTCACTCGGCGTGCCATAGGCAGCGGTGATGTCATCTGCGGTAGCCTCGCCGCGGATCAGGCCGCCCGGAAGGGTGATCGTATCGGCGCCGTCCAGCTTCCAGTCGAAATTGTCGATCGAAAGGCCGGCCATCAGGCAGTCGGTAGCTGGCATCGTATTCATGCCAAGATTCAGGATGTAGGCGGTGCAGGTCTTATCGCCCTTTTTGAAGCGGCACATGCTATAGCTGTTCGGCTCCAGCATCTGCGTCAGGTCATCAGATGCCTCCCAGCCAAGGGCTTCGAACTCCGGAATCATCATCGGGAACTTCAGAATATCATCATTGATCTGAAGCTCATAGTCCGTCCACTTGTCTGAGAGTGCCGAAGCTCCCTTCTCCTGCTGAGCAGCTGCCCGGTCTGCGATGGCATCCGCCTTTGCCGCGTTCTGTGCGACATCTGCAGCTGCTTCGGTCGCTGCCTCCGTGGTAGCGTCTGTTGATTCCTGCGCGCAAGCAGTGCTGCCAAATGCCAGTACCGCGGCAAGCAGGAGGGCGTAACGTTTTGTGTGCATAGTGAAACTCCTCCCTTTCTTTTTATATCGCTTTGCATTCAGGTAATTCATAATAATTTCATCTTAACATCCCAGGACGCTTCCGTAAAGAACTTCCTGCAAAAACCTTTCCATGCGAATTGCTCTACACAACAAAAACGAAGGACTTGCCTGATTCGGTTAAAAAAGAGCAACAAAAAAAGCGGATAACGGGAATCGAACCCGCCTATCCAGCTTGGGAAGCTGGTGTTCTACCAATGAACTATATCCGCATCTCTGTTTATTATATCATAGAAATTGGAAATGGCAAGCATTTTTTCTCTTTTTCTTTTGTTTGAAATACTTCTTTTTGTTTTTCACAATGTTTATGTTGCTATGTGTATAAGGATAAGATATAATATATTTGCTGTCGCACCTCCAGCAGAGAGGAGGTGATGAAATGGAGGCATAAGCCACCTCTGAAATAGGCATAGAAAACGCCAAGGACCGCATTCCTTGGCGTTTTCGTTTCCTCCAGCATATTTGATATGCTAAGCACATTTATACATGAGCTATGATAGTTTTTCCCTATTTCTGCCTGGTCCCTTTGCCGTCCCGCGTACCGATCCGCAGCCGGTTGATATGGACGACACGGTCGTGGAATTCGACCTCGGTGCTGTTGTCTCCCTCGAGCCAGTAGATATCTGAGAGAAGGTCTCCTTCAGCAAGCTTCATGCCGCGCACACCGACCGCGGTCTTTTTCTTGAACGGGATCTCGGAAATCGGGAAGCGCAGGAAGAAGCTATTCTCGGAAGCCAGGACGATGTGGGCCTGCTCGGAAGCGGCGTGGACGGCGAGTACGGTATCGCCCTCCTGCAGCTTGGTCGCCTGGATCGTGCGCTTGGAGACGACATCGAACTCTTTGCCCTCCACACGCTTGACCATCGCCTGCTTCGTGACGAAGGTCAGGACGGTATCCCTGATGTCGTTCATCGCCATGACGGTCACGAACTGCTCTTCGCTGCTCGAGTAGTTGCAGAGGTTGTCGAGCGGCGTGCCCTTGTCACGGAAGCGTCCGTATGGGACATCGATGAGCTTCAGCAGATGCACCTTTCCGGTGTCTGTAAATATCATGACGCGGTCCGTGTTCATGCAGTGCAGCACATAGCGGTTCTCCGCATCGGCGGCCTCCTTGTTGCGCTCGTAGACGCTCTCGTCGATCGTGCGCACGTAGCCGAAGCGGTCCATCAAAAATACGACCGGCATTGCCTCAATCTTCTGCTCCTCGAGCACAACTTCCCCGGCATTTTCCAGCATCGTGCGGCGTGGACGGCCGAATTCCTTTTTGAACTGGTCGAGCTCTTTGATGATGACCTCTGCCATCGAGCCGTAGTTGTTCAGGATATCCGTGTAGCGGGCGATGTTTTTTAAAGTCTCCTCGTGCTCCTTCATCAGCACATCGATCTCCAGCCCGATCAGCTTGTACAGCCGCATATCAAGGATCGCATTTGCCTGCATCTCGGTGAATCGAAGCTTCGCAGCCGCTTTTTTGGACTTCTCGGTCTTAAATCGGATGCCCTCGGTCACACCCTTGGGATCTTTGAGATATGCACCGTAATTGACCCTGCCCATATTCTCGACCAGCACAGAGAGTGTCGCGCCCTCGGCGGGGATATCGGTCGAAACGGCAGGCTCCTTGTCGTTGCGGTACTGAACGCCGAGCAGCTCGTCGTTCTTATAGATATAGGCTCTGTCGCGGGGCTCCTGAATGCGGACATTCTGAGTCTCCCTCGGTCCTCTTACCTCGGTGCGGTAGAGGATGAAGCCGTAGCCCTGCCCGAGCTTCTCCATCGGCAGGGGGCAGACCGTCTCAACGGGGGCGGAGAGCTTGTCAAGGCAGTCAAAGAGGCGGCGGCAGGCGGTGAATTCAAACTTGCCGTATTTCTTTTTCTTAACGGCTGCGGGCAGCTCGATATCGGGTATCGGGGCGTATTTGGATATCACTTCACGGAAGCGGAAGTATTTATCGGTCAGGTCGCCGCATTCGTTGACGGGGGCGTCGTCGTCATAGCTCGAGACGGTAGGCTCATATTTGTCAAAGCAGTTTGCGCCGTTCATGAAGCCGAAATTCGTACCGCCGTGGAACATATATGCCGACACATTCCCGCCGTGAGCGAGGATATCGTCGAGGCTCGCCGCCGCGTCGTCGCCGGGGCGGTGGTGGTGCTCCTCCGTCCAGTGGTCAAACCAGCCGTTCCAGAATTCGGTGCACATCAGCGGGCCGTCGGGCTGATATTCACGCAGGGCGGCGAACTGCTCCTCGGCTCTCGAGCCGAAGTTTGCGGTCTTGAATATCTCGGGCACGGTGCCGCCGGTGAGCATCTGTTTATTCGTGCCGTCGGAGGTGAAGAGGGGCACGTTTATCCCTCGTCTGCGAAGCCCGTCGGCGAGGTAACGGATATATTCGCTGTCGTCGCCGTAGCTGCCGTATTCATTCTCGACCTGCACGAGTATCACGTTGCCGCCCTCGGTTATCTGATGAGCGGCGATGCGGGGGATGAGCGAGTCAAAAAAGCGGTCGACGGCGGCGATATAGCCGGGCTCCATGCAGCGCAGACGGATGCCGTCATTTTTAAGCAGCCACCAGGGCAGCCCGCCGAACTCCCACTCGGAGCAGATGTAGGGGCCGGGGCGCACGATGGCATAAAGCCCAAGCTCCGCAGCCGTCGCGAGGAAATCCTCGATATCCAGCATATCCGAGTAGTCGAATTCGCCCTCCCTCGGCTCGTGCATATTCCATGCGACATAGGTCTCGACGGTGTTGAAGCCGCAGGCCTTGAGCTTGATGAGGCGGTCGCGCCAGTATTCGCGGGGCACTCTGAAATAGTGGATAGCGCCCGATATAACTCTGAAAGGCTCGCCGCCGAGGCGGAATCCGTCCTTTTCGACAGTGAAAGTTTTCATATTGACCTCCGTAGTGTTATTACTCGTCCCAATCATCGTCCCGCTCATAGGGGAATTCGCTGAAAACCTCTATCTTTTTGCCCCTCATCCAGAGACCGACGTTGACCTTGAGGGTGAAGCCGCAGCCGTTATCGGTGCGCCACTCGTGCATGGGCAGCTCGGGGATGCCGTAGGCGGCGAGCAGAGCCATGATAACTCCGCCGTGGGTGATGATGGCGGCGTCGGTCGTGCCGGTCTTCATCAGACCCTCGAGTATCTTTTCAAACGAGCCGCAGACACGCTTTGCAAAGGCGGCGTTGCTCTCGCCGAAGGGCGGGTCGGCCTCGCCCGCGAGCCATTTGGGGAATACGGGGCTTTTTTTCAGCTCCTCGGCGGTCTTATTCTCAAATTCGCCGAAGTCATACTCTATCAGCCCGTCGATGGCGATCGCCTTATTCTCGGGGTAGAGGATTGCCGCGGTCTCTGTGCATCTTGAGAGCGGGCTTGTGAATACGGCGCTGACGGGGGGATAGACCAGCTCATCTTTAAGCCGAATGAGCTGCTGCCTGCCCTCCTCGCTCAGGGGGACGTCGGTGTGGCCGATGTATCTGCCCTCGCCGCCCTCGTCGGTCATGCCGTGTCTTATCAGGTAGACGGTGTAGCTTTTCATTTTTCCTCCAAAAAAACGGGTGAAATTTTAGATATTCTGCGAATATACAAATTGTATTAAATTCTGTATAATTTAGGTTGTATTTATAACGAATAGTCAATCGACAGGAGTTGATAATATGGAAAAGAGCTTCCCCGTGATACTCAGTGAGCTTCGCAAGGAGCGGGGCCTGAGCCAAAAGGACGCCGCGGCGGGCCTCGGTATCTCGCAGGCGCTGCTGTCGCACTATGAGAAGGGGATAAGGGAGTGCGGCCACAGCTTCCTGATAAAGGCAGCCGATTATTACGGCGTCACCTGCGATTATCTGCTCGGCAGGAGCGCCGACCGCACGGGCAGCAGCAGGCTCTCGCTGCTCATGGAGAAAAGCGTCGATGACGAAAAAGCCGGCAGCGGCACTATGCTCAAGGCTGCGCTGATGCTCCGCGACCACCTCTCCGGCGGCACGAGGGATTACGGATTCGACTTTGACAGGCTGATAATCCTTGAAGCCTACCGCATCATACTTCTTGAGGCGGAGGCGGGCAGGCTGCCCAAAAATTGGGCAGGCAGAGCCTATTCGGACGGCGAGCTTTATTGCAACCCGCTGTTTTTGGAGCTTATCTCGCAGACCCTCGACGAATGCATCAAGCCGACCAAGGCGAAGCGCCCCGCGGAGGAAACTCCCCCGCCGAAGCCGCTCGAAACGCTGGTCAAGGCTGCGGAGCAGCTAATCTTTAAGCACATGGCGGAGTATACGCCGCCGATACCGTATGAATATGTAAAATAATAAAAGGGACTGTACCGTGGATACAGTCCCTCTTTTTTGTTATATCAAAGCGACTGATAGAGCTTGATGTATTCTCTTGCGGAGCGTCCCCAGCTGTTGTCGCATTTGAGGGCTCTGGTGACGAGAGTGCTCCAGTGCTTCTTGTCATAATAAGCCGCGAGGGCGCGGTGGATCGCGTCGAGCATATCGTATGCGTCGTAGCTCTTAAAGGTGAAGCCGTTGCCCTGGCCGTCGCCGCTGTCGGTGATGGTATCCTTGAGGCCGCCGGTCTCCCTGACGATGGGGATCGAGCCGTAGCGCAGCGCCACCATCTGTGACAGGCCGCATGGTTCGCTCTTGGACGGCATGAGGAACATATCGCTGCCGGCGTAGATCTTCCTCGCCATGTCGGGTATGAAGCCGAGGCGCACGCCGACCTTACCGGGGAACGCCGCCGCAAGCTCCTTGAAGAAGGATTCATACTCCCAATCGCCTGAGCCGAGCACAACGAGCTGCATATCGGTCGAGGCGACGAGATCCCACATGACCCTCTTTATCAGGTCGAAGCCCTTGTGGGCGACGAGGCGGGAGACGATGCCGATGAGCGGGGTATCCGCATTGACGGGCAGGCCGAAAAGCTCCTGTAAGGCGGCTTTGTCCTTGGCCTTATTCTCGGGCGATTTTGCGGAGAAATTATAGAAGATATCCTTATCCGTTTCGGGGTCGTAGCTCTTGGTGTCAATGCCGTTGAGTATGCCGCTGAGCTTGTAGCTGCGCTCGAGCAGGATGGGGTGAAGCCCGTGGCTGAACCAGGGATCGAGTATCTCGCCGGCGTAGGTGTTGCTGACGGTGGTCACTCTGTCGGCGCATTCGATGCCGCCCTTCATCAGATTGATGCAGTCGCCGAATTCAACGAGGGAGGCGTGCTCCTCGCCGAGGCCGAAAACATCGCCGAGGATATCCTTGCCGTAGATGCCCTGATACTGGATATTGTGAATTGTGAAAATAGTCTTTATGCCTGCGTATCCCTCACGGTTGGCGTACATGGTGGAGTAATAGACCGGCACGAGAGCCGACTGCCAATCGTTGCAGTGGATGATGTCGGGCTTGAAGTCGAGGTAGGGCAGCGCTTCGAGCACGGCTCTTGAGAAGAAAGCGAATCTCTCACCGTCGTCATAGTGGCCGTAGAGTGTGTCACGCTTGAAATAATACTCATTGTCGAGCAGATAATAGGTGACACCGTTGTATTTGGTCTCGAATATGCCGCAATACTGCCTGCGCCATGATACGGGCACCATGATGCTGGTGATAAAGCGCATGGAGGCTCTCTGGTCGGCTGTCACGCAGCCGTAGAGAGGCATGATGACTCTGCACGGGGTCCTGCGCCTTGTCAGAGCGCCGGGCAACGAGCCGGCAACATCCGCTAACCCGCCGCTTGCGGCAAAGGGCAGCGCCTCACTTGAAACATAAAGAACTTTCATTTCGTGTCTTCCTTTCGTTGCGTTCATTATTCAAAAATAACCGTAGTATAATATGTATCCATATATTTGACAACGCCGACGCCGACGGAGCTGACGCTCTCGCTCATTGCGCTGCCGCTGGCGGAGGCCGCCACGTCGCCGTAGAGAGCCTTGCCGCCGTAAGAGGTCTTGAATTCATAGACCATGCCGGAGACGCTGTAGCTGCCGAACAAATCGGGGCGGGCAACTGCCTTGCTCCTCGCTCTAGCCATGCCCTTGAGCTTGGTGGAGTCGCTGAGAGGAGCCAATCCCGCAGCCTCACGGTCGGAGTTTATCGCCGAGACGATGGACTGAGCGAGCGCGTCGTCGCGCACAAGGCCGCCGTTAAGGTCGATATCGGGTCTGCCGTCCTCGGTCACCGTGCCCGGCTCAACGCTTTCGCTCCAGATATCGGGCTTCTCGGTGCGGGGCGGGTCAAGGGTCACGACCTCGGTTATGACGTTGCCGTCCCTACCCTTCTTCGGCCTGTGGAGCACGGGGTCGGTCACGACCCGATACTCGGTGCGCTGCACATATTTGGTGGTCGTCTCCTCAAGGACGGTGCTGTCCGCGGGGACGGTGTACCTCACCACCTTGGTGACGGGCTGGCCGTTCTCGTCGAGCACGCGGTTGCCCTCGGCGTCCGTCTCATACTCGACCTCGGTCACTTCAACATAAGCGACGGTCGAGGAGTGAGCGGTAGTCTTTTTGGTCGGGTAAACGTGATTTGACGAGATCTTGGGTCTCGCGTAGCGGGAGAAAACGGTGTAATATGTCACCTCGCCGTTCTCCTGCGTTTCGCTCGCAATGACCACGGCGGTGTCGATGACCGTCTCCTCGGCGGTTGTTTTTTCGCTGCTGTTGAATACCCCCGTCTTAACGAGGATGACGACGAGCAGCAGGATCAGCGCCAGAGCAACCACAACGCCGGTCAGAATATTCTGCAATTGTTTTTTGTCTTTCAGAGCCATAGGAAATCACACTTTCTCAGATAACTATGCCTTTGCCGATATAAACGGGGAAGGTGGGCGCGCCGCAGAGAGTCCTGCCGGATTTGACGACCACGGATTTATCCGTGATAACGCTCTCGACCTTGGCGCCCTCGCCGATATATGAGCTTTGCATAACGATGGAGTTCCTCACCACAGCGCCCTTGGCGACGGTAACGCCGCGGAAGAGAATGCTGTTCTCCACCGTGCCGTCAATGCGGCAGCCGTCGGCGATGAGTGAATTTGAGACGTCGGCGCCGATACCGTAGATGGCGGGTATCTGATCCCTGACCTTGGTGAATACGGGCCTGTCGGGGGTGAAGAGCGCCTTTCTGTTCTCGGATTTGAGCAGCTCGAGGCTGATGTCATAGTAGCTTCTCAGGGATTCGAGTACCCTGACGAAGCCCTTCTGCTCATAGGCATGGACGTTGAGCAGGCTTATATTGCGGGGCAGGATGGACTCGAAATCATCCCTGCCGCTTGTCCTTGATTCATGGAGGAAGCGCTCGAGCAGGGTGCGCCTTATCAGCATTATCTTCAGCGAATAATTCACGCTGCTGCTGTAGCAATCGACCAGGGTCTCACCCGTGACCTTGCCGTTCTTATCGATTAAGAATTCGGTGGAATTCTTGACTCTCGGGGGCAGGCCCTTGGCGTAGGCGACGGTGATATCCGCATTGTTGGCGATGTGCTCGGCGAGCATATCCTCATAATCTATCGAGCAGACGACGTTGCAGTCGGTGAGCAGGACGAATTCCTTATCGGAGCGGCTGATATAATCAATGCTGCCGTAAAGGGCGTCGAGCTTGCCTCTGAACATACCGGATTCAGGGGTGTTGAACGGGGGCAGCAGGGTCATGCCCTCCCTCTTGCGGGAGAGATCCCACGGCTTGCCCGTGCCGAGATGATCCATCAGCGAGCGGTAATTGCTCTTGGTAATGACGCCGACCTTGGTGATGCCTGCGTCGACCATGTTTGAGAGCGGGAAATCTATCAGGCGATAGCGACCCGCAAACGGGACTGAGCCCATAGTCCTCAGAGCTGTAAGCTCGGGGAGCACTTCATCGTAAGCGTTGGAAAAAATTATGCCGAGTACGTTATTTGTCGCCATTATTCCGCACCTCCTACGTCGCTGTCGGCCATCACTTTAGGCTCGACCTTTGCACCCTTGCCGATATGGACGCCGCTGCCTATGACGGTAACGCCCCAATCCTTGATATCGGCCATATTCTCCGGCTTCTCGCCGACCCGAGCGCCCTCGTCTATCACGGCGTTCTCCGCCACTATCGAGTAGCGAACCTTCGCACCCTTTTTGACCACCGTGCCGGGCATTACGATCGAATAAGTGACCTCTGCGCCCTCCTCGACGGTGACGTTCGCAAAGAGCACGGAATAATCAATTTCGCCGTCTATCTCGCAGCCCTCGGTTATCATCGAATTCTCGACCTTCGCCTCTGAGCCGATATAATGCGGCGCTGCGGCGGGCGAGCGGGAGTATATCTTCCAGCTGTCGTCGTCAAGGTCGAGGTCGACCTTCGGATTGAGCAGGTCGAGGTTTGCGTCCCAGAGGCTGTCTATAGTGCCGACGTCCTTCCAATAGCCGTCGAACTGATAGGCAAAGAGCCTCTCGCCGTTATTGTGCATCGCGGGGATAAGGTCGTGGCCGAAGTCGTTGCTTGAATTCGGGTTTGCCTCGTCCTCGACAAGATATTTCTTCAGCTTCTTCCAGCTGAATACATAAACGCCCATGGAGGCCTTGTTGCTCCTCGGGTTCTTCGGCTTCTCCTCAAATTCCTTGATGGAGCCGTCGTCGTTGACTATCATCAGGCCGAAGCGGCTCGCCTCCTCCCACGGCACCTCGAGCATTGCAATGGTGCAGGCGGCGTCCTGCTTCTTGTGATAATCTATCATCTTGGAGTAATCCATCTTGTAGATGTGGTCGCCAGAGAGCACGAGCACATATTCGGGGTCATATCTCTCGATGAAGTTGATATTCTGATAGATGGCGTTCGCCGTGCCCTTATACCACTCGGTGCCCTTTATCTGCTGATAGGGGGAGAGGATGTGGACTCCGCCGTTTGCGCGGTCGAGATCCCAAGGCTGGCCGTTGCCGATGTAGTCGTTCAGCTCAAGCGGCTGATACTGTGTGAGCACGCCGACGGTGTAGATGCCGGAGTTGACGCAGTTGGAAAGAGGAAAGTCGATTATGCGGTATTTGCCGCCGTAGGGAACGGCGGGTTTAGCTATTTTTTTGGTAAGGATACCCAGGCGGCTGCCCTGGCCGCCCGCAAGAAGCATCGCTATGCATTCGGGTTTGATTGCCATACAAATTCCTCCTTATTTATCTTTTTTGCGGGAAGTATTCTTTATATACATACAGCTCAATCCCTCGATATCGAGTTCAATACTGTATTCGTATCCGTGCATCGGTTTTTTCTTCGCCCTGACCGAGCCGGCGGTGCTCTCGCCCTTGCCGCCGAATTCCGGCAGAGCCGAGCTGAACACCACTCTGTAGGTGCCGGGCTTCGGCACGCCTATGCGGTATTTCTGCCTTGTCACGCTCGTAAAATTGCAAAGGGCGATAAGCTCGTTCTCCTTCTTGTCGCGCCTGATATAGGCTACGACGGAGTTGGAGCTGTCGTCGCTGACTATCCAGCTGAAGCCCTCCCAGCTGTAGTCTATCTCCCAGAGCGGGGAGTTGGCGAGGTAGAATTTGTTGAGGGCGCTCACATAGCTCTTGAGCTGCCTGTGCGCCTCATAGTCGAGCAGGAGCCAGTCGAGCTGCTGCTTGTAATTCCACTCGATGAACTGACCGAATTCGCAGCCCATGAAGAGCAGCTTCTTGCCCGGGTGAGACATCATATAGCCGAGGAAAGAGCGCACACCGGCGAATTTCTCCTCATAGGTGCCGGGCATTTTATTTATCAGCGAGCATTTGCCGTGGACTACCTCGTCGTGCGAGATAGGCAGGACGAAATTCTCGGAGAAGGCGTAGAAGAAAGAGAAGGTCAGGCAGTCGTGGTTGAATTTCCTTGCCAGCCCGTCGAGGGAGAAGTAGCGCAGGCAGTCGTTCATCCAGCCCATATTCCACTTGAAGTTGAAACCGAGGCCGCCGAGATAGGTCGGGCGGGAGACCATCGGCCACGCGGTGCTCTCCTCCGCTATCATCAGCACGTCGCCGTGCTCGCGAAAGACGGATTCGTTGAGCTTCTTGAGGAATGCAACTGCCTCGAGATTCTCCCTGCCGCCGTGGCAGTTCGGTATCCAGTTGCCGTCGTCCCTGCCGTAATCGAGATAGAGCATGGAGGCAACGGCGTCCACCCTCAGCCCGTCGATATGGTATTCGCTTATCCAAAACATTGCGCTCGAGACGAGGAAGCTCTGCACCTCGGGCTTGCCGTAGTCAAAGACCCTTGTGCCCCATTGCAGATGCTCGCCCTTGCGCGGGTCGGCGTATTCGTAGCAGGCGCCGCCGTCGAATTCATACAGACCGTAGGTGTCCTTTGGGAAGTGAGCGGGCACCCAGTCGAGGATAACGCCTATGCCGGCGTTGTGGGCGGCGTTCACGAAGTATGCGAAGTCCTCGGGTGTGCCGTAGCGGGAGGTCGGGGCGAAATAGCCCGTGACCTGATAGCCCCACGAACCGTCAAAGGGATACTCCATGACGGGGAGCAGCTCGATGTGGGTGTAGCCCATATCCTTGACATACGGAATAAGCCTGTCCGCCAAGTCACGGTAAGAGAGCGGGTTGCCGTCGTCATAGAGCTGCCATGAGCCTGCGTGGACCTCGTATATATTCATCGGCGAGGAATAGATATCGGCCTTTTTGCGCTTACGCAGCCAGCCCTTATCGCTCCAGTCAAAGTCAAGCTCGCCGTAGTATTTGGATGCCGTGCCGGGTCTTGTCTCACAGTGGAAAGCAAAGGGATCGCTCTTGTAGAATTCCCTGCCGTCCGCCGTGCGGAAGTAATATTTATAGGCGTCGTAGCGGTTAACGCCGTCAACGAAGCATTCCCACACCCCGGAGCTTATTTTAGTCATCGGGGCTTTGTCGGGCTGCCAGCCGTTGAAGTCGCCCGCAACGCCTGCCCACTGCACGTTCGGAGCCCATACTCTGAAGCAAACTCCGCCGTCAACGGGGTGAGCGCCGAGGTATTCATATGCCTTTGCGTTCGTGCCCTCGTGGAAAAGGTAGAGCGGTATGCTGTTTTCTGATTTAGCCATATCGAGTAAGCCTCCTTCCTATAATCAAAATAATTATAACAACAGTGCGCCGCTTTTTCAAGAGAAAATCCCTGCGAAAATATATATTTTATCCGATTTGCCCGAAGTGTTCGCCCGAAAAGGTTACAATGCTGTCACCAAGATTGACAAACCCGGCTTTTTTTGCTATTATTTTTAATGGTTTATTCTATTCAAAAAGGAGAGCTGTAAATGATCAGTTCCGACAATCTGTGTATGAGCTGTATGCGGGAGATAGGTGATGAGAAGATCTGCCCCTACTGCGGCTACCATGTCGATTCCGCTCAGATATCGCCTTATCTGCCGGTGAGGACTCTCGTCGCCAACCGTTATCTTGTGGGCAAAATGCTCGAGTATAACGGCGAGGGCGCCACCTATATCGGCTGGGATCTCAAGGAGAAAAAGGCGGTGAAGCTCCGCGAATTTATCCCCGATTCGTTCACGACGAGGACTACCTCCAACCTGAATTTACAGGTGATGCCCGGCAGCGAAGCCACCTTCGCAGAGCTGCGCCGCAGCTTTGAGGAGCTTTGGACTAAGCTCGCAAGGCTCAAGGGTCTCTCGGCGCTGATAAGCGTCAACGCAGTCGTTGAGGATTACAACACCTCTTATGCGATATACGACCATTTCGAGGGGATATCCCTGCGTGATTTCCTGCTCAGAAACAAGCTCGGCTATGTGCCCTGGGAGAAGGCAAGGCAGCTGCTCATGCCGCTGCTCTCAACTCTCGGCACGCTGCACTCGGCGGGCATAATCCACCGCGGCATCTCGCCCTCGACGCTGATAATCGGCGGCGACGGCAAGATAAAGATAACGGGCTTTTGCATCGGTGCGGCGAGGACCGCCCGCAGCGAGCTGAACAGCCAGCTTTTCGACGGATACGCCGCCATCGAGCAATACGGGCTTGACGGCAGGCAAGGCACTTGGACGGATATCTATGCCTTTGCGGCTGTGCTTTATCGCACCCTTATCGGCAGCGACCCTATCTCCGCAAAGGAGCGCATGACGAACGACAGGCTCATGGTGCCCGGCAAATTTGCCGAGGCGCTGCCCGCCTATGTCATAAACGGCCTCATCAACGCCTTACAAATTCTGCCTGAGGACAGAACAAGGACGGTCGAGCAGCTCAGAGCCGAGCTGTCGGCTTCGCCCGTGGCAACGGCGGCGAGCGGGCAGTATCAGCGAGCCGAGCAGGCGCAGAAGCAGCCCCGACCCGAGCCCGCAAGGCAGCCGGAGAAGAGACCCGCGCCCGAGAATAAGCCCTCCCCCAAAAAGAACGGCGACGGAGTGCCGACGATAATAGTCTCCGCAGCTCTTTGCATCGTAGTCGGTCTCGCGATATTTATAATCCTTGCGTTCACAGTATTTAAAGATACTTTCAAATTCAATTTTAACCAGAACAGCGGCAATGTTACGGTCACTCAATCAAATCAGGAGCCGATAGCCGTGCCCGATTTCATCAATAAGAGCGCCGTTGACGTGCTTGTGAATCCCGTATTCACGCAGAATTTCAAGCTCGTCTCAGAGGATGTCTATGACGACAAGGTGCCCGAGGGCTATATCGTCGGGCAGAGCGTCAAGTCGGATACCCTCGTGCAGCCCGGCACCGAGATCGTCATCTATGTCAGCAAGGGCAAGCAGCAGGTCGTGCTCCCGAGCGTGGTCGGCTACGACTACGCCGAGGCGGAGAAACGCCTGACGGAGCTGGGTTTCAAATGCATCAAAAAGGAGATCTACGAGGGCAGCTACCGCAATAACGAGGTCGTCCAAATGGCGCCGTTTGCTGATAAGGCCTACGACGTCGGCACCGAGGTCTATCTGAATGTCTTTGTTGAAAAGACCGAGCCGGAGACCGACGAATTCGGTCAGACCGTCGTCGCAGTGACCCCGCAGGATTAAAATTAATCCATACAGCCTCCCACCACGACAGACAGCGAGCAACCGCCGCGGAAAACCGCGGCGGTTGTCTGAATAATTGCCTTACCGTTCGTCCCGATTTAAGTCGTTCTTTTCCAGCGGCGATTTCCGCATTCTTTTGTTTAATCATCTCGGCAAGCTTTATCGTTTATGTTGCTATTGCGTGTGACATCGCTGCGGCGACTATTGGATTTTATTTCACTTTCTGTGAAACAGAAAATTTCACTCATCTATTCGGAATCGCTTTTGCGGTTCTTTTTTCATATTGTTAGCTCAAAACAAATCACCGTGAGACGTCATACTGTGCCCACGCTATTCAGAAAGGAAAATTTAAAAGAAAAAGCCGAGGCGGGGAGCCTCGGATTTTTCTCGTATAAAACGGGGGGGACAAAAGATGGTAGTGATCAAATTATTTAGACGCCTGTTTGGAGTACTTGGTGAGATAAACAACTCTCATCAGCAGAGCCTCGACAGGGTTGATCGCCTTTGCCTTGCCGAATATCTTGGTGCCCAGCAGGGTAAGGCAGCTCTTGCTCATTATCATATCGACCGCCTGAGCGTCGCCCTCGACAGCGCCGCAGCAAAGAGCGCCGAGATCCTTGACGAGGACGGCATTCTTGCCTTTGAGCGCCTTGGCGCATTTGTCGATACTTGCGATCTTGACCTTGGGGCCGCAGATCTGAGCAAAGTCATCAAGCAGGGGCTTCATATTCTTGCCGAGCCTTGAAACTGCGGCGACCTCGCTTGAAGTGTTGTGGATTATATAATTGAATGACGGGTAGGCAAGGTAAACGCTGCGGTGAGCGTCCGCCGACGGCGCAAGTGCCTTGTCAGCCTCGCCGGTCTTGAGATCCATTGACGCAACGGAACCGTCGCCCTTATTGGTGAGGGTGATCTTTCCGTCGTCTCTGTTGCAGCTACTATTATACAACAAAGATTCATCAATTTCAACAGTTTTTTTGGATTTTGTAATCCTATCTGCAATTTTCGTACAGAAGTCATTTAAATTGTCCGCTTTTATGCCGAGCTTCTCCTTTGCGGAGTTCAGAAGGTACTCCGTGCTGAGCTTTTCAAGCGTCTCTGCCACGGCGAACGCCTCTGCGCTGTCTCTGCCAAAGCAAAGAGCGCCGTGGTGAGCCATGATAACAGCCTTTGAGGGGCTGAGCCTGAGCGCCTTCGTGACGCCCTTGCGCAGCTTCTTTGTGCCGGGCAGGCCGTATGAGCCGATGAGGATCCTGTCGCCGATGAGCTTCTTTGCCTCGCCGGTGACGGTCTCAATGCCGCTGCGGAGCGCACTGATAACGGAGGCGACCTTCTGGTGGGTGTGAATAACGAAGCCCGCCTCGGGGTATTCCTTATAGACCTCTGCGTGGATGCCCTTCTCGGAGGACGGCTTGACGCCGCCGCTCCATTCGAGGGAATCTATTGCAACTTCAACGATATCGTCGGGGGTAAGACCGATATAGGGCTTGCCGCTCGGAGTGATGACAAAGGTCTTGTCATCCACACGGCAGCTCACGTTGCCCCAAGTCCTTGCGATAAGGCCGGACTCGACCAGCTTCTCACCCGCCTCGATAACGAGCTTTTTAGCAGTCAAAACATCCATGATAGTTTTCCTTTCGGCTTATCAGCCAAGGCAGGTAACATTTGAGAATACTCTGTCGAAGGCTGCGAGAGCTTCGTCGATCATCTCAGGAGTGTAAGCAGCGCTGGTGTAGAGGCGGCTGCCTGCAAGCGTTACGAGGCCCTCTGCCATGTAGGCAGCGCCCATGTGCTCCATTTCCTTCTTGCGGGCGTTGGTAGCGTTGAGCACGCCGGGGATGGTCCAAGGCTTGCTCCAATTGATGGAGAAGTGCATGGTGCCGACGGTCTCAAGATGGCAGATAGAGCCCTGGTTAAATGCAACGAAGGGAAGATCGTGCTTCTTGATAAGCTCCTGGAGACCTGCGGTGATCCTGTCGCCCATGAGACCGGCCTTGTAGCAGGCGTCGGCCTTCTCCATCTCCTCGAGCATGGTGTAGCCGGCAACGCAGCTGAGCGGGTTAGCGGACATGGTGCCGCCGCAGAATGCCTTATGTATCTTCTGCGAGCCGTCAAGGCCTGCGCCGAGATACTTCATGTATTCTCTCTTACCGCCGAGTCCGCCTGCGCCGGGGTAGCCGCCCGCGACGACCTTGCCGAATACGGTCAGGTCGGGCGAAACGCCGAAGTAGCCCTGAGCGCCGTTCATGCTGACTCTGAATGCGGTAACGACTTCATCGAATATAAGCAGTGCGCCGTACTTGCGGCAAAGGGTCTCAACGCCCTTGCAGAAGTTCTTGTCAACGGGTCTGGTGCCGCTCTCGGGGCCGACGGGCTCGAGCATAACGGCAGCGGTGCCGCCCTTGAGTCTGTTTGCGCGGAGCTTTCTCTCAAGGTCGTTCAGGTCGCCGGGGAAGAATTCCTCGGTATCCTTGAAGCAGAAGCGGGGAACGCCGTGAGCCTGAGTCCACTTGGTGCCGGGGATGCGGATGCCGTAGCCGAGCTGATCGCTCCAGCCGTGATAAGCGCCGCCCATCTTGAGTATCTTCTTTTTGCCGGTGGCAAGGCGAGCGACACGGATAGCGGTCATGCAGGCCTCGGTGCCCGAACCGAGCATACGGAACATATCAACATTGGGGATAAGGTCGACTATCTTCTTGCCGAGTTTGTACTCATACTCATGGAAAAGGCCGGTGGACGGGCCGCAGGTGTTGAGCAGCTCGATGACCTTCTCACGCACTGCGGGGGGATTGCTGCCCAAAACGGTGGGGCCGCCCGCCTGCAGGAAGTCAAAGTATCTGTTGCCGTCGATATCATAGAGATATGCGCCCTCAGCCTTGGTAAAGACGAGGGGGAACGGATAGTTGAAAGCGAGGTTGTGCTGAACGCCGCCGGGAATGACCTGCTTTGCTTCCTCGATCATCTTCTTCGAGGTCGGGCACTTCTTCTCAAAATACTCGGAGCAGTAATTCTCAAGAGCTTCAGGCTTGATCGAATAGATAGGCTTCTTAATAAGTGCGTCAAGCTGCTTAGTAACAAGCTGAGCGTCGGGGTAATTGATGATTCCGTGGTTAGCCATTTTCTTCTTCCTCCTGAAACAGTTTATTTAATATTAAACCAAGTTTATTATAGCACAAAGGATTCCGTTATTCAAGCCCGAGTTTTTTTGCCATTTCGGCAGTTTTAAGCTCAAGCAGCTTTGAAACGCCCTCCTCCTGCATGGTGACGCCGTAGAGCATATCGGCCTCGTCCATGGTGCCTCGGCGGTGGGTGATGAGGATGAACTGAGTGCTGCCCGTCATGCCCCTGACATATTGGGCGTAGCGTGTGACGTTGACGTCATCCAGCGCAGCCTCGACCTCGTCAAAGATGCAGAACGGCGCGGGAGTGACCTTGAGGATAGCGAAGAGCAGCGCGATCGCCGAGAGTCCCTTTTCGCCGCCGGAGAGCAGGTCGATATTCTGCACGTTCTTGCCCGGGGGCTGCACCCTGATGTTGATATTGCATTCGAGCACGTCCTGCGGGTCGTCGAGCACAAGCTCCGCCTTGCCGCCGTCAAAAAGATCCTTGAAGGTCTCGGTGAAATTATTGTTGATGCGCCTGAACTGCTCCCTGAATCTCTCGGCCATCTTGCCCGTCAGCTCGTCGATGAGCTTGACAAGCTCGGCCTTGGATTCCTCGATGTCGCTTATCTGGCCGCTCATGTATTCGTATCGCTCGGATACCTCTTTGTATTCCTCGACCGCGCCGACATTGACGCTGCCGAGGGCTCTTATCTTGCCCTTTATCTCCTGCAAAGTGCGCTGCGCCTTCGGGATATCCTCGGGCACCACGCCGACCTCCTCGGCCTCGCGCAGGGAGAGCTGATATTCGTCATAGAGCTTGTTGCGGGCTGTCTCCAGCTCCCTTTGGAGCGATTCCTTGCGCTCCTCGAGCCTTGCGACCTCGCCGCTGAGCTTCTCGCGCTCGGAGGTCATCTCCCTCTCCTTTGAACGCAGCGCCGTGCTCTGAGCCTCGACGCCGGAGCGCTTGCCGATAAGCTCCTCTATCTTCTCGCGGGTCTTGACGGCATTCTCCCTGAGAGCTGCCGCCTCCTGCTCAAGCTCGCGAATGCCCGCCTCGGTCTGCTCATTGCTAAGACGAATGGCCTCTATCTCGTCGGAGAGAGTGCCCGCGCGGCGGCTGTACGTCTCTTTTTGCTCAAGGCAGCTTTGGATCGTCTCCTTGCACGCCTCGATATCCTTGTGGAGAGCCACTATCTCGAGGTTCAGCGAATTCTGAACCGCTGCGGATTCCTCACGCAGCCTGTCGATCTCTTCTCTGCGCTCGTCAAGCTCGCTTATCTTCGCGGAAAGCTCCTCGCCCTCGGCGGTAAGCTGAGCTATTCGTTCATCAGCCCTCTGCTCCGCGGCGTGCGCCTCTTTTATGCGCTCTGCGGCGGCGGATTTCTCGCTCTCAAGCTCCTCTATCTGACCGCTTGCGGCGGCGTATCTGTCGCTGACGAGCTTCAGCTCGCTCTCGGCTCTGATGATAGCCTCCTGGGTCTTGATAAGCTCCGCTTCGGAGGCTTCAAGCTCCGCTTGGACGTTTGCGACCTCCTCGGAGAGCGTTTTGTAGGCGCTCTGCCTGTCGCCGAGCTGCTTTTCGAGAGCCGCCACGGTCTCGCGCAGCGCCTCGATCTCGGTCATTCTGCTCAGGAAGCCCGTGCCCGAGCCTCTGGAGCCGCCCGTCATGGAGCCGCCCGCATTGAGCACCTGACCGTCGAGGGTAACTATCTTGAAGCGATAGGAATATTTCTTTGCCATCGCTATGCCGTTGTCGATGTTGTCGACCACCGCCGTCCTGCCGAGCAGGGAGCCGATGATGCCGGCATATTTCGGGTCAAAATCGAGCAGCTTATCCGCCATATCGACGAAGCCCTCGCAATTTGCAAGCCCGTTCTCGGTGAACGGCCTCGCCTTGACGGAGGTAAGCGGCAGGAAGGTCGCCCTGCCAGCCCGATTCTCTTTTAAGTAATTTATCGCCCTTTTTGCGGCGTTTTCGTCGTCGGTGACGATATTCTGTATCGCCGCGCCGAGAGCCGTTTCGATCGCCACGGCGTACTCGGGCGTTGCGGTTATAAGCTGTGAAAGAGTGCCGTGAATGCCCCTGAGAGCGCCCCTCTTGGACTCTCTGATGACCTTCTGAACGCTGCCGGCGTAGCCGTCAAGGTTCTTTTCGAGGTCGTCGAGCATTTTGATCCTTGCGTTTTTCTGATATATGTCGAGGTTCGCCGCCTCCAGCTCCTTACGGAGCTTCTCGACCTTGCCCGCACGGGAATCAATTATCATCCTGTAGCCGTCAAGGGCGTTTTCGTGCTCCGCCGCCTCGTTCCTGAGCTTTCTCAGGGCGTTCTCAGCGGAAGCTTTCTCCGCAGAGAGAGTTTCGAGGGCGTCGCTGCGGGAGGACATTGCCTCGTTTATCGCGTCTATTCGGGCTGCAAGCTCTCTCGCCGCCGAAACTGCTGTCGAGCGCTCGACCCTGATATCCGCAAGCTGCATTGCCGAGGCCGCGGCCTTGTCGCCGAGAGCCTTTGCCTGCTCGCTGTTCTCGCTGTTGCGGCTGAGCAGCTCGCCGAGCTTTTGCAGCTCCGCCGCAAGGGCTTCGCGTTTCTCGGCTGCCTGCGCTTCTTTTTGAGCCGCCTCGTTCTGAGCCTGCTCTATCCTGCGGTCGGTCTCCGCCGCGAATTTCTCGCTGTCGCCCATGTCGGCGGTGATGCGCTCGACGGTCTGGCGGTTGTGCTCGATGGTGTTGCGCTCAACGGCTATCCTGCCGTCGATGACCGCCGCCTGCTCCTCGCTGTCGGATATCGCAGACCTCAGCCGCTCGATCTCAAGGGTGATATCCTGCCCCTCCTTGATGGAGGCCTCTATCTCCTCGATGAGCTTAACGAGCTTCGTTTCCGTCTCGTCATACTGCGCCGTCGCAACCGAGAGCTTGTGCTCCTGCTCGCGCAGGCCGTTCTTTGATTTATCTATCGTATGTAACCACAGGCCGATCTCGAGAGTTTTCTTCTCGTCGGCAAGAGCAAGGAATTTTATCGCTTTCTCGCTCTGAATTTTGAGCGGGCCGATTCTGCCCTCAAGCTCCGAGAGAATATCTCTGAGCCTTACCAAATTCTCCTCCGCCTGCTCGAGCCGCCTTGTTGCGTCGGCACGGCGATAGCGGAAGTGCGAGATGCCCGCCGCCTCCTCGAGCATATCCCTGCGCTGAGTGGAACGGGCGGAGACAAGATCGGCTATCCTGCCCTGACCGACCATCGAGTAGCCGTCACGGCCGAGACCCGTATCCATAAACAGCTCGTGAATATCGCGCAGCCTGCACGCCTCGCCGTTGATGAGATACTCGCTCTCTCCCGAGCGGTAGTAGCGGCGGGTGACGGCGACCTCATCCTTGTCGCAGCCGTTGAGGCTGCGGTCGGTGTTGTCGAGCCGCAAGGTCACCTCGGCATAGCCCAGCGCCTTACGCTGGCTCGTGCCGCCGAAAATGACGTCCTCCATCTTGGCGCCTCTGAGGGTCTTGGTCGATTGCTCGCCCAGCACCCATCGCACGGCGTCCGAAATATTGCTCTTGCCCGAGCCGTTGGGGCCGACGACGGCGGTGATACCTCTGCCGAACTCCAGCACGGTCTTATCGGGAAAGGATTTGAATCCCTGCATTTCAAGCGCTTTTAATATCATCTGATTACCTGACCTTTATCCGCAGCCTGCCCCGGCAGAGCCGCAGCGTCTACTTCGTATTTTTTAAGTCCTTCACGGCATTTCACCGTGCAGTCCCAGCCCCGCTCACGCAGAGCGATAATGTTGCATTTGCGCTGCCCCGTCATCTTGGAATTTTCGCCCGGCGCAACGCTGAGCAGGTATCGCCCCGAGGGCAGCCCGCCGAGCCTTTCGAGCGCAGCATTGAGATAAATGCGTCCCTCGCAAAGCTCCCTGAGTGCAGGGTGATAAGCCCCCGCAACGAAGCCCTCCTCGACCCCGCCGCCGGAATGCAGCCCCACTCTGATGACCTTTATGCCCGCATTCTCAAACATTGGGATGAGCTTTGAACACAGCTCGACCGTCTCGGGCAGCCCCTTGGGCTTGAATTCGCCGCTCTCGGCAAGCTCGCAAAGGCGGGTGCCTCTGAGCACGACGGTGGGATATATCCTGACCGTGTCGGGGTGCATTTCAACTATCCGACGGGCGGTCTCGATGCTGTCCGCATCCTCGGAGCCGTAAAGCCCCGTCATCATTTGCAGCCCCGTCTCGAAGCCGTAGCCCCTGAGCATTGCGTGCGCCGCCTCAACGTCGGCAGCGGTGTGACCCCGCTCGTTCATCGTGAGCACGCGATCGCTGAGGCTCTGAGCGCCCAGCTCTACCGCCGTAACGCCGTAGCGTTTGAGAATTTCGCAGATCTCGGGGTCAATGCCGTCCGGCCTTGTGGAGAGGCGAATGCCCTTGAAAATGCCCTTTGAGACATATTCGTATGCCGCCTCAAGGAGCGAAATCATATAGCCGCGCTCCACCATAGTGAAGCTGCCGCCGAAAAACGCTATCTCGCCGCCCGCCGCCTCGCTCTCGCTGAGCGACTTTATCGCCGTGGCCGCCGCCTCGTGCACCTGCGCCGCCGTTATCTCGACAGTGCTGCCCGATATGCTCCGCTGATTACAGAATGAGCAGGTGTGCGGGCAGCCCTTGTGAACTACAAAGAGTGCAACGTTGATATGCTTCATTTTATACCCATAAGCTCCAGCGCTTCCTTGGCCGCGTGCTGCTCGGCGAGCTTCTTGCTCCTGCCGACGCCCCTGCCGATGACATTGCTGTTAAGGTGAACTTCAACATTGAAGCTCTTGGCGTGGTCGGGGCCGCTCGAGCCGGTGAGCACATATTCGATATGCTCCTCGGGGTTGCGCTGAATTATCTCCTGAAGGATGGTCTTATAATCCTTCGTCTCCTGTATGCTGTCATTCCTTGCCACAAAGCGCAGAGCCAGCTTGCTCGCTTCCTCCAGCCCGCCGTCAAGGTAGACTGCGGCGAGCACCGCTTCAAAGGCGTCCGCAAGGATGGAGGGCTTCTCTCTGCCGCCCATGCGAAGCTCGCCCTTGCCGAGCAGCAGCGCCGAGCCGATATCAAGCTCCCTTGCAAAAACGCACAGGGCATTTTCACAGACCTTGGCGGCTCTGTGCTTGGTCAGCTCGCCCTCGGGGAAGTCGTAATTCCTGTAGAAATACCCCGCCGAGATGAAGCCGAGCACCGAATCGCCGAGGAACTCCAGCCGCTCGTTGCAGACCGTGCCCGCACCCTTCTCATTCGCGTACGACGAGTGGGTCAGCGCAGTCCTGAGCAGTGAGATATCCTTGAAGTGATAGCCCAGATTATTTTGCAGTGCCTCAAATTTTTCGTCCATAGTATTCTTCCTTATCCGATCGATTCTTCGATCATATCCGCAAGCTCCGAGACGGAGATGCCGGTGTCGATCTCCTCGGCAAATTCCGTTTCAAACTCGCTCTCGAGCGAGAGGACAAGCTCCTCAAGCTCGGCGTCGTCGTTGATAAATTCATAGAGCGGCGCAGATCCGTCGACCTCGTCCTCGCTGAATCCGAATTCTTCGCAGATCATGGAAATCAATTTCTCAAGGATCATAATAAAACCTCCGTTTAGTCCTTTGCAATTTGATTTTTCAGACTGTTCAGTCCTCTGTCGGCGAGCGCCTCATAGCGCTGCCGCTTATCTCTGATCTTTGTCTCAAGCCCGGGCAGCAGGCCGAAGCTCGCGCCCATCGGCTGGAAATCCTTGACGCTGCCGTCGCTGATATAGCGGGCGAGCGCCCCCGTCATGGTGTCGCACGGCGGTATGAATTCTTCCCTGCCCTCGATGAGCCTCGCCGCATTGATGCCTGCGAGTATGCCGGAGGAGGCGGACTCCATATAGCCCTCGACTCCCGTTATCTGCCCGGCGAAGAAAAGCCCCTCTCGAGCCTTGAAGCCGAAATTCGCCCCGAGCAGCCTCGGCGAATCAATGAAGGTGTTGCGGTGCATCACGCCGTAGCGCACGAACTCCGCATTTCTCAGAGCGGGTATCATCGAAAATACCCTCTTTTGCTCGCCGAATTTCAGATTTGTCTGGAATCCGACGAGGTTATACATCGTGCCCGCCACATTCTCCTTGCGGAGCTGCAGATTGGCCCACGGGCGATGACCCGTCTTGGGGTCGACAAGCCCCGCCGGCTTCATCGGGCCGAAGCGGATGGTGTCGTGACCCCTCGAAGCCATGACCTCGATGGGCATACAGCCCTCATAAACGCCCTTGCGCTTGTCGAATTCGTGGGTCGGGGCGCACTCGGCGTTGATAAGCGCCTCATAGAACGCCTCGTACTCCTCTTTGTTCATCGGGCAGTTGATATAATCGTCCGGCTCGCCCCTGTCGTATCTCGACTGCATGAAGGCGTGCTCCAGGTCGATGCTCTCAGCCGTCACAATGGGCGCGGCGGCGTCGAAGAAGCTGAGACTCCCGCCGCAAAGCTCCCTTATCCGCTCCGAGAGAGCGGGTGAAGCGAGCGGACCGGCGGCTATGATGACCACCCCGTCGGGTATCTCGGTCACTTCCTCACGCACGAGCGTTATTTCTTTTCTCGAAAGTATCTTTTCCGTCACAAGGGCGGAGAATTTATCTCTGTCCACGGCGAGAGCGCCTCCCGCCGGCACGGCGGTAGCCTTGGCGCATTCAACGCAGAGCGAGCCGAGCAGCTCCATCTCCGCCTTGAGCATACCCGCGGCGCAGCCGAGGCGAGTCGCCTTGAAGGAATTCGAGCAAACAAGCTCCGCCAGACCCTCGCTCGAGTGAGCGGGCGAATATCTGAGCGGCTTCATCTCGTAAAGCTCGGTCTCTATGCCTCTCTCGGCAAGCTGCCACGCCGCCTCAACGCCGGCAAAGCCCCCGCCGATGATCTTGACCTTATTCATTGCTCTTTTTCTTCCCCGCCGATTTCTCGTAGCCGCAGCCCGCCGTCATGCACACCAGCTTACCGCCCTTCTTCTTGAAGAGCGCCTTGCCGCACTTCGGGCAGTTCTCGCCCGCCGGGGGATCCCAGCTCATGAAGTTGCACTTAGGCCAGCTTGAGCAGCCGTAGAAGACGTGGCCTTTCTTGGACTTTCTCTCAATGATATCCGAGCCGCACTCGGGGCACTTCGCGCCGGTGTTGAGGATGAGCGGCTTTGCATTCTTGCACTCGGGGTAGCCCGGGCAGGCAAGGAATCTGCCGTATCTGCCGGTCTTGATAACCATCATCCTGCCGCACTTCTCGCACGGGATATCGGTCGTATCCTCCTCGAGCTGGATCTTGACGTTCTTCATCTCCGCCTTCGCCTTGTCGAGGGTCTTTTCAAAATCGCCGTAGAATTCGTCGAGCATCTTGACATAATCGGCTTCGCCGCAGCCGACCTTATCGAGATTCGTCTCCATCTGGGCGGTGAACTTGGTGTTGACTATCTTGGGGAATTTCTCCTTGAGCAGCCCCGTGGTGGCGCAGCCCAGCTCCGTGGGCACAAGCTGCTTCTGCTTGCGCTGGACGTAGCCCCTCTTGATTATCGTCGAGAGGATCGCCGCATAGGTGCTCGGGCGGCCGACGCCGTTCTCCTCAAGCTCCTTGATGAGCGAGGCTTCGGTGTAGCGGGCGGGCGGCTGAGTGAAATGCTGAGCCGAATTCAGCTCGCGTAGCTTGAGCTTCTCCTGCGCCTTTATCTCGGGCAGAGCGCCCTTATCCGTCTCCTCCTCGGGGAGGTCGTAAAGGCGGGTGAAGCCGTCGAATTTTATCGAGTAGCCCGCCGCCGTGAATATGCAGAATTCGTCGCTGTCGGGTTTTGACGCTTTTATCTCCGCCTTGACGGTATTCTGAACGCAGCTCGCCATAAGGCTTGCGATAAATCTCTTCCAGATGAGGCTGTAGAGCTTATACTGGTCGGAGGTGAGGCTGCCCTTGACCTGCTCCGGAGTGATGGAGGGCACCGACGGCCTTATCGCCTCGTGGCCGTCCTGAGCGTTCGCTCTCGATTTATAATATACGGGCTTCTCCGGCAGATATTCTTTGCCGTAGGCCTGTGCAATATACTGATTGCCCGCCGCTCTCGCTTCCTCGGATATCCTGAGCGAATCGGTTCTCATGTAGGTTATCAGACCGAGGGTGCCGTGATCCTTGACGCTGACGCCCTCGTACAGCTCCTGCGCCGCTCTCATCGTGCGCTCCGCCTGGAAGCCGAGCTTCCTTGAAGCCTCCTGCTGGAGGGTGGAGGTGATGAACGGCGGCGAGGGATTCTTTTTCCTCGTGCCCTTTTTGACCGACGCCACTTCGTATTCGGCGCCCTCAAGGCGGTCGAGGTAGCCCTGAGCCTGCTCGGCGTTCGCTATTTTGACCTTGCCCTTCTCATCGGCGTAGAGCGAGGCGGTGAAGGTCCTGCGCTGAGCGTTGGCGAGCTTCGCTTCTATCTCCCAATATTCGTCGGGGACAAAGGCATTTATCTCGTCCTCTCTATCGACTATCAGCCTGACCGCAACGCTCTGCACTCTGCCTGCGGAGAGGCCGCGCCTTATCTTCTGCGACACAAACGGGCTGAGGCGGTAGCCCACGAGGCGGTCGAGGATACGCCTTGCCTGCTGAGCGTTGACAAGGTCGAGGTTGACCTGCTTCGGGTGCGCCATGCCGTTTGCGATGCCGGTCTTGGTTATTTCGTTGAAGGTGACTCGGTTCTTGCTCTTGAGGTCAAGGCCGAGCACCGTCGCCAGATGCCACGATATCGCTTCCCCCTCGCGGTCGGGGTCGGCTGCGAGATAGACTGCGTCGCTGGCGGCGACTTTATCCTGAAGCTCCTTGACGAGCTTTTCTTTCCCTTTGATGAGGGCATATTTCGGAGCGAAGCCGTTTTTGACGTCAACGCTGAGTTTCGCTGCGGGCAGATCCCTGATATGACCCTTGGAGGCAACGACGTCGTAGTCCTTGCCGAGATATTTCTTGATAGTGTTCGCCTTGGCGGGCGACTCAACTATAACGAGCTTAGACATTAATTTTTCTCCTGTCAGCTTATTTAAGAATATAATTTCTGCCGTCGGTCTGCTCGATCAGCCCGAGCAGTTCGAGCCGCATGAGCGCCGAGAGCACTTTGGACGGGCCTAGCCCGCTCTGAGCCGCCATATCGTCGGGGTGCAGCGGCTCCTCCCCGAAAAGATTATAGACCGTAAGCGTCTCACGGTCAAGTGCCGACGGGGGTTCTTTTTTAATTTTTACGGGTTTTGCCTGCTTCGGCGGCTGAGTGTCGGGCTTTGTCACGCGGATACGGGCGATATCGACCCTGTCGGGGTACATCGCCGCATACGGAGCAAGGATATCCGCAGCGCTTGTGACCGCCCTTGCGCCGTCCATTATCAGACGGTTGACGCCCATGTATGCGCTGGCAAGCACGCTGCCGGGGATGGCAAAGACCTCGCGCCCCTGCTCGCTCGCCCTCTTGGCGGTTATAAGCGAGCCGCTTTTTTCGCCCGCCTCGACCACGAGCACGCCGTGGCTGATGCCCGAGATTATCCTGTTCCTTATCGGGAAGGTGGTGCGTGAAGCCGACGAAAGCGGGGTAAACTCGCTTATCAGAGCGCCCGTCTCCCTTATACGGCGGCGCAGCGGCTCATTATCGCGCAGGTAATCGCACCCTAGCCCGCAGCCCATGACGCAGACCGTGACTCCGCCCGCCGCGACAGCTCCCTCGTGGGCGGCGCTGTCAATGCCGAGAGCGCCTCCGCTGATGACGGCAGCCCCCGCCGAGGCAAGGTCGCCCGCCACGGTGCGCGCAATACAGGTGCTGTCATATGACGGCTGCCTCGTGCCGACTATCCCGATGGATATTTTGTCCTTTATCCTCGAAATATCCCCGTCTACATACAAAACAAGCGGCATATCCGCGAGCCTTTTAAGCTCCTCGGGGTAATCCCCGTCGGTGGGGACGCATATCTCCCAGCCGTTTTTGGCGCAGACCCTTATCGCCGTCTCCGCGTCGGAGAGCTTTGTCTTATTAAGCCGCTCAAGCTGCCTGCGGGTGAAAACTCCCGCCGTCATGCGCTCGGCGTCATCCGCAAAATACAGCTTCTCCGGCTCGGGAAAGGCGCTGAGTATCTCATCGACCCTTGCGCCCGCTCCGAGGGCTTGGGAGAGCCATATCCAATACTTTTTATCGCTCATCTTTTCAGCTCCCATGCCAGAATGGCGGATGCGGCGGCGGCGTTGAGCGATTCGGCTCTGCCGCCCATCGGTATGGTTATCCTCTTGCGGCAGGCGGCTATCGCGCCGTCGCTCAGACCCGACCCCTCGTTACCCACGCAGCAGACGACTCCGCCGCTTTTATCGACGTCTCTGATATCCTCGGCGTCGCGGCTCGGCACGGAGGCGAGGGTCAGCATCCCCGCTTCGTTCGCCTCGGCGAGCATGGCGGGCAAATCGGCGGTCTCTGCCACATACATACGCAGCAGCGAACCCATCGAAGCCCGCAGCGCCTTGGGATTATAAATATCGCAGCCGCCGCTGACCAGCAGCCCGTCAATGCCTATCGCCTCGGCGCTCCTGCATATCGCACCGAGATTTGACGGATCCTGTATGTTCTCAAGCGCCAGATATTTGCCGCCGGGCGTCAGGCCGAAGCCGCTCGCCGCCCTCTGCATACGGCAGATGCAAAAAACTCCCTGCGGATTCTCCGTGCCCGAGAGCTTTTGCGAGACCTCGGCGCTTATTTCATAGCATATGCCGCTCACCGGCTTTATGCTCTCGATATATTCGGGATATTTCCACAGCGCCTTTGCCGTGAAGAACGCCGCCGATATTTCAACGCCCGTCTGCGCCGCGTCGGAGCAGAGCCTCGCCCCCTCGAGCAGGAATTCCCCTCTTTCACGGCGGAACGAAGCGCTTTCGGCAAGGTGAGAGGCGTATTTGATTTTTTCGTTGGTGCGGGCAGTTATCTTTTCCATTTGATTTCTACCTTATTTTATTTGATACCTTTATATAGCCTTTTGCCGCGTAAAAATGCGGTGAACGCCGCAAAATTCCTCGATTATCTCCCCACCCCGCGTAAACGCAGGCAATACCCGCCGAACGGCGAGTATATAAGCATTAAGCAACTGAATGAAGAGGCTAAAAAAGGGATGCAACATAGTTACACTTATGCCGCATCCCTTAAAGACGTTTTTAGTTGAGAGCCGCCTTTGCCTTTTCGGTGAGAGCGGTGAAAGCTGCGGGATCAGCGATAGCGATCTCGGAGAGCATCTTTCTGTTGAGGTTTATGTCCGCCTTCTTGAGGCCGTTGATGAAGGTCGAGTAGTTCATGCCGTTCATCTTGCAGGCAGCGGAGATACGGGTGATCCAAAGACGGCGGAAGTCACGCTTCTTCTGCTTTCTGCCGATGTATGCATAGTTGCCGCTCTTCATAACTGCCTGCTTGGCGGTCTTGAAGAGGTTGCTCTTTGAGCCGTAGTAGCCCTTTGCGAGCTTGAGAACTTTATTTCTTCTCTTGCGAGTCATTATAGCGCCTTTAATACGAGCCATGGTTTATATCCTCCGTTATATTAAAAAGTAGATTTACAAAGTTCCGAATTATTTATAAGGAACAAGGCGTTTGATCTGTCTGCAGTTGGTTTCGTCAGCGACAGAGACCTTGCGAAGATTTCTCTTGCGCTTTGTGCTCTTCTTATTAAGGATGTGGGATTTGTAAGCATGGGCGCGCATGGGCTTGCCGTTCTTTGAAATCTTGAAGCGCTTCTTTGCGCCGCTGTGAGTTTTGATCTTAGGCATAGTGATATATCCTCCTTAAATTTTTACACCGAATAAATTACTTTGCGCTCTTGGGAGCCATAAACATCAGCATCTGTCTGCCTTCGAGCTTTGCAGGCTTCTCGACGGTCGCGCAGTCCTCCAAAGCCTCGGCGCAGCGCTTCATCGTGGTGAGACCGAGCTCGGGGTGAGCCATCTCTCTGCCTCTGAAGCGGATCGAGACCTTGACCTTATTGCCGGCGGCAATAAACTTGCGGGCGTGGTTGATCTTTGTTTCAAAGTCATGCGTGTCGATATTGAGAGAGAGCCTGATCTCCTTGATCTCGACGATCTTCTGATTTTTTCTGGCTTCTTTCTCTTTTTTGGCTTTCTCAAATCGGTACTTGCCGTAGTCCATGATCTTGCAGACGGGCGGTTTGGCGGTGGGGGCGATCTTGACAAGGTCAAGATTCTTGCTCTCCGCTATCTTGAGCGCCTGAGAGGCGGACATGATGCCAAGCTGCTCGCCGTCGTCGGAAATAACTCTTATCTCCTTATCACGGATCTCCTCATTGATTTGCTGTTCTTTGCTGCCGATGTTAAAGCACCTCCCGGAAATTCGATAAAAAAGCGAGGCAGGGAAGAACCCGAGCCTCGCATGAAAATCAACGCCTGCACACGGGCACACGCCCGCCGCATTAAAAGCTATTGACCGACGCGAGTGAACTCGGAAGGTGAGAGCTTACCTGCTCTGCTTTATTGTGCAAGTTATTTTAATACATATGCGCCGCAAAGTCAAGAGCTTTTTGCGATTTTTTTAATTTTCTCTGCAATATCCGAATCCTACGGCTCTGTTTTGCCCCATTCCGCAAGATTTTGATTTTTCATTCCGCAAGATTTTGGCGTTTTTGGGTATTTATGCAAAAGCACCCGATCATATGACCGGGCGCAGATGCTGTTTATATTTTATTTATCAGCGCAACGCCGGAGCAGACCGCGAGCCCGACGACCAGGAAGCCGAGGGCGGTAAGGCCGCTCATAAGCGAGCCGAGGCCGGTGCAATAGAGCGCCGTGCTGAGCACGAAGCCGAGGGCGCTCAGGACTATCTGGGCGACCGTGCCGAGCTTCTTTGACGACTCCATTCCGCAGGACGCCGCAACGGAGCGCAGCATCGAATACGCCGTGCCGTCATGGACTATCGAGGCGGGCAGCTTGTCGCAGACCGCGTCGCGCCTGCGCTTAAAGAGCTTGCCCGCTACGGCGGAGAGTACCTTGAAGGTCTCCTGCGGGAGGCCGAAGCTGTCGGCGATAAGCTCCTCGGTGACGTTGACATCGTTTGTGCGCACGAGCACCTGGATCCCGTTCTCCTCAAGCACCTTGAAGTATTTGCCGAGATTCCTGTCAACGGCGTAGCTGACAACAAACATTGCCGCTATGCTCTCGGCGACGGCGAGGTAGATGACCTTGCGGCCGTCGTGGGAGTATTTCTCCTCTATAGCCTTGTCGGGCATTTGAATATTGTGATGCACGAGCAGGTTTCTGTTGCCGAAGAGCACCTTTTGATTGTGGATCCTTGCGGCGATGCCGAGCTTATCCTCATAGGTCAGCTCCCTGACCGGAGGCAGCAGATCCTGCCTGCCGTCGATGACCTGCTCAAAGCTCTCGCGCAGCGGTCCGCCCGATTTGATAACGAGGGCGGCGGCATAGAGCAGCACGTCGTCTATCCTGATATTTTCGTAGTTCTTCATGCCGTGCATGGTGCAGCGGGAGCGATCAAATATATCCGCGGAATCCATGACCACGGCGTTTGCGGCGGCGGTCTTTTCGGCGGAATCAAGGCTGACTATCATCGTGCCCTCGGGGTTCAGCCGCCTGCCGTTGACCCTCTCTATGAGAGCGGGGATTATCGAAACAAACAGCGGTGAGGTCACGCAGAACGTGCCGGCGAAGGCGGAGATCGCAGCCATCGCGCTCTTGTTGATGATGCCGACCGCAACGGCACAGATTACAGACGCCGCAGCGGAGCACGGGAGCAGCAGGCGCACGAGCTTCCTGTCGCTCGAATCGGCCGCCGAATTTTTGAGGAAATCCGTCGTGAAGCCGACCTTGGAGGAATAGAGCAGCTCGGCGTTGCCCATGAGCAGACCCTTGCCAAGCTCGAAGATCTCGGATTCGTTCTCTATCGGATGCACGGCGTACATATTATGCTCATATTTATAGGCGCAGACCTCAAAGTTTCCGAGGGTGCGCTCCGCGCGGAGCTTGTCGGCGAGCTTCTCTATAACCACGCCGAATACCGCCGCTACTGAGAATACCGTCACCTCGGCGCCCTGACCGCCGACCACCGCGGCGAGCGTATTCTGTATCAGTGCCACGGCTATCGCAAGCGCGCTCGGGGTGTGGGATGTAACTCTGCCCTTGAAAAGCCCCGTAATGCTATCGAAGAATCTTTCGTTGTCTATTGCGGCCGCAATGATGAGCATCACGGCGTTGATTATATTCGGCACGGGGGAATTCATGCTGAATATCTCCGTCGAAAGTGAGAGCCTGTCGGCGAGCAGCGGGATTATATTGAAAATAATCATTATAAATTCCAGCGCCGCCGCTATCACAAGCCCGACCGTCGCTTTTTTGTTAAGCTCGCCCAAACGGACATGAAGCTCTGAGCGCTCGGCGGGGTCGGAGTATTCCTTGTCGACCCTTCTGCTCTCCTCAGCCTCAAGCGCCTGCTTGCGCTCGCGCTTTTTGCGTGCCTTCTCCTCACGGAGCACGTCCTCGGCGGGGGCTTCCATGTCGCTCTCAAAGCCGTCGTCAAGCTCGGGGGAGTTGACTATTCGGAAGTTTTTCGCCTTTTGGCGGCGCTTCTCCCACAGCTCCTCCTCAACGTCGCTCTCGCTGGTCTTCTCAGGCAGCACCTCGGCGGGGATATCGTCAAAGCCGGTGAGCATTATCTGCCCCTCGACCACGTCGCTCTCGTCGGCCTTTGCCTCCTTGACGGCGGGCATCGTGCCGCTGATGACCTTGGTCTTGTCGTCGCCCTCACGCACCACATCCTCGGCGGCTCTGACCTTGGGCAGGGGGTCAAGCCCGCCCTCGGCGCTCCTGCCGCTGCGCTCGAGCACTATGCCGGATTTGTCAACCGGGCCGTTCGGCTCGACCTCTATCTCGGCGGTATCCTCAAGCCTCAGCTTCGTGAAGAACCTCGTCCTGTATTCATTCTCGCCGATATGCTCGGGCTTTTTCTCCGGCTGCGGCTCGTCCTTCTTTTTGAAGAATTCCGAGGCGGGGGAGTCGCCCTCGTAGAACGGCTTTATCGTCGGCGGGCCTTTCGGCTCCTCCGGCTTCTCTATCGGCGGCGGCTCGGGGATATCCTCGGGCACTATGACCGTCTCTATCTCAAATAACGATTCATCAAAATCATCGCTGTCGGAGCTGAAAAATGTCTCCTGACCCTCGACCTCGGCCTCCTCCGATACGGAGGATATGTCGCGGCTCTCAGGCTCCGGCTCGCTCATCTCAGAGAGGGGCTTCACAGTGAACATCTCGGTGTCCATCTCGCTGCGGCGGAGTATGCGTTTGAAATCCTCTGCCGGGGTCAGCGGCTCTTTCTTTTTGGGCACATATTCCTCGCCGTTGGTCTGAGCTATCAGCCTGTCGATATCGTCGAGCGACCAGGTCTTTGACGGCTCGCTCTCCTCCTCGGCGGAGTCGGCGGTGAGCGTTCCTCGCCTTACCTCCTCAAGTATTGCGTCAAGCTCGCTGTCGGAGCTCATGCCGTTTATCTTATTGTCGTTCAAAGCGTTCACCTACCTATGTTTAGCGATCTCATACATCAGAATGCCCGCCGCCACCGAGGCGTTGAGCGAGTTGATCTTGCCCTTCATCGGGAGCGACACGATAAAGTCGCACTTCTCGCGGACAAGGCGGCTTATCCCCTTGCCCTCGGAGCCGACGACCAGAGCGACCGCGCCGGAATAATCCTGCTCGTCCCACCTTGTGCCGTCCATATCCGCGCCGTAGATCCAAAAGCCCTTTTCCTTCAGCTCGTCAATGAGCGAGGGCAGGTTTGCGACTCTCGCCACGGGCACATATTCGACCGCCCCTGCGGAGACCTTGCCGACCGCATAGGTCAACGCAACGCCCCTGCGCTTGGGGATTATGATGCCGTGCGCCCCGCAGGCGTCGGCGGTGCGGATTATCGCGCCGAGGTTGTGCGGATCCTCTATCTCGTCGCAAATAATGATAAACGGCTGCTCGCCCCTGCTGCGGGCGTTCTCGAGGATATCCTCAACGTCCGAGTATTCATGGACAGCCGCCCACGCAGCGACTCCCTGGTGATTTTCGCCGCCGCAGAGCTTGTCGAGCTTGCGCTTATCCGTCTCTTTTATAACAACGCCGTTCTCACGGCACTGTGCGATTATCCTGCCTATCGAGCCGCCGCGCTCGCCCTTTGCGACCAAAAGCGAATCTATCGCCCTGCCGCTCCTGAGCGCTTCGGTGACTGCGTTCCTGCCTATTATCAGGCCCTGCTGCTCTCTCTGCTCGTCCATTGCAGCTACCCCTTCCGTAAACGTCGGTGACAGCGGTAATTCCGCCGCCGCCCTCCGAAAAATCTCTATACGATTTATTATAGCACATAATTGTAAAAATGAACAGTATAAATATAGGTTTTACAAAAAAAACACGGCTTTTTTTGCAAAGTTTCCGCTAAAATCCGAGCAATTTTTCCTGCAAAAGTATGTAAAATTTTGTTAAGTGACAAAACAAGGGAATTCAAAGGAGACAGGAACATGGAAAAAGTAACTGCCGTGCGTGAAAGCGATACGCTGGACAGGCTGTGGGAGCACGGGACGGCCGTGCTGCGGGGAACTCTCTATTTCCTCTGCGGATTCATCCTCTCGGGGGCGGGTCTGTTTTCATTCCGAGTGCCGCTCGGGGCGGGACTCGTGGCGGCTACCTCTGGGGCAAGCCGCCTGCTCACCTTTGCAGGCGCAATGCTCGGCAGCATCCTGCGGCTCGATTCGGCGGAGCTTGTGGCGGCTGCCGCTTCGCTGACGGCTACCTTCGCCGTCTCGGCGGTGCTCGAGCGGGTGGATATCAAGCGAAAGAAGCGCAGCGTGCTCGCCGTTGCGGCGGGAATTCTCAGCTTTGCGGGCGGTGCGGCCGCGATGTTCACCGAGCAGGCGGATATAAAACAGCTCGTGCTGCGCCTTTGCGCCGCCGCCGTATGCGGCTCGTCGGTGATATTTTTCGGCGGCACGAACGACTGCATAGTTAAAAGGCGAAACATATATATGCTTGATAATTACAGCCTCATCTGCCTGACGGTCAGCCTATGCGCCCTGCTGCTCGGCGCCTCCGAGGTCAGCGTGATGGGCTTCCGCCCCGCCCGACTTTTCGGCTGCTTCGTGGTGGTCGTCGCCTCGTTCCTCTTCGCCCAATCGGGCGGCTGCATCTCCGGCGCGGCGATAGGCGCGTGCGTCGCGGTCTCGGGCACGGGGCCCGCCTTGGCGCTCTGCTACGGCCTTTGCGGGCTTGCGGCGGGGATATTCTCAAAATACGGTCAGCTCATGTGCGCCCTCGCGTTCTCGCTCACGGCGGGTGCGGCTGCGCTGCTCGACGGCACGACCGAGGGGATAGCCGTCTTTGCCGAAGCGGCGGCGGCCTGCGTCGTATTCTGCGCCGTGCCGGGCAAACGGCTACGGCGTATCAGGCGCAACATCCTTGAGCCGCGCTCCGCCAAGCTGACGGGCGAATTCTCCGGCGCAAGGGACAGGCTGCTTGAGGCCTCCAAGGCGATAGGCTCTGTCTCAGAGTGCATTACCTCCGTCTCAAAGGGCATCGAGGCGCTCGCCCCTGCCTCCGATGTGCTCGTTTGCATGAGGGTCAGAGAAAGGGTCTGCTCCTCCTGCAAGCTGCGCGACAGCTTCTGCCCCGAGAGCGGTGAATTCGCCGCGGTGCTCGATAAGCTCGCCCATGGGGAGTCGGTGAGCGAAGCGGATTTCTCGGTGAATTTCAACTCAAAATGCCCGAGCGTGCCCCGCCTTGCGGACAGCTTCAACCGTGTCTACGGCAGCCGAAGCGCCGTGAACCTGCTTCAGGCGGATTCCGCGCGCAGCCGCGAGCTTGCCTGCGGGCAGTTTGAGCGAATGTCGGAGCTGCTCGGCGAGATGGCGCATGAGTTGGAGGACGGTGCGATGGAGCTGTACGGAAAGGAGCGGGCGGCGGCGAGGGTGCTTGAGGATAACGGCTTCACCGTCGTGTCCGCAAGCTGCATCCGCCCCGTGTCGGGGGCGCTGCGCCTGAGCTGCACGGTCGTCTCCGTCCCCGCGGGGATAAGCCTGTCGCGCTTGACGGCGGAGATCTCCCGCGAGCTTGAAGCGGAATTTATGCCGCCGAAGCTACGCGAAACGCCCGCTGGCACGGAGCTGCTTTTCCTGAGAAAAGAGATATTCAAGATTCGCCTCGGCTCGGCAAGGGCGAGCTGCGGCAATCAGAAGCTCTGCGGCGATTATTTTGAATTTTTCCGCACCGAAACCAAGGCGTATATCCTGCTCAGCGACGGCATGGGCACGGGCGGCAGGGCGGCGATAGACTCGGCGATGACCGTGGAGCTTTTCTCCCGCCTGATCAGAGCGGGCATCAGCCTCAATACGGCGCTCGGCATCACGAATTCGGCGCTCTCCGTCAAGTCGGAGGATGAGTCGCTCTCGACCCTCGACGCAGCGGAGATAGACCTCTTCGACGGCAGCGTGCGTGTGCTCAAGGCGGGCGCGGCGCCGTCCTTCTACACCTCTCACGGGCGGGTGCGCTCGATAGAAACGCCCTCGACCCCGCTCGGGATCCTCAGCAAGGCGGAATTCAGCCGCTATGAGCTGAAGCTGCGTGGCGGCGACACGCTCGTGATGGTCAGCGACGGGATCCTCGGCGGCGGCAGCGACTGGATAGAGGACGAGGTGCGCGCCTTCGGCGGCAACGGCAGCGCAAACGACCTCGCCGAATTAATCTTAAACTCCGCCCGCCGCAGATGCGGCGAAAAATACGACGACATGACTGTCATCGTCGCCGTGGCGCAGGAGCTGTAACGTAGTGGTTATCCTTTGGATTTAAGCAAAGCTCCCTCAGCCCTCCGGGCAGCTCTCTTTACACAAGGGAGCCTTTAAAGGGCGTAACTTACGGTGCTTACAGATAATTGTCATGCTTACCATCGTTGTACGGAAATCACTCGCTCCCTCAAAAAAATTAAAAGAGAAAACAGCAGCTCGGTGCAAACCTTGCTGCTGTTTCCCCTTTATATGGACACATGAGAAAAGGAACGGGCTGTTTTATTTCTCCACGTCGCGGGAATTCGCATAAATCTTATGCATTCTCTCGTCGGTGAAGTGGTTATCGAGATAGACCTCGATGCTGTTGCTTGCCGGCTTGCCTTTCTCGCGCTCATTCATTCTGAGCGCCGCGCCGGCGGACAGGGCGGAGTCGAATATGAAGAAGGCGACGAACGCCCAAACAAGCACATTATTGAGAGTAACAGGCATATACTGTGACGCTCTGTCTACCAGCGGCATGACCAGCTTGACCCAGCCGACCCCGAGCACGCCCCAGAATATCGAATAGAGCAGGCAAACTCTGCCGTTGATGTTGAGCGGAAGCGAGCTGTAATCCCAAGCCACGGAGCCGAAGACGATCTCCTGGCCGAGGGAGCATATGTATTCGGCGACGGTGCCGACGATGAACGAAGCGAGGAACACCTTCCAGCCGGCTGCGCTCCTCATGTGGTTGAGCGCCAGCGTGAGCAGCACGCCGCCCATACCGTAGGCAACGCTGAGCGGGCCGTATACGAGCGACTTCCTGCTCTCAATGTAGCCGTGGCGGAAGTAGCACCAAAGGGTTTCGACCGTGAATCCGACCACGCAGCAGACCGCGAAGATCCATACCAGCTTTGAGAAAGTCAGCTTCTCGGTATTCATTTTTCTTCCTCCTCATTAACTTCTGTATATTCAACGGTTATCGGAGCAAGCTCCGAGCCTTTTTTGGGGGGTCTCACGGCGAATATCGCAAAGACGAGCTTCTCAACGCCCGAGATTATGAACGACACGCCTGTGATGATGACCCATGCGATACCGCTTCTGGCCGGCTCAAATATGAGCACAAGACCTGCGGCGGCGGCGATGAGCGAGAACAGCAGCGCCAGCCACCATCTCCTCAGGCCGAATTTCTTGGCGTCGACTGCGCTCTGCACGGAGAAAAGGCTGTTTATCAGCACAAATACACCGAATGCAAGCGGCAGAGCGGTCATCAGCCATTTCGGGCGGACTATGAAGAGCACACCCAGCACGGCCGAGAAAATGCCGAGCGCCAGATCGAACTGGAACACCAGCCCGTAGAGGTCGTCGGCGAAGTAGCCGACAATTTTTATTATCCCGAACGCCAACGCAACTGCACCGAAGATGTAACTCATTACAGTTACCGATATTGAGGGGTACACCGTCAGGCAAACGCCCAAGGCGATGAAAAGGATACACACTGCACAGTATATCCATTTTGAATATTTGACGAGTTTCATGGTTGATTATCTCCTTGTGTCCTTATGTGGCCGCCGACTTGACGGCGGCTGCCCGAGCGGCCCGCTGCCGCTCTGTTTATGCCTTTATTATACTCGCCGACATATAAAAATAAACGGTCACAAAATTCGCCGTGAGTAAATTTTACCCATTCGGGCGAATCTGTCCGAATTTTTGATAAAAACACGGTGAATTTGTTTGAAAATTTCGTCTGGCCGCTGTTACGTTTCTCGACGGTTGCACGCCGCGACAGAGAGCTTGTAAAGAAAATCAATAAACACCGCCTTAACCTCTACTCCACAAACAAACGCCCGCATTCGGATGAACGCGGGCGTTACATATTATTTGTTGAGTTTTTCGGCGTTACCGACCATCAGCTCGGTGACCCCCTGCATGACGGCGAACATCCTGTCCACCGTGCCGCGCACGTCGGCTTTCATTCCGTTTCGGAACCATTTGAGCACAAAGCCGAGGAAGGTCATCGTCAGCATATCGCTCATCAGCGCGATATCGCCCTCGGTGACGCCGCTGTCCTTCAGCTTCTCCCTGATGCTGGCAAACATCAGCTTGCTGAGCACCTCATAGAGATAATTCTCGAATATCTGCGAATCGGGCGAATTGAAAACGTGCATTATGACCCGCTTATAATCGTATATCATGTCAAAGAAATCGAGCACTATCTGCTGAGACGTTGCCGTTTGGGTGTGCGCCCTTGCAAATTCCTCAAGGCTGTAGCGAAAAACGCTCTCGGTCAGATCGTAGATATCCTTGAAGTAATAATAGAAGGTCTTGCGGTTCACTCCGCAGTCCTCAACGATATCCTTGACGGTTATCTTCTCGATGCTGCGGGTCTCAAGCAGACGGAGAAACGATTCAATTATCGCTGTCTTCGTAAATTGCGCCATGATTGCCTCCCTCCATCTCGGCCTGCTCGTCCACTGAGTGATCCTCCTTGGCGGGGATATTATACATCAGCTGTGTAACGACGACCGTTATTACAACGCCCACTATCATAACGATAAGATACATATTCTTGACCTTGAGAGCGGTCTCGGGGGTCTGGGCGGCGCCCAGCTCCTTCACATAGCCGCAGGCTGCGAGCGCCAGCGCCGAGATAGCCGAGCCGACGCCCTGCGCCAGCTTGCGGAAGAACGAATACATCGCATACATCGACCCCTCGTCCCTGCTGCCGGTCTTGATATACTGCCAGTCGATGCAGTCGACGACCATTGCCCAGATTATCACGCTGAACACCGCGTTGCTGAAGAAGAGCAGCATGAGACCCGCTATCCAAATGGGTATCGAGGTCTTTGCGGCGGGGTTCATCGGCAGGAGCAGCACGATAATACCCGCAACGGCGCTCACCGCCGAGGAGAGGACGATGAATTTCTTCTTGCCGATCTTTTTGGTTATCTTGCCGACGAACGGCATTATCAGCACCATGGGCAGATACGCCACAATGTTGACGACGGCAAGTATCTTCGTGTTTTGGAAGTATGACTGGAATATGATGTTGTTGACCGAGGTCATCGACATGAAGCAGACGACCTGCACAAACGAAACTATCGTCAGCGCCATCATGGGCACGTTGGTGAAGAAGCCCTTGATAGTCTCGGCGTAATTCTTTTTCTCGGTCTTTTTCTCGACCTTGACGCGCTCGGTGACGAGGAATCTGACCATGAGGAAGCCGATAAATCCGACAACGGAGCACACAAGAGCTATCGGGAGCATCCTGCCGCCGATGAGGTTGTGATCCTCATCATATGCGAGCAGCGGGAGCAATATCATAAGCGGAGCCTGAGCGAGACCCGCGCCGATGCTGCGGAAGGTGGAGAGATTGGTGCGCTTATCCGGCTCGTCGGTGATGCTCGAATGCAGGGCGCCGTAGGGCACGTTCGCCAGGGTGTAGGCGACCGACCAGACGCAGTAGATAGCAAGGCAGTATATGACCTTGAAGCGGTTGCTTGTATTCTCTATCGGGAGGAAGGTCAGGGTGGTGCAGACTATGAGCGAAGCGCCGCCCATTAGTATCCACGGCATGAACTTGCTCTTTTTGCTTATCTGCAATCTGTCGACCATGCCGCCGATTATCGTGTCGTTTATCGCGTCCCAAACCTTGCCGACCACGATTATCCACGCCCAGTCCTTGAGCGAAACGCCGATGCACTGCGTATAGAAGAGCATCATGTAGTTCGTTATCAGCGCAAAGCACATGTTGCAGCCAAAGTCGCCCATTGCGTAGCCGATATAGTCCCTCATGCCGACGGGTCTTAATTGCTTATTTTCCACCGTTGTTATCCTCCTTTTTTATTGTCTGGAGAAACTGATTTGCGAGTGAAACATAGGATCTGCCGCTCTTGGTGCGGGAGGCGAGCTTCGCTATCGGGGCCAGCGGCAGCTTGCCGACGGGCTTGAGCAGCGGTGAGTCAAGCTCCTTGCCGAGGTGATTTTTGATGAGCTTGCCAACCTCGGGATTTGTCAATATCTCGCCGAGATTATCGTTGAGCGAGAGGCGCTCGGGGTCTATCTCGTCGCTTGCGGCGAACCAGTTGCGAACGAAAGTCGCGCCCGCTTCACCGAGGGTATATGACGGCTCGGGGGTCTCGGAGGCGGTCACGGTTATCGTGTGCTCGCAGCCGTCGGCTCGGGCGGTTATCGTGTGCTCGCCCTCGGCGAGGTCGGCGGTGAATTCAAACACCTTGTCGCCGCCGAGCTTTTGCTTCACGCCGTCGATATCAAGCTCGACCTCGGCGCAGTTGGAATAGACCTTTATCCTCTGCTCGCCTACGGGTCTTATCTTGAAGCGTTCGCCCGCCACATGGACGAATTTATCCTCCGCCCAATAGGCTTTGTATACATAGAACGAATCTTTTCTCGTCTTGCGGTCGATGGTGACGAGGCCTTTGTTATTCCTGCCGCGAACTCCGCCCTCGTTCCTTGAAGCGGAGCCAAAGTCAAACATATTCCACACATAGGAGCCCCAGAGCCAGTCGCGCTCGTTGATGGCCTTGATATAATGCTCGTGATAGAGCGCCTGATATTCCTCGCTGTAGTCGCCCTGCACCGGCTCGGCGGAGTGGAGGGTGGTGATGCCCTCGGCGCCGTATTCGGAGAGGCAGAGCTTCGCCTCGGGTCTCGCCTCGCGGAAGCGGTCAAACCAATTGTCTATCTCGTCAACGGTCTGCACATACCAGCCGAAATACTGATTGTAGCCGAGAATGTCGGTGATGTCGTTGAGCTTGGAGCTTATCGGGCAGAACGCCACCTGAGCGCTCGCCGTGGGTCTGGTCGGGTCGAGCCGATGGGCGATATCGTTCAGCTCCCTTATGCCGCTCACGAGCGACGGGGCCGCTCCGGCAATGGATATCTCATTCTGCACACTCCAGCAGTAGATGCTCGGGTGGTTGTAATTCTGCTTTATCAGCTCCTCAAGCATCAGCCTTGCCTGCGGCTGCTTTTTTCTGCTGAATCTCGATATGACCGGCACCTCGGCCCACACGAGGAAGCCCTCCTCGTCGCAAAGGTCATAGAATTTTTCGTCGTGCTGATAGTGGGCAAGCCTTATCGAGTTTGCGCCGACTTCCTTGATTATCTCTATATCCTCGGCGTGCTCCTTGAGCGTGAGAGCGTTGCCGAGATTCTCTCTGTCCTGGTGGCGGGATACGCCCTTGAGCTTCATATGCTCGCCGTTGAGGAAGAAGCCCTTGTCGCTGTCAAAATAAAACTCTCTCAGACCGAAGCGGTCGCTCACGCAGTCGATGACCTCGCCGCCCCTGAGCATCTCCGCCGTCAGGGTGTAGAGGTAGGGCGCTTTCATTCCCTGCCAGAGTATCGGCTCAGGTATATCGAGCCTCGCCTCGGCCTTGTCGGCGGGCACGGTGACGCTCGCAACGGTGCTGCCCTCGGCGTCGGTGACTGTGAAGCGCTTCTCGCAGCCGTCGGTGCAGCCCTCGGGCACGCTCTTGACATACACTCGGCCGTCCGTCTTGGGAGTGATGTAAACTCCGCAAAGGCTCTTATCAAGCAGCGCAAAATGCGTCGGCGCAACGTCTGTGACGATATTGACGTCGCGGTAAAGTCCGCCGTAGAAGGTGAAATCCGCCATCTGAGGATAGAGCAGCTCGTCCGCGCTGTTGTCCACGGTCAGCTCGAGCAGATTGTTGCCCTCACGCAGGAATTCCGTTATCTCGAAGCGGAACATCGAGTAGCCGTTGATATGCCTGCCGACAAAGCTGCCGTTGACAAAGACCTCGCAGACCGTGTTTGCGCCCGTCACCTCAACGAAGCTCCTACCCTCGCACTCGGGCAGCATCCTTCTGTAGACGCACTTGCCCCTGTAGTAGCTGTCCGCACCGCCCTGGCCGTCGATGCCGTTCCAGGTGTGCGGCAGATCGACATTCTCGGTCAGCCCCTCTCTAACAAACTCCCAGCCCGAATTGATATTGATAACCTTACGCATAGCGCACCGTCCTTTCCTTTTATTTTAGTATTTTTTCACCATCAAATACGATATATCCGAAGCCCTTGCCCAAAGTTCCGCCGGAGCGTATGCGCTCGGCATATGCGCGGCGCAGAGCCGTGTCGGTCGGCAGCTCCTCGGGGGCGCGGTCGGCGTATCTACCGAAAATGCGCCAGAGATCGCCCAATTCGGGCCATACTTTATAAGAAACGATGTCAAAATCGTCCATAAATCGCAAAATATTTGAATTCTCGGGCAAAAACTCGCGGTGATCGGGGTAGAGCAGCCACGAATTGCAGCGGAAGAACGCCACGCCGCCGACGAGCTTATCCTTGTAGAATTCATAGGCTCTCTTGTATGAATCGAGCCTCGCTTCATCAGTTATCGGCACCCCCGATGACGGGATATGGAAGTTGATCTCGGGGTCGCCGTAGCGCAGAGCCTTGCCGCACGGGGCGATGTAATCCTCCTCGTCGTGCTCCCAAAGCTCGTATTCAAACCTGCCGAGGCCGAAAATTTCCATAGCGAGTATGCCGTTATACCAGCTTGCAACAAAGGTGCCGGGCACGCCCTCGCACTCGATGCACTCGCCGAGCTTGCAGCGCAGATCGTCGCAGGTGTTATAGAAAATGTCCTCGCCGATGCCCGCCTCGGCGTATCTGACCTTCAGGATAGGCAGGCAGCAGAGCACGAATACAAAGTCGAGCGTATGCTCGTTCTCGCTGAAACGCTCCGCCATCGAAGCGAGCTTTTTGAGCGCCTCATCCATGCCGTCGGCGGTCGGAAACATATAATTCTCAACGGTTTCCGCCATTTCGGAGGCAAAATCCGCCTCCGACTCAAGCCTTGCAAAAATTCTGTCGAATTCCCTGACAGCCGCCTCGGGATAATCGTACCGAGCCATGAAGCCGTCCGCAAACGCGGTCAACTCACGGCTGCCTGCCGCAGGGTAAATAATTTTTTCGCTCATTTGCCGCACCGCCTTTCGGTCGCCGCCCGTTAGAGCCTTGACCCACTTATACTAATTAATTATATCATTTTATTTTGTCACGCGCAACCCCAACATTTTATCCTCACAGGACAATCTCGCCGTTTTGTTGTTTTGCTGCCGCCAAAATCGCCGGGTTTGCGCTATAGCAGACGGCTTGCAGTTACCTTCGCCTCCCCCGTTTAGGTTCCCTTGACACAAGGGAGCCTTTTTGTGCGTAACTTATGGTTGTTATGGACAGTTGACAGGCTTACTTTTGTTGTGCAAAAAAACAATCCTCCGTCACGACCTCGGTTTTCTGTCACATTCGCCTCACCTATATAAAACAAAAGGCAAAAAGAAAAAGCTGCCGCATTGCTGCGACAGCTTCGTGAAGATATTAAGTTACGCTGATCAAACCAGCTCGATGATCGCCATCTCTGCGGCGTCGCCTCTGCGGGGGCCGGTTTTGATTATGCGGCAGTAACCGCCGTTAACGTCCTTATATTTGGGGGCAATCTCATCAAAGAGCTTCTTGACGACGTCCTCTTTGGTGACGTACGCCATGACCTTGCGCTTTGAGTGAAGAGAATCGTCCTTAGCAATGGTGATCATCTTCTCAGCCATTGCACGAACCTCCTGAGCCCTTGTAACGGTGGTCTCAATTCTGCCGTTTTCCAAAAGATAGGTAACAAGGCCTCTGAGCATCGACTTACGATGGTCGCTTGCTCTGCCGAGCTTTCTGGTACCGGGCATTTAGTTCACACTCCTTTACCGTTTAATGGGTCATTCTTCGTCTCTGCGAAGATCGAAGCCAAGCGAATTCAGCTTTGCAACGACTTCGTCGAGCGACTTTCTGCCGAGGTTACGAACTTTCATCATGTCTTCCTCGGTTCTGTTGATCAAATCTTCAACCGTATTTATCTGAGCTCTCTTCAAGCAGTTGAAGGAACGCACAGACAGGTCAAGCTCCTCAATGGTCATCTCCAGGACTTTTTCTTTGCCGCTGTCGCTCTTAACGACCATGACCTCAGTATCATAGGCCTCGCCGGAGAGATCTCCGAAGAGGTTGAGATGCTCGTTGAGGATCTTGGCACCGAGAGAAACGGCTTCCATCGCGTTGATGGTTCCGTTAGTCCACACCTCAAGGGTCAGCTTGTCATAATCGGTGATCTGGCCGACACGGGTGTTCTCGACTGTGTAGTTAACCTTTAATACGGGAGTATAGATGGAGTCTATTGCGATAACACCGATAACGGGCTGCATAATCTGCTTATTTCTCTCAGCGGAGACATAGCCTCTGCCCTTGTCACAGGTCAGCTCCATGCTGACGTGAGCGTCGGAATTGAGAGTGGCGATATGAAGCTCGGGGTTGAGGATCTCAACCTCTGAATCGGTTTTGATGCTGCCGGCGGTAATCTCGTCGTCGCCGTTGGCGTCGATATAAATCGTCTTGGGGCCGTCCCCGTGGATCTTAAGGATGACGTTCTTCAGGTTAAGAACTATCTCGGTGACATCCTCTTTGACGCCGGGAATGGTGCTGAACTCATGCAGGATTCCGTCTATCTTAACGGAGGTAATTGCATAACCGGGAAGAGAAGAGAGCAGAACTCGACGAAGGCTGTTGCCCAAAGTCGTTCCGTAACCTCTTTCGAGCGGCTCAACAACAAAGCGACCGTATTTTCCGTCGGGAGAAATCTCGGCAGTATCTATTCTGGGCTTTTCGATACCAATCATTTAAAAACCCTCCTTTTAACCAAGGCAGGAAAGCAGCTTCCCTGCACAAATAAAATGCATTCAAAAACGCTGTCACAGCGGGGCAAAAATCCTACGCAACAGCCCGGTGACTGCCCTTGCGGGCAAATCACACGGCACATATTACTTAGAATAAAGCTCAACGATAAGATGCTCTTCAACGGGAACCATGATCTGCTCACGAGTGGGCAGTGCAAGTACCTTAGCAGTGAGAGCCTCTCTGTTGAGATCAAGCCACTGAGGAACGGGACGAGCTGCGTTCGCCTCGACGGTAGCCTTGATCTTTTCGCTTTCCTTGCTCTTATCCTTGATAGCGATCTCGTCGCCTGCCTTGATAAGGTAGGAAGGAATGTTGACCTTCTTGCCGTTTACTTTATAATGGCCGTGGGTAACAAGCTGTCTTGCTTCCGCTCTGGAATTTGCCCAGCCGAGAAGATAAACGACGTTATCAAGTCTGCTCTCGCAAATACGCAGAAGGTTTTCGCCCGTTACGCCCTGCTTGCGCTCAGCCATAAGGAAATACTTGTAGAACTGGCTCTCCTGAATACCGTAGTAACGCTTAGCCTGCTGCTTTGCACGAAGCTGAAGACCGTATTCAGTAGCCTTCTTGCGGCTCTGGCCGTGCTGGCCGGGAGCATACGCTCTGCGCTCGATAGCACATTTGCCGGTATAGCAACGCTCACCCTTGAGGAACAGCTTTTTGCCCTCGCGGCGGCAAAGCTTGCATACCGCACCGGTATATCTTGCCATATGTGTTACACCTCCAAAAAATTCTGGTTACACTCTTCTTCTCTTGGGCGGGCGGCAGCCGTTGTGAGGAATGGGGGTAACGTCCTTTATCATGTTAACCTCCAGACCTGCGGTCTGCAATGCTCTGATAGCCGCCTCACGACCCTGACCGGGGCCCTTAACATAGACTTCGACGGTCTTCATGCCATGATCAATAGCGATCTTGGCAGCCGTCTCAGCTGCGGTCTGAGCTGCAAAGGGAGTTGATTTCTTGGAGCCTCTGAAGCCCATCTCGCCTGCGCTTGCCCATGAAACTGCGTTGCCCTGAGTATCAGTAATGGTAACGATAGTGTTGTTAAAGGTGGATTGGATATGGGCTGCTCCGCGCTCGATATTCTTGCGCTCACGGCGTCTGCGGGTGCCGGTAGTCTTTTTTGATGCTGCTTTAGCCATAATATCCCTCCTCGATTACTTCTTCTTGTTAGCAATGGTCTTCTTGGGACCTTTGCGGGTACGAGCGTTGGTCTTTGAGCGCTGACCTCTGACGGGCAGGCCCTTGCGGTGACGAACGCCACGGTAGCATCCGATCTCGATAAGTCTCTTGATGTCGAATGCGGTTTCTCTGCGAAGATCGCCCTCTACCTTAAGGTGATGGTCGATATATTCACGGAGCTTGGAAACATCGTCCTCGCTCATATCCTTAACTCTAAGGTCGGGATCCACGCCGGTTGCTGCAATAATGTCGCTTGCTGTTTTGCGACCGATGCCGTAGATATAAGTAAGAGCTATCTCAACTCTCTTCTCTCTGGGCAGGTCAACACCTGATATACGCGCCATTTGTCAGTTGCACCTCCAAAATAAATTGGTTTTCGCCGGGATTAACCCTGGCGCTGCTTGTGCTTGGGATTCTCACAGATGACCATGACTTTTCCCTTGCGCTTGATTATCTTGCATTTTTCGCAAATCTTTTTGACAGAAGGTCTGACTTTCATTAGAATACCTCCTTGAAATCTTACTTGGTACGCCACGTGATCCGGCCCTTGGTCAGATCGTAGGGCGACATCTCAACTGTCACTTTATCGCCGGGCAGAATCTTGATGTAATTCATTCTCAGCTTGCCGGAAATGTGTGCCAATATTCTGTGCCCGTTCTCCAGCTCGACCTGGAAGGTCGCGTTGGGCAGGGACTCAACTACCGTACCTTCAATCTCGATCATGTCCTGCTTAGACATAATAACCTCCTAAGTGTTGCCGTTTAATTCTGCATCTATCCGCCGCAGCGCTCTTTTGAGCGCTCTGTCCGCCGCAAGCTCGCTCTCGGGGAGCGAAACGCCCGCGGGCTCGACGTGGCGAATGTTTTTGCTTTTTGGTCTGTTGAGCGGACGCTCACTGCCGTCGCAGACCGTGACGGTCCCGCCCTCCGCCTGCATCACTGCAAGCAGACGGCCTTTATCCCGACCGGCGAGCGACCTTATCACCGCACCTCTTTGAAGCATGGCTCTCACCTTAAGCGATGGTGAGGATGACGGGACCGTTTGAGGTTATCGCCACCGTATGCTCGAAGTGCGCGGAAAGGGAGCCGTCCTTGGTTTTAACAGTCCAACCGTCAGGCAACTGCCTGATTCCTGCGCCGCCCATGTTGATCATAGGCTCAATGGCAATGGTCATGCCCGGGAGCAGGCGCACACCTCTGCCGGGTGTGCCGAAATTCGGTACGCTGGGGTCTTCATGCATTACATGGCCGACTCCGTGGCCCGTGTATTCCCGAACCACCGAGAAGCCTCTCGCCTCGCAATACCTTTGGATTGTTGAGCCGATATCGCCGAGCCTGCCGCCCGCGACAGCCGCCTTGATACCCTCGTAAAGGCTCTCTCTGGTGGTGTCGCACAGCCGCTGTGCCTCGGGGGAAATATCCCCCGCTGCAAAAGTGGCGGCATTGTCGCCGACATAGCCGTTGAAGGTCGCGCCGACGTCAATGCTGACTATATCGCCCGCTTTGACGATGCGCTTCTTGCTTGGTATGCCGTGAATGACCTCATCGTTTATGGAAATGCATGAAGCAGCGGGGTAGCCCGAGTACCCGAGAAATGTGGGAACTGCGCCGTGCCGGACTATGAAGTCGTGGGCGACCCGGTTTATCTCCTCGGTCGACACCCCCGGCTCAACTGCGGCGCCCGCCGCTTTTAATGCTCCCGCCGAAATAACGCACGCCTCTTTCATAAGACTGAGTTCTCTGGTCGTTTTGAGCACTATCATGCTGATCCTCCGTTAAGACGTAAATTTTTACGCTCGGGCTTAATCAAGGAAGCCCTTGTAGTGACGCATCATCATCTGGCTCTCAAGCTGCTTAACAGTTTCAAGAGCAACACCGACCATAATTATGATCGAAGTACCGCCGAGAGATACGTTCAAGCCGTCGCTGTATCCTGCCTTGCTGAGCGCGAAGGTAGAGATCTGGGAGAAGATTATCGGGAAGAGCGCAACAACGCTCAGAAGGAGGGCACCGAGAAGGGTGATCCTGCCGATGATCTTGCCGATATACCTTGAAGTCGGCTCGCCGGGACGGATGCCGGGGATAGAACCGCCGTTGTCACGGATGTTCTTGGACATCTCGATCGGATTATACTGAATGCTTGAATAGAAATAAGCAAAAGCGATGATGAATACGAAATAGATGATTGCGTATGCCCAGTGGGTGGAAGAGAATACTCCGAAGAACTTAGCCCAACCGCTGCCCTCCTTGATCCTGTTGCCAAGGAACATCTGGATGGTCGGGGGAAGTGAAAGAATGGAGCTGGCGAAGATAACGGGCATAACACCGGACATATTGACCTTGATGGGCATATGGGTGTTCTGACCGCCGTACATCTTTCTGCCGACGACTCTCTTTGCATACTGGACGGGAATCCTTCTCTCAGCGTTATCCATCCAAACGATGAATGCGATCATGAGGATAAGGATGATGCCGACTGCTATGGTAAGTGCATAGTAGGGGCCACCGTATCTCCAATAACCGGCGTTGCCGCTGTAGAGATTGGTGATAAGGGTGGGTATTCTGGAGACGATACCTGCGAAAAGGATTATCGAGATACCGTTGCCGATGCCCTTATCGTTGATCTGCTCGCCGAGCCACATGATAAGTGCGGTACCTGCGGTGAAGCAGAGGATGATGACGAGGGCCTGGAACACGGCTGCAAAGCCGGTGAATGCATGACCCGCGGCATCAGTAGTCAGATAATTCTGGCTGCGAAGATAGAAATAGTAAGCGGTGCTCTGAAGAACGCCGAGGACGATGGTGACGACTCTGGTGATCGAAGCGATCTTTTTGCGTCCCTCTTCGCCTTCCTTCTGGAGTCTCTCAAGAGCGGGGATAGCGACTGCGAGCAGCTGCATGATTATCGAGCTGTTGATGTAGGGGGTGATGGACATTGCGAAAATGGTTCCGTAATTGAACGCATCACCGGTCATCATGTTCAGATAATTCATGAAGGTGGCGCCGTTGGGGTCAGCTATGATGCCGGCCTCACCGATATTGGTGAACGGAACGGGGATAGCCGAGCCGATCCTGAAGATGAGCACTATAAGGCAAGTGAAAAGCATCTTCTTACGAAGATCGGCGATTTTCCATGCATTAACAAGCGTCTGGAGCAATTAGATCACCTCTGCCTTTCCTCCGGCAGCCTCGATCTTTGATTTAGCGCTATCTGAAAAAGCATTTGCCTGAACGGTGAGCTTCTTCGTTAATTCGCCTTGTCCCAAAATCTTAACGCCGTCCAAAGTCTTTTTGATAATGCCTTTCTCAATAAGAGCGTCAACGGTGACGGTTTCACCGTCGTCGAAATACTTATCAAGAGTAGCAACGTTTGCTATTGCCATCTCTGTTGCAAAGATGTTGTTGAATCCTCTCTTGGGGATTCTTCTCTGAAGGGGCATCTGGCCGCCTTCAAAGCCGGCACGCATACCTCTGCCTGCACGTGCCTTCTGACCTTTATGACCCTTGCCTGCGGTCTTGCCCTGGCCCGATGCGGGGCCACGGCCTATACGCTTGCGCTCCTTGGAGGAACCGGCTGCGGGTGAGAGATCGTGCAACTTCATTAGTTTGCACCTCCTTGCTTGGCTTCGCTTACTTCGATAAGGTGAGAGAGCTTTCTGATCTTACCCTGAGTAGCAGGTGAGTCCGGCTGAACCGAAGCGTCACCGATCTTGTGAAGACCAAGTGCATGGGCGGTAGCAATCTGGGGCTTGGTGCTTCCAATAAGGCTCTTGACGAGCTTTACCTGAATATCTGCCATGTCAATCCGCCCTCCTTAACCTAAAATTTCTTTTGCAGACTTGCCGCGGATAGCAGCAACTTCTTCAACATTGCGGAGCTTTGAAAGTCCGTCAATGGTAGCTCTTACGACGTTGCAGGGGTTGTTGGAACGAAGAGCCTTAGTACGGATATCCTTGATACCAACGGTCTCAACGACGGCACGAACGGGGCCGCCGGCGATAACGCCGGTACCGGGAGCGGCGGGCTTGAGAAGAACTACGCCTGCGCCGAATTTACCGATGATCTCGTGCGGGATGGTGGTTCCCTTGAGGGAGACCTGCATGAGATTCTTCTTTGCATCCTCGATACCCTTGCGGATAGCGTCGGGAACTTCGCCTGATTTGCCGAGACCGAAACCGATGATGCCGTTGCCGTCGCCGACGACTACGAGAGCCGCAAACTTAAAGATACGACCGCCCTTTACGGTTTTGGAAACACGGTTAATGGCTACTACTCGCTCAGTGAGCTCATATGCCGATGCGTCAATCTTAGCCAAAAGTATTCCTCCCCTTCTTAGAACTTGAGGCCACCCTCGCGGGCGCCTTCGGCCAACTCTTTAACACGGCCGTGATAGATGTAACCGCCGCGGTCGAAAACAACATCAGTTATTCCCTTGTCAGCGGCGCGCTTTGCTAACATTTCGCCCACTTTGTGAGCAGCGGACTTGTTTCCGCCGTATTCCTCAAAATCCTTCTCGACAGTTGATGCGGACACAAGGGTAACACCCTTAACGTCGTCTATTAACTGAGCGTAGATATGCTGGAGGGAACGGAATACATTAAGGCGGGGGCATTCGGCTGTGCCGCTGATCTTGGCACGGACTCTCTTATGGCGAGTCTGTCTAGCCTTATTGCTGTCCGGTCTTGTAACCATAATAATTCACTCCTTAATAGATTATTTGCCGCCCTTACCGGCCTTGCCTTCCTTGCGGCGGATGTGCTCGTCGGCGTACTTGATGCCCTTGCCCTTATACGGCTCGGGGGGACGCTTCTCACGAACATTTGCGGCAAACTGTCCGACCTGCTGCTTGTCGGGGCCTGAGATCACGATCTTATTGGGTGCGGGGACCTCGATGGTTATTCCCTCGGGAGCCGAGACGATAACATCGTGTGAATAACCGACCTTGAGGATCAAATCCTTGCCCTTAAGCTCTGCACGGTAACCGATACCGTTGATCTCGAGCTCCTTCTTGAAGGTCTCGTGAACGCCTGCGACCATGTTGGCGATGAGCGTTCTGGTCAGACCATGGAGCGATCTGTTTACCTTATCGTCGTTGGGGCGGGTGACGTTGATAACGCTGCCGTCCTTCTCGACGGTGATATTGGGATGAAGATTTCTCGAAAGGGTACCCTTGGGGCCCTTAACGGTGATAAGTGTGCCGTCGAGCTGAACATCAACACCCGCAGGGATCTCTATAGGCTTCTTACCTATACGTGACATAGTTTACGGCACCTCCTTACCAGATAAATGCAAGAACTTCGCCGCCTACGTTGGCTTTGCGTGCGTCCTTGTCAGTCATAACGCCTTTTGAAGTTGAGAGGATGGCAATGCCGATGCCCTTCATGACCTTGGGCATATCCTCGCAATTCGTGTAAATTCTCAGACCGGGCTTGGAAACTCTGCGAAGACCGGTGATGACCTGAGACTTGTTGGGGCCGTACTTGAGAGCGATCTCGATGATGCCCTGCTTGCCGTCATCCTCAACTTTGAAACCTTTGATGTAACCCTCATCAACAAGAATCTGAGCAATCGCTTTCTTCATGTTGGATGCGGGGACTTTCACTGTGTCATGCTTTGCCGCATTCGCATTACGGATACGAGTAAGCATATCAGCGATGGAATCAGTAATTTGCATACTGTTTACCTCCTTTGCAATTGCTCAATTACCAGCTTGCTTTCTTAACGCCGGGGATCTGACCTGCGTGAGCCAGCTCTCTGAAGCAGATACGGCAAACGCCGTACTTGCGAAGATAAGCATGGGGTCTTCCGCAGATCTTACATCTGTTATAGGCTCTGGTGGAATACTTTGCGGGGCGAGCCTGCTTGATTTTCATTGATGTCTTTGCCACGGTTCTCCCTCCTTATTTCGAGAACGGAGCGCCCATAAGGGTGAGCAGCTCACGAGCTTCTTCGTCAGTATTTGCTGTGGTGACAAAGCAGATGTCCATGCCTCTGACCTTGTCGATCTTATCGTAGTCTATCTCGGGGAATATAAGCTGTTCCTTAATGCCCATCGAGTAGTTTCCTCTGCCGTCAAAGGAATTGGGATTGATGCCTCTGAAGTCACGGACTCTGGGGAGAGCGAGATTGAAGAGCCTGTCAAGGAACTCATACATTCTGTCGCCTCTGAGAGTGACCTTTGCACCGATAGCCATGCCCTCACGGAGCTTGAAGTTTGCGACCGACTTCTTTGCCTTGCAGATAACGGGCGCCTGGCCGGTGATCTGCTTGAGGTCGGAGACAACTGCGTCAAGAGCCTTGGAATTCTCTCTTGCTTCACCGCAGCCGACGTTGATAACGATCTTCTCCAGCTTGGGGATCTGCATGACGCTCTTGTACTCAAACTTCTTCATAAGAGCAGGTGCAACGTCTTTGACATACATTTCTTTTAATCTTGCTGCCATTTGTCGTTTCCTCCTCTATTATTCAAACTCAGCAAGGCAGTCGCTCTTCTTGCAAGTGCGAACCTTCTTGCCCTTGGAATCTGTCTTGTGACCAACTCTCGTGGGTCTGCCACACTTGGGGCAAACAAGCTGGACCTTATCTGCATAGAGAGCGCTCTCAGCCTGGATCAGGCCGCCGGGCTCGCCCATCTTGCGGGGCTTAACGTGCTTAGTGACGATGTTGACGCCCTCGACGATGACCTTGCCTTCGGAGGGGCTGACCTGCATGACCTTGCCTCTCTTGCCTCTGTACTTGCCGTTGATGACGACGACTTCGTCGCCCTTCTTAACATGAACCTTATTCATCATCCGCACCTCCGATTAAAGTACTTCGGGAGCGAGTGAAAGGATCTTGGTGTAATCTCTCTCACGAAGCTCTCTCGCGACGGGTCCAAAGATACGAGTGCCTTTGGGGTTCTTATCTTCCTTAATGATGACGGCTGCATTCTCATCGAAGCGAATGTAAGTTCCGTCGTCACGGCGAAGGCCGCTTGCGGTGCGTACTACTACCGCTTTTACAACTTCGCCTTTTTTAACTACGCCACCGGGTGTTGCTTTCTTAACCGAAGCAACGACGACGTCGCCAATATTGGCATACCTCCTGCCGGAACCACCGAGGACTCGGATGCACATAAGCTCCTTAGCACCGGTGTTGTCGGCAACCTTGAGGTAACTCTGTTGCTGTATCACAGTGTTTTCCTCCTTACACTACGGCTAATTACTTAGCCTTCTCAATGATTTCTACTACACGCCATCTCTTATCCTTTGAAAGGGGACGGGTTTCCATAACGAGCACACGGTCGCCCATGCCGCACTCATTCTTTTCATCGTGAGCCTTGAGCTTGTATGTGTTGTTGACGATCTTCTTATAAAGAGGATGCTTAACCCTGTCCTTAACGGAGACGACTACGGTCTTATCCATCTTATCGCTGGTAACTATACCAACGCGAGTTTTTCTGAGGTTTCTTTCCATTGAATATTAACCTCCCTTTCCTTACGCCTTAGTGCCGTGAAGCTCGATATCTCTCTGTACGGTAAGTATACGAGCGATATCTTTTTTAACGGCACTGATTCGCATCGGGTTATCGAGCTGGTTGACAGCCTGCTGGAAGCGCAGCTTGAACAGCTCATCCTTCAGCTCAAGAAGCTTTGCGTTCATCTCGTCGGCGGAAAGTTTTCTGATTTCACTGGCTTTCATTACTGCTCACCACCCAATTCTTCTTTAGTCACAAATTTGCACTTGATAGGTAGCTTGTTGGAAGCAAGGCGCATAGCCTCTGCCGCAAGCTCTCTGTCAACGCCGGCGATCTCAAACATGACTCTGCCGGGCTTAACGACTGCTACCCAATACTCGGGAGAGCCTTTACCGGAACCCATTCGGGTCTCAGCGGGCTTCTCGGTGATGGGCTTGTCGGGGAAGATCTTGATCCAAACCTGACCGCCACGCTTGATGTATCTGGTCATGGCGACACGGGCTGCTTCGATCTGATTCGAGGTAATCCATGCCGGCTCAAGAGCTACAAGACCGTAATCACCGTAAGTGACCTTGTTGCCTCTGGTAGCTTTACCCTTGAGTCTGCCTCTCTGTACCCTGCGGTACTTAACGCGCTTAGGTAAAAGCATTATTGGTTACCTCCTTCTCTGCGTCTTCTGGGGCGGGAATTGGTGTTTCTGCTCTCGCGCAGAACCTCGCCTCTGTAGAGCCAAACCTTGACGCCGATTCTGCCGTAAGTGGTCTTAGCCTCGGCAAAGCCGTAGTCGATGTCCGCTCTGATGGTCTGAAGAGGGATAGTGCCCTCGTGATAAGCCTCTGTACGGGCGATCTCAGCGCCGCCGAGACGGCCGGAAACCTGAGTCTTGATGCCCTTTGCGCCGAGCTTCATGGTTCTGCCGATGGCCTGCTTAAGGGCACGACGGTAGGAAACACGTCTCTCGAGCTGAGAAGCAATGCTCTCTGCAACAAGCTGAGCATTGAGATCGGGCTGCTTGATCTCGACGATGTTGAGGGAGACCTCTTTGCCGCCGAGCTTCTTCTCGCAGATCTTCTTGAGCTTCTCTATCTCAGCGCCCTGGCGGCCGATGACCATGCCGGGCTTAGCGCAGTGAATGTTGATGTAAACACGCTTAGCGTCGCGTTCGATCTCAACCTTGGGTACTCCGGCAGGAGCGAGCTTCTCAAGAAGGTACTCACGGAGATTGTAATCTTCAACGAGAGTATCACCGAACTTGTTGGGATTCGCATACCAGCGGGATTCCCAGTTCTTAATAACACCGATTCTTAAACCGGTAGGATTAATTTTCTGTCCCATTGTTTAACCTCCTCCTTCGCTTATTCCATTTCCTTGAGTACAAGGCTGATGTGTGAAGTCTTTTTGTTTATACGGAACGCTCTGCCCTGAGCTCTGGGTCTGATCCTCTTGAGGGTAGGACCCTGGCTCACGCTGCACTCTGCAACGTAAAGGCGGCTGGTATCCATATTATTGTTGTTCTCAGCGTTTGCCATAGCTGATTTTAAGAGCTTCATCAAGGGTTCACACGCGGCTTTGGGCGTGTACTTGAGGATTGCCATTGCCTTATCTGCGGGCTGATTGCGGATTAAGTCAAGCACAATCTGAACCTTGCGAGGCGCAATACGGATGTAAGTGGCCTTTGCGGTTGCGGTGGGCACACTCTGCATTGCCTGATCTGACATAGTTAATACACTCCTTTCGCCGATTATTTACCGTTGTTTGATGTTTTTGAGCCTGCGTGGCCTCTGAAGGTCCTCGTAGGCGCAAACTCGCCGAGCTTGTGGCCGACCATATCCTCTGTTACATAAACAGGAACGTGCTTACGTCCGTCGTGAACAGCAAACGTGTGGCCGACGAAGTCGGGGAAGATCGTTGAGGAACGGCTCCAGGTCTTGAGGACCTGCTTTTCGCCGGATTCATTCATCTTCTGAACTCTCTCGAGCAGTTTAGGCTGCACGAAGGGTCCTTTTTTAATGCTTCTGCCCATTATTATCTGCTCCTTTCACTTATTTGTCGTTACGACGCTTTACGATAAGCTTGTCGGACGATTTCTTCGTTCTTCTGGTCTTGTAACCGAGAGCGGGCTTGCCCCAAGGGGTAACAGGGCCGGGTCTGCCGACGGGGGACTTGCCTTCGCCGCCGCCGTGGGGGTGATCGCAGGGGTTCATGACAGAACCGCGGACCGTAGGTCTCCAACCCATGTGACGTTTACGGCCGGCCTTACCGACTTTGACGTTTTCATGGTCGAGGTTACCGACCTGACCGATGGTAGCCATGCAGGAAGCGGGGACGTTGCGAAGCTCGCCTGAGGGAAGTCTGAGGAGGGCATAAACGCCTTCCTTAGCCATCAGCTGAGCGGAGTTACCTGCTGCTCTTGCAAGCTGGCCGCCTCTGCCGGGGTAAAGCTCAACGTTGTGAACGATAGTACCGACGGGGATGCTTGAAAGGGGAAGAGCATTGCCTGCCTTGATGTCGGCGTCCTTACCGGAAACGACTACATCGCCGACCTTAAGGCCTGCGGGCTGAAGGATATATCTCTTCTCGCCATCTTCATACTGAAGAAGGGCGATGAATGCCGAGCGGTTGGGGTCATACTCAACGCTGGCGACCGTTGCGGGAATATCGAACTTATCTCTCTTGAAGTCGATTATACGGTACTTTCTTCTCTGACCGCCGCCGCGATGACGGACGGTGATCCTGCCGTAGCTGTTGCGGCCGCTGTTCTTCTTGAGAGAAACGAGAAGGCTTCTCTCGGGAGCGACGTTTGAAAGCTCGGAGTAATCGGTTACCGACATGTTACGGCGACCGTTGCCTGTCGGCTTGTAAAATTTAATAGACATTTTTTCACACTCTCCTTACAGCGGCTTTGCGGAGCAATGTCATTCTCCATACTTTACCGCCGGAATAAAGGGTCCGGAATTATCCGGTTAATTACATCATGCCGTCGAAGAACTCGATGGCCTTGGAATCCTCGGTAAGAGTAACGATCGCCTTTTTGCGAGAAGCGGTGTAGCCCTCGAAGCGGCCGTATCTTCTGAGTTTGCCGTCAACATTGATGGTGTTGACCTTGGAGACCTTAACGCCGAAGAGCTCCTCAACCGCCTTTGCGATCTCGATCTTGTTGGCGTCCTTAGCGACCTCGAAGGTATATTTACGGTCGGCAATGCCGTCCATGCTGTTCTCGGTGATGATGGGGCGGAGGATGATATCCTGTGCTATCCTGCTCATGCGTAAACCTCCTCGATCTTGCTTACGGCATCCTTGAGGACTACGACGGTGTCGCAGTTAAGGAGATCGTAAACATTCAGTGTGCTTGCAAGGGTGGTCTTAACGCCGGCAATGTTGCGTGCCGAGCGGTAAATGACGTCGTTCTTCTCGGGAAGGACGAAGAGAACCTTCTTGCCGGTCTCAAGAGCGTTGACGACCTTGACCATTTCCTTAGTCTTGATGTTCTCAAGAGTGAGGCTGTCGAGGACTATCAGCTCATTGTCCTGAACCTTCGCGGAGAGGGCGGACTTGATAGCAAGTCTTCTGACCTTCTTATTGACGTCCTTGTGATAATCACGGGGCTTGGGGCCGTGAGAGATACCGCCGTGATACCACTGCGGAGCTCTGGTCGAACCCTGTCTTGCGCGGCCGGTGCCCTTCTGTCTCCAGGGCTTCTTACCGCCGCCGCTGACTTCTGCTCTGGTAAGAGTAGACTGTGTGCCCTGACGCTGATTTGCCAGATAGCTGACTACGCAGAGATGCATAGCAGGGATGCTGGGCTCGATTCCGAAAATGCTTTCTGCAAGCTCAAGGTCGGAAACCTTTTTACCTGTCATGTCAAAAACTGATACTGTAGGCATTCTATTCTACTCCTTTCCTTATGCTTTCTTTGCGTTGCGGATAACCACGATGCCGCCCTTGGGGCCGGGGATGGCGCCCTTGATAGCGATGAGGTTGTTATCTGCATCGATCTTAGCTACGTCAAGATTCTGGATGGTGACTCTCTCGCAGCCGAGGTGACCGGCGAGCTTCTTTCCCTTGTAAACTCTCGAGGGATCGGAGCAAGCGCCCAGGGAGCCGGCGTGCCTTGCAACAGGGCCGGTACCGTGTGACTCTTTAAGTCTGGAGAAGTTCCATCTCTTGATAGCACCGGCGGTACCCTTACCTTTGCTGGTGCCGATGACATCTACCTTTTCGCCGACGGCGAAGATATCTGCCTTGAGCGTGTCGCCGACGTTGACGCTTGAAATATCGTCAAACCTGAACTCTTTAAGAGTCTTTTTGGGAGCGACGTCGTTCTTCTTGAAGTGACCCATCATGGGCTTGTTGACTCTCTGTACCTTAACATCGCCGAAGCCGAGCTGAACTGCCTCGTAGCCGTCGTTCTCGACGGTCTTCTTCATAACGACGTTGCAGGGACCTGCTTCAACTACCGTTACGGGAATGACATTTCCCTTTTCATCGAAGATCTGAGTCATACCGATCTTCTTGCCGATTAAAGCCTTTTGCATATTGCTTTCCTCCTTTAGGTTATTGGTTGACCTTTAGGCCAACTTGACCTGCACACGCAGAAATCAAAGTTTGATCTCGATCTCAACGCCTGCGGGAAGCTCAAGACCTGTCAGAGCTTCAACCGTCTTGGCTGAGGGTCTGATAATGTCGATAAGCCTTTTGTGTGTTCTCTGCTCAAACTGCTCACGGCTGTCCTTATACTTATGAACAGCGCGGAGGATGGTTACGATCTCCTTCTCGGTCGGAAGGGGGACGGGGCCGGAAACCTGTGCGCCCGTTCTCTTAGCGGTCTCAACGATCTTCTCCGCTGCCTTATCGACGACGCTGTGATCGTAGCCCTTGAGTCTGATTCTGATTTTTCCCTTAACTGCCATGGTTACGCCTCCTTAAATGATTGGCGGGCTGCAAATTCGTGGAAACTGACCCGGGTGTTTCAACCCGTCCGGTTTAAAAAACCGGAAAAACAATATTTCCGGGTAAGCTGACGCTCATTTGCACATATGTATCCAAGCAGGAAGACCGCCCGGGATCGGCGGCTTTCCTTGCAGCGGCAAAGGCCAAGGCTTCATGCCGCCATATTTTTCATCATTTCACTCAAAAACGCTTTGGGACCCGCAAGAAGCCCCGCTCGCACCTTTTGAGCAAACTGACGAAAAACCTGAACGGCAATCCGCGCATCGGGCATAGCTTGCCCGGCTGCCGGATGGATACGATCGCCCGGTTTGAAAATCGGACATACTCCGCAGAAATTTCCCGCTTCTGAGAGCGGCCACCTCCTGCATCAACGCATATCTGCATGATTTTACGGATTCTTTCAGGGCATAGTAACCCCTACTTTCCACCATGCCTGAATACTATACCACACACGCTATATACATGTCAAGGATTTTTTTCAAAAAAATTGAGATTTTTTTCGCCGCCGCAAATCCCCGAAATCAAACTGCGTCAAGGCTTTTCGCCCCTCGCCGATCGGGGGCGTTGTGCCCGCCGTAAGGTACATATTTAAAATGTATATATAACGCTCCCGACGCACCACTATATGATGTGGACAGGCGGCAAAAATAAATTACATATTGATATGGCGGCGAATGTGTGGTATTATGTATCCATCAACCGAAAGGAGATTAAAAATATGATAGGTCTCGGCAAATGGGTCTGCAACGTCAGCTCAATGCTTTTCTCCGGCGAAGTTAAAATGGAAATATTCGACGACAACGGCTCCTACGGCTTCAAGCTGGATATCCCGAATGTCAAAATCCCCGACGTGACCGTTAAAGAGGTCAAGGAGGACGGCACCGACGTCACCGTCACCGTTCAGACCTCGATGCTCCCGGGCAAGGATATCGTTCTCAATGCCACCTTTGACGGCGACACCTTTGAGGGCGTGCTGAAGATCCCGTTCGTGGGCAAGGTCAAGCTCAAGGACGGCAGACGCCTCGCATAATCACAGCAAACAAAAACTGCGCCAAACGGGCATCGACCCGCCGGCGCAGTTAATTTTTTTATTTAACACCCAAAACCTCGGCAATATTGCTCCTGCCGGTCTTGATATTGAATGCGATGGATTTCCGCTCGCCGCCGATGACGGCTTTTATCAGGAAAACGTCGTTCTCCTCGTCAACGGAGAGGATCTCGGCGTCCGGGCGGGCGAAGAATTTCTTTATAGCCTCGATATCCTCGGTCTTGTATTCCTCGGCGTTGTCGGAGACGAAAAGCACGCTGCCGAAGAGGTGATTTATGCCGCCGAGCAGCAATTTCTGCTCCCGCGAGAATTCAAGATTTGAGTATCTGAGGAAGAATACGTCGGGGTCGTTGCAGAAGGCTCTGCCGTTGAGCTGGCGGCGGAACACAGAATTGTTTATCGCGTTCTGAGCCGACGGAATCTCGTTGTTGACCCGCAGACGGTTGTAATATTTGCCCGAATAGGTCAGGTCGACATCGCAGCTGATGCGGCAGGCATCAACGTAGCCGAACGCCGCCCCAAGCGGCACTCCGCAGCCGAGTATCAGTTTGTCGCCGCAGCATTCGCGCAGGAACTCCATCGCCTCGCACATGATCGTGCCCCTCGATTTGCCCCGCCTCGGCGTGATGCACTGGCTGTAGAGGAAGTCGAGCTTCACCATATCGTAGCCCCAGTCGTTGAGTATCACGTCAAAGAAATGACGGATATACTCCCTCGCCTCGTTGTTGTAAAGGTCCATTGTGTATGCGCCGCCCCAGCCGTAAACTCCGAGCTGCGGCAGACCGTGCTCCTTGATGACCCAGTCGGGGTGCTCCTTGTACGTCCTCGAAACACGCTGCAAATTGAACGGAGCGAGCCAGATCCCCGCCTTGTAGCCCTTCTCGTGGATCTTCTCGGCTATATTTTTCATTCCGCCGGGGAATTTTGCCTCATTGTGATCGAGCCAGTCGCCCACGAAGGTCTCGTAGCCGTCGTCCACCTGGAACACCGTGACGCTCTCCTTTACGGGGTCAAGGGCGTTGAGGTCGCGCAGGATGATATTCTCATCTATCTTTTGGAAGTAATTGTACCATGAGGTGTAGCCCGACATTCTGTCGATACGGGGCTTTGCAATGCCCATCGCGGCGAAATACTTGTCAAACACCTCGTCGCAGCCGCCGCTGAAATGCACGATATCAAACAGCTCGTATTCCTCGACGGCGGTCACGCCCTCGACGTCCTTAGAGACGGTCAGGTAGCCCCTGTTCATGTCGGCATAAAAGACGGTGAAGCCCTGCCGCTCGCTGAGCGAGCCGAAGAAATCAAAGCTCGTGCGGCTCTTGATATAGGTGTAGGCGTGGCTGTAGAAGCAGCCTCTCTCCTTGGGGAACTCGACGAAGCGCACGTCGCCCGAGATGCCCGCAGCCTTCCTGAGCGGGCCGACGGCGGCCGGGGTAACGTCGCGCATTTTCTCCTTTGCGGAGTATTCCCTCGAGGTCGTCCACGCCTGATAGCCGTTGCCGAAGAACTTTGCCCCGTCGGGGTATTCGTAGTCAAAAACGGCGTCCACACGGATCAGCTCGAACGCCGCCTTGGGCACAAGGCTCGCTCTGAATCTCTCGCCCTCAAGACTCATCTCGATCTTAAAGTATTCGTTCTCCCGCGTCGTGATGACGGTCCTTTCGCCGTCAATAATGCACCCGACCCTGAAGCTCGGTATCTTCATTTGCAGCCCTCCTGTGTTTGTTTTTTGATAAAGGGAAATGTTGATTGGTTTATATTTTTAAGTTAAGCACTTTAAAGGCTCCCTTGTGTAAAGGGAGCTGTCAGCCGTCAGGCTGACTGAGGGATTGACTCAGTAAACTGTTGCCTTTTTCTTAGAACTTTTTCAAAATCGGCTGATCAATCTGCCATCCGATTTTTTTGATTTTCCTTTACAATCCCTCCGTCGCAACTCCGTTGCGCCACCTCCCTTTACACAAGGGAGGCGTGGGCGAGTGCGAATTCTATATCAAACAGCGGCAGCTTTTGCGCCTATATTTAACTAAAAATCGACCGCATTCACCGCCGATTAGAAGCGCACGCTTCCCTCACAACGGCATCAATATAGTCGCAAACGCCGTCAAAATTTTCAGTGATCTCATTGTTCGCCACTCGAATTATCCTCAGTCCGTATGCCTCAAGGAATTCCGTGCGCCGAGCGTCTTTCCGAATGTTTTCATCCTCATAGTGCTGCGAGCCGTCAAGCTCTATAATCAGTTTAGCCTCTGCACTGTAAAAATCCGCAATATATCGCCCGAGCACCTTTTGCCGGGAGAAACGGACGGGATAGTCACGCAGGAAATCATACCACAACCGCCTCTCCTCTTTTGTCATATTCTTTCGCAGCGCCCGCGCAAGAGGAACGAGCTGCTTATTGTGCTTTGACTGCATTACGATTCCTCCGCTTTAAGCATTTACATTCTGAAAATTACGCACTTTAAAGGCTCCCTTGTGTAAAGGGAGCTGTCAGCCGTCAGGCT